>JACCDG010626787.1_pt1 | contig 9986 bp, 10 predicted proteins | sample 7442471 | NCBI WGS metagenome assembly JACCDG01 (sample SAMN15323444, study PRJNA562643) | freshwater metagenome | isolation source: river surface water | place: USA:Blue River Watershed | collected 2017-08-17 | reverse complement strand
TCCGGATCAAGTCCGATGATCATACAGATGAGACGTTTGAGTACTACAAGTCCTCGATTATCCAGGTCCTCTATAAGGCGAAGATGATGAAGGAGAAGGTGATCATCCTCCTTGACCTCTTCCAGTGTGATGGATCGAACTTCAATGTGGACAATCTCTTTAAGCAGGCGAACTTCTATAAGAGGATTATGGAGTATTCGACGAAGTATGTGCAGCATCTCTATATCTTGAGTCATCGTAATGATCTGCCGATCTATGTGAAGATCTTTAAGACCTTTTGTAAGGCGGTGGTTCCCTTTAAGATTGTGAAGACGTTGGAGAAGGTGGAGAAGAACATTTTGAAAAAGTATGGGGAGAAAGTGAGTCTCTCGATGTTTGAGAATCCGGAAAATTTGAGGTATACAGAGCTCTATGTATCGGATGTGGGTGGGGGTGCGGGTGAAGGGGTAGGAGATGAACTTCTGAAGATGGCCCAGGTTCCACCCTCACCCTCTTCGGCAGCGAAGCCATTGACTCTGGAGGAGTATCAGAAGATGATCCAGGAGGAATCAGGGAAGGTAATTGCAGAGGGGGAGGAGAGTGATTCTGAAGAGCCAGAGAGATCTGCATAAATCCAATTAATCTTGTTTATATATAGTATTTATTCAATAATGAGTAACATAAGAAGACCCGCAGTAATACGTCTTTCAAATCTATTGGGAAATCGTGAATTAGGATCTTCGACAGTTGACGACTCTCTGCAACCTTCTGGTAATCTTCGATTGCCCAATAAGGTTAATCCGCGCAACTCAACACATTTTAGGTTTACGTGTGGTCAGGTAAATCAGAATCTTTTGAAGAAGTTGCGAACAAACTCTCATAACTTTTTGAACAGTGCATACTATGAGGAGTTAAAGAGTCATCCATCTCTAAGCATTCCCCTAAAGATTCTGATCATCTACTATCTCTCACATGGTGGTTGTGGTAAGGAGTCACGTGCAGTTGAAGGAGATATTAGTAGAAACCGAATTAGATTTATGAAGGGATCAACAAGTCGTACACTCTTACCTCTTAACTTGATGGAGGAGATGGCTCAAATCTCACCTTTTTATTCATATAATCAATTGAGTGTATTACCAGGAATCATCGATTTACAGAATGAGAATCGGAGTAATCGATCAGTATTGCCCCAAATTACGATTGATCAAATCATTGATCAAATGATGGTAAAGATCACTGCAAATGGTAGGAATGGACAACAATATGGTTCACAAGCTCGCGCGAATCTTCCGGATTTTGGTACATTTGATCCAAAGACAGGTATCAATGCTTTGAATGAAGGATTAAAGGCGAATATGGTAGTCTCTACACTTGGATACTTGTATGTAAAGAGTGTAGCATTTGCGAAGTATGTAGAGCAGAATCGATACAATACAATGATGATCATCTACAACTATCTGATCACTCCTATACCGAATATCCGTTACCAAAAGATTGCGTTCATACTCTCCTTTGTACACGCATTTCCGACAACAGATACGTTCTACTATTCAGGTGCATATACCTCATTTATGGATATGATTCGTAATGGGGATTCATCGAAGATTACCAACAGATATCTCTATGCGCTCTTGATGGACTATAACAAATCACAGCGTACATTGGGAATTCCTGAGGAGTATCTTCGAGGGGTGATTGGCTTTAAGAAACTCTCAGATGTCTATCAGGCGAATCATCTGAATATGCCTTTTACCCTTGTAGCAGAGACCTATAATCATCAGGGAAGAGATTCGAAGAATCTCAACTTTGAATCGGAGATTGAAGCACGGACTCGTGAAGCCTATCCAAACAACAGGAATATGAATAATGCATCCTACGAGCCTCCCGCAAATTATCGTAATAACTTGATAAATCGTAATTCTCAAAAAATCCCACCTCTATTACGAAAGATCAACAATAGTGGTCGTCAATCCCAATCATATCAAACGGGTGTTCTTGATATGCTTGGTAGTCTCAATCCATCATTGAGAACTCTTGTGGAATATTACGTAGGACATTCAAAGATAGGTACGGGTATCTTTGCAAAGGCGATCTCTCAAGTGAGAACAGCAGTTCGAGGTGAATCGGGGCGAGAGGTACTTATCTATGGCTGGGCTCTTGACAAGATTAAGTACATACAATTCCGAAAAGGAAAGGAGATTATTACGTTTGATATGAAGGATATGATTACCATTTGTAATATTACGGTTTTCCTCTCATTCCATCAACTCTACCATATTCATCGATTGTTGAAAGAGTATAAAGAGATGATGGGTTACGGAAATAACCGTAATATCAGGAATAGTAGAAACAATCGCAACAATCGAAATAATGGTAAACAATCTGATATTCGAAACTTTATCAAGAGTTTAGTACTATTTATGGTAGTCTTAGTACCCAATTCAGATTTGAAAGCGAGGATTAAGGATGCTCGACAGGCAATCTATCCATTCTTCGACAAGAGGGCGATTCCTCAGTTCGATCAAGTGATAGCCTTTCATTCTGCATCGATTCAGGGATGTAATGGACATGAAGATAATCGAAATGCGATATTAGCTCTTTATGCAAAGGCAATGTCCAAGAGGGCATCTTCTGCAGAGATGGGAGAGTGGGTATGTAATGCCCAAGAGATGTTGAATATCACCGCCTTGAGTAATCAAGAGAGAATACGTTGTCAGAATCTCTCTGAGGGACGTCGTTGTGGAATCTATCCAGGAAACTCCCTGTAAAATCTCTTTATATTGACGATACCATAAAATATAATCATCCTATATAGTAGTCTATATAGGATTTATCCATATCCACATCCCATTCAAAATGAACGGGTTAAATCAATACCAACCGCCCCAGCGTCCCAATAACAGACGTCCCAATAATCGTCGTCCAAATGCCGCCCCATATCCAGGTTTGAATCGGTATCCTCCCGAGCAGACTCCATCGCCTTCTGATGGTAGTCAAAGTGGAAGTGGATTCGGAACGATGATGTTGGTTCTCGTAGTAGGTGCTTTCATTGCATTCCTCTTATACGCCATCTACACATATGGTAGTGATTTATATACAAAATTCTCAGATTCAAACTTCTACATCCTCAATTGGGATAGTATTAGTGAAGAGGAGAAGAGTGCGGTGAAGTGCAAGAAGGGATGTGATAAGGGGAAGTGTGTGAAGGGGGATGGTACAGAGTGTGAGAGTGATGCGGATTGTACCCTATGTGCGGATAACAATGGTGGGTTCTATGGTACTGTTCCAGCATCATCGACAACTACATCGGGATCGGGATCTGGTTCCGATCTGGAGAAGCGTCTCAAGGCATTGGAAGAGGATGAAGCGGCAAAGCGCCGAAAGATCGAGGATCTTGAGAAGATCATTGAGCGCCGTAATGAAGAGGTCGATAAACTCAATCGTTATATCGACTATGTCAATAAGACACGCACCAGTGGAACCCTCTCCAAACAAGAATCATAGAGCTCCTTATCATACCAATTAAACGATTATATTGAAAATTCTATTACCAACACCCGTAATAGAATATGAATGAAAAGTATATGTTATGACGGTGACTATGATTATGACCTGGGTTTGCTGAGAATGTCGTGAAGGCCCTTCAATGCGACGATATCAATATCGGACTCTTGGAGTTCCTGTAGGGTCATAATATAACGAACAAGATCGGTATATCCGCCAATTTGAGCATACTTCGCAGGATCATCACAATTCTTGATGTAGATCATTGGGAATGTATCGAGCTCTGTCATCTCCTTATAACGATTCTTGGTCTCATAATCGTCCGACTTTGCCACAAAGTCACTAAAAGGGATCTTGAAATTGGTAAGAAGCTTACGAGCCTTGTCACAATAAGGACACCCCTCTAATGCATACATAATCACCACCTTGAGGGGTTGTCCCTCGTGATCATTCATACTACTATTCTGGCCATTTGGTAAAGTAGATCCAGGAGGTGGGCTCACTCTTCCATCTGCCTTGGAAGATCCAGTTGATGATGATGGTGATGACGACTGCATCTTACTCTTCTTCTTGTTCAACAAGCTTTTTTTGATCTGGTTTATAGTTAAGTATCGAGATTCTTTTATATCCCTTGTACCCTTCTGACTACTTCTCTTTTTATTTTGATTTAGAATCTCTTTAAGACCATTGGGTGGAGGAGAAGGTTTAGACTGAGTTGGTGACGACTCCCTGCTACTCTGTGCTCGATCTAAAGATCGAGCCAACAGAGTAGTAAGACTTTTGCTTTTGCTCTTGGAACTTTTTGATGGCATATTGATTTAATCAAAAAGTAATATCTACTACTATAGCCTATATTTTATTACCAACATCAGTAATAGAATATGATATATGTTTCGCGAATGGCTTGTTTATAGATAGAATGATTTAATCGAGGTTGCAGGGTGACTCAATGGTATAGATATTGGAGCAGGGTTGGTTGGAAGCGGTACGAGAGTTCTTCACACCGCTATACATAAAGGTGTTACCCAGGAAAATAGTGGGCTGCATATTGTTGTGGGGAAGAGTACTACCAGTATTAAGAATCGAAATATTCGTTGGAGCATTATTAATACTAATATTGGTAACTTGATTACTTGTTGTTTCTACTGGGCGAGGACTATTTTCAGCAGCATTATCGAGACCAGAAGCAACACCTTGTGAATTTACACCAAAATATGTATGTGAATGTCCAAGATCTGTGATACCGTGATTATGTTGAGGATCATAGACACCGTGATTGTGCTCAGGCATCTCAGGAATCGTCAGGGTGTGAGTCTCGAAACCCACCTGCTCACCGGTACAATGAGTGGGAGCCGAAATAGAGCTGGCACCCACGCTACCAATCACGCGGCCGCGGACGTCGGGCAGATTGAAGGTAGTCACACCATCACCCGCACCGAAAGTGTCGCCAATCAGAGCATAGAGATCCTGATAGGTAGTACGGCTAATGGCCTGGCCATTGCAGATCAGCCAGCCCTCGAAATCCTCCGAGCGGACCGACTGCTTCAAGTCACCGATAATGGGTGAGACCATACCGACATCGTCGAAGAGCTTACCCTCCACGTGCAGGCCGCGGTCCATATAGTAGTTGCAGCAATCATCGTACTGGGGGATGAGAGCAGGGCACCTGTAGGTGTTATTGTGATATAACTTGTACATCTTTCTTAATCTATGGTTCTATACTCTATCTTCAGATAATTTCCTAAAACTCTGGGCTTAAAGAGATCGTCCACAAAGCTATAATATAGCACTTTTTTGTTTGGCAAAATGGAATCAGATCGATCTCCATCCATCACAGTGATTGGAGCAGTCCGCAATGGGGCAAAGTACCTCGACCGCGTCTTTCAGAATATCCTACAGATTGCCAACCAACACTTTGGTGGAACCTCTTATCAGATCATCATCTACGAGAATGATTCAACGGACAATACTCGGAAGCTTCTCCAGAATTACCAAGAGAAGATTCTCCAAGGTCATCTCTCCTTAATCTTGGAGGACGGTCTCGATCGGCGATTTCCTTACAGGACCCAACGACTTGCATACATCCGGAATCGTCTATTGAAAGAGGCTCTTACCTATCCGAATCCCAAAATCTCCAAATCGGATTATCTTTTGATCTTAGATATGGATGATGTGAATGGAGAGACAACTGATATCGTCGACACATTTCATCATATCTTCGACTTTTCGGATCCATCCATTTGGGATGTTCAAACCATTCATCAACGAAAGCACTACTATGACATTTGGGCATTACGAAAGCGTGGCCATATGGAGTATGACTGTTGGCAACACTATTTCCGCGATGTTCAGCAAGGCATTGATCCAACCACCGTACATTATGAACATATTGCAAAATATCAAGTTCCTTATCGACTTACCAAGGGACTCATTCCAGTTACATCCGCATTTGGCGGCGCAGCGATCTACAAGATGGATCGTCTTCGTTCCATCCCATCAGAATCCTTACCACAATACAATGGTCTAACAGCGGATAAACGGGGAGAGACTTGTGAGCACGTAGCTTTTCACGAGGCCCTTATACGCGATCATAAATTCCGCATCTTTATCAACCCACTCTGGATCAACAAGGATTAGGACCAGGAACAGGACCAGAAGGAGGAATCACGGCAATCCGCCGAATAAAGTTGCTCTTGAGATCACGTGTACTATGGATGTCAAAGGGAAAGACGACAGCAGTTACATCTTGGATATAGTGGATCGATAGGTAATATAATTGATACAATTTTTTGATATAGATATCAAACCATTGGTAAGAAAACTCCCCTTTCCGCTCTGTTTTCACCTTATCTTTCTCCACATTGTGAAGAAAGAGATAGAGATAGTATTCGATATCTCCCTTGGGAATCTCCAGGAATTCATTCATCAAAAGATAGAATTGAGTGTAATAGAGATGAAAGAGGAAGAGATAGAGGATTAGCTTCATCACCGGTCCCTTCCGCTTCCCTTTGAGATAGTAGGGTCGGACAAACTCCTGAATCACCTTCTCATCAGAATTAAAATCAAAATAGAGAGAGAAGAGGGTAATGAAGTCATCATAATTGAGGCGACCATTCAGCACATCCTCATAGAGCGCAATCTCTGTGTCATCACTCTCCGCAGATTCCAAAATCACCGATCCGCGAACCATCTCGAGGATTCCGTCATTCACATAAGGTGCTTTGAAATAGTGTGAAGAGATTCCCGCAATCTCTGCAGTCCGCCCTTGATACCTTACCAATGTTTTCAAATAGTTATTACATAGTTGCCTTTGGACTTCATCGGGAGATCTCCCCTTAGATCGTAACCTCTGAAAGAAGGTGATAAGACCCATCCAGACTCTTCTTACCTTATCTTCATAAAAGATTTGATTGATCTATCCCTTTGACATTTGATACATAAAAAGAGATAATTAGGTATAATTATGGAGAGAAGAGAGACGACTTGCGATCAATCTGCTCGCCCGAAGGGAGAGCCAAGATTGACCGATCGAAACCAAACCAAACTTCTCGGTCTGGGTTTGATTTCAATGGATAAAAAGATTGGATAGAGTAAAAGAATCGAGAGAAGAATCGACAATGATGTATGTAGGTCGCCACACTTATGGGATGGAGCACGTGAAGATCCGGCGTTGGGCGGAGATGAAGAAGCACTACAATCTCGTGATTGGGCACTTCTGTTCGATCGCCGATGACCTGGAGGTCTATCTTGGTGGGAATCACTATACCCATCTCATCAGCTCTTTCCCTTTTGGAATCGTTGGAAACACAGCCTTTCCTCGTTCCCTTCAGATTCCCGAAAACCCTAATCTCAATGGCTCCTACTCCAAGGGTGATGTGGTAATCGGATCGGATGTTTGGATCGGGAGCCACGTAACGATTATGAGCGGTGTCCGAATTGGACACGGTGCGGTGATCGCGGCAAATAGCCACGTCGTGAAAGATGTCCCCGATTATGCCATTGTGGGTGGTAATCCGGCAAAGGTGATCAAATATCGATTCTCCCCAGAACAGATTGCCGAACTTCTCAAGATTTGCTGGTGGGACTGGCCCGATGAGAAGATTAATGCAGAGATGGAGGGATTTGTCCGCGATGGCGTAGAGGCATTTATTGAGAAACATCGTATTGCTTAATCAATTATAATGATATTGATTTATAAAACATATTAGGATAAAGGAATTTTCGCAAATCTAAGTAGAGATTCACAAATCTTCCATTATTGAAATTAGCTTCGTTCGTTACAAATGTCCGCTTACACTACAGAGTCGCCCAAGTCCCCCACTTCCGCCTCCCTGAAGATTCAGGGTAAGGAGGTGGATGCCGAGGAGATGCTTCTCAAGAAGAATGATAACCGCTATGTCCTCTTTCCCATTGTTCACCACGACATCTTCGAGATGTACAAGAAGGCGGAGTCGACCTTCTGGCGTGCCGATGAGATTGATCTGGCGAAGGATATGACGGATTGGGAGAAGTTGACCGATAACGAGCGTCACTTTATCAAGAGCGTGATTGGGTTCTTTGCGGGGAGTGATGGGATTGTGATGGAGAATTTAGCGATGCGTTTCCTGAGGGAGATTGAGATTCCGGAGGTGCGCAATTTCTACTCCTATCAGATCTACAATGAGGCGGTTCATTCGCTCACCTATTCCTTGCTGATCGATACGTATGTGAAGGATCCTGAGGAGAAGCACAAGATTCTCCATTCGATTGAGACGATCCCGTGCGTTGCGCAGAAGGCAAAGTGGGCGCAGAAGTGGATTGAGGACAAGGAGGTCTCTTTTGCGACGCGCTTGGTTGGCTTTGCGATTGTGGAGGGTGTTTTCTTCTCGGGTTCCTTCTGTGCGATCTATTGGCTGAAGAAGCGTGGACTGATGCCAGGCTTGACTTTCAGCAATGAGCTGATTAGCAAGGATGAAGGGCTCCATTGTGAGTTTGCTACACTGCTCTATTCGAAGATTGAGAATCGTATCGATCAGAAGCAGATCTATGAGATGTTTAAGGAGGCGGTGGAGATTGAGAAGGAGTTTATCTGTGACTCGATCCCGGTCCGCCTTCTGGGAATGTCATCGGACTTGATGTGTCAGTATATCGAGTTTGTGGCAGATCGCCTGATGGCTCAGCTCGGATACGAGAAGTTCTACCGGAGCGAGAACCCCTTTGACTGGATGGAGCTCATTTCACTGCGTCCCAAGGCAAACTTCTTTGAGGTCCGTGTGGGAGAGTATGTGAAGGCCAATGTGAGCGAGAAGACCGATCACTTTGAGGAGACAGATGACTTCTAATCAGTAGTTTCTAATCAGTAGTTATATCATCATATCGTATCATCATATCATTTATTATATCATCATAATAAGTATTTCATATATTATTACCAGAATCAGTAATAATATAAGATTTATAATAAAAATAGTATAATATCAATTCTTACAGCATATCGTGAAGAGAGTTGGTGGAGGAGTTGGATCGGACAAAGGAGAAGTTCTTGGAGATATACTGATCTTTGTCAGCAAACTCAAATCCACAATCCAAGATCGACCTAAAGAGGCTCCCCAAGAAACATTCTTTGGAGATGAATGCAGCCATTCCAGGATCCATCAGTTGTTCCACCATCATCTTACTTAGCATAGGGATCATCCGGACCAGCTCTGAGATCTTATGGATATATTCCACATCACACTCATACTTGAGCGAATAGATAAAGCGCATCATATCGAAAGAGGGTATCTCGTGATCGTCATCCTCGCCTTCGCCATAACCCTGGCTTGAGATTAGATGATCAATCTTTCCCATATAGAGTCGCAATAAGTCGACATTTCCCCGTTCCATTACTCGGAGAAGATCACCCAATGTGGGACGCGAATCAGGGAAGTAATCAAAGAGAGCCTCGAAATACTCGATATTCACCATATTGACCACGCTCTTTAGTAACATCGAGTGAAGAGTATAGCGGGAGATCATCCGGCAGAAATAGCCTCCTCCACTCACACCTCCTCCACCTCCTCCACTGCTCAAGTCCTGAGTGACAAAGTGATTGGTATAGTACATAAAGGAAGGCAATGATCCATAGATTAAGACGATCTCGTAGAGCTCCTTCACGTAGACAAAGGCCTGGTAGGTGTGGATGTAGGAGATCGCCTCGGTATAGTGCCTCCCTAATACCAGTTCCTTTAGCTTGTTATAATGGAGTAACTTATCGATCTCACTCTTGTCATCCCGTTGAAATATTTGAAAAATCTGCATCTTTTCGGAAGATTCCGAAATTCGGTCTATCTTCCCTTCTCAAAATCTCTTTATCCCTGTTCATTTTATAGATCAAATGATTCGGTCCATAATGAGTGAAGGATAAAGAGTTATGAAGAGAGGTATATATCGAATACGTGTATTCACTTAGCAACATATGAACACCTGAAAATATATCCATTTCGTATAGTACGACTCTCTCCAAGAATGGTAATATCACGGAG
>JACCDG011585581.1_pt1 | contig 9991 bp, 7 predicted proteins | sample 7442471 | NCBI WGS metagenome assembly JACCDG01 (sample SAMN15323444, study PRJNA562643) | freshwater metagenome | isolation source: river surface water | place: USA:Blue River Watershed | collected 2017-08-17 | reverse complement strand
GGCTTGTGTCCTTGAATCTGCGCTACCACGCCCGCAGGGATTTCAAGCCACTCGGTCAGGCTGGCAAACGAGCGGCGCAGGCCGTGTAAGGTCAGGTCGTCGATTCCGGCCACCTTGCAGGCGCGGGTGTGTGGTGTGTTCGGCTTGGTGATGCGCCCGCTAACACTGGTCTCCAAAATGTCACCCAGCGGCGCGGCTGTGCCACGACGGGCGGCCTTGCGCTCCCGACGTCGATGGTTCGCTTCGTCTTGGGCCAGCAATCGGGTGCTGGAGAATACCCATTGATTCCGGCGGGGCAGTGTGGCCAGCAGTTGGGCCACATACGGGGTGAGGGGGATGACGCGCTCGCCTTCCACCTTGTCGCGGATGGTCAGGCCATTCCATTGGGTGTTCACGTCATCCCATTGCAGGTCCAATACTTCGCCAGGCCTCGCCCCAGTAAGGAGCATCACCTGCAGCGCGGCGGCAATAACCGGGTTCTGAATTTGGCATACGGCCGCAAACCAGGCAGGTAGCTGCTCGCGTGTGAGCACATCGTCCTTTACGCCTTGCTTGCCCAGCGCCTCGCGAGCTTTCTTGGTCTTTGCCGGATTGCGCTGGGGTAGCAGGTCAGTGTATTGCGGCTGTTCGGCACACCAGTTTAAGAACACGGTCAGCAGTCGCCAGGACAGCCGGGCTGATGATGGACGGTCTTTGCCTTCCTTGGAGGCCCATGCTTCGATGGTGGCACTGTTCAGGTCTTTCAGTGCCAGCGGCATCAGCGCCGCCAGCGGGCCTGGCTTGGTCAGCTTGTCGGTCATGCCCCGGCGCTTGGAAGGGCGTCCGCCAGGATCGGATTTCTCCTTGTGGCTGCGGTAATGGGCTTCACCCCAGTACGGCCGGCGCTCTTCCAAGTAGGACGTCCAGACATCCCCCACGGTGAGAGCGGCCAGCTTGGCGGCCTTGGCTTTGTCTTTTTCGCGCTGGCGCAGTTCCTCGGCCTGGGTCAGCGCCTCGCGTTTGAGTCCACGCGGGTCCTTGCCTTCATCAATCAGGCGCTGAAACTCGCGGGCCTTGGATTGTGCTTCGGGGATGCTCCAGGCGCTTGGGCTGCCGATGGTCAGCCGAATGGTCTTGTCCTGGTAGCGCCCCTGGAAGATGTACGACGGCGCGCCTGCCGGTGTGGTGCGCAGACCCAGTCCTGGCGCGGTCGAGTCCCACAAAAACGCCTGCGCCTTGCTGGCCGGGCACTTGAAACCCGCTACCCGTGTAGCCGTGAAAGCCATTTTTCCCATGCCAACCTCCTTGGATTACATCGTGCCGATGTAACGGCGGATGTAAGCAGAATTTCGATAAACAGACCAACGTTGATCAATGACTTGGCATCTGAAAAGTGATGTAAGTTATTGATTTATATTGATTGTATCAATGCCCCTCAACGCTGGCAAATGCGGTGTTCATGTGATTGTGATTCTGGTTGTCGTGGGTTCGAGTCCCATTAGCCACCCCAAATTCAAAAGCCCTTCCGAAACCGGAAGGGCTTTTTCGCTACTGGACTGAAAAGTCAGTTGACCATGACCAGCTTGCCCATGACGGCACGCGAGCCCATGCGGGTGTAGGCGGCCTTGAGTTCGTTCATGGGCATGGTTCGATCGATGACGGGCTTGATGCGGCCTTCTGCATACCAGCGGGCCAGTTCGGCCATCATGGTGGCATTGGCCTGTGGCTCACGGCGGGCGAAGTCACCCCAGAACACACCGACGAGTGACGCTCCCTTGAGCAGCGGCAGGTTCAGCGGCAGGGCGGGAATGGGACCACCGGCAAAGCCGATCACCAGATAGCGGCCGCGCCACGCGATGGAGCGGAAGGCCGGCTCGGCCAGTTCGCCGCCCACCGGGTCGTAGACCACGTCTGGGCCTTTGCCGTCGGTCAGTGTCTTGATGGCGTCGCGCAGGTTTTCGGTGCCGTAGTTGATCGTGGCATCGGCCCCCTGGGCCTTGCACAGATCGCACTTTTCGGCCGTCGATGCAGCAGCGATCACTTTGGCGCCCTGGGCTTTGGCGATCTGGATGGCGGCCGTGCCCACGCCACCTGCGGCACCCAGAATCAGCACCGTTTCGCCAGCTTTGAGCTGACCGCGATCGATCAACGCATGGTGGCTGGTGGCGTAGGTCATGATGAAGGCGGCGGCATCCACGGCTGGAAAACCGTCGGGCAGTGGCATGCACAGCTTGGCCGGGGCCAGGGTGTGGGTGCCGAAGCCGCCTGTGCCTGACAGACAGGCCACGGTCTGGCCGATCTGCAGGCCCTTGACACCTTCGCCCAGGGCGCGCACCGTACCGGCGTATTCCGAGCCCGGCACAAAGGGCAGGGGCGGCTTCATCTGGTATTTGTTCTGGACGATCAGCAGGTCCGGAAAGTTCAGACTGGCGGCCTGGATCTCGATCAGCACTTCGCCTGCGCCGGGTTGTGGGGTCGGCAGTTCTTTCCAGGTCAGGGCATCAACGCCAATGGGGTTTTCGCAAAGCCAGGCGTGCATGGGTTCTCCTCTTGTGTTTTGATGGCTGATCTTAGGCAGCGCAAATGGTTACCGCTTGTCTCGGGAGCGACGGGGTGTTTGCCCGGCCAGGCGGCTGCCGCAGACCTACAATCCCAGCTCACCTGTACACCTTATGCGAATACTTCTTTCCAACGACGATGGTTACCGCGCCGAAGGCCTGCAGGCGCTGCATGCGGCCTTGCGCACAGTGGCAGATGTGGAGGTGGTGGCCCCCGAGCACAACAACAGCGCCAAATCGAACGCGCTGACCCTCAACGCGCCCCTGTATGTGCACGAGGCCGCGCCTGGTGTCCGCTATGTCAATGGCACTCCTGCCGATTGCGTGCACATTGCGCTGACGGGTTTGCTGGGTTACCGCCCTGATCTGGTGGTGTCCGGCATCAACAATGGCGCCAACATGGGCGACGACACGCTGTACTCTGGCACTGTGGGTGCGGCCATGGAGGGCTACCTGTTTGGCATCCCGGCCATGGCGATTTCTCTGGTTGAAAAAGGGTGGGCGCACATCGATGATGCAGCCCTCAAGGCCCGGGATCTTGTGGTGCATCTTCAGCAGCAATCGCTTGTGGGCACCCGGCCCTGGCTGCTCAATGTCAACATCCCCAACATGCCTTATGCGCAGATGGGCTGCCTCAAGATGTGCCGGCTGGGTCGCAGGCATGCGGCAGAACCGGTGATCACCCAGATCAGCCCGCGCGGAGAGACCATGTACTGGATCGGCAACGCTGGACCGGCCATGGACGATGCCGAGGGCACCGACTTCCATGCGACCGGCCATGGCCATATTGCCGTGACGCCCCTCAAGGTGGACCTGACTGAGCACGAGCATCTGGGCTACTGGGCGCAGGGCCTGTCCAAGATGAAAGTCCCGGAGGCCAGTGCATGAGCCAACGCCCTGGGTTCCCGGTCAAACTCGACACATCTGGGGCCGCAGGCAAGACTGCGCGTCCAGCGGTGCCTGCGGGTCGGATCAGCCCGGCCCCCGTCAAGGTGGCCGCCCCCGTGGGCGTCGGACTCGATTCCGGTGCAGTGCGTGCGCGCATGGTGCGCAAGCTGGCGGAGCAGGGTGTGCACGACACCGCCGTACTGGAAGCGATGGGGCGGGTCGAGCGGCACCGCTTTGTCGAAACTGCGCTGGTGAACCAGGCTTATGAAGACACCAGCCTGCCGATTGGCCTGGGGCAGACGATTTCCAAGCCCAATGTGGTGGCCCGCATGATCGAACTGCTGCGCGAAGGGGTGCAGGGCAAGCTGGGACGCGTGCTGGAGATCGGCACGGGCTGCGGCTACCAGGCGGCCGTGCTCAGCCATGTGGCCAGCGAGGTCTACAGCATTGAGCGCCTCAAGGGCCTGCATGAAAAGGCGCGCGAGAACCTGCGGCCATTTCGGCTGCATAACGTCCACCTGATTTTTGGCGATGGCATGCTGGGCTACCCCAAGGGGGCACCCTATGCCGGCATCATTTCGGCAGCCGGTGGCGATAACGTGCCCGAAGCCTGGCTGCAGCAGCTGGCAGAAGGCGGCCGGCTGGTGGCACCCACCATCACCCCTGCAGGCCATCAGGCCCTGGTGGTGATGCGCAAAACCGCAAGCGGCATCGAGCGTCAGGTGCTCGAAGCGGTTCATTTCGTCCCTCTAAAATCCGGTGTTGCCTGAAGGCTTACAAAGATGAAAACCCGATTTGCACGCATTTCCGAATGGACACTGTCATTGATGGTGCTGGCTGCTCTGGCGGCCTGCAGTTCTTCGCCTCGCCAGCCGGCGCCGGTGGAAGACCGCATGGGCGCCCGCTCGGCCTCGGGCGAGGTGAAGCTCCTGCCCGGCGCTGAGAACGCCGGCAAACCGGGTTATTACACTGTGCAAAAGGGCGATACTTTGACCCGCATCGGTCTGGACAACGGCCAGGCCTGGCGCGATCTGGCCCGCTGGAACAACCTCAGCAATCCCGATGTGATCGAGGTCGGTCAGGTGCTGCGTGTGGCACCTCCTGGTGCAGCGGTGGAAACCAGCGGCGTGGTGGTGCGACCCGTGACATCGTCAGCGGCATCGCCCGCCAATGGGGCAGCCAGTGCGGCCAAATCGCCAGCATCAGCGCCCAATGCCAGCACCACCGCTGCGGCAGCGGAAGACTTCAGCTTTGCCTGGCCGGCCAACGGCCAGGTGGTGGCTGGCTTTGACGAAGCCAAGAACAAGGGCATCGACATCGCTGGCAAAGCCGGTGATCCGGTGCTGGCCGCGGCGGATGGCCAGGTGGTCTATGCCGGTGCCGGTCTGCGAGGCTACGGCAACCTCATCATCGTCAAGCACAACAACACCTACCTCACAGCTTACGCGCACAACCAGAAACTGCTGGTCAAGGAAGACCAGAAAGTGCGCAGGGGCGACAAGATTGCCGAGATGGGCAGCAGCGATGCCGACCGCGTGAAGCTGCACTTTGAAGTGCGCCGGCAGGGCAAGCCGGTCGACCCGTCCAAATACCTCGCTGCGCGCTGATCACATGGCCTGGCCGGTCCTGGTCTTCGACATTGAGACCATTCCGGACATGGCCGGCTGGCGGCGCCTGAACGGCGTACCTGAAGGTCTGTCTGCCGACTGCAGTGATCCTGAACTCTTTGCCTGGTGGAAGACCCAACGCGCCGAGCACGGTCAGAGCGACTTCATGCCACTGCACCTGCAAAGGATCTTGTGCATCAGCTGCGTCTTTCGCAATGCCGATGGTTTACGCGTGCATTCGTTTGTGGACCGTGACGGCGACAGCGAAGGCAAGGTGGTGCAGACCTTCTTCAACGCCATCGAAAAGCACAGCCCGCAGCTGGTCAGCTGGAACGGCAGTGGCTTTGATTTGCCAGTGCTGCACTACCGCGGCCTGATCCATGGCGTGGTCGCCGACCACTATTGGGACATGGGTGAAGTCGATCGCGAGTCCAAGTGGAACAACTACATCAGCCGCTACCACATGCGACACCTGGACCTGATGGACCTGCTGGCCAAGTACACCCCGCGCGCCAATGCCCCGCTGGACGCCATGGCCAAGCTTTGTGGCTTCCCGGGCAAACTGGGCATGGATGGCGGCCAAGTCTATGAGCAGTACTTGGCCGGGCAGACCGAAGATGTGCGCCGCTATTGCGAAACCGATGTGATGAACACCTACCTGCTCTACTGCCGCTTCCAGAAGATGCGAGGCGGTTTCACCGAGGCCGAGTACGAACAGGAAATCGGTTTCGTGCAACAAAACCTGCTTGCCCAGGCGCATCAGGCGCCCCACTGGCAGGAATTCCTGCAGGCTTGGGCTTGACGGCATACCAACAGCAAAGGCCCCGCGGGGCCTTGGAGATGTCTGGAGCGGGTGAAGGGAATCGAACCCTCGTATGAAGCTTGGGAAGCTGCCGTTCTGCCATTGAACTACACCCGCGGTGGCCAGGATTGTAGACCGAATGTAAAGATGGATTGCGCAGCGCTCGATGGCGTTTGTCGATTCTAGAATCGTCGTCCATGCGTCGCTTTTTTGACAAATCCACCGCTTTGCCCCTGCAGCCCTGGTTTCTGGTCTTGCTGGCGGCCTATGCCGTCCTGGAGTTGTCTTTCAATCATCGCTTGCTCGAACTGGCCAGTGGCAGCTTGGCAGACATGAGGGCTGCGCAACTCCATGACATGGAGGCGTGGGCACGGGTCGTGTCCGGTCTGGGTCTGGCACTCTTGCTGATGCGCTGGCTGGACAAGGCGATCCACTCAAGGCCCTTGCTGGTCCTGTCGTCCTGCGCGGTGGGCTTGCTGCTCATGTGGCATCTGCAGAAGGCTGTGGTGGATGCGATCGTGGACCGGGCAGACCAGACCGATCTGGTCATGAGTTTCAGCTCGCATCTGGGCACCGCCGAGGCGCTCAGGGGGCGTGTCGAGTTGCGGGGGGTGCAGGTCCTTGAGGGCCCGGCTCCTGCACCCGTGCGTCCGGTCATGGGCGCTCTATGGACCTCCAGCGTCCTGGGTCTGGCCCCGGACGATGTGGATATTCTGTCCGGTGCCACGCAGTTGCTCGGACATTGGCCCATGGCTGGTCCATCGAACGCGCAGATGCGTGATGCCTACCGCAAGGCCGTCATGACACCTGTGGCGCTGGGCGCTTCCCTGCTGTTTGGCTTGCTCAACCTGTGTCAGCTGCTGGCGGGTCTGAGTCTGGTGGTGCTGGGCCGTCTTGGTTTGCTTGGCCTGCAGCAGCGTTTGCTGTCCTGGATGCTGCCTGCATGGGTGGCGGCATGTCTGACCTGGAGTCTGACCGCCAGCAATGTGTGGGTGGACTCGCCAGGTTACCAGTTGGTGGCCAGACCTGCGCTTTGGCAGGCCAAGCCATACCTGGCCCCTTTTCTTGACTGGAGTCTGCGCGCAGAGCCTGCATGGTCGGATCTGCTGGTCTGGGTGCACCGGCAATTGCTTCTCGACTTCGATTTTCGCAACCCGCTGAACACGCCCTGATGTCTTTGCCATTCCAAAACAGGGGAATAGCCTGGTTCACGCCTTTGGTTTGATAGAGTGAATGCGCCAAGTTCAGGGTGCGTGTTCCAGACCTTCAGGAGATCGAACCATGTTCAAGAAGATTTTGCTGGCCAACGATGGCTCTGAAGCTTCCATCCACGCTGCGCGCATGGCCATCAATCTGTCGCGCATCCATGGTGCAGCACTCACGGCCGTGTACGTGGTGGACCCGTACCCCTTCATTGGCATCGGTGAGGTCAATCCTGTCGGGTTCGATGCCTACATGGCTGCGGCCCGCCAGTCGGCTGTGCAGGCGCACCTGCAGGTGCTGGATCTGGCCAAGTCCCTGAACCATACCGGCCCCCTTGATGAGTTGACCGTGGAGGATGCCTCTGCCACTGAGGGCATCGTCCAGACAGCCCGGGATGTGGGTGCGGACCTGATTGTGATGGGCTCTCACGGCCGCAGCGGCGTGGTCAGGCTGCTCATGGGCAGCGTGGCCCAGAAGGTGTCCACGCAATCGCCAGTCCCTGTCCTCCTGTGCAAATGATGCGGCGCAGGGCCCAGGCCCTGCGCGCAGGCGCTTACTTGAGGATATCGCCCAGGCAGAGGTACTTGATCTCCACATAGTCGTCGATGCCATGGTGCGAGCCTTCGCGGCCCAGGCCCGACTGCTTGACCCCGCCAAAGGGCACATGCTCGGTAGCCAGGATGCCGACGTTGATGCCGACCATGCCATATTCCAGCGCCTCGCTCACGCGGAAGATGCGGCCCACGTCGCGGCTGTAGAAATAGCTCGCCAGGCCGAATTCGGTGTTGTTGGCCGCGTCAATCGCTTCCTGTTCGGTCTTGAACTTGAAGATGGGCGCAAACGGCCCGAAGGTTTCTTCCTTGGCGCAGACCATGTCGGCGCTGGCGTCTGCGATGACGGTGGGTTCGAAGAACTGGCCCTGCAGGCGCTTGCCGCCTGCCAGCACGCGCCCGCCCTTGGCAATCGCGTCCTTCACGTGGCGCTCGACTTTGTCCAGGGCCGCGGGCTCGATCAGCGGGCCCTGGTTCACGCCATCTTCAAACCCGTTGCCAACCTTGGCAGCGGCTTTGACCTTGGCGGCGAATTTGGTGGCGAATTCTTCGTACACAGCATCCTGCACATAGATGCGGTTGGAGCACACGCAGGTCTGACCGGCGTTGCGGTACTTGCTGGCGAAAGCGCCTTCGACCGCGCTGTCGATGTCGGCGTCTTCAAACACGATGAAGGGCGCGTTGCCGCCCAGCTCCAGCGACATTTTTTTCACGGTGGGGGCCGACTGCGCCATCAGGATGCGGCCCACTTCGGTGGAGCCGGTGAAGCTGATGTGGCGCACCACATCGCTGGCGCACAGCACCTTGCCCACGGCGATCGAGTTGTCGCTGTCGGCGGTGACCATGTTCAGCACCCCGGCAGGGATGCCTGCGCGTATGGCCAGCTCGGCTGCAGCGAGGGCGGTGAGCGGAGTCAGCTCTGCGGGCTTGATGATGACCGGACAGCCAGCGGCCAGGGCCGGGGCGACTTTGCGGGTGATCATGGCCAGCGGGAAATTCCAGGGGGTGATGGCGGCGCACACGCCGATCGACTGGCGCAGCACCAGCAGGCGGCGGTTGTTGTCGAACTGGGGCAGGGTCTCGCCGTTGATGCGTTTGGCTTCTTCGGCAAACCACTCGACAAAGCTGGCGCCATAGGCCACTTCGCCCTTGGCTTCGGGCAGGGGCTTGCCTTGTTCGGCGGTCATGATGCGGCCCAGGTCGTCCTGGTTGGCCATCAGCAGGTCGTACCACTTGCGCAGGATGATGCTGCGCTCCTTGGCGGTCTTGCTGCGCCAGGCGGGCCAGGCGGCGTTGGCGGCGGCAATGGCGCGTTCGGTCTCGGCGGGGCCGAGGTTGGCCACATCCGCCAGGTGCGCACCGGTGGCCGGGTCGTGCACGGCAAAGCGGCTGCTGCCACCCACCCACTGGCCGTTGATCAGCGCGTCGGTCTTGAGCAGGCTGGGGTCATTGAGCTGAGCGAGGGGAGAGGTTTTCATGTCCATGGAGGTCTCCTGAAAAAGCAGATGAGACAGTGCTCGAAGCGCTGCCCTGACGATTTATTTAACTTATTAATCAATTCAAGTGTGCCACGAATTGGAGCTTAGCGTCAGTGCGTGGCTTCGTCTGTCGCCAGAAGGGCAAACCTATAATGTCCGGTTACTCCGGAAAACCCTTCCAACACCATGAGCCAAGCCGTTTTTTCAGTTGCCGACATCCGCAAGACCTTCCTCGATTTCTTCGAGTCCAAGGGCCACACCGTGGTGGCGTCGAGCCCCCTGGTGCCGGGCAACGACCCGACCCTGATGTTCACCAACTCCGGCATGGTGCAGTTCAAGGATGTGTTCCTCGGCACGGACAAGCGCTCGTATGTGCGCGCCGCCTCCGTGCAGGCCTGTCTGCGCGCCGGTGGCAAGCACAACGACCTGGAAAACGTGGGCTACACCGCCCGCCACCACACCTTCTTCGAGATGCTGGGCAACTGGTCGTTCGGTGACTACTTCAAGCGCGAATCGCTCAAGTGGGCCTGGGAACTGCTGACCGAGGTCTACAAGCTGCCCAAAGAGCGCCTGCTGGCCACCGTCTACATGGAAGACGACGAGGCCTACGACATCTGGACGAAAGAGATCGGTCTGCCACCCGAGCGCGTGATCCGCATTGGCGACAACAAGGGTGGCCGCTACAAGTCCGACAACTTCTGGATGATGGCCGACACCGGCCCTTGCGGCCCTTGCTCTGAAATTTTCTACGACCACGGCGACCACATCCCCGGCGGCCCCCCGGGCAGCCCGGAGGAGGACGGCGACCGCTTCATCGAGATCTGGAACAACGTGTTCATGCAGTTCGAGATGCACGAAGATGGCTCGGTGACCAAGCTGCCCGCGCCCTGCGTGGACACCGGCATGGGCCTGGAGCGTCTGGCCG
>JACCDG011545750.1_pt1 | contig 9991 bp, 9 predicted proteins | sample 7442471 | NCBI WGS metagenome assembly JACCDG01 (sample SAMN15323444, study PRJNA562643) | freshwater metagenome | isolation source: river surface water | place: USA:Blue River Watershed | collected 2017-08-17 | reverse complement strand
TCAGCTTCTTCATCCGCGGTCCAAGACCGATAGGCCTGCGGATGTTTCTCTCTTATAATTTCGATAGGAGAGTCACCGTTTTCCTTGCCCCGCGAGGCTGAGCCTTTTGCGGGGTTTTTCGTCTTGGGAGCCTTCTTCACTTTCTTGGTCTTGCCTCCACAGATGATGATGAAATTGTGCTCCATCTCGGCGATGCGCTCGGGCGTGAGGTGTTCATACTCAGTGATGGCTCGCTCAGAGGCAGCGCGAAATCGCTCATCCTCGGCGAGGACCAGCGGGTGCACCTCAAAGGCGCGAGCGTTCACCCCAAGGAGATGGATACCCGAGAGCGTCCGGACGCGAGAGAGCGCCACATAGCCCTGACCATACTCAAACGTCTGCGAGAGGTCCATGACCGCGGCATCGAGCGACACACCCTGGCTCTTGTGAATGGTCATGGCCCACGCGAGGCGGAGCGGGATCTGGGTAATCTTGGCAAAGACTTCGTCCCCTTCGGCGATGGTCCACTCCATCGGTTCGGTCTCGACCTTGAGCCCGTCAGTTGTCCGGACAATCGGATATTTCTTGTCTGCGGTAAAGCCAATGACGGTGCCAAGCGTGCCGTTCACATAGCCAGCACTCTGGTTGTTTTTGGTAAACATGACCGCCGCCCCCACTTTGAGCTCAAGCCGTTCTGGCGAGAGACAACCCCGGACGAGGGCACTGGTCAGAGCCTCGGGACCACGGAGGGCCATCGTGTAGGCATGTGTCTTCCCAGAGAGTTTCTTGAGCTCCGTGTTGTTCAAGGTGTCGACATTCGCGTTGTGCGAGTAGAGACGAGTCATGTCGTCGGGCGCCTCACTCCGCTCGATGATGCGCTCGCGTATGGTTTCAAAGTGCGTCTCATCAAATTCATTGCGTCGTATGGCGGAGAGGACCTGGAGAAACTCACTGTCCTCCTGGCGATGTTGTTCAGTCAGGTAGCAGACGGTCGGACGGAGAACATTCCAGATCTCGGCATCAAAAGCAAACTCCACCACTTGATTCCCCTCTTTGCCTTTGCCAGCGACTGGTGGGAGCTGAAAGAAATCCCCGACGAGCACCACTTGGAGTCCACCAAACGGGAGCTGTTGTTTGCGCACGCGTCGACAGACCCGCTCAACCAAAGTAAGCACTCGCCCATCGAGCATCGAGACTTCGTCGATGATGAGGACCCGAGCCTTTTTGATTCGCTTTGAAACATAGCGGTTCTCAGCCAGGTGCCTGAGCGCGTCATCGTCAAGCTCGGACTGGATCCCGATACCGCTCCACGAATGGATAGTCATGCCGTGAATATGGGTGGCCGCGATACCCGTCGACGCGGTCACAGCAAAATCAATCTCGTGTTCGCGGAGATAGTCGGTGTACTGGTTGATAGTGTGAGTCTTGCCCGAGCCGGCCTCCCCCGTCAGAAACACGTGGGCGCCAGTCTTCAATATGGCAAGCGCTTGATCTTGGGTCATAATTTTGGGATCATACCTTATCCTACCATTTCCTAGGCTCAAGTATCAAAAAAGAAAAAACCACCGGTAGCGGGATCCGCTTGGTGGGTTAAGTGACGTCAGTGGCGACCGGTACCGTCCTGCTGCACAACCACGTGTGCAAGTGTCGGCACGCCATTGAACGGCGCAATGACGACGTGGTGTTTGTACCAACCCTCGTCGGGTGGAAAGGCGATCTTGCAGAGCTCCATGGCTCGAGCTTGAATCTCCGGTCCTGTCGTGGGTCGCTCGAGGTGAATCACCACACAGGCGTGGCTACATTCACCATCGCGCATGGCTGCGAACGAATAGCCCGTAGCCGTATACGTCTCCTCGGCCATCATCATCTCCTTGTTGTTGACCAGCCTCGATAAATAACCTTTACCCTTGCACTCAAGGACCCCATAACATACCACGATACCATCTCGCTGTCCAACCTGTCCAACCTGTCCCGCCACATTATTTGACCTTAGGTCATTCTGACCGTATACTGTAATAGTATATGAAATAAAGTGAAACAGCTATGAACCAAAACCACACTATCAGAAGACTCGGGGTAATCGAGGCAGGCTTCCCCTCCCCGGCTGAGGAGGAACTCCTCGATACCATGACCCTCGACGAATGGCTCATCAAACGGCGGGAAGTCACCTACATGCTCGAGGTCAAAGGACTGTCGATGATGAACACCGGCATCCTCCCGGGCGATACCGCGCTCGTCGAACGTGGACGCGACCCCAAGCACGGTGACATCGTCATCGCCTGCGTCGACGGCAAATGGACGATGAAGTTCTATCACATCCTCGCCGACAAAAGAATCGTCCTCGTCCCAGCCAATCCGAAATTCTCACCCATCTACCCAAAGGAAGAACTCCGCGTCGAAGCCATCGTTATCGCCATCATCCGCAAATACTAGTATGTCCGCGCCCATCGCTCTCGGCAAATATCCTCGAGCTATCCTCCACATCGATGGTGATGCTTTTTTCGCTTCATGCGAACAGGCTCGCAATCCAGAACTCCGCGGTAAGCCCGTCATTACTGGCGCCGAACGTGGTATCGCCTCGTCCATGAGCTACGAGGCCAAAGCCCGGGGCGTCACCCGAGCCATGCGCTTGTCGGAAATCAAAAAGCTCTGTCCCGACGTCATCATCATGCCCTCGGATTATGAGACCTACTCGCTCCTCTCGAAACGGTTTTTTGAAATCGTGCGGCGCTACACTCCCGACGTGGAGGAGTACGGCATCGATGAGTGCTTCGCCGACCTGACCGGTTGGCAGCGCCCGTTTCACATGAGCTACGAAAAAATCGCCGAGAAAATCCAGAGCGACCTGGCCCGCGAAATGGGCTTCACGTTCTCGATCGGTCTCGCCTCGACCAAGGTCCTCGCCAAGCTCGGCTCCAAGTGGAAGAAGCCTCATGGTCTCACCGCTATCCCGAACAAGCGCATCCACCTCTACCTCGCAGAGCTCCCTATCGACAAGCCCTGGGGTATCGGACCACAGACGAGCGCACTCCTCAGGAAGTACGACATCCGTACCTGTCTCGACTTTGTCCGCAAGGACGAGGCCTGGGTACAGAAATATTTTCCCAAACCCATCCAAGAAATCTGGTCGGAGCTCCGTGGACAGAGCGTCATGCCGCTCCAGACCGAGCCACGGCGCGACCATGCCTCCATCCAAAAAATGAAAACGTTCACTCCCCCATCGAACGACCCGCGCTTCGTGTTTGCTCAGTTGTGCAAAAATATCGAGGCTGCCTGTATGAAAGCTCGTGGTTATGATCTGGAGGCCAAAAAAGTATTTGTGCTATTGCGAACTCAGAACTTCGAACACCACTATAGCGAAATCAAACTCTCGCGACCGACCAACTTCGCGCACGAACTAATCGACCTCCTCTCACCCGTGTTTGATACCCTCTACCGCCCCGGGGTGTTCTATCGAGCCACCATGATAAGCCTCATCGAGCTCGTCCCCTTCACTCATCAACCCGACCTCTTTGGGGCCTCGGTCCACGTCGAGGGCTATCGTCGCCTGTATGAAAAGATTGACGAGGTCCGAGCCAAGTACGGCAAACACACCATCCACTTCGGCTCATCATTCCTCGCTCACCGGTTTTCCCAGCACGAGGATGAGCGTGGTAGCACCCCCGAACGCAAACGCGAACTCTTTAAGGGTGAAACCAAACGAAAAAGAGTCGGCCTCCCGACTCTCTCCATCACCCTCGAATAGTTCGCTTCTTTTGCTTGGCTCCGGTCGCGATAAAATCAGCCCCGATTTTCCAGCGACCTCGCTCCCGAAAGGCTGGGATGGTTTGCTTTCGAGCAGCATTAATAAGACCACTAAGTACCAGGTTATGTTTTTTGGCGTATTCAGCGAGCGTCACTATTTCCTGTCCTGTGAGATAGGCTATGCGTTTATGGAGGGACTCCATGAGCGCAAAAGCGACAATCTTTTCCATACGCTGCACCTGTCTGGTCGCATCGTATTCGCGAAAAGACTGATAATAAATTCCCTTCTCCTTATCACGGATGATAACCGCCGGAAATCCCAACCGAAACAACTGATAGTTCATGAGTACTCGACCGATGCGACCATTGCCATCACAGAAAGGGTGAACGCGCTCAAACTCCAGATGGAAACGAGCAATCACATCGGTCACATAACTTTCATGATCATCGAGAGCGTGACCTATGGCGCGAGTCATAAGTGAAACGACCTGCTCCGGAGCTGGCGCGATATGTCGTCCTACTCGTACAAACTCTCCCTTTTTCCGAAATCGGCCAGCGATGCCATCGTCAATATTTCCGATAAGCATCTTGTGGAGGAGCAGGATAAATTCAAGAGAAAGATCAGTGGTACGAGCCTTGGCCTTGATATACCCAAGCACCCGCGCCAGGTTCTTGGCCTCAAACACTTCCCGTAATTCGACAGTGCGAGTCACTTCCATTTCAAAAAGAATTTTCTCTGTCTCTTTCAGGGTCAATGTGGAATTCTCAATGGCGTTCGAGTTATAGACTCCCTCAGGAATCTCCACCTCATCAAGCATATCTAAAAGAGACTCTTTGCCTTTTTTGAGCGAGCCGAACTGTTTCTTTAGATGTTCTATGCGCTTCCGATATAAAGCGTTTAAGGCCATAAAATATGGTTAATTTATGTATCTATTATACAAAATTAACTGATTTTTGTCAATATATGGTTAATTTTGTATGAAAATCGATAAAATTAACCATATTTTTAAGAAGTCCCTACAGCCGGTCTTGGCCGCTTTGGCGGGTGAAGTACCAGAGAAGATTGGCGATGACAAAGAGGATGCCAAGGAAAATACCAAATGGGAAGGTGATGAGACCGAGCCAGCCCACGGTAAAGAGAACCTCAATCACTCCCCCGCCAGGACAATTTGGGGTGAATACGCCATCTACCTCGCCACAACCGAGGGCCCGACTGAGAAACGATGCCATGATCACCGAGAGAAGCGGAGCAAACGAGAAGAGGGCAACCAATCCATAGAGGACACCCCAATGGCGCCAAGTAAAATAGTGCGAGTAACTAAAGTATTTCATAATTCGAGGTGACGAGTGGGTTTGAGGACGGCCTTGGCATCGGTCTTCCACGCATCAGAGACATCAGAGTAAAGCTCGAGTTCGTTGCCATCAGGATCGAGGATATAGAGACTATGAGTAACATGGTGATCGGCCGAGCCGACGATAGTCACGTCTTTCTCCTTGAGCTCCTCATAAACCGCCCGGAGCGCCTCGGGTCCATCACCAATCTTGAACCCGATGTGATACAGTCCCGGCTCCGGTGCGTGTCGCTCTCGGGGCACTCCCCCAATCTCAAGGAGAAGCATCTCATGATGAGTCCGGCCGGAAGAAAAAAGCGCCATCCCTGGCCCGCGGTCAACCTCTCGAAAGCCGAGGGTATCACGATAAAAGTCCGCCATCTTGGTGACGTTCGTGACGTAGAGGACAATATGACCGAGTTCTTTGATTTCCATGTTTGGTAGTTTTAGAATTTCCGACTGTCGTAGGCCCAGTGGAGGAGCGCTTGGCGCTGACGGGGCCGACAAGCGAGGTCACCTCGACGACAGTTGTGTGCGACCTGAGCGATGTGACGACTGATGGCCTTCCACCGCTTAATCTGGCGAGCATCCTCCTCTGGGAGGCGCCGACCCAGATAGTAGCGACAGTACCACTGAAACCACCCCCGTGGGTCATCAGGGTATATCCAGCCTTTCTCGCGCCAGACTGCGAGTGACTGTGACGCCTTCACTCCGAAAAAATTGAGACTCTGGTCGTAGTGTTCGGGAGACAACTTGGCGTCCTGGTACCAACTCTTGGGGAACTCGGCCCGGCAATCGGTCAGGTACTTGCCACCAAAGACTCCGAGCGCGAGCATCTCTCGTGGTGTCAGGTCTGGCTTGAAGTCAGGGTGAAAATGTTTCCCCACCGGCTCGGTACACACGTACTCATAATGAGGTTGCATCGAATCGCGAACCACAATACGTCTTGTCATATGCCTGATTGTTTATCCCGTACCAAACTCTCTTTGGTACTGGGACATTGTGTCATTGACGGTAATAACTCTCTTCATATGGCTAGTATATCACAGTAGAATTGAGAACGGGTCCGAAGCAACATGTGCCCCGAACCCGGTCCAACTTCTGATCGCCTGTCACTCGGCATAGAAACGCCTCCGACTCGAGTAGAGTTTGCCCGCGAGACCACCGAGGATCGACGTGTCGTCACGAACAAAGTGGAAGCTCTGACTCCACCAGCCGTCCTGGCCACCAATGGCATATTCGAGACGAACACTGAAGTGGCCAACGTACTGACGGCACTCCCGTCGTACCACAAAGCGACGAACCTCCACTCGACTGTAGAGTTTTTCAGCTTCACTCGCTTTCAGTGCCAGGGCTTGATGATGATAGTCGAGCACGACTCGTACCACCCGCTCCGCCAAAGCAAGTCGGTACTGAAGAAACCGGAACTTCCGTTTTCGACCAGCACCACGAGGTAGGGACCTTTCTTCCCGGAAGAAACTCTCCAGTTGTACCACATCGAAGACGATGGGCACGCCCACGATAGTGGGCGGGATGGTAGCAGTAAGCATGGTGACCTCCTTTCAGGGGCCTGGGTTGAAGAACCACCTTCAGTCTACACCACCCATACTCTCTCGGCTACTTTTTCAATACCCGCTTGAGATACTGCCCGGTATAGGAGGCACTGTTGTGAGCCACTTCCTCAGGAGTACCCTCGGCAACGATCTTGCCCCCACCGATACCGCCCTCAGGACCGATGTCAATAATATGATCGGCACTCTTAATGAGATCCATGTTGTGTTCAATGACCATGACCGTGTTCCCCTTGACCACCAGACGCTCCAGGATCTCAATCAGTTTCTTGACGTCCTCGTAGTGGAGCCCGATAGTCGGTTCATCAAGGAGGTAGATGGTCCGTTCGACATGCTGGCGATAGAGTTCGGATGAAATCTTGACGCGCTGTGCCTCACCACCCGAGAGGGTAGTCGCCGACTGGCCGAGCCGGAGGTAGCCGAGTCCTACTTCATTCAGGGTCCGGAGCCGATCAGCGATAGCTGGGATATCAGCGAAGAATGAAAAGGCTTCTTCGATGGTCATCTCGAGGACTTGATGAATGCTCTTGTGTTTGTATTTGACCTCGAGGGTCTCCTTGGTGAAACGCTTGCCATCACAGACGTCACACTGCACGTACACCGTCGGGAGGAAGTGCATCTCAACCGCGATAAAGCCATTGCCCTCACAGGTCTCACAACGACCACCAGGCCGGTTAAACGAGAAGCGCCCAGCTTTCCAACCCCGTACCCGTGCTTCTTCACTGGCGGCAAAGAGATCACGGATGTGGTTAAAGGCACCCGTATAGGTCGCCGGGTTGGACCGTGGGGTACGCCCGATCGGACTCTGATCAATCATCACGACGCGAGAGAGGTACTCGGTGCCGGTGATAGAGGTACAGTTGAATACTTCGTTTGATTTGTAACGTCGATCAAAACGAGCTTGGAGATTCTTGTGGAGAATTTCGTAGAGAAAAGTCGATTTGCCGGATCCCGAGACGCCCGTCACCACATTGAGCCGGCCGAGTGGGATATCAACATTCATGTTTTTGATATTGTAGAGATTGCCTCCACGAATCTTGATCATCCCCTTTTCTTTGCTCCGTCTCGTTTTGGGAATCGGAATTACTTCTTCACCCCGGAGGTACGAGAGAGTGAGTGACCCGGAAGTATTTTTCTTGGCCGTGAGGAGATCCTCGAGATAGCCCGAGACGACCACCTCGCCCCCGTGCACCCCAGCCCGGGGTCCGATATCGACAATATAGTCAGAGGCAAAGATCGTGTCCTCGTCATGCTCTACCACAATGATAGTGTTGCCGAGTTCTCGGAGCGCCTGGAGAGTGAGGATGAGGCGGTCGTTGTCACGCTGATGGAGCCCGATCGTCGGCTCATCGAGGACATAGAGGGCACCGACCAATTTGCTCCCGAGCTGGCTCGCGAGACGGATACGCTGCGCCTCCCCTCCCGAGAGGGTATTGGCCCGGCGATCAAGCGTGAGATAATTGAGGCCGACATCGAGGAGAAACTGGAGTCGCCCACCTACTTCGCGGAGTACCACCGAAGCAATCTGGCGCTCTCGTTCGGAAAGTTTCAAGTCATCAAAAAACTGCTTCGCCTCTTCGGTCATCATCTGGGTGAGAGCGACGATGTTCTGCCCGCCGACAAGGATATGGAGTGCTTCCTCGCGGAGACGCGTGCCATGACAGGTATCGCAGACTTCTTCGCCAAAAAAATGTTTGGTCCCGAGACCGTTACAGGCCTCGCAGGCGCCGTAGGGCGAGTTGAACGAAAAGAGGCGAGGCTCTACTTCGGGATAGGAAAACCCATCGTAGGGACAGGAGAACTTGGACGAGAGGACGAGCTTTTCCTTGCCCATATGAATCTGCACCAGACCGTCGCTCTCCTCGAGGGCCCGCTGGACAGCTTCTGACAGTCGCTCGGCCGAGGTCTCAGGAAATTTCTCAAACTCAAGGTGAGGGAGTTCATCGACGATGAGATCGATATCGTGTTTCTTGTTTTTGGACAGGATGACCTGCTCACGGAGACTCTTCCGCACCCCATCGAGAAATATCTCCGAGAAGCCCTTGTTCAGGGCATTGTAGAGGAGCTGGTAGTACTCGCCTTTGCGTCCTCGCACCACCGGCGCGGTGATGATAAGCTCTTCCTTTTTCCGCTTGGCACTTTTGAGTGCCTCTTTTACTTTTTCGGAAACAATGAGAAGCATCTCTTCTGGCGCGAGTTTGGCAATCTCCCGATCACAGGTGAGACAGTGAGGCCGGCCGAGTCTAGCAAAGAGGACCCGGAGGTAGTCATAGATCTCGGTCACGGTAGCCACTGTCGAACGCGGATTGCGACTGGCTGACTTCTGGTCGATGGAGATAGCTGGTGAGAGACCGACGATTTCATCGACGTCCGGTTTCTGCATGGTATTCAAAAACTGACGCGCGTAGGCCGAGAGCGACTCAACATAGCGTCGCTGACCCTCAGCAAAGATAGTATCGAACGCAAGCGAAGACTTGCCCGATCCTGAGAGTCCGGTAAACACAATCATCGCTCCCCGAGGCATCGCGACGGTGATGTTCTTCAAATTGTGCGTCCGAGCGCCTTTCACGATGATGGCGTTTGTGGCATCAAGTGCCGGATGTTTCTTGGTGGTCATAGAGAAAGGGATCGATTAGAAATGCTCAAGCATGATACGATAGTCTTCTTCACGTTCGAGGTGGACCACGAGTTCCACCGTACCAGCGGGCAGTGTTTTCTGAAACGTCCGGAAGTCAGAGAGCCAGTCGAGACTGACGAGATAGTCAGAAGTCGCAAATGATTGATTCTGATAGAGATGGGCGGTCCGCTTCCAGAGGAGTGACAGAATCTTACCAATGAGCGTAAAGTCCTGGGAGAGGAGCATCCCGCGCCGACTGAAGCGGACATACGAGAGCTGATACTCCGTCGCGAGCTTCACGAACACCCGTGAGAACTCTGGGAAGAAATGCAGATGTTCATGCGAGTTCAGTCCATCTGGAAGTCGACCAAAGAGTTCCTCAAACCGCCGGATCTGATCGCGCCACTCACTCTCGACTTGTTTCGCGGTGAGAAGTCCGGTCACGTAGCGCAAGAAAAAGTTGAGTCCGCGTGACAGAGCGCTCTCCCGTACTTTGTCGCCAGTTTTCAAGATGCCGATGAGCTCGAGGTGGAGATCAATCTGCGCTCCAGAAGCAAGCAGTGCCTGGGCCTGATCATGTGAGACATAGTGGATGAGCACTGCTACACGGTCTACTTTGCCTTCGTGCACCAGACGCAAAATAGGCTCCGCGGTCTGTCGGATCCCATAGTCATCAGCGGTAATAATGAAGCGCTCGCGGATATCTTGAGTCATGATGTCTCTTTTGAGAATACGACCTAGTATGTCAC
>JACCDG010975210.1_pt1 | contig 9993 bp, 8 predicted proteins | sample 7442471 | NCBI WGS metagenome assembly JACCDG01 (sample SAMN15323444, study PRJNA562643) | freshwater metagenome | isolation source: river surface water | place: USA:Blue River Watershed | collected 2017-08-17 | reverse complement strand
TTGTGGCGCATGTTCGCGATTAATCTATCCATATTTGCGATTGCTTGCTGCATATCATATTCAACGCTAGCGCTTATTGGTTGATGAAAATCTAGTCTTATCACAATAACCTTACTGTGGGCAGCTATGATTTCATCGATATATCTGACGCTGGACTGATATAGCCTTTTCACCTTCTGCCGCTCATCTGCCATACGTTGCGCAAAGCCTATTGCGCTGTACAAGTGGCAGATCATCTCCATCAGGCTGTCCATAAACTTGCCTGCAAAGTCACTCTGCCGCCAATTTGCAAGGCCCTGGTCTATCAGGGTTGCTGGCATGCCTTGTTGCTCGTATCTGTTGTAAGTTGATGTTACTGCATCAATAAATATCGCAAGCTTTAGATTGTATTGAAACTCCGGTGAAAGGCATCTAGCAGAAAATACGTATCCAGCAAGGTTTCTTAGGAAGGTCTGCTTCGCTTGTCTTAGTGTTCTCCATGCTCTGAAGTCATTGTTTAACTCATGCTTTTTACTGTTGATTGCGAGCTCTACGAATCCGTAAACGCCCTCTATCATGTCGTTTATCTGTGAAGGGTTGACATCGTAATAAGACAATAGGCTGTTATGGAGTAATGGATTAGTGTTGCATGTAGAGCTATTGCTGTGTATTGGCTTATGGTGGCTTGCGCTGCTTATATGACTAATGCTCATGCTGTATCTCCCTATAAATTTATATCTAGCTATTGGATATAATTGATTTACTAATTAAATTAGATATCTTATGTAGATAACATATATATCCTTGTTGGCCTGCGTTTGAAATGTGCTTGCTTTGTAGTGATGTTACATTTTGTATTTGCCTGCAGGTATGTCAATTTATTGCATTCTTATTTGTACGCACTTACGCCATTCAATTAGGCTATCTGCAAGAAAAATTTACTCTGCCTGTTTCTAAAAGATTTTGGTCATAAATACTGTTCTTGAGAGCGTTGGCTACTTTAATTGCTTCATGGCGCTTTTCCGGCTCTATGCCGTTTTATTCGCCGCATAAGACCTCAAGGAGAAAATTGTGGAATGTCCGAAATGTGAATCTAATAAAGTATTGGAAACATTCCCTGGCAGGAATGTGGGATGTGTGATTGGTGGTGTGGGTGGTGCAATAGGAGGGATTAGCCGTGCAAAGGCGGCCAGCATTGGCGCGGTAATGGGTGCGTCGCTATGTCGGTTTGGTGGGCCGGTTGGGGTAACGCTGGGGGGTGTGGCCGGAGCGATATTTGGTGCCTTCATTGGCGCAACAACGGGCAGCATCAGCGGTGCCAAGATCGGCGCAGTGCTTGACCAGCACGTGCTGAACAATCGGCTCTGTTTGAACTGCGGTCACACGTTTGCCGAACGATATCCGAGTGAGGGGGTGTGAGATGGCTCATCTTGTTGAGGAAATGGCGTATATCGGCGAGACGCCGTGGCACGGTCTGGGCAATCAGCTTTCACGCGGACAACCTCTGGAAGTCTGGCGACAGCAGGCCGGTATGGACTGGGAGATTCGCGAAACGCCGGTTCGTTTTCTGACTGAGGAGATCGGCAATCTCGGGGCAATTCACACTTTTGGCGATCAGAAGGTGTTGTTCCGATCAGACAACAGGGTTCCGTTGTCAGTCGTATCGCAGCGCTATCAGGTTGTGCAGCCGGCCAGTGTGCTGGAGTTCTATCGGGATTTAATCGAGATATCCGGCTTCGAATTGGAAACTGCGGGTGTTCTCAAAGGTGGGAAGAAGTTCTGGGCGTTGGCGCGAACCGGGCAGTGCGCAACGTTAAGAGGGGGTGATGCGATCAATGGCTATCTGCTACTCGCCACTTCCTGTGACGGCACGCTGGCCACGACAGCATCACCCACCACTGTCAGGGTGGTTTGCAACAACACCCTTGCCATCGCTGTGAATGGCACGGCCAGCGCGATCAAAGTGCCGCACAACACCCGATTCGATGCTGTCGCGATTAAACAGGAATTGGGCGTTGCTGTGGCGCATTGGGATGGTTTCATGTACCGCATGCGTATCCTGGCAGAACGCAAGGTCAAGGCGCACGAAGCGATGAGTTATTTCTTGCGCGTTGTTTGCGACCATCCATCTGGTGCCAGTGAACCGGCAAATCTGATCAACGAGCGTGCGCTGAAGAAAATCCAGGCGTTGTACGACGGCCACGGGCGAGGTTCGGAATTGGACTCCGCTCGCGGAACTGCATGGGGGCTGCTGAACGCTGTCACCGAATTTGTCGATCATGAAAAACAGGCTCGTAGCACGGATCATCGTCTTGATTCTGCCTGGTTCGGCCAAGGTGCGCAATTGAAGCAGCGTGCGCTGCAGGTGGCGTTGCAGATGGTCAGCTGAGTGTTTTCGTTTAAAACCATGATGCCCGGCGTGTTCTACACGCCGGGCTTCTTTTTGTCTGGAGGGGTAAATGAATTCGAATACGACAAGCATCGCAATCAAAGCTCGCGTTCGCCCAGCGCTACGCTTGATTGAAACCAAACAACTGAGCCGGGCTGAGTGGCTGGCATCCCGCAAAAAAGGCATCGGCAGCTCTGATGCAGCGGCTGCCATTGGTCTCAGTCCTTATAAATCGCAACTTGCACTGTGGCTGGAAAAGACTGGACGTGATCAAGCGCTGGCGAATGATGGCGATGAGAATGGCGACACCCCGATGGCCTGGGGCACCATTCTGGAGCCCATTGTCGCTGCGCAATATGCACGCAGAACCGGACGTCGGGTCAGGCGGGTCAATGCCGTACTGCAACATCCCGATCCCGAGTTGTCGTGGATGCTGGCAAATATCGACCGGGAAATTGTGGGCGATGCGGAGGTTCAGGTTCTGGAGTGCAAAACGGCCGGCCTGCATAGCGCCAAACACTGGCGAGATCAGGTGCCGGAGTATGTGCAGCTGCAGGTGCAGCATCAACTTGCCGTGACGGGCAAGCAGTGTGCGGATGTTGCTGTCCTAGTTGCTGGTCAGAAGCTGGATATTTTCCGGATCGAACGGGATGACATGCTGATCGCACGGCTGATCCGGTTGGAACGGCAATTTTGGCGCTATGTGGAAACAGACGTGCCACCTCCGGCCGATGGCAGTGAATCTTCGGCGGCGGCGTTACGTGCGCTGTTTCCGGAGGATAGCGGCGAGACGTTGGACTTCACGCACGACGTCGTGCTATCGGCAAAGTTCTCGGACCTGCAGCAAGTGAAGCTCCAGCAGGAGCACCTGAAGGGGCTGGAAGGCGAGTTGAAGAACACCATTCAGCAAGCCATGGGGGCTGCGACAACGGCCGTTTTCGAAACAGGCCGGGTCTCTTGGAAGAAAGCCAAAGACAGCCCGTGCCTTGATACCGCTCGATTGCTGCGTGAACGGCCTGAACTCTTGGCACAATACCAGCAAACAAAGTCGGGCAGTCGGCGTTTCCTCATACTTTGAAAAATTCAAATTGCACGTTAAGCCCTTGATCCAATTCCAGATCGAGGGCTTTTCTATTTCGGAGGCATGAATTATGTTGAAAGGACTTGCGCTTACCCCGCCGATCCTGGGTCGGATTTCAATCGGTCGCGTCGTGGAGAAAAACGGCAAGCGTTTGCCGGAGAAAGATGACCAATTTACGATCACCTCGCAGGTGCACGGAAAAGACGGCTGGCTGGCGCATCCGCTGAACGAAGCGCTGCGGCGGGAGCAAGGTGAAAAGCTGCGCAGCATTCCGGTGCGTTTGTTGTTTGACGATCCGGAGCTGAACTTCCGTGCCGATTATTGCTTCTTCGACCGGGCTACCGGACGACCGTTGTGTGTCGGCGATGGGGAGCGTTGCAGGCGTAGCGTCGATGGAGAAATGAAGTCGCTACCTTGCCCTTCGCCACAAGCTTGCCCGCTGGCAAAAAACGGGGCTTGCAAACCGTATGGCCGGCTGAACGTTCTCATCGGCGAAGACGATCCGCTCGGCACATTTATTTTCCGCACCACAGGTTTCAACAGCATTCGCACGCTTAGTACACGTTTGCGATACCTGCAGGCCATTTCTGGCAATCGGCTGTCCTGCCTGCCTTTGGAGCTGCGCCTGCGGGGTAAATCTACCCGGCAAAGCATGGGAGGGGCGATCTACTATGTCGACTTGACGCTGCGTTCCGATCTGACTCTGCAAGAGTCATTGGCGCAAATGCAGAAGTTCGCCGAGTCGCGCAAGATGGTTGGCTTCGAGCAGGCCATGTTGGAGAATGTGGCGAAAGCAGGATTGCTGGCGGGTGACTTCGAAGACTCTGAGGACGAGGGGCTGGAAGTTGCGGAAGAGTTTTACTCCGATGGTAGCGCTGCCCAGCAAATACCAGCTGCACGGGCTGCTCTGGCGGAGAAGCTGGCAATGCAATTGAATGCAAGTGGTAACTTAGATGACGCCGCTCCGTAGCAATCGAAATCGGCAGAAAGCAGGCTTGGTCTATTAGCAGGGTTCGAAAAAAGTGGCTATTTTTGCTAGGAATAGCAGGAATAGCATCTTTTTTTGAGCATGCCCTTGAAAAAATGAGCGACGAGCGGGCTTGATTCGGAAGACATTTGAAATACAGATTTGCTGCTTAATGCGGTCTCGGTGTCCAACTGGGTGTAGCTGAGACCAACTGCAGCCAAGAGCAGATGGCATACTGAATGGCATACCATTGCTGGCGTACTGCCAAATGTATGTTATTCGTCAATAACATACAAAAGCTTCTGGCGGAGAGGGTGGGATTCGAACCCACGGTAGGGGGTTGCCCTACGCCTGATTTCGAGTCAGGTACATTCGACCACTCTGCCACCTCTCCTCAGAAGACGCGCATTATATGTGTGCTATTGGCATTTGTAAAACGATATAACTGCTATATCGGGATTTTTTTGTTCAGCGCGTGTCCGGTGTTGCCTCTGGCGGTACCAGCGCACGTTGATAGGCGTGCTCGAATTCAGCCGGCAGGCGCCGCGGGCGGCCGCTTTCGAGGTCGACGCAGACCCAGCGGGTGGTGCCACGAAACACGGTTTTGTGATCGGACTGGCGTACAAACTGATAGGCGCGGGTGATGGATAAACGATCCGCGCTGATAATCCAGGTGGCCAGTAGCAGTTGATCGCCGGCAACCGTGGGGGCGAGGTAATCCAGTTCGTGGCGGCGTGCCACCATGCCGTGTCCGAGGCGCACGTAATCATCCCAGCTCAGGCCGAGCTGGTGTGAGTGATGCCATGCGACTTGTTCCACCCAGGCCAGATACACCACATTATTGGTATGGCGCATCGCATCCAGATGTTGATCGTCCACGGTCAGTGGCAGTAGATGCGGGTTGGGATAATCCCAGGTGATGGATTTCATGCCCAGTGCTCGACAATCAGTTGCAGGCTGCGGTTGCCCTGGTATTCGTTGACGCTGGGGCGGTATACCAGTTCGACTTCATCCGGCAGCGGTTCGTTTTGCTGGAACAGGATCGCATCCAGTAGCTGGCCGGCATGGGCCAGCCGCAGCTTGAGATGTTTTTCGCCGACCACACGCTGTGCGGCAATGCGGAAGCGGCCGCGGAACGCCGGCTGTGGAAAGCCCTGGCCCCAGACGTGTTGTTCCAGTTCTACTGCGGTTTGCAGTTGTAATTCCTTGTTGCCGAGTTCGCCATCGGTGGCGATTTCGCGTTCCAGCGCGCTGCTGTCCAGCCATTCGCGGCAGACCTGTTCAAATGCCTGACGGAATGCGCCCAGATCCGTTTCGCGGATGGTGAGGCCCGCTGCCGCAGCGTGTCCACCAAATTTCAGGATCAGCTCGGGGTGGCGCTTGGAAACCAGATCCAGCGCATCGCGCAGATGCAGCGTGGGAATCGAGCGGCCGGAGCCTTTCAGCTCGCCTTCGTTGCCCGGTGCAAATACGATGGTGGGGCGGAAGTGTTTGTCCTTGATGCGTGAAGCAAGGATGCCGATCACGCCTTGATGCCAGTCTTCGCGATACAGACTGAGGCTGTAGCTGTCGTCGACGTCGATGCTGTCGAGCTGCGCCAGCGCTTCATCCTGCATGCCGCTTTCGATGCCGCGTCGCTCGCGGTTGAGGCGGTCCAGATCGGCGGCAATTTGCAGTGCCTGTTCAGCGTTGTCGGCCAACAGGCAAGCGATGCCGAGTGACATATCATCCAGCCGCCCGGCAGCATTCAGGCGCGGGCCAAGCGCAAAGCCAAGATCGAAGCAGACAGCACGTGCTTCGCTGCGGCCGGCAACCTGAAACAGCGCCTTGATGCCGGCACTGGCCTTGCCGGCGCGCATCCGCGCCAGGCCTTGCTCGACCAGAATGCGGTTGTTGGCATCGAGTTTGACCACATCGGCAACGGTGCCGAGCGCCACCAGATCGAGCAGCTCGCCCAGATTCGGGCCATTGCCATCGCCAAATGTGCCGCGTTGGCGCAGTTCGGCGCGCAGCGCCAGCATCACATAGAAAATGACACCCACGCCGGCCAGATTCTTGCTCGGGAATTCGCAACCGGGCTGGTTGGGATTGACGATCAGCGCATCCGGCAAGCTGTCGCCGGGCAGGTGGTGATCGGTAATCAGCACTTCCATCCCGCGCCGCTGCGCCTCGGCTACGCCAGCCAGGCTGGCGATGCCGTTGTCGACGGTGATCAGCAGCTGTGGCTGCAGTTGCGCTGCCAGCTCGACGATTTCCGGTGTCAGGCCGTAGCCATATTCAAAACGGTTGGGGACGATGAAATCGACGATACCACCAAAAGCCCGCAGCGCTTTGACCGCCACGGCGCAGGCGGTGGCGCCGTCGGAATCATAGTCGCCAACAATCAGCAGCCTTTGTTGTTGCTGGACTGCATCAGCCAAGCGTCGGGCGGCAGCATCGATGTTTTTCAGGCTATGGTAGGGCAACAGCCGCGCCAGTCGGGTATCCAGCTCGGTTTCGCTGATCACGCCGCGAGCGGCGTAAATGCGTGCCATCAAGGGGCTGAGTCCGGTGTCGCTCAATTGCCGGGCGATATTGTCCTGATAGGCGCGGGTAGTGATACGTGGCATGGCAGGCTCAGTTTCTGATGGTGGCGGCGAGGTTGGCCAGCGGCAAAGGGCGGCGCCAGAATTTCCAGCGGCTGCTGCTGGTGATGTCGGCGATACATTGGCCCGGCACGACCAGCGTCAGGCGCTGGATTTGCCCCGATTGCAGTTGTGCCTTGAGTGCTGCCAGCCAGTCATTGTCTAGCTGCTTTAATGCTTCTCGCCAGGCATAAGCATCGCCGTACAGCGCGGCCTGTTGCAGCTGGTCGAGCCAGATCAGGCTGTGTGAGCCACCGGTTTGCTGTAGCCATTGGGTGGCTTGGGCTGGCAGCGGCACACAGCTTGCCTTGGCGGAACTGGCCAGTGCTTGCAGCAGCAGTTCGTTGCCGCAGGTGTGATGCCAGGGCCAATGTCTGACCGCTTGTGCGGAACCTTCGCCCCAGAACCAGACGCTGTGGATCAACGGTAATCCGCGTTGTTCGCGGGCATCGTTGGCGGGGTGGGTGTAAAGCAGCATCTGGATTTCGTTGAGCCACTGGTGCCAGCGCATCGCATCCGTGCCCTGTGGCAGAAAATCGTTGATGTTATGCCCGGCAACCTGATCCAGTGGCGTGTGCGTGACTGCGGCGGTGTGTGTCAGGCGGACATACCAGCGCTGCGGATGTGGTGCAACAAACTGCAGGCCATCTTCGGCAAAATGCCGGTTGAGGGCGGTGGTCAATACATCGGCGTCTTCTGCACTGATCTGCAGTGCCGAGCCGGGCACCAGCAGCAGCTGATCCATATTCACCTGCAGATGCACCGGGTCGGCTCGCAGCCAGTTGTGGCCGTGATCCAGCCCATCAAGTGCCGCGGTGAATTGTGCAACGGGCAGCGGTGTTTGCAATTGCAGTTGCCCTGCCAGCCATTGTTCGGCCGAGTCGGAGCAGGGCGTGCGCTTGGCGTGCCCCAGCAACCATTGCAGATTGGGCAAAGGCAGATCGCGATAGATATCGGTCAAATCAGGGTCTGGCCAGATCAGGCCGGGAAGCAGGACGGTACAGTGCATGGCGCAATGGTACCGTCCGGTGGGTTGTGCGGCAAATGCTCAGCTGGCCCGAGCGCGTCGCAGCATGGCTAGCAGCCCAATACCGAGCAGCGCGGGCAGTGATGGCTCCGGCACCCCGTTATCGGGTGCCTGCATGATCACTTCCAGGCGCATGGTTGCGTGTTGCAGGTGCAGATCGCCGCTGTTGACCTGGCCATTAAAATCAAGCAGGCCATCGAGATTCAGGTCTGCCAGTGCGAGCGCATCGAGTGGGTCGAACGTAACGTCAAAGGCACCGGCTTTTCCGTAATAGTCGCTGATGGTTTGGGTGTAGAACACCTCTTGCAATGTGCACAACGATGCGTTGCCAACAATCAGGTAATCAAGGCAATTGCTGCGCACCTGAACGCGGCTGCTTTGGCTACCCACCAGCTGATTGCCGGCATTACCCTGTGTGCCGCCGCTGCGGCTGCTGCCGGCCACGGTCAGCGTGACGCTTTCCGGGGTGATGTCGGTGATCTGATTGCGGATGGTCTGCAGCATCTCCACCTGGCGGGTGGTATAGCTGAAGCCTGCATATTGCTGTGTCAGCACGGTTTCGACTCCGGTACGCACAAAGCCGGCAGAGGGCTGGGTGACTTTCCGGTACTGTTCAACATCGTCGATAAACCCGAACAGGATGGATGCCTGGGTCACGCGGCTGTTGCCTGCCAGCAAAGGGCGGATGTCAAACTGGCCGCCAAAGCCGCCAGACAGCAGGATCGGTGTAAGGTTGTTACTGGCTACGGTATGGCTGGCCGCGTGTGCAACGCTGGCAACGCCACCTGCAGCCGCCAGAATCAAGGCGTGTCGAAACATGGAAGATCTCCTCCTGGGATTTTGCGTGTGAATGTGCTGTTCCGGTGCTCGCGGTCTGGGCCCGGTATTGTTGTCAGCTGGATTTGGCCCGCCGGAATGGCGGGTAATCACTTTTTGGAATTATGCGGCTGATTAAATATCAGCCTGATGGGCAAGTCAAAGGCTTGATGTTGTTAACAAATTTAGCGCAAAAACAGTGGTGCTTTATGGCTGCCGGTCAGTTGGATATAGACGGAATCGGGTTGTGTGGTGTGGCGGTTGTTGCCTGGTAGAGGGCAAAGTCGGAGCCGACTTCCAGCAGATCGCGCACCAGGATTTCCTGCGTCTGGCTGCCCAGCGCCATGCCGTATTCGTGGCCGGGCATCAGCACCTTGCCCGGCGTCAGCAGGCTGAACGATTTGTTGTCGGGGCCGGGGATCAGGATGGCGAGAATATTGCGGTAAACATCATGTTCGGTGATGCGTTCCCATTTCGAATCGGCGCTTTTTTCCACCAGCCGCACCGATTCCGGATTCACCGCCAGCACCTGAACGCCGATTAAGGCCGCCGCCCCTTCGCGTGCGGCAAAGCGGCGGACGATGCCAACCGACCAGCAGGGGGTATCGGGTTGCTTGATGCCAACCAGTCTGCCGATCCTGGCCCATTGTTCTCCCGGCTTGAGCAGCAGCCCCAGGCCACTGGCGCTGATGTCGGCGATGTGTGCCTTGACCTGTGTCGGTTCGTGGCCGTGGTGTTTGTCTGCCTGGTCGCGTAGCGAAATTACCCGGCGGATGGGAGGGAACTCGTAAATCACTCGTACCTCGCCGCTGGCCACAATACGTTTGGCCTTGCGCGTGACCTGCTTGCCACTCCAGCGCATGCGCAGGCTGCGTAGCACGGTGAGCGCCTCGGCAACGTCGATTTCACCATTGGGATCAAGTCGTGCCGGCACGTGTTGCTGTTGCAGCAGCAGTTGTTCCAGCGATTGAAGTTCGGTCACACAGCGGCCCAGACCGAAATACAGGGCCTGCTGGGAGGGTGGCGGGGGTGCGTGGCGGTCGGCGCTGACGGTGGGCGGCCCGTTGTCGCCCGGCAGGCCAAATGGCGTGTCGGCTGAATGGTGCTGGC
>JACCDG011408621.1_pt1 | contig 9994 bp, 9 predicted proteins | sample 7442471 | NCBI WGS metagenome assembly JACCDG01 (sample SAMN15323444, study PRJNA562643) | freshwater metagenome | isolation source: river surface water | place: USA:Blue River Watershed | collected 2017-08-17 | reverse complement strand
CTCGCCAGCCTCGCCACCGTCACCTTCGCCGGCCTGGCCGCCGCCCAGGGAGCGGGCACCGGCGCCGGCTCCGGCACGGGCGCCGGCGGATCCTCCGGCACCAGCCAGGAGCCCTCCGCGCAGCAGCAACCCTACAGCGCCCCCGGCGCCACCGGCAGCGGCAGCAGCAGTGACCTGGGTGCCTCGGGCACCACCGGCAGCGGCACGGGCACCACGGGCAGCACCGGCAGCGATACCGGCACCATGGGCGCGGGCAGCGGCAGCACGGGCACGGGCACGGGCACGGGCACCACCGGCTCCAGCACCGACACCTCGGGTTCCACCATGGGCGCCGGCGGCTCCACCACGACGACCACCACCACGGAGTCCACGCCCCGCTCGGACACCACCATGGGCGCGGGCGACACCCGTACCCGCCGCGCCGACCGCAACTGAGGCCCGCCCACCCCGGACGCACCCGGACGCACCCGGACGCCCCCGGGCCGGCCCCTGGCGGCGCCCCGGCAGGAATCGGCCAAAGGTGTTAAGTTCTGCACCTTGGCCGGGCCTGCCCCGGCGCTGAAGACACGTCCATGAGAATTGCATCGCCGGCCCTGCACGGGCTGGACCCCGCCCGCCTGGCCGGCATCCGGCGCGGCGTCGAGAAGGAAAGCCTGCGCGCCACGCCGCAGGGCGCGTTGGCGGCCACGCCGCACCCCGCGGCCCTGGGCTCGGCGCTCACGCACCCGCACATCACCACCGACTACAGCGAGGCGCAGCTGGAGCTGATCACCGGCGTCCATGCCACGCCGCAGGGTGTGGTCGACGAATTGCGTGAGATCCACCAGTTCACCGTCCGCGCCCTGGGCGAGGAGATGCTCTGGGCCTCCAGCATGCCCTGCGCGCTGCCCGCGGAGGACCAGATCCCCATCGGCCGCTACGGCAGCTCCAACGTGGGCCAGGCCAAGAGCGTCTACCGGATGGGGCTGGCGCACCGCTACGGCCGGCGCATGCAGACCATCTCGGGCATCCACTACAACTGGTCCATGCCCGGCGTGGACAGCGACGGCTATTTCGCGCTGATCCGCAACTTCCGCCGCCATGCGTTCCTGCTGCTGTACCTGTTCGGCGCCTCGCCGGCCCTGAACAGCTGCTTCGTCCAGGGACGGCGGCACGAGCTGCAAACGCTGTCCGAGGGCACGCTGTACCTGCCCCATGCCACCTCGCTGCGCATGGGTCGCCTGGGCTACCAGAGCGAGGCGCAGGCCAGCCTGGCGGTGAGCTACAACGGCCTGGACGGCTATGCCGCCTCGCTGCACGAAGCCCTGACCCAGCCCTGGCCGGCCTACGAGGCCATCGGCATCCAGGACGGGCAGGGCGGCTACCACCAGCTGGCCACCACCTTGCTGCAGATCGAGAACGAGTTCTACGGCACCATCCGCCCCAAGCGCGGCATCTTCCCCGGCGAGCGCCCGCTGCATGCGCTGCGCGAGCGCGGCGTCGAGTACGTGGAGGTGCGCCTGCTGGACCTCGACCCCTTCGAGCCCCTGGGCATCCAGGCGCAGGCCATGCGCTTCATCGACCTGTTCCTGCTGCACTGCCTGCTGGCCGACAGCCCGCCCGACACGCCGCAGGAGATCGCCCAGCTCGGCCGCAACCAGCACCGTACCGCCGCTTTCGGCCGCGACCCGGCGCTGATGCTCGAGCGCGGCGACGGCGAGGTGCGCCTGGCCGAGTGGGGCCACGCGCTGGTCGACCAGCTCGAGCCGATCGCGCGCCTGCTGGATGACCAGCCGCGTGGCGCGGACGGCCCGGACGGCGGCGCCCCCGGTCACGCCCCCCATGCGCGGGCCCTGGCCGATGCGCGTGCCATGCTGGACGCCCCCCAGGCGCTGCCCTCGGCCCGCGTTCTGCAGGCGATGGCCGCGGACCACGGCCACTCGTTCATGGACTTCGGCCTGGCGCAGTCCCGCCACACGCGCGAGTGGTTGCTGGCGCAACCCTGGAGCGCCGCGCAGCAGGCCCGCTTCACCGCGCTGAGCGAGGAGTCCGTCGCGCAGCAGCGCCGCATCGAGGCCAGCGACTCCATGCCCTTCGAGATCTACCGCCAGAAGTACATCGCGCCCGAGCGCCTGGGCCTGTCCCGGGCCGCCATCGCGCCCTCGCTGGCCGCGCCGTGACCACGGCGTCCTGATCACCGCCCGGTGGTCTCCGTGCCCCGGTCATCGCGAGGGGCCGAGGTGTAACCGCGGGTAAGAACTCCCCGGAGACTGTTTCCAGATCCCCGGGGACTTGCAATTGATCAGCAAGACTCGCAGGATGAGGCTGTCACACAAGGCCGGGGCCGCCCCGGCCGGCCCGTTGACTGAAGAGGAGGTCCATCCATGAAGAAGTCCCTGACTCCCTGGCGTCCTGCCGTGCTGCTGGCGCTGGCTGCCCTGGTGGCGGCAGGCCCGGCCCGGGCCGACAAGGACGACGCGCCCGGCCAGCAGCGCAAGCGCGAGGGTGCACCTGCCGCCCAGGCCACGGCCGCGCCCTCCGGCTCGTCCGGCTCTCAGGTGTCCATCCGCGTCGGCGCCGTCTTCGGCGACCAGGACCGCGCGACGGTGCAGGCCTACTACGGTGACCGGTATGCCCAGGCCAAGCGCTGCCCGCCGGGCCTGGCCAAGAAGAACAACGGCTGCCTGCCCCCCGGCCAGGCCAAGAAGTACATCGTGGGCCAGCCCCTGGCGGCCGACGTGGTGTGGTACCCCGTACCGCCGGTGCTGGTCCAGCGCCTGCCGCCGCTGCCCACCAACCACGCCTATGTGCGCGTGGGCGCCGATGTGCTGATCCTCAATCGCAGCTCCCGCCTGGTCGTGGACGTGGCGGCGGCCTTCCCGCTGTAAGTCCAGGCAAGCCGCCCGGGGAGGGCGGTCGCCTGGGGGCGTTGGCGGCGCCCCTGTTGCCGCGGCGCGTCGTCCGACGGCCCGGGTGCCGCCGGTGACACCCGTCGGCGGGGTGCGGCGCGTAGAGTGGCAGGCCATCGCAACTCGACGGAGCATCTCCCCATGGCACTGGATTTCAAGGGCCGCGTGGCCATCGTCACCGGCGCAGGCGGCGGGCTGGGCCGCGCGCATGCGCTGGCGCTGGCCGCGCGCGGCGCCAAGGTCGTGGTCAATGACCTGGGCGGCGCGGTCAACGGCACCGGCGGTTCCCTCACGGCGGCGCAGGCCGTGGTGGAGGAGATCCGCGCCCGCGGCGGCGAGGCCATCGCCAACGGCGCCTCGGTCACCGACTTCGAGGCCGTGCAGGCCATGGTCCAGCAGGCGGTGGACACCTGGGGCCGCCTCGACATCCTCGTGAGCAATGCCGGCGTGCTGCGCGACAAGACATTCGCCAAGATGGACCTGGCGGATTTCCGCTTCGTGCTGGACGTGCACCTCATGGGCGCGGTGCACTGCTGCAAGGCCGCCTGGCCGCACATGACCGGGCAGGGGTACGGCCGCATCGTCCTGACTGCCTCGTCCAGCGGCCTGTACGGCAACTTCGGCCAGGCCAACTACGGCGCGGCCAAGATGGCGCTGGTGGGACTGATGCAGACGCTGGCCCTGGAAGGCGCGAAGCACGACATCCGCGTCAACTGCCTGGCGCCCACCGCCACCACCCGCATGACGCAGGACCTGTTCCCGCCCGACATGGTGCAGGCCTTCGGCCCCGAGGCCGTGACGCCGGCGATGCTGGTGCTGGCCGCGCAGGATGCGCCCACGCGTACCGTGCTGTGCGCGGGCGCCGGCGCCTTCGAGGCTGCGCACGTCACGCTCACGCGCGGCGTCTACGTGGGCACCGATGCGGATGCCGACGAGCGCCTGGCCGCCAGCCTGTCCCAGGTCCTCGACCCGGCAGGCCAGGCCCTGCCGGCCCATGGCGGCCAGCAGGGCGAGAACGAGCTGCGGCTGGCGCGCGCGGGCCAGTCGGGCGGTGTCGGGCTGCCGGATTGAGCGTGCCGGGGCGGGCCGACTGAAAAACTACCGTCCGCGCAAGCCGGAAGAGAACGCGCCGGTGCTACCCTGAGGGCTTGTCCGGCGCTGCGTGTTCACAAGACGCGCGGCGAGTCCGTCCAGGGAGTCACCAGCGTGCCCAACCGACCTGCCATGTCTCTTCGCACCTCCTCCGGTGCCGCGTTTCGCGACGCCTTCCACGCCGACCCCGGCCGCGCCCTCGATGGCGGCGCCGGCAGTGGCATGGGGGCCGACAGTGCCTTCGAGGAAATGATCCGCTCGCGGCCTGTCGTGCACCGGCCCGTGCCCCCGGCCTGGCCGCCCGCGCGCGGGCACCTGGCCCGCCGCCGCTACCGGGGGTAGCCCAGGGCGCCGTGCCCCGGGCTGGTCCCTCATTTCGCCCAGGTGTCCTTCAACCCGGTCACCCGGTTGATCACCGGGCGGCCGGCCACGTGCTCCTTGCGGTCGGCCACGAAGTAGCCGTGGCGCTCGAACTGGAAGCGCGTGTCGGGCGGGCAGGCCGCGACGGACGGCTCCACGTAGGCCTGGGCGACCTTCAGGCTGTCGGGGTTGATTTCCTCGAGGAAGTCCTTGTCCCCCGCGCCGGGCTGCGGCACGGTGAACAGGCGGTCATACAGGCGCACCTGCGCGGGCACGGCGTCGTGCACGCCCACCCAGGTGATCACGCCCTTGGCCTTGACGCTGTCGCTGCCGGGCGTGCCGCTCTTGGTGTCGGGGATCAGGGTGGCATGCACGGTGGTGACGTTGCCGGCTGCGTCCTTGTCCGCGCCGGTGCACTCCACGACATAGCCGTACTTCAGGCGCACCTTGTTGCCCGGGAACAGGCGGTTGTAGCCCTTGGGCGGGACCTCCTCGTAGTCGCCACGCTCGATCCACAGCGCCTTGCCGAAGCTGAAGCTGCGCTGGCCGCGCTCGGGCTGGTGCGGGTGCACGGGGGCGGTGCAGGGCTCCAGGTGGCCGGCGCCCATGACGGCGTCCCAGTTGTCGATCACCAGCTTCACGGGCTCCAGCACCGCCATGCCACGCGCGGCCTTGGGGTCCAGGTCGTCGCGCAGGGCGATTTCCAGGGTGCTGTAGTCGATCCAGCTGTCCGCCTTGGTCACGCCGATGCGCTCGGCGAACAGCTGCAGGCTCTCGGGCGTGTAGCCGCGCCGGCGCAGGCCGACGATGGTGGGCATGCGCGGGTCGTCCCAGCCGTCCACGTGCTTGTCGTCCACCAGTTGCTTGAGCTTGCGCTTGCTGGTGACCACGTAGGTCAGGTTCAGGCGGGCGAACTCGTACTGGCGCGGGTGCGGGGTGTTGATCAGGCCGCCTTCGCTCAGGCGATCGAGCAGCCAGTCGTAGAACGGGCGCTGGTCTTCGAACTCGAGCGTGCAGATGCTGTGCGTGATGTTCTCCAGCGCGTCCTCGATCGGGTGCGCGAAGGTGTACATCGGGTAGATGCACCAGCGGTTGCCGGTGTTGTGGTGCTCGGCATGCTTGATGCGGTAAAGGGCCGGGTCCCGCAGGTTGATGTTGGGGCTGGCCATGTCGATCCTGGCGCGCAGCACGGCGGCGCCGTCGGCGAGCTTGCCATCGCGCATCTCGCGAAAACGCGCCAGGTTTTCCCCGGGCGTGCGGCTGCGGAAGGGGCTGTCCACGCCGGGCTTGCCGAAGTCGCCCCGGTTGGCGCGCATCTGCTCGGGCGTCTGTTCGTCCACGTAGGCCAGGCCCGCGCCGATCAGGTATTCAGCGGCGCGGTACATGAAGTCGAAGTAGTCCGAGGCCTGGTACAGGTGGCGGGTGCCGTTGGCGTCCCAGCCGAAGCCCAGCCACTTCACGGCGTCCAGGATGCCGTCGACGTACTCCTGCTCCTCCTTCTCGGGGTTGGTGTCGTCGAAGCGCATGTGGCACACACCGCCGTAGTCGCGGGCGAGGCCGAAGTTCAGGCAGATGCTCTTGGCATGGCCCACGTGCAGGTAGCCGTTGGGCTCGGGCGGGAAGCGGGTACGGATCTTCGCCGGGTCGGCCACGCCGGCGGCATGGGTGGCGGCGTCGGCGGGGTGGCCGGCCCACCGGCGCTGCGCGTAGGTACCCTGCTCCAGGTCACGCTCGATGATCTGGCGCAGGAAGTTGCTCGGCTTGGCGCTGTCTTTGTCGGAAGGGGCGGTCATAACCTGCCGATTTTAGGGGGCCCCCAGGGCGCGGTTACGTCTGGCAACGCGTTTGACCGGACAGATGTCCACGGCTGGGCTTTCCTGGCGTTAGATGAGTACCTGGGCGGCGATTGCGCTGCCTGGCCATCCAAAGAAAGGAACGACCATGAGACGAGCCCGAACCCTGACGCTGGCGGCGGCCCTGCTGGGCCTGGCCGCCCTGGGCGCCGCCCCGGTTGCGCGGGCGGACAGCAATGTGCACTGGTCCATCGGCATCAGCAGCGGTTCCCCGGGCTGGGTGCAGCCGGCACCGGTCTATGTGTACCCGCAGCCGGTCTACACCCCGCCGCGCGTGATCTACGCCCCACCCCGGGTGGTCTACCCGGCGCCGGTGGTCTACCCGGCCCCGGTGATGGTGCAGCCCGCGCCCGGCTGGCCGCCCGGGCACTACAAGTGGAAGCACCGCCACCGCCACCATGGCCACGGCCATGGCGGCGACTGGGATGACGGCCGACGGGGCCCTCGCGGCTGAGCGGCCGGCCGGCGCGACGGGTGATTGACGCCTGAGATACATCTGGCAACAATCAAGTCGCCGGATGTCTCCGGTTTCTCCAAGGATTGCCCCTGGGACGCGACGCGCGCCAGGGGCTTTTTCATGGGCAAAAAAAAGCCCCCGGAGCGGACCGGGGGCAATATGCCAGTCGCGGGACGGAGGGCCGGACCAGCTCACCCCGGAGGAGGAGGGGACTCAGAGGAGTCGGGGTGATCGGCTTGAAGTAGACAGCCTGGGCCTCGTCCATCGTGTAGGACGGGGCCGTCACTTGCTTACGGCCTGGGACTTCGACTCCCCCTTGATCTTGTCGTCGGCCGGCTCGCAGGTGCGAAGCAGGAAACCGGGCAGGACCTTGTCGGCGATGGCCATCAACTCCGGCCCTGCTGCGCCGCGGCAGGCGACGACCTGGCCCTTGACCGCCTTGCGCATCGCGGGCGTCAGGGCGCCGGGGGCGGACATGTGCTCCCACAGGGCCTGGAGGGCGTACTCGACGTGGATCGTGGCGCGTCCCGCCACGGACCGCAGCAGGCGCGCGAGCACCTGCCCGTGCAGCTCGGCGTCGATGCACTCGCTCGGGCAGGAGTGGTCCCTCAGGCCGTAGGTGATGCCGGCGATGGCCGCCCGCAGGTTGGCGTGGTCCAGGCCCACGCCGGTGTCCATGACCAGGTCCACCAGCTTGCCCAGGCGATCGAGCCGGCCTTCGCCGTGGACGAGCGCCGCGGTGATCACGCGCAGGTCGTCATGGACACCCAGTCCTCTCGGACCCACCGCCATGCACATCACGCGGTCGACCAGCACCTCCAGCAGCGCGGTGCTGATGCCGGTGCCGCCCAGGCCCTCCACCAGCCCCGCCAGGGCCAGGCACCGGTCCTGGGTGGCCAGGGCGCCACGTTCCTCGACCAGCACGTTCATCAACCCGTGCAGCTCGTCGCGCGGCAGGGGACGGTCGCCCGCCCGTTCAGCGACCAGGTTGCGCACCAGGCCCTTCAGGGCCCCGGCAGGCAGGTCGGATGCGGTGCGCAGGTTCTGGCGGAAGGCCTGTGTGAACTTCTCCGGGTCGCCGCGCAGCGCGCTGGTGCCCGCATCGCTCGGCGACAGCGGCTCACGGTGGCGCTTGCGCAGGGGGCCCACCGGCAACTCCGGGCCCTGGAGGGACAGCAGGCGCCCCGAGCGCACGAGGCCGAGGGGATCCGGCAAGGCCGCCAGGGCGCTGGACGAGGATGAGGTCGACGACGAGGTGGTGTGGGCGGCGGGCGGGCTCACGCCCGGCACCTGGACAGGCCGTTGGACGCTGACCATGACATAGGGCCGTTGATCGGCGGCAGGTTTCATGAGGGAAGGGACCTTGGTGACAGCAAGAGGGCGAATGATGAGCGCCTCGGCCATCCGTGCCTTGAAGGCCGGCTGACGGCTGGGCGACCTGCCCCAGCGATAATCCCGGGAGTTTTTTCCGGGACATCACGTGGACATCGCATTGCTGGTCAAGGCCGCCATCATGGGCATCGTCGAGGGACTGACCGAGTTCCTCCCCATCTCCAGCACGGGGCACCTGATCCTGGCCGGCGCGCTGCTTGGGTTTGACGACGAGAAGGCCAAGGTCTTCGACATCGCCATCCAGACCGGCGCCATCCTGGCGGTGATCATCGTCTACTGGCAGCGCATCCGCGAGACCCTGGTGCGCCTGCCCACGCACGAGAGCGCGCAGCGCTTTGCCATGAACGTGGCCATCGGCTTCCTGCCCGCGGTCATCATGGGGCTGCTCCTGGGCAAGTTCATCAAGTCGCACCTGTTCACGCCGGCCGTGGTGGCGACCACCTTCATCGTGGGCGGCTTCATCATCCTGTGGGCGGAGCGCCGGCAGGCGGCGGCGGTGCGCATCCACGATGTCGACGAGATGCGCGGGCGCGACGCGCTCAAGGTGGGCCTGGTGCAGTGCCTGGCCATGATCCCCGGCACCAGCCGCAGCGGCGCCACCATCATCGGCGGCATGCTGCTGGGCCTGTCGCGCAAGGCGGCGACGGATTTCTCCTTCTTTCTCGCCATCCCCACCCTGATCGGTGCGGGCGCCTACAGCCTGTACAAGGAGCGCGCCCTGCTGTCGATGGCCGACCTGCCGGTCTTCGGCGTGGGGCTGGTGTTCTCGTTCCTCAGCGCCTGGCTGTGCGTGCGCTGGTTGCTGCGGTACATCGCGGCCCACAGCTTCGTGCCGTTCGCGTACTACCGCATCGTGTTCGGGGTGGTCGTGCTGGCCACCTGGTGGACCGGCACGGTGGCCTGGAAGGGCTGACGGGCCCTCACATCGCCCGCAGGGCGGCCTCGATGGCCGCCGCCGTGGCCAGGGGCTTTTCCATCGGGAACAGGTGGCTGCCGTCCATCAGGGCCATGCGGCCCTGGGTGACACGCTGTGTCAGCGCGGTGCCCACCTGCTTCAACTCCTCGGACTGCAGCCCGCCGATGAAGGCCGCCGGGCACTTGAGCGGGTGGCGTTTGAGCAGGCGCTCCAGGTTGTCGGGCAGTGTGTTGTAGATGGCGGTCTCGACATCGCGGTCGAAATTGAGCACGCGCTCGCCGTCCTCGTCGTGCGTGCCATGGGTGATGTAGTCGCGCAGCACCTGCTCGTCCCACCGGGCAAAGGCCTTCTTGTGGCGGAAATGCTCGAAGGCCGCTTCCTTGGTGGGCCAGCGGTTGCGGCGCTTGCGGCTGATGGTGCCCGGCGACACTGCGCCCACCAGCGGCGTGCGCTTCATCGCGCCGAAGGCCGTGGCCTTCCAGCCACCCAGCAGCGGCGAGTCCAGCAGCAGCACGCCACGCGCCACCTCGGGGTGCCGGGCGGCACACATCACGCTCAGGAAACCGCCCAGCGAGTGGCCCACCAGCCAGGCCGGCTCGCCCGCCTTGACGGACTCGGCCTCCGCGAACTCGTGCAGCTGCGAGACCAGGTGCGTCCAGTTGTTGGAGACGGGATAGCGCGGGTCGTGGCCGAACATGTCCAGCGCCTTGACGACGAAGCCGCGCGAGCGCAGCTGCCGGAACAGGACCTGGTAGGTCCCGGCCGGGAAGCTGTTGGCGTGGGAGAAGACGATCAGGCCCATGGGCGGCCCCGGGGGGAAGCGGTCGGTGTCAGATCAGCTTCTCGTCGGAGCGGCCCAGCTTCTTGAGGGGCCGGCAGCGCGCGTCTTCCACCTTCAGCGGCGTGTCCGTGCGGGTGTCGTCCCACACCGGGTCCTCCAGGCTGTCGAACACCTGGCGCAGCTTCTCGCCCCAGGTCTTGTGCAGCATCTGGTAGTAGGGGTTGTTCACGCCCAGGCAGGCCACCTTGTCCGACT
>JACCDG010424834.1_pt1 | contig 9996 bp, 5 predicted proteins | sample 7442471 | NCBI WGS metagenome assembly JACCDG01 (sample SAMN15323444, study PRJNA562643) | freshwater metagenome | isolation source: river surface water | place: USA:Blue River Watershed | collected 2017-08-17 | reverse complement strand
CTGAAATTTCTTGAAGCTTTAAACGATAATTTTTTAATAAAAGTAAATGAGCTACGCGATCAGAGGATGTAGAAAATACCGCCACTTTTAATTTGTACAACTCCTGTAACATTCCAACATTGTCAGAATCTAAAAGCTGTCGTTCACAATCAAGCAAACCACCGTCACTAGCGAACACCACACCGGTCTGCAGAAACAGAAATATAAAAAGAAAAAATAATCTACTCATAAACCAACTTTATTTAATTTTTTAAGACGGTGCTTTGTAAGAATATTTCCTAAAAAATTAGTTGAACTACCAAAAACTCGAGCACCTTTATTATAAAGATAATTTGCTAGGTTTGATTTGTTATCTTTAATTGCTTTATTGAGCCATTCATTTAGATCAGGATCAAATGCGGAGTCACCTGTTTTTAATGCTAATTCAAAATTTTCAGGACTATCGTTGAGAACAGATAATCTCAACATAATCTTTAAGAAACCTAAGTAGATAGAATCTTCAGGATCATCACTGATTGCATTTGTAATTGAAATATTTGCAGCAAGATAAGTTAGTAGAATTTGAAAAGACTCTATTGGGAAGTTGTTTAAATAACCTGAAATGCGCCATACTAAAAAATAGATAGGAGGCAACAAATTTTTACTTCCTCGCATTGAGAAAGAACGCACACTTAATAAATCAGGATTCAAACTTAGAATTAATTTTAAAAACTTGGGATTTTCGTAAGTTTCGCGCATATATAATATGCCCATTTCCTCACCAATTAAAGCTCCACTAATTCCATACTCTGGCTCCATCCTTGTTTCTTCTTCAAGTAAATCAACTCCCCCTTCTATAAGAGCGGTAGCCATATTATAAGATTTGAGTTTTACGATGATACGTTCGCCTGGTATGAGATTTATCTCTGTATGTGGATTCCCATCCATTTGTAACCATAGTTTGGTTAGATAAGAATCGTTCATTTTAGCTATTGTATAAAAGAAGTATTTTTCACAATACCTCTCCATTAAAAAGTCAGAGTATCTACTTAACAAATCGACATAAAGATCTTTCCAGGAATTTGCTAATACAAGAGAGGCTTTAAATGCGTAAATATTTGTTACGCTCTTTGTTTCTACATTTAAAGTTGATCTTATATTTGTTTTAAAATTAATAATTTCATTTTTTAATTTATTTCTAATGGCTTTGGTACCATCGGGATTTGGATCTAAACTGTAATAATACAATTCTTCGGCAGATATGTTTTCAGACAAAGCTAAATTAACCCAACTTAAAACCTGATTTAAATCAGGATCCTTATTTAAAATATTTTGTATTTTATTTTTTACATGTGAAGGTAGTTCACTTTGTCTAGACTTTGTATCTTCTGAGGTTTTCATTTTTTCTGCGAAAGAAAAATACCTTGATTCTAAATCCTTTGAATCAACTCCTAACTTGTCTGAAATTTCCTTCAGTTTTAATTGATAATTTTTTTCTAACAACAAACGACTAACTCTAGTTGTTGATTTATGAACTGCGGTTCGTAAATTATAGAGCTCCAAAATAATTTGGCGTATTTTTAAATCTTTTTCATTTAAAAGTACTTCGTTACAACCAGAACCCATCTCGGAAGCAAAAACAAAGCTGCCGTGAGTGCAAAAGTATATAAATATAAAGACCAAAGCTCTAAAGACCATAATGAGGAGAAACCTATATCACGCAATGCATTAAAATACCACTTATCTGCTTTATAAGGGTCTCCGACCCCAGTTTTGGTTTAGTTAAGTATTCGATTTAATACGATTTTTGATGCGAAGGTAGTTAGGTAGTCGGTGGATTTGCCAAATAGACGGCCGCCCTTATTGAAGATGTGTTGGGCTACGGGGCCGTTCTTTTGTTTTATGGCTTGAAAGAAGTCGCTGTTGATATCGTAGTCGGGTCTTTGTTGATAACCGTTTTGGATTGCGAATTCGTAATCTTGAATACTGCCATATTCTAAAGAGTCGCTGTGAATGGCTTCTATAATTTCTGCTGCTTGATTATCGCGTTGATGAAAATTTAGGGGTTTATGTTTTATGGCCAATGGAAATAAAAATTTTAACGTTTCTAGAGGTAAAACATTTGGGCGTCCCATCGTGTAAGTTAACGGAGGCGTGACTTCCTTAATATTTTGGAAACTTCGTGTAGAAAATACATCTGCGCCTCTATCGATTAAATATTTTAAGAAATCTAGGTTTTCGTAAGTTTGTTTTAAATAAAGAACCCCGGTGGAATTATTGATTTGATAAACAACACCACTGCGTCCCGACCCATGTGAGGAAATAATTTTAGGTTCGGATTCAATTAAGGGATCCACACCTAATTCAACAAATGCTTTTGCAGTATTCCAGGCTTTGTTAAAAATCACCCAATGAAGATACGGAAGGTCTTCCTTTTCAGGACTTGCGAAAGACGTTGTAGGTAATCCAATTGTTACTGGTTTTGTATTTTCTGGATTACCACCCAAGACAACCCAGAGTTTAGCTAAATAAGGATCGTCATACGATAAAACTATTTTTTCAAAAAAGAATTCCATAAAACCATCTAGAGTCTCTAAGCTAATGTCATGCTCAAAAATAATATCCCCAAAACTTTTCCAGTCTTCGCTTAATAAAAGTGCAGCTTTTATCATGTAAATATTTTTTTCATCTCTGCCTACGAGATACAAATCATTTACTGGTACTGCTTTAGGGTCTTCTATAGCGAGGTTCACCCATTTTAAAACTCTGTCTAAATGGGGATCGTCTTTTAAATAATGTTTAATTCTATTTTGAATTCTTGTTTTAAGTGCTTCTTGTAGATTTACAGTTAGGGCTGTGGGATGTGATTTGGAATATTGTTTAGCATCAAGATCTATAAGATTTATTAATTCTCTGGGATCAATTTTTAGTTTTCTAGAAACTTCTAAAATCTTAGCTTCTAATCTAGCTTTTAAAATTAAATGTACGGCTCGATCGGGAGTTGAATACACTTCTCTACGAAATTTTTGTAATTCCCTTATAAGGGCTTTATTGCAAAGGTTGCTGCTATTTTCTGAAGCAAACAAAACTCCACACAAACACCATAAAATAAGGAAAAAAAATGAACCCCGACTCAGCAAAATCCCCCCTAAACCTTATATTTGCGTATCAGAGGTTTTTTTGTTTGGCTAGGTTGAGGCTTTTTTTAAATTTTAAGCAGATTTTTTTAATGCTGAAAAATCAGGAAAACTAGAAAGTGGATTCCACTGTTCGTTTAAAGAAGTGCTGGCTAACATATCTAGGCTTAACTCTTGGTTCGCAATACCTTCTTTAACTTCTTGTTCTGTAAATGGTCCGTAGATCTGGCCGCTTGCATTAATGTACCACTGGCCTTTTACTTTTGGAATTACAGCGGTTGTCTCGTGCATAACGGCGTGCACATTTGGCGAAGTCGCTACTTCAGACTTAGCTTCAGGTTTGGCATCGGGCTTATCATGCACCACTTTATCACTCTTCTCCGAAGCGTAAGAACTATAAGGTGTTTCTAAAATAACTGGCTTACCATTTTCGTCATTGTAGCCTCTTACTTTAAAAATTCGAATAGACGAACTCTTCCCTTTTACTTTTGCAGACTCACACTCTTCAAAAATAAATTCATCTTTAATAATATCGTAAACATTTTTAGAAATTAGCATGTCAGTGCCATACTCTTTAGTTAACGATTCAATTCTAGATGCAAGGTTCACGGAGTCACCAATTACGGTGTATTCCATTTTATCTTCAGATCCAATGTTGCCTGCAATCACAGGACCCGTATTTAAACCCATTCCGATTTTTAAAACCGGTTGTCCGCGAGAAAGACGAAGTTTGTTTAATTCATTTAATTCCATGCGCATTTCAAGACACGCGTTTACTGCATTAAAGGTGTCATCCGGTGTACCTTCGGGAACTCCCCAGAGTGCCATGATGGCGTCACCTACATACTTATCCACAATTCCGCCGTTGTTACGAATGATAGTCACCATACGAGTCATGTATTCGTTGAGCATGGTAACAACTTCTTCTGGTTGCATGCTTTCGCTCATGCCAGTAAAACCACGCACGTCACTAAAGAAAATAGTTACTATGCGGCGCTCGCCTCCCAGTGCCACTTCACCGGAAAGGAGTTTTTCTGCCACTTCTTTGTTGTGGAATTTATTAAACGTATCTTTCACGCGATCGCGTTCTTCTAAACCTTTGGCCATCTCGTTAAACGTTAATGAAAGTGCTGCAATCTCATCTTGGCCTTTTGGTTTTAAATTAATGTCGAAATCACCTTCGGTAATTTTCTTAGCTGCTTGCATTAGTTGTTTTAGCGGCCAAGTAATTGTGCCGGAGAAAAAATATCCTGCAAGGAACGACATAAATAAAATAATTCCAGCTAAGTAAATCGCGCGTAAAGTAACTCTTTGTGCTGCCTCTAACGCTTTTGATTCCGGAACTTCAGAAATAATTCCCAATCCACCAAAACCCACCATACGATACGCACCGATTTTTGCTTCGTTGTTTGTCGTATCTACATAACGAGTTTGACCGTTGTTAAACTTACCTTCCAATAATTGTTTTACGATCCCTAAATGAGAAACGCTTTCTTGAGCAGCAACGCGTGCTGTATCGGGATGCGCAAGTAGTTTTCCCTTATGGTCTACCATGAAGCTTATAATCACGTCACTCTCACCGAACGCTTTTACGAAACGTTCCTGACGTAAAACCATAGTCATGGTGTGAGTAAAAAATCCGCTTTGACCTTCAATAAATGGAATGGCAAGAACAATGGCTGTACGTTCATCTGCTAATTTAATCGATGCTAACTGCACATCTCCCTTAGAGACTTGCGCTAAAGAAAAATCGCGATTGGCTTGAATCGAATCAAAAAGTTTTTGTCCGTCTGTATCATTTAAGTTTTTTAATTCTTGAGAAATCGCACGACGTAAAACTTCGTTACTGCCTGCTTGCTCGTGTTTATTAATGTAAAACGCTAAGAAGTCTTTATCTTTGCTGAAAAATTCTTCGGAAAGACGACCCTTTGTTTGCTCGTCCATGTTTTGCATCAATATAGTTCCAAGCATGCGCATTTTTTCGGAAGTGCCTTGTAATAATTCGCGCACTTGAGTTGCTAAACTGGCGGCAGTGTCTGCGTTCATCTTTTGAATTAGTGCTGTGTTGTCTTCTACAAATAGGCGTGTTGCTAGTAGAACAAGGCTCACCACGGAAGCCATTAATAGCACCGCGATTAAGCCAACTAACTTAGTACCGATTGTTAAACGTACCTTGGACACTATATTCACAGTCTATTGATCGACGATCGAATAGAGTTCTTTAACTTTTTCTTCGACGAGTAATACTGCCCTATAAATTCTGCCCAAACACTATTTCCTAGCAATAATTTCTTATACTTAACCGATACCCAATTGAAGATGACTACAGGTAATAGGGGTATAGGCAGCCGTTTTGATTTGAAATTCGCTTTAGTTACCGTGCTTTGCATGGTGGGCGCGGGTGCGTCTGCTTACTTGCTAGTGCAGGATTTCAATATGAGTGGAGGCGCGGGTCTTGGTGATCCGTTAGCTGTTGTTGAAAAACGCGAACTTTTAGTTCGTCGTAAGCCGGCAAAAACTTACATCTGGACCAATGTTTCCACTGAAGAAAAACTTTATAAAAAAGATGCCATTCAAACTAGTAATTCCAGTGCTGCGACCATTCGTTTAAATGACGGCTCTATCCTGGAAATGGGTGAGAATAGTTTAATTATCATCGATGAAAACATGGGTGAGATACCGCTTAACTTTATGCGCGGTAATTTGTTGGTGCGTAAATCGGGTCAGGGTGAAAGTCGTGTGGTGGTTGGAGCGGATGGTAAAGCTCGCTTTGAACAATTACCAATTTGGTTAGCGGGTCCAGAAAACTTAAGTCAGTTCTTTATAGAAAAAACAAATTCTGCTTCAGCACCAAAAGATGTTCTGCTTAGTTGGAATACACAAACCAATATTCAATCTAGCTCCTATTTGGTGGAAGTTTCTAAAGATAAAAACTTTACAGAAAATCTGACACAAAAATTTTCTGTCACCAATTCGGCACAAAAAGAATTAAGCGTAAAACTTACTCCGGGTCTTTATTACTGGAAAGTTACGGGTGATAAAACAGAACTTAAAACGTCACCACGTCAATTTCGTGTAATTGAAGTTGCTTCATTAAAACCTGTATGGCCAGTAAAAGGTCAAAAAGTTGCGATTTGGAAAGACATCAATCCAATTCAATTCCGTTGGTCTGCAGCTTCTGCAGTTGATTTAGATGAGTGGGGAAAACACTCCATTGAAATCGCATCGAGTTCTGATTTCAGTAAAATTATTTCAGAATCACCGGCAACAGCTGCTGCGGGTGGTATTCCAATTCGTTCGCTACCAACAGGACAATTGTTTTGGCGTTTAAAAAGTAAATATCCAGATCTTGAAATTACTTCTTCAGTTGAAAGCTTCCGCTTAGATCGTACAGAATCTCTTGCATTAGAACTTGGAAAACCAAACGAGCAAGACTCTGTTGGTATGGATAACCCAGTTCGATTTAACTGGTTTGCCGATTCCGACAATATTGAATTTAACTGGCAGATTACTGATAACGTTAGTAGCGAAGAAAATTTAAAAACGCTTGCTGACCTTAGAACAAAAGCAAAAGTAGCTATTTGGAAAAATACAAAACCAGGTACTTACAAATGGCGTGTACAAGCACTCTTTGAAAATAAAGTTGTAGCAGCCAGTGAGTGGAGAACATTAAACGTCTCTGTTGGTAATCCAATTGTCTTAAAATATCCGAAGAAAGACGATGAAATTTATTATTGGAAAGACCCAATTAAATTTACTTTCTTGTGGGAACGCGATGCTGCAGTTGAAAGCAATAACTATACTTACCAAGTTGAAACTGCTGCAGACTTAGAATTCCAAAAAATTATTGGTAAAACACAAAGCTCTACCAATGAATTAGAAAGTAACCGCATTCGTTTAATGAAAGGCGTGAACTTTTGGAGAGTAAGTTTTGTAGACACCAAAGGTAAAATTTTAAAAACCGGTGAACCTTCTAAATTTACTTACGGTATTCACCCACCACTTCGTGCACCTTCGAGCATTACACCAGATAACAATTCTAAAATTAATTTGATCGAACAAGACGGCGACATACTTGCAACCTGGTCTGAAGTGGAAGGTGCGATCACGTATGAAGTGGAAGTAAGCCCACTAAGCGTAAATGACGCAAAAGCCGAGAAACCTTTCAAATTAAAAACACAAACTAAAGAATTAAAAACAATCTTAAAAGACATCACCCCGGGTAGATACAGCATCCAAGTACGCTCCATCGACCAGTTAAATCGCTTGGGTGAACCTTCAGAGACTAGAAATTTTATTGTAACTGAAGGTGATTTCCTAGCTCCGCCAGAAGCTATTAGTCCGGAGGTTCAATAATGAACCGGCTAATATTACTTCTTCTTATTATTAGCGCGGTCCTTGTAAGCACACCAAATGTGTTTGCAAAAACTGTGTCGGTAGAATGGAAAGAAATCAAAGGTGCGGAACGCTATGAAATTTCTATCGAGCAAGAAGACAAAGTCATTGAGAAAAAAATAAGCAAAGAATTAAAATGGTCTGGCGAATTACCAACCGGAGCTTACACATACAAATTACGTTCTATCGACAAATTAAAACGCGCAGGCCCTTGGAGTAAACCATTGTCACTTGCCGTAATGCCGGAAGCCGTAAAACCAATTCAACCACTCAATGGTGCAAAGACAACGCTTTACCATTCTAAATCCAAGATCACACTGAAGTGGGAACCAATCGATGGTGTAGAAAAATACTTTGTTGAAATTCGAAGAGCTGGAAACTTAATTGAATCTACAATGGTTACTGGTACTCGTTATGATGTTAGCGGGTTACACGTTGATGAATATTCTTGGTCCATAGCACCAGTACTAGCCCATAAAGGACGCGCGCCAGCTACTCAGAAAAATTGGAAAGGTAAACTACAATCCGTTGGTAGTTTCTCCGTACAAACGGGCACACTTGCCGTACCAGAAATTTTATATCCAAAAGGAAAAACGTTCCCGCCAGAAGACAACAAACAAAAACTAGTATGGCGTGAAATCGAAGGTGCAGAAATGTATGAAGTTCTAATTGCACCAAACACAATGAGTATTAAAGGACGTGACATTGCTTCTAGTCCAAAAGTTGTACGCCTACGCAGCAATGAAAATGCTCTTACTGTAAAACTACCAAAAGAAGGCAGCTTCCGTTGGTCAGTTCGTGCTCTTGCAAACATTGATGAAAATAAAAACGCCGATGCCGTCGGCCCAGTTTCTGAAACTGCATTCCAATACGACAAAAACGCAGTCTTTAGAAACAACGCAGGTTACGTTGCGATTTCTGCAATCTTAGCACCGTACAGTTATAAAGTTGTAAGTCCAAAATCAGGCATTCAAGCAACCTTTAATTCTGCCATGATCACTGCACGTGCAAGCGGTGAATACTGGTACGGACTTCAAACAGGCGTGTCTGCCGCAGTAGAGATGACACAAATTCAAGTGATGGGGAAAAGTTACAGTCACAATAACCTAGAACTACATTGGAAGTACCGCTTGAATTTTAGTGACACTAAATATGGTTGGTATTTCAATCCAAAAGCAGGTTTAGAATTAAGACAATACCAAGAGCTTCGCCCGGTTTCACGTACAGAAATTGAAATGTTAAAATTATCTGCAGTCGGTCCATCAATTGGTGCCGACATTCGTAAGCAGTTCACTGATAGTTTTAGTTTAGGCATACGAACAGCTTACTTCCTTCCACTTTTATTATCGGGTGCGGATGTAAATAAACCTTCAACGGATGCATCGTTAAGAAATTTAAGTATTGGCGCACAAATGTTTTACTGGTTAACAGGCCACTGGGGCATGGGTGCGGGAGCAATTTGGGATTTACGTTCGATTAGTTATCAGCCAGGCGGACAATCCAAAGCACAAGAAGTGTATATGGATGGTACATATTTCTTTGGCAGTTTACTTTACTCTTTCTAAACACCAAACCATTTTAAAATTTGCGAAGCATTAAAATTTTCTGGAACTAAAAAACCTTCCTCAGTTTTTTCATGCGAACTCCAGGAAATAGCTTGATAAGCAGAACTTCGAAAACGACTAAGTTTAGGCTTTTTTGAAACGCCAACTCGATAAGAAAAAGCAACCGGCATATCTAAATGGATGCAAAGTTTAAAAAGCCCTGAATCATCTGCACAGAGATTTAATAACGTTGTTCTTTTAAACCTGAAAATATTTTTAAGAACCACTTTAACCCAATCACTAACAGATGAGCCTAAAGTTATTTTTTGAAATTTATTTTTTAAATGACTTTCTAGTTCCTGAGCTAAGCTTTTATTTTCTGAATTGTGAAAAATAAAAAGTTCATCGGATTTTTTAAAACTTAAACTCGACGCCTGAACAGACCATGACTTCGCTTCACTTACCCGTTTTTGATAAAACTGTGGGTGAGTTCCCCAAAACCAAGTTAAGTTTTTAAAGTCCAACTGGTAAGCGAGCTCTGAATTTTTTCCATGGTCATCCCCATGCCAAAAGCGATGAAAATAATGGATTTTCTTTTTCATCGTCTCGGGCGCACGCGCATGTCCATAGTGGTATATATTTGCATTTAAAATCTGTGAAATGGGTTTTGAGCCATCTTTTTTTCTAAAACTTTGGGCATCACCATAACTTTCAATCCCACGCCCTGTTCGAAACAAACGAATCTCAGAGGGGTACCAGTTCCAAGCACGTTGAACTAAATCCGTGCCCGCGTAAAAGTGCAGATAACGAAAGCGAAAAGCTTCTACATCGCTTGCTGCGTTTTTAACGGCGTTTCCAATTTCTAAATGATCTTTTTCATGGATGCACTCATCAGCCTGTAAGTACAAAGCCCAAGGGTGCGTACATGCGGCTAGCGCAAT
>JACCDG010970782.1_pt1 | contig 9998 bp, 9 predicted proteins | sample 7442471 | NCBI WGS metagenome assembly JACCDG01 (sample SAMN15323444, study PRJNA562643) | freshwater metagenome | isolation source: river surface water | place: USA:Blue River Watershed | collected 2017-08-17 | reverse complement strand
GTCAGGATTTACTAAGTCAATAGTTTTGCTACCTACTTTTTTTGCAAATTTAATAAAACCAAATCTTTCTGCTGTTATATCCTGATCTCTGATCAAAGTTTTTACAACTTCTTCAGCAGTAGTCAAAACACTGATTGCAGAAACTATATTTACGTTATTATCACTATCTCTAGCTAAAAGAGCAATAATTTGATCTTTATAGGGATTTAGTACTTTCCAGAATGACTTATTTACATAGTTTGTAAAAAATCTATCTATTGCACGAGATCCAAGTTCTTCAAACTCGACATCTTCATCGGGATGCAGGTGGTCATAGTCTCTCTTGGCTTTAGTATACCCTCTGTCTATGGCCTCGCATACTGCTTCTTTAGATAGATCTAGTGACGTCTTTATAAATTCTCTAAAATACTCTTCTATATTTGTGCTGTCAGTACTTGTATCGTTAAGCGCCTCTAATATCAAATTTTTTGTAGACTTGTACTTATCTATAGCTTTGTTTAGATAGTCATTGGCTTTAAATCTACTTTTTGCAGATTTTACACCAAACTGGTTTCTTGGCTGTCCAATATTTGATATTCTATTAATAGTTGACTTACCACGCGTGTCAGATCCCGAAGATCTGGCTGCTGTCTTAAATTGGCCTTGTGTTCTGATAATCTCTTTTTCTGCTTCAATATTAGTGCGTAGTGCAGTATCGTTCTTGTCTTCCTCAGACATCGGTGGACGATTAAGATACTTCTTTCTGAACTCACTAGCGGTAATACCATTACCCATAAGCAACTGAAGGCCATGGTTCTGAGAAGCACGTTCCTCTTCTCTGTTGATCGTGGGGAATGACCAATTAACTATGTTTTCTTGTGTAATATCATATCCGCCTTCTAATAGTAGTGGCAGTATGATAAAGTGTGTTAAATGATCGCTAACTACTTGCTGATAGTCTTTAGCAGAATCTTGCAATCCTTGGTTTAGATTTGTGGCTGTACCTCTAGAGAGGGATCCACCTCTACCCAGATCTAGTGGACTCAGTCTTAAGCCAGCTATTACTCTAGATTCAAAATACTCTAAATAAGGACGTAAGTCTAGGGCTGCTCCTGCTTTACTAACTAGGTTTATTTCGTGTCTTTCACTAGTTACGATATAGCCTTGTGCGGGGAGCGTAGAAACTTGATCAGTTACGTTGTCTACTTCGTTTCCACCACCCTCGTAGTATATAGCAGGTTTTGACTCACTACCAACCTTATAGTGATAGAGCGGGAAGGCTTCCTTAGAAGCCATGATGATGGCTACTTCTTCTAATTTACGTAATGCACGGATATCATCTAAAACAGGGAGTAAGAATGGAGTACCGAATGTAAATCCTGTCTTTTTATCAACAGTAATGTGTACTACATCTTCTGGATAGAACGACTTATCAGAAGAACTATCCTCTACTGCTATTCCCTCTACTTTCTGTCGCCACTTCTTTGGTGTTCCATATTTATCTACAGATACTTCCATGGTGGTGGGGTCGCCTACAAATATACCAGCTATAGGATCTAGCTCTTTACCATATATAGTGATTGGCTTGCCTGAGGATCTACTTCTATCCCGTCTTAATATCAAAAAAGCATTATGGAAGGTTATTAAGTTTGTTACTAACTCTCTTAGCCACTGTTCTGTAGTTAATCCAGTTACTATTGAAATTTCGAATAACCGCTGCTTTACGTACTGAACTAATTCATCCTCTGTACCAGTTATCTCATATCCCTCTTTTAGGATCTGTTCTCTGTGCTTTCTTACTGATTGAGATATGTATGGTTCTACGTCAGCAGCTCTAGATATTTCTGCTAAGTCGTAAATCGGCGGTGTAAATTTTGATCTACCGTTTTGCTGGAAGTTAGATGCACCCTTAAATTCATAGCTTCTTACTTTACCTAGAATTTTTGATCTATTCTCTATAGCTCGTTGTATTTCCTGTCCTCTAGCCCCGGAAACAGCCAGTTTTATGTCTTTTCCAAGAATGGGCTCTGCTATGTATATGGGATTAGTCATTTATACTATTCTGTAAAGCAAACGTTAGATTTTTGATCAAGGAATCAATTTTTTCTTTCTGCTCTGGTGTGTAACAATTACCAAAAGTTGTCTCATTATTTTGCTCAGATCCCATTCCATAGACAAATTTTAGATTATCGCTGGTTTTTGGTACAACAGTACTAAAATGCTTAGCTTTATCAGCTTCAGAAATTTGAATGGTAGGCTGTACAGAGCCAAGTATGGAAAATATTGCTTGATCAAATTTTCCGCTGTTTATATCTTGCGTTGTATTAGACCTAAATGTAGGATTGGTGCTGCATGTATTGGCCAAGCTGAGTCTTTCTGCCAAAACCTCTAATATTCTAGCTATACCAAGCAGGTGCCGTCTATCTGCTGATACTTGCCAGGAGCCAGATCTATAGCTTCCAAAATCCCCAATTATAGAACTTAATTCTTTCATTAGGGCAGATACCTCATCAAATAAGACTCTTATGGAGTGCATCAGAGCCCATCCTAGACTTAGCATACCAGTACAGGCGGTTAGATTTTCAAAATCTACCGTGAAGGCCTTAGTTATCTTATGTACTACCTTATAGTAAAATTTATTGATATTAGCTATTATTTCAAATAAAGCATCTTGTGCTATATTAGCCAGAAAATTGCATAGTAAATTTTGTATTCTTACTATCTCTCCAGATAGGTTAGTAGCTAAAATTCGTAGTAGACTTGCTATAGTATACATTGTTTCTGGATTACCTATAGCTCCAAAAACTTGGACTAAGCAACATAGATCGCGATCAGTAAGTTGATATATAAAGGATGAAATAATATCATCGTACATGTCATTGCTACGCTCTTTCAGCGCGCGTGTAGCGCTTGCTAGCTGTACAAATATCTTACTATGTTCTCTAGCGTTACCGCCAGCTATCTCTGGCTCTAATTCAGGTAATGGAACAAATTGTTTCTTTATAGATCTAAACTTAGGAGAGAATTCTGCTGAATTGTTAAGTGCTCCTCTAACAAGCTGTTGATTCTGAGCAACGGATAGATAAGCAACCCAGTGGTCTATAGTTAAGTGACCATTTGGTCGATCTAGTCCGCCGTATCTCCTATAATACTCAGCAACATAGTTGATTATTACTTCGGAATCAGTATATTCCTGACTTTTCTTAAAGTCATCGTAATTAATACCAATTTGTTCAAATGCGGCTACTCTAGCTTCTTCAGATGAAGATAATTGTGCAATTTGTTGTTCAACTAGTGGAGTGCTAATTTTTGCCTGTTTTAATATACTAAGTATTCTTTCTGCTTTTATACCTATTTCAAGAAATAAAGCAATACCAGGAGCTATCTGCAGGGTCTGAACGCCCTTAGCACCTTCTTCTACAGTAAGAGACTGAAAAATAAGTGACTGGAATGGGGATAACGTCAACATTCCAATTATCGTAGTAACAATTCCATTCTGGTTAATAAATTCTTCTATTAGTCCAGATCCCTTGTGATTACTAAGCTTCTTGGATGTTTCAGATTGAACTTGAGAAGAAGAGGCAGGAACTTTCATATTTATGATTGTTCCTCGCATCTGCCATTTCTTGGCTAAGGTAATGTCTACCGCTCTTTGGTACAGGCTATATGTTATTATTGATCCATTTTTAGATGCTTCTTTATCTAATCGTATAGCCGCACTCCTAACGCTATCAGCTTCTTCTTCAATAAGTATGTATTGGGCAGGGTCCATCTTAGACAGGCCCTCTTGTAGTACTTTTCCTTTAAGAAAAACCTTTGATAAATCTGTATATAGCTTATCAGTAAATTCTCCTCTCTCATCTACTTGACCAAATGCGTTTCTTTCAATCTTATCCCTAAACTGATCAAGTGTTCCAGTTTCACTAAGCTTTCTTTTTCGTTGGAATGGCTTACGGCCAGAGTAGTCTAAGCTCATATATTACCTCTTCGGTAGTTACCTAGGTCTTTTCGACTGATACCTGGACGGCTGGATTGCTGCTGACGTCTTAGTGAGTTAAGTCCACCGCTACGGTGATATGTTTCCGTGTCTAGATTTCTGCTCCTAGGAGCCTTCGGCATGAAATTTTCTGATGATGTTTTGTTTAATTTCCATCCTTTACTTATATCCTGTTCTCGTTCTACTACAGCAGGATGTATGTATGGATTAACCTCATCACTTACTTCAATACCAGATATGTGACTTACATATGGAACTGATTTGAGATCTCCTTCCTTTAGGTAATATCCACCCATTGCGAGGTAAAACGCCGTTAAGGTATGCTCTTCCCCTTGAGAATATCTAGGTAGTCCATAAACAGATACAGCTTCAATTCGGAAGTTACGCATCTGCTGTACCAAACCCATTACCTTGTTATTAGTACTTACGCTAGTATCTTCTGATTTAGGAAGAACTAAGTATCCATCTTCTAGGAGTTTTCTTGAAGACTCTATTAAGAAGTGCTTAGCATTTCTTTTAACAGGTTCGCCAGATATCGGATCTATGACATCCAAATGCTGGTTCATAGCTATATCTACTAATTTCTGATCTAGTAGTGAGCTAGGCTCAGTAAGCGCGTGTTTCTTTAATAGCTCGACTTGTACTGAACCATATCCGCGGTCTACGAATATGTACTTAAAGTTCCATATTCTATTTAGATGTATGATAGTTTTTACAGATTCTGTTTGTGTGTATTCTGATTCATCTATGATTATTTTCTTGACTACTTTTATCTTACTCCCTAGCTTCTCTCCAATAATCATATGAGTACCAGCAGCTTTATTCCAGTCGACTCCTAGTATGTAGTCGGCGGCTGGATCAGGTACAGATGTAGCCATATCATATGTTTCTAGAGAAGCATTAATATACTTGGCTTTAAAAACTCCTTCTTCCAACTCAGCAAAGTCTGCTAGATATTCGTGGGAGTATGTTGTAGGATCCGTACTACGTCTAAAGAAATCTTCTGTTTCTTTACTCCACTCTGGAGACTCTGCAGATATAAACCAGAATTCTTTAAACTTCAGATTCTTGTCTGTAACATATGTATAGAATCTTCTTCTCCAACCACGAGGAGTAGTAGCTGCTACTAGTCCACAGTCTTTGTGAGAAGCCAAGATAGCCATGACAGCGTCAATATCTTTATCTTCTAAAGTATCTATCTCGTCTATAATAATCAAGTGGGCGTCTTGACCACGAATCTTATCCGATCCAGAACCGCTCGTAGCTCCAGCAGAGAATCCAAGAATTTTACTGCCGTTATTAAAGTCCATTCTAGACGGTGTTTTAGTATACCTAGCTAATGAGCCTTTAATATTTCTGCCTCTCTGTATGAATTTATATAGCTCGTCAAAAAGACGAGTGACCTGTCTTTCATAAGGGGCGATAATCAGGATTGTATGGTTCTTACTAGTAACCGCGTGATGTAGTGTTTCTATGACTAGAGCTTCGGATTTTCCGAGGCGGCGACCACAGCGATACAGCTTATATTTGCTGGTGCACGATAACATGTCATCCTGATAGAATCTGGCTACCCAACCAAATTCTGTTTGAGCCCATACCATGGGATCCATTATTGCTACGGCTTCTAAGTATTCTTCTTCTGAATCAAAATCTTTTTCTTCCAGAGATAGCGCCTGTCGCTGTATGTTTTTTGAACAAATAGGAGGAAATGGTGTCTTTGTAAGACCACTGGTGTATAGCGCGGAATAATACTTTTCACACCTAGTACACATATCTTCCTTAAACCCTTTAATAGGGGTATAGTTTGTTTCTAGGTAGTTATTTTCTGGAATATAGTTACTCATTTTTCTATTGGACCCTGACTCCAAGACGCGCAATCTAAGCACTGAATTCTTTGATACTTAGTATATTTTGAATAACTTAGTCCTCGTTTCTGTGTATTACTAGAGCCACAAGCTTGACATGACAGTCTATCTGCGTGTATAGCAACATTAGGATGTGTCTTCATCCAAGGTCTCATTCTTAGGTAGAGCTGTTCTAGCAACATAACATCAATTTTGTTATACTTACGCATTTTCTTCCAGGCCTCTGCCTTGCCTGACATGCAGTCTTTCCACAACTTGAATCCGCCAGTATCATACTTACCGCCTATGCCTAATATCTTACAAAGATCATTTAATGAATTACTATTAAATCCAAATCTCTTTTTTGCCTCTTTTTTAGTATCTACTGTTCTGTATGGTGAGGGTGGGGTAAGTCCGTTTACTATACAACGAGCATTTATTATTTTTAGATCAAAATTGTCAGAATTATGACCTACAATAATATCAGCTTCATCTAGATATTCTTTAAGCTTTATTACTAGTTCTTTATCTGACTTAGGATCTTTGCTATATGTCGTGAAATCAGGTAATCCATATGTAAAAGATTTACCATCAAGCCATTTAACAGTAAAGCATAGTATGTATCTTTCTTCTACGAACTCAATTACGTTTGTTTCGTACTTTTCCCAAGTCCAGCCCAGATTTGGTGCTGTTTCAATGTCAACCATCAAAATTTTTAGAGATGTCATTTATTTACTTATGAAATAGTGCAGCTTCGTTACCTATCACGTTGCGTATTCCCAACTGCGATTCGTGAATAGCCTGAAGTGCCCGTTGTCTTTGTGTATACGCCTGATTTGTATCTAGGAAGGTGGGCTGTTCCATCTCTGCTGACTGTGCGTATGGAGTCAATCCAGGAGTTGCTACAGATTCTGCCTTCTGAGCAGCGAATATTCCAAGGTAAGCAAAACTTATTCCTTTTAATAGCCTAGTCGCGCTGCCGATTTCTATTTTATGCCGAGCTATGGCTCTTTCTGATATTAGCCTAGCTTTCATACTTTTCTGTATTCTTTTTGATGGACTATTCCTAAAATCTTGTCTTACCCTTTGCGTATGTACTCGTCTTCTAAGTCTAAGCTCGGCCTCTCCTGACTTTTCTATAGATTTCATAGAAGATAGAACCAGTAGATCTACTGCTAGCCCACCCAGTATAGCCCCCGAACCATCAATAAATGTATTCTCCCTTGCCCCGCCATCTGGACGCATAAATGTTTCCCAAGATTGTACCATTAGCTCATTCTCCTATTTTTATGTAATGCTTGGACTAGGCCTGCTGTGTTATAGTTCATTCTACGAACTACAGAGTCAGAATATTTTTGCATATCAATAATATTTCCTTCGGCCATATTAGTATTACCATGAGACCCAGCATATGCTCCTATAGTTCCGCCTATAGCTAATGTAGCTAGCGTTCCGGGCGCTTTATATGCAGCTATTCCTAATCCTGCAACACCTAGTGTGCCTGCTGCTGCGCCTCCTATATAGCTTAATGCACTAACTCTGCCTTCTATACCGTATGCTGCACCAGAGATTAACGCTGCATTACCAAGCAGATATTTCCAGCCTAACTTAGGAGCTGTATTAGGCAATCCAGTTCTATGTGCTATATCCATCTTAAACCGGCTATAAAGATCTCTTCCTAATATTCCTTTTCCTGCTCCTAGTATGCCTAGTCCCCACACTAAACTCTTTGTCGTCTCTGCTCCACTGCCGTAATAAGAATTATATCTTGATTCTCCATAATAGGCTTTTTGGTTTTCAGCAAAATAGCCGAGAGCTGTAGATCCTATAGTTGCCGCACCAAGGTACGCACCAGCTACTCCTACTCTAGTACCTTGACCTGTACCACCAAACACCTTAGACAGTGTGGCCTTAGAAAAAAGATCTTTTAGTGCGCTTAATCTTGACACTAGTATCCTCCCATAGATCTTGATCTATGCCTTAGTGGAGCAGGGGTGTAGTAGCTTGCGTATCTACGAACTTGAGCATTGCCTTTAGCAAAATTATGTAAAGAAAAAGGATTCGGCACAGCCATGGACTGTATAGGCCCCTTTTTACTTAAGATGCCATATATAGGTCTCATAAAATATTGATTAAAGTAGTTCATTCTTTTACCTTATATTCAGTATCCACAATTTTTTCTCTAGATCGTAGTCGCTCTCTAACTATCTGATTAGCCTTATCTCTAAGCTCAGCGGCACGTTGTGTAGGATCAGAAGCAGACTGTCCTGCCTTTATTTGTGCCTCTCTAGTAGCAACTAATGCTTCTCTAATTTTTGCTACATTGCGGCCGGCTCGCTCCATAACATCAATAACAGGATTTATGACATCAGCAAAAATAGGTTCACCTTGCTGAGTAGCTCCTACCTGCTGGTTGCTAACTAATCTAGGATCATCAGATAAGTGAACGCTACAGCGCCATCTTATTAATTCTTGACCTGCTAATTCATATAACATATCCATATCAAAAGAGTGTACAGGATCATCAGGGTCTTCTATACCTAGCGCACGTAAGTGCTTGTTTATCCACATAGTAATAATACTTGTTTCTACTGGACAAGACTTGCCTACCGGAAGCTTAGATTGTATTTTAGAGAGTGGGCATGCTGAAATAAACGGACAACTTGCACCTTTGCATATCATCCCTAGGCTACCAGCAAAGCCTCTAGTAGTGTTTTCAATAAATGCAGCTAGTACTAATTTTCCTTCATCCGTTACCCGTTTTCCGCTTTCGCTCTCCGCTATCGTCACCAAATTCGTTACTACTTCCTTCTTGATATGCTTTAGATCCCCAGCTTTGGGATCCAATGGAGCCAAGAAAGTGCGATCCTCGGGACTTAAGTTCTTGTTGGAAGATTCTCCTGACTGCTGCCCTAGCGAACTCACATTGTGGCCCGTTTCGGAAGGAGAACCTTGTCCAGATTTCATACTCATATGGATAGGTGGTGGTTAGGTACTGACGGCATTCTTCTGAATTGTTTATAATATGCACAAGCATATCTACAGGAATGTTCATGCTCTTCTTATTTGATCTATAACCTCTGGCCGAAGCTTATCAGAAAGATTTTCTATTAATTTTTGCTTAGCCTTAGGATCCATAGATCCATAATAATTTTTACGCCATTTATTAATAACTTCCTGTATTTCCTTAGGATCTTGATTGGGTTCATTATCCATTATATATTTAGTTATCTGTTCTGTAGTAACATTCATCTTATTAGCTAAGTCTAATATTAGCTGAGCTATAGCAAAATTAGTACCAGCATCTATCTTTGCCCCCTGTAGCTTCTTATTTAACATTTCTTCTAACTTTGCTTGAAACTGCCTAGTTGGCAGGTTGTATCCAAAATTTGACATTATTCTTAATACACTATCTGTGCTAACTCGAATAACTGAACTATCTGTTTTATCCCTATACAGGGCAGACAGGAGTTGTGTAATTATTTTATTCTCTAGATTTATCATTTTTTTGATCCTATAAAAAAACCAGTCAAGAGGTTGGGTCCCTTGACTGGTCTAACTTACTCTCTAAAATTTGCGGTCAGTTCATATCATCTGTATGGCCTTCCGCGAGCTGCTGGAGCAATTCAGTATGCTTTTTAGCAAACTCCTCTGGCTGCTCTACTGACATTTTAGCCATATCTAATGCTTTATCGATCTCATACATAAGTCTAGCACGTAGATCTTCTATGGTATCAGCAGTAAAAAATCTGGTTGGTACATTAGGAAGAATAACAGGTCCATCTACCGGAACTTGGTCTAGACCAGGGATCACTCCCATAGCTATACTCATTCCCCAGCGGCGATTACGCTGGTCCCCTGTAGTGAAATCTGTAATAGTCTTCTTGGGGGCATTAGTAAATAGAACATCACTTAAGATGTAACTTTCTGTGTTAGTGCAGGACTCTGGAAGAGTCTCGGTTGCGCGCTTTGTAGGAAACTTTTTAATGTTGTTGCTCATTATTTAACTCTATCAAGATAGGTTCGTGAACTCTTCTGTGGCAATAGTCACAAACATCGTCGTTTAATACGACATCAGCAGCTATAATCCTGTGGTTAGTCGCAGAGCAGGTTTTCTTCTTATCACAAACCCAGTACACCTCTCTAACCCGTCGTTTCTTTTTTGATTTATCTCGCAT
>JACCDG011821559.1_pt1 | contig 10001 bp, 5 predicted proteins | sample 7442471 | NCBI WGS metagenome assembly JACCDG01 (sample SAMN15323444, study PRJNA562643) | freshwater metagenome | isolation source: river surface water | place: USA:Blue River Watershed | collected 2017-08-17 | reverse complement strand
GCAAGTACGCCGGTGCCAACGCAGCAGGGCAGGCGATTAAGGCTGCTCATGCCGCCGCTCATCCACAACCCGCGCCAGAAGCTGCACCTGCACCCCAACCGATGCCGGAGCCGCCTGTAGCGAGTGGTACATCACAACCCGCCGCCGGTGATCCACTGCAAGCCCTGCGCGATCTGCTCCAGTCACAGTTGAACATGACATTGGACGAAGCCGCCGCGATGCTGAATGTCCAGAACCACACCGTCAAGGATAGCTGGAAGCCGTTCGGCGCGCCGTCCGGTGTCATCGTCGCCATTCAGAAGAAACTGGCACAGCAGCCACCCGCCGCGCCGAAGTCAACACTGGACACCTTGAACACGGCGGGCTGGACAGACTCGCAATTGAAGGCGTGGCAGGAAGTCATCAACCAGGACTACATCGGCCTGGATGAAGCCACCGTCGCCATTTGGTTGGAATATGCCGGCAGCACCGTGGATAAGCACTACAGCAGCTTGGCTGAAGCCCGCGCCATGCTGTCGGCTAAGGCCCGCAATAACAAGAGCCAGGTCGTCTGCTACAAGGCCCGCTATCAGGGTCAGTACACTGAGTTTGTGACCGCAGTAGGGGCAATCAAGCTGTGGGGCCGGGATCAGTTGCGGGCGCTGGGTGAGGACTACGCCGCCTTTGCCGAGACGTGGGAGAAGGGCAAGGAATACCTGTTCTCTGAAGCCAACCTTGCGCCGCTCGGCATTGACTGGGAATGGGCGGGCAAGGACAACCAGAAGTACATGCAGGTTGCCACCGATGGGCTGATGTCCCTAGCACCTGAGAGCGACATGCCGTTCTAGTCGAGTAGCGGAGGGGCGGGGTAACGCTCGTCCCTCTTGGAAAGGAGTGCCAGATGACTGAGACAAAAGACATGCTGATAGGCGGGCCTGAAGAACTTGAGGCGATGCAAGAGGCTGATGCCATCCGTGAAAGCCTCAAGATTGGCGTCCGTGCCTGGAAAGAAGTGGACGATAAAACCGCCAAACTTCAGGCCGAATACGACGCGGCATATTCAGAGTTTATAAGCAAGCATGAGGGCTTAATCAGAAGCCTCGAAACCAGCAAGAAAGCGGCGGCGAATGCCAAGCAGACGCTTCAGGAGAAGTCTGTTGAATTGTTCAAGCTGACCGGGGAAAAGACCTGGGCCGCTTTCCAGTGCGCTGAAGGCTGGACGCTGCAATTCGACGATCAGATCATGCTCGATTGGGCGCTCACGGAAGCACCAGGGAACGTCCGGCGGGAACTGGTCACACTCAACACCCGCGCTCTGGATAAGCTGTTTCGCGCTCGCATTGAGGAGGGCGGCACGATCAAGGCGTTCGAGGGGTGCAAGGTGCCACCGGTCATGGGAATGCGTTCCTACACGGGTAAGGTGCTAACCGACAAGGTTGAGGCGCTGCTGGCCGTCCCTGTGGTAGTAGAACCAGCCAAACAGCCGGACAGGGTCGAAGATCCAATTCCGTTCTAGCCCATCATTCGACCAAACTTGTTGGAGTCTCTAACTTTCAGTTGGAGACTTCCAAAAAAAGTGCTAACGTCAACAACCCCATAGCTAAAGCTAGGGGCTTGCAACTGAAGCGGGATTTACACCCAATTCACTCGTCGCGTATGGCGGATTGACTGCCGCCCGACGACCAATATTGATCGCCGCGTTTACGTCAGCGTGGGCAGCGTGTCCACACCGCGTACAAAGGAAGTTCTCTTGAGTCTTGCGATTGGCTTTGTCAACATGTCCACAACAGGCGCACTGACGACTGGTGTTACGCGGGTCAACGGTGACGACAGGTATGCCGCGCCGCTGTGCCTTGTAGGTGATAAAGGTTCGCAATTGGTGAAACGACCAACTATGCAACTGGTCACGCTGCCTGCGAGAAACCGTTACACGGTCGCGGATACCGCCCAAATCTTCAAGGGCAATACCGCGCTGTGTGCCTTTCGCAGAAATAACCAATCGCTTACTGATACAGTGATTGACATCACGAGCAAAGCGTTGCTCCTTGCCCGACAACTGGCGCAGGCGACGCTTCGCCGAGCGCGTTTGTTTGGCCTGCAATTTCTTCCGAAGCCGACGGTGACGATGGCGCACATTCAGCAGATGACGTGCGCTGTGAATGTTTCCATCGCTATCCACTGCAACGTGCTTCACGCCCAGGTCAACCCCCAGCCAACCTTCCGGGTCAATGGGGGCGTCGTCGGGAACATCACAAGTGGCCGCCAGGTAAAACTGCCCGCGCTTTTCGTACAGGTCGCTTTCACCCTGCTGAAACTGAAGCAGATACAACTGCGATTCGCCAGCCGTAAAAGCGATTCGCTCACGTCCTCCCAGACGCCAAATAGAAACACGACGATCATCGATTTCGTACCGCAGGACGCGGTCGTCGTAGGGGATAGCACCGTGCTTGCGAAACTCGCGGCGAATTTTCTTGTCCAGTTTATAAGCGTCTACCACCTTGCCAATACAGCGCACTGCAAGCTGCGCGGTCAAGTTAAACCGCTCGCGCACATCATGGTAAGTCAAGTGATGCACCGGGACGCGCCCAAACGTCTTTGCGTCCCACGCCTTCTGACTAATCCAGTTGCAGGCAGCATTGGCCGCTTCCAGCGTCTCATAGAGTATCTGGCATTGTTCGGGGGTAGGAAGCAACTTGATCGTCGCAGTGAGTTTCATGCTCAAAGTATAGTACAAATGTGCGTAAAGTTCAATATACTGAAAGAAGAAAAGGCGCTATCCCTCACTGTACTTGAAGGCAGGTCTTTATCGCGCCGATCTGATGAGGTACTCTGAAGTGATATTTGTGACACACTGGAGTAGCACACATGGCATTGATGTAAAACAAAACCCGCTTTTCAGCGGGCTTGCGGCGGGCGCGAGGCGTTCAAACACAAGAGAACACCGAACATATAGATCAATCGGCGTGCAACCGATTGATTGTCGGGAGAAGGGCTACCGGGGGTAGTACCTCTCGTTTGCTTTGAACACCTTACTTGCATGAAGATAGCATAGCTTTTCTCTCAGCGCAAGTTAAAGGTGGTCAACAGACCACTTATTTTTGGCAACACGCCAGAACATTAGTTCCATCAGGAGCGCACACGATGCTCACAATAGCAGACATCAGCAGGCAAGAACGTGCGGAGCGCAAATTCGTTCGAGCCAAGCATATTTACATTGACATGGCCGGTGGTGATCTGATCGCCGGGATTATCCTGAGCGAAGTAGCCTACTGGTCACTGGTACCAAAGAAAACCGGTGAGTCTCGCTTACGCAGAGTACGGGAATCAAAGGGCAAGGATCACCTCTGGCTGGCCTGTCCCCGTTCCAGCTGGTGGGAACGCTCACGGCTGACTATTCGCCAGTTGGATCGCGGCATGAAGCACCTGGAAAAGCTAGGACTGGTCAAGGTTGAGCACTTCGATTTTCGCGGGCAAAGCACCTTGCATGTACGCCTCATCGATGACGCTTTTACCAACGCCTATAACGCCTGCATGGAAGCTGATTGCAGCACCCCAATGAAGCGCAAACCAAGAGGCAAGAGTGCGCCAAAGTTGGTTGAAGGGGTATCCCTAATTAGGGAGGGGGTATCCCTAATTAGGGATACCGATCTTCTAATTAGGGAGGGGGTATCCCTAAATGGGGAGGCCCTTGATCTTATAGTACCAATAGTACCAAGTAGTAGTAATCCTAACGGATGTGCCGCGCCTCCGGCAGCGGCGGACGACCTTTCGCCCATTGGCGAATTCCTGGACCTGGATCAGGACCCGGCACTAGCGGACTTCTTCGCCGATGCAACCCCCGCGGCGGTCATAGCCCCGGAACCCAACCCGGTCCCGGAAATGCCAGCGCCTCCTGTCGAAGTCAAAGCCGAAACTCCCAAAGTCGTAGCGCCAGATTATGCGGACCGGGTGCTGATGCAAGCCGCCGTGCGCTACTACTTCGACATGAAACGGGAACCTAGCCGTTCGTCGGACTGGTCGCACATTAACAAGATGGTCAACTTTTTCCGGGGCAGTCTGAAGGGCAAGGACGAATGGGCTAATAACCAACCGTCGGACGGTCCGCTGAACGCGCTGGAAGTAATCGGCTTGCGGCTGTGGTTTTGCCGTAAGTTCGAGGAAGATGTGACGGTTCCCTCAAAGCCAGCCACGATTGCCAATTACATCCCGCAGTTTCGCATGTCGGAGGAGTATGACCAGGCGTGCAAGGCCGCGATCAAACGCCTGAGCGCGATGGTCCCGGCTGAAGCCATGCCCGCTGAACCGGAAAAACCGCGGTACCCCAAGTCCAAGCTGGAACAGTGGGGCGAACTGCCGTCTGAGGACGCGCCAGAGAACCCGCCGATACCCATGCTGGAAGGTGAAAGTTTCAACGATTGGAAGCTCCGCATGTATGCCCACATCGCGGCAGGCATGGGGGTGGACATGAATGGCCGCCCGCTCGATATGGCACCGAAGCAGTCTGCACAAGGGGGGATGTAACATGGCACAACCTGCACGTAACACCGCTGAAACTACGTCTTGGCTGAATGACAAGACCACTAGTCGGGGCAGCGTGGTCATCAAGGGCAAGCCGGTAGCCTTGAAGGTCGCTTTACCGCATTCGGAAGCGGATGAGCGCATGGTGTTAGGCAGCATCCTGAGCGCCGGGTTGCTGGGCAAGGGGAACGAAAGTTTCCGGCAGGTTGCCGCCAGTCTGAAGCACACCGATTTTTACTTCAGCAAGCATGGCCTAATCTGGCGGTCGATGGTCAGGATCTTGGAGCAGGGCGGGCAAGTAGACCCCCACACAGTCATTGAGCAGTTGCGGTCGCATAGCGGCGGACCGAGTAACCTGCTGGCGGATGTCGGTGGGGAACGGGCGATCCTGGAACTGGCGAATGTACGCGGGGTGAACCTGCTGAGTTACGCCCGGAGTCTGCTGCGCCATTCGCTGGGCCGGGAAACCATCCTTGCCAGCAAAATGATCGAAACCTTAGGCGCTCAGATCAACATGATTGATCTGAATGACTTTTACTCACAGGTGTCTTTGAGCCTGCGGAATGTCCAGCTGCGGATGGCAAACCTCTCGGACCAGGAACGCTACGATGTGGCCGGGAACATGGGTAACTATGAGGCCGAACTGCGGAACCGCATGAACCCGGATTACAAACCGGGCATTTCGACCGGCTTCAGTGGGCTGGACAAGGCGCTGATCGGTCTACGGGACAGTAAGCTGTATATCTTTGCCGCGCCGCCGGGGTGGGGGAAAACTTCCTGGCTGCTCAATCTGGCCTTGAACGTGGTCAAGCAGGGCAAGAAGGTCCTGTTTATTTCGCTGGAAATGTCCTACGGGGACATGATGGATCGTATGACCTGTATGGCGTCTGGCATTAACTACACACGCCTTCAGCAGGGTTCAGTGCTGGATGCTTCGGAGCGCAGGGCGGTCTTTGAGGCGACTGCCAAGCTAGGGACCTGGACAACCACCGGCACGTTTACGATTGAGTGCCTCGAACAACCAACCATGAACGAAATTGAGGCGCGGCTGGTACAAGGCAAGATCAATCAGGCGTATGACGCGGTGTTTATTGACTACATCGGGGATGACACCATCAGCGCCGGTAGCGAGTATCTGGCTCAGAACACGCTCAAAAACATCATGGATATGTACCGGGAACTGAAGCGCTGGAAGCGTGAGTACAACGTGCCGTTTGTGGTCGCTAGCCAGATGAACCAGAAGTGGGACAGCCGCAAGGGGAAGCGCCCTGGCATGACCGATATTTTCTTTGGTTCTGGTGCTCGTTTTGCCGCCGATGTCATTGGCTTTATCTATCACGAAAAACTAGCGGTCCGGGATAGTATGAAAGACGAGTCCGAGATTGTCCTGCGAAAGAACCGTTCAGGTCCGGCAGGGGATGAAGCCACGGTGCTGATTAACTGGGACCCGGCTACTCAGTTGTTTAGCGATGCTCATTCTGCCAAACCCTACATTCCACCGGGCGCGGGCTACGCTTTCACAGGGGGTACCGAATGACCCCGGTCGATGAAATCAAGGCGCGGATCGACATCGTTTCGTATATTCAAAAGGGTGTCAACCTTAAAAAAGCGGGGCAGCTGTATAAGGCATGTTGCCCGTTCCATGCCGAGAAAACCCCCAGTTTCACCGTAGACCCGGAACGCGGCACCTGGCACTGCTTCGGAGCCTGCAACACTGGCGGCGATGTGTTCAGCTTTGCCATGAAGCAACACGGTTGGAGTTTCCCGGAAGCGCTGGAAGCCTTAGGCAAAGAGGCAGGCGTGGATGTCCGTAGCCAGAGTCCGCGCCAGAAGGCCGCTGAAGCGCAGCTGGACAAGCTACGGGGCATGTTGTCGGAAGCAGCGACATGGTACCACGCCCAGCTTCTGAGCGATCATCCACTGGCGGTCGAATGCCGACGCTACCTGACCGATGAGCGCGGCCTGTCCCTGGAAACTATCGCCGCGTGGCAACTGGGCTATGCCTTGCCGGGGTGGTCAAACTGGCTGGATGAGGCGACAAAACTAGGCTACAGCCGGGAAGATCTGATGGCGGCTGGACTGGTTAGCAAGAACGAAACGCGCCACTATGACCGCTTCCGTCATCGCCTCATGATCCCAATCCAGGACGAGCGGGGCAGGGTAGTGGGCTTCGGAGCGCGGTCACTCGACCCGACAGACGAACCGAAGTACCTGAACTCGCCTGAGGGTATTCTCTTTGCCAAGTCGAAGCTGCTCTTTGGTCTGCACGCGGCACGGGAAGCTATTCGCAGCAGCAATAGCGCGGTCATCGTCGAAGGCTACATGGATGTTATCCAGGCACATCAGGCGGGTCATCGCAACGTGGTCGCTCAAATGGGGACGGCCCTGACACCTGAGCAAGCCCATCAGCTGCGCGGCGCGGGGCAGATCGTCATTGCCCTGGATGGCGACGCAGCGGGTCAAACCGCGACTCGGCGTAGTCTGGAGATCATGGTGCAGGTCAACCGCGATATTCGGGTGATGACCTTACCGCAGGGCGTAGACCCGGATGACGCCATTCGTGAAGGGCAGTGGACGGGGTTGATCGACCAGGCCGAACCGGTGACGAACTGGCTGATTGCCCGTGCGGTTGAGAGCTTACCCGCCAATGCCAGCCCGCACCAGCGCTTGGACGTGGCGAAAGCGCTCATCCCGGTACTCCTGAAAGCTGAGAGTGATGTGATCCGCCATGACGCGGTGCAAACTCTCGCTATGCGCCTATCCCTGCCGGTTGCTCAGGTTTTGGAGATGCCAGAGATGTCCCCCGCGCCGGAGATTGGGCTGGTGAAAAAACCGGAGGTACTGCCGAAGTCGGGTATTGAACTTAACATCCTGCGGACGCTCATTGAGACCCCGGCGCTGCTCAATTTTGTGAACCAGGTCTTGGCTTCCATGACGCTCTTGCCGCTCTCGCCAACCGACTTCCCGCAATCCGGGCGGCTGGCGGAAACGGTACTCACAGGGCAAGCACGGGTAGGGGAGGTCGAAGGGTGGGAGACGCTGGAACGCTACGGTCTGTTACTGGAAAAGCGCCCGCTGGTGTCCCAAGTGTGCCAGTTGCGCTTAAACCGCCTTACCAGCGAAGTGGATAGCCTGCTGGCGCTGGACGATCTGGATCAAGGCATGGCGCGGCTTAAGCTCAAGGCGATCCTGCAAGAGTACATGCAGCGCATTGCGTCCTAGCCGTAAGTGTGGGTATGTAGTATAATCTCGCGTAGGTGTCCTCCAACGCCTAAAGGTAGTGAAGCTCTAGTCACCGAACCGCAAACTTTGTTGGGCTAGAGCTTCATCTTTTGCTTGCTAAAAGTGATATTGTATGGTATGGTAAGCAGGACGATAGAACCCATGCACCAAACTGAGATTACCCGCATAAAAGGGGAGGTTACTTTGGAACAAACCAGCTACCAGGAATTTATGCAGCGCAAGGTCAAGACGGTTTCAGCGTCCGGCTTCGATGTTGAACCTGACAAGGTGAATGCTAAGTTGTTCAAGTTCCAGCGGGACATCGTGCGCTGGGCTTGCAAGCTGGGCAAAGCGGCTATTTTTGCCGAGTGCGGACTGGGCAAGACAGCCATGCAACTGGAATGGGCGCATCAGGTCGCAGCCAAGACCGGCGGGAAGGTGCTGGTGCTGGCACCGCTGGCGGTAGCCGATCAGACCGTCCGAGAGGGAACCAAGTTTGGTATTGACCTGCGCTATGTAGCGGACGGTGCCAGTGTGGTGGATACCGACGCGGTAGTGATTAGCAACTATGACCGCCTGCACCTCTTTGATCCTCGCCAGTTTGTCGGGGTAGTGCTGGACGAGTCCAGCATCCTCAAGAACTTCACTGGCAAAATCAAACGCGCCATTTTTGAGGCTTTTAAGGCTACCCCTTATAAGCTGGCCTGCACTGCTACGCCAGCGCCCAATGACCAGCTAGAGCTAGGCAATCACGCCGCTTTCCTTGATGTCATGGAAGCGAACGAAATGATTTCCCGCTGGTTTATCAATGACACGATGGAAGCGGGCAATTACCGCCTCAAGAAACACGCGGCTAAGGACTTCTGGCGCTGGCTTACCAGCTGGGCCGTGTGTCTCTCGCGTCCTGGCGATCTAGGCGCGGAATATGAAATGGCTGGGTTTGATCTGCCGCCGCTGAACATCCGTGAAACCACCCTGACCGCCAGCGCCGCGACAATCGCCCGCAGCTGGGAAGAGGGTAGGCTGATCCCTGATGACAAGCCGTCATCGACTGGTCTGCACAAGGTCAAGCGGGAAAGCCTGTCACAGCGCATTGAAGCGGTTAAAGGCATCGTCGATGGCATTGCTGCTGATGAGCCAATCCTCATCTGGTGTGACACCGACTACGAAGCCGACGCGCTGAAGGTCGCATTCCCGGAAGCGGTTGAAATTCGCGGTAGCCATAAGCATGAGGTTAAGGCCGCTGGCTTACTGGGCTTCGCAGATGGCAAGCACCGCATCCTCATCACCAAGCCGGAGATCGCTGGGTTTGGTCTGAACTTTCAGAACTGCTCACAGCAAATTTTAGCGGGCGTTTCCTTCAGCTTTGAGCGCTTCTATCAGGCCGTGCGGCGCTCGTATCGGTTCGGTCAAACACGCCCGGTCGATGTGCATCTGGTCTACGCGGAAACCGAAGGCAACGTGGTACAGGTGCTCAAAACCAAGCAGCAGCTATTCCGCGAAATGCAGGAAGGGATGAACGAAGCGATGAATGAATATGGACTGTTTCGTGAGGATGGTGCGCGTGGGCTTACAGCGCCTCAATCCAACGTCGCTAAGGGTAAAGACTGGACGCTGTACTTGGGTGACTGTGTAGAGCAGATCAAGCAAATTGAGGACAACTCGATTGACTTTGGCGTGCATTCTCCGCCCTTCGCAAATTTATACATATACAGTGATTCGGCGGCGGACATGGGCAACAGCACGGATGATGAGGAGTTCTTTCAGCACTACAAGTTCCTCATCTCTGAGTTGCTCCGCACAACCCGCCCCGGTCGCCTGTGCGCTGTGCATTGCAAGGATCTGCCAACCTACATGAACCGGGATGGCGCGGCAGGTCTGAAAGACTTCCCCGGTGAAATTATCAAGGCGTTTGAAGCGGCACGGACTGAAGCGCAACCCGACGCCTACTGGCAATATCACAGTCGTGTGACCATCTGGAAAGATCCGGTTATCGAAATGCAGCGCACTAAAAATCACGGACTGCTGCATAAGAACTTTGCAGGGGCTTCGGAGAACTGCCGTCAGGGAATGCCCGATTACTTGGTTGTCTTTCGCAAGCACCCGACTGAGGGCGGGGTACCGGTTAAGCAGGTTCGCAAGCCGGGTGATTACATCGGCACTGAAGGCCCACAGGATAAGGACTTCAAAGGGTGGGCGCGTGGCGAAGAAGCGTCCTACTCGATTGCGGTCTGGCAGCGCTACGCTTCCCCGGTTTGGTTTGACATCGATCAGACCAATGT
>JACCDG011035827.1_pt1 | contig 10002 bp, 3 predicted proteins | sample 7442471 | NCBI WGS metagenome assembly JACCDG01 (sample SAMN15323444, study PRJNA562643) | freshwater metagenome | isolation source: river surface water | place: USA:Blue River Watershed | collected 2017-08-17 | reverse complement strand
AAGCAGGCGTCATTGTATTCAGCGAGTCCAAGACCTTCCCCACCGAAGCCATGGCCAGGTCGTGGGCTGAACGGCTGGAAGACAAGGTGAAGAAGGACGGCGCGCCCACCAGGTCCATGACCGTGGGCGAGCTGATTCTGGAACACCTGGCCTACCAACAAAAGCTCAGGCCGCTGGGACGGTCCACAATCTTCAACCATGAGACCACCGCCCAGGCCTTCCACAAGATCAACCTGAAAGACCTGACGGCCAAGGACATCACGGACTTTGTGATCAGGCGGAAAGCTGAAGGCGCTGGCCCGGCCACGATCCTGTCCAACTTGTCGCCCTTGTCGGCCGCCGTGCATGCAGCGCCCTACGCCCACGGCATCAACGTGGACCCGCTGCCGGTGGACTTGGCCATCAAGAAGCTGAAGGAAGCCGGGGCCATTGGCAAGTCGCGCGAAGTGATCCGCCTGGTGGACGACGAAGAAGAAGCCGCCTTGCTGGCCGAATTTGAGCGCCGCAACCTGCACCACCAAACCACCATCAACATGGTGCTGGTCTACAAAATGGCCATCGCCCTGCCCCGCCGTGCTGGCGAACTCACGCGCATGCGCTGGGCTGACGTGGACTACAAGCGCAAGACCGTGGTGATCCGCGACGTGAAGCACCCGCGCAAGAAAATCGGCAATGATCAGACCGTGCCCCTGCTTGGCCAAGCCTTCACCTTGCTGGACCAGATACCAAAGCTGGATGACCGAATCTTTCCGTATGACACCGATTCGATGACGGCCGCATTTGAGCGCGCGCGTGACCGGATCGCAGAGACCGGCATGCCAAAGATCGCGGACCTGCGATTTCATGACTTGCGCCACACCGGCATCACGCAACTGTTTTGGGCTGGCCTGAAGATTGAGGAAGTCGCCCAGGTCTCAGGGCATACGAACTGGGCGCAGCTCAGGCGCTACACGCACATCAGGCCAGAGGATGTGCACCGCCGATGGGATGCGCTGCAGGGTTAAGGGTGGCGGATTCCGACTATGCCGAAGCACATCCGCCTGCGGTATCGGCTCCGGCCATGACCAGGGCCGCCCTGGCAGGTTCCCGCGCTGGTATTTCCGCCCCAGCGCCCCGCGTGGCTTTCGCGGGCATGAAGGCGGGTCGTTACCGCGTCAGGTTCTCGATGGTTGTGTCTTTGGCTCGGCTGGATCGCGTGCTGCCAAATTCAAAGTTGTAGATGTTGTCCAGGTAGCCAAGGAAGCGGCCCAGCACCAGGGTGAAGATGCCCTTCACGTACTCATTGATGCCGGGGTCTTTCCAGACCACCCACACCAGGGCACACGTCACCACCACGGCCAGAATAAACATCAAGTCAGCGCGCACGTTGCGCTTGCCCACCTCGATGAATTTGGTATCGCGCTTGCGAGCATCCGCACGGTCGGCCAGATAGGCCTTGTCCAGGTCCGCCTCGACGGCGATCACAGCCTGGCGAAATTGCAGCACTAGGGCCGGATCGGCCTTGAGCGCTTCAAGCGCATGCGGTCCATGCTCTTTAGTCACAGCCTCTGCGATGTCCACCACCTTCTCGGCGGCGTCGGCTGCCTTGTCGCTGCCGGTGATCCACTTGATGATCTGGGGCGCAAACTGCGCGAGCCCGAAGGCAATACTGATCGGGTCCATTACGCGAGTCCTTCCATTGTTTTGCCTGCTTGAAAATCTGCGAGTGTCATTCCACCCGTGTACTGAAAGTGCGGGTACTCGCGGAAGGTTGCCCACCTCCCTGCCCATTCAAGCCCGATTGATTCGCCAATCTGGCCAACTTGCTGCCAGAGCTTTGCGTCTTCGCCGCTTGTGCCCCAGACAGGTTTGCCATTGCGCATAGGCACCACATCAAAGGCGACTCGCCAATTGTGGTAACTGTGGCCAGGGCGCGCATTGGTCACGCGGGGGCCTGGCTTTGTGCGTCCTTGGGCAAACAGCGCGGCCTGCGAATCGCTGTCGCGGTATGTGCTGGTGATCAGCACATCAATGCCAACGTCGGCGCAGCGCTCCAGCAGCTCGCGGCACTTGGCTGCTACATGTGGATGTAGGTCTTCAATCTTCCTGCTATTGATCATGGGGGTGCATCCTTTCAGATGCCCCCATTCTTTTATGGCCAGGCGTGGCCACCGGATTTTTATTCGTCGTCCAAGGCGTCCGACATCACACGCACACGGCGCTGGCGCAGGGCTTTGAGTTGTTCAGCCTTGGCATCGCCGTCGTCTTCGCGCTCCATCTGGCGGCGGATTTCGCCGTTGATTTTGCGCACTGACTTTTCGGCGCGTGAGAACTCCAGCATTTGCTTGCGGCCTTTGGTCTCGTCACCGTCGCCCAGCTCTTTCGCCACTTCTTTGGCCAGGTCCGTGCGGCCCTGCTTGATGTAGTAGTCGAACTGGGTTTTGGCATCGCCTGCACGCTTGCGGTCGTCGTAGTAGGCGCGCTCGCGTTGCTGGTCATCGTTGGCACCGTAGAAGCGGCTGGCCAATGGCACGCGGTTCACGGTCAGCTCTTTGCCGCGTGCACCGGCTTGCGTCATGTCGATGGTCTGGTCCAGCGTGCGGCCAGGGCCACCAGTCAGCGTGTAGAAGACATGCTTCAGGATGTCGGGCTCGACGTTGATCATGCCCGGCTTCACCTTGTCGCCACCGCTCACGTCGTTGAGCATGCGCGATGCGCCTTTCCACACGTCGGGCGTGCTTTCAAAGTAACGGGTGTACGCGGGCTTGGGGTCTGTCTTGCCGTCGGGTCGTGTGGCTGACTTGTAGACCGGCGCGCCAGTGAATGACTTGTTCTCAGTCACCTGCAGCACGGGGTCCAGCACGCTTGGCGCGATCAGTTGGCCAGCCGATGCAGCCTGGCCCAGCGGGCTGAAGGCGTCCAGGAAAATGCCCGCCATGCTCCAGCCGTATTCCGATGCGTTGCGCGCGTCCTTGCGGTTGATCGCGTCGGACATCAATCGGCCAGCGTTGTGGAAAACGTGAGGGCCAAGTGGCAGCGGCACCTTGACGTATTCGCCTGGTCGCATTGGGTTCATGAAAATCCAATTGCGCGACTTCTCGAACTCGGGGATCAGGTCGTACCGGTTGCGCTTGGTCTCGTCGTCGTCACCGGCCACCATGCGGTTGAGCATGTCCAGCATGAAGCCCATGACCGCGATGCCACCGACGGCCGCCTGCGCGGTCTTGCTGGTGGCTGCGGATTGCAGCAGTCGTGCGGTGCCTTGCACGCTTGCATTGAAGAACATGTAAAGCGCGTTGATCGGCGGTGTCAGGTTGCCCTTGCGGTTGAAGTTGACCGTGATGTTCTTGGCGATGCTGGCCGCCTTGGCGGTTGATGCGCCACCCTCGCGCGCGGCCTGGAATACCGACAAGCGCACCGCGTTTTCGATGATGTCGTTGTAGTCGTCCACGAACTCCAGGGCGATGCGAGCCAGGCGGCGTGGGTCTGCCTTGCCCTGGCCCATGCGCTCGACTTCGGTCTTCAGGTCCTTCATGCGGGCATCCGAATTCTCGAAGGCCTGCATGTAGCCAGTTGTGCCGCCAGCCTCCTGCATTTCCTTGGCGTAGCGCGCCCATTGGCCGGTGCCTTCACCGCGCACGATGGCGTGCATTCCCTTGAATGCCTTGGGCAGGTTGGCCATGACCTCGCGCTGCAGGCCTTCGGCTTCGGTGCCTTCCAGGTTCAGCATTGCGCCCTGCACGTCGCGGGCAAAGTTGGTCAGCCAGAAAAGCGGGTTGCGCTGGGTCAGCAGCGAAGCCAAGAAGCGGGTGCCCTTATTGGCCACTTCCAGAATCTTGTTCATCGGCGCGATGTCCAGGTTCTTCATGGACTTGGCCACCGCCATGGCGCGCTCGTTCTTCTGGTTGAAGACAATGAAGTGTTCCTGGCCGTAGTCCTTCACCATGATCACGTTGTCGGCGGTCTGGTAAAGCGGGTCCACGGCGTTGCGCTCCACCAGGCCGGTGTCCTTGTTGATGCGCGGCTTGGTCGGAGCTTTGTCCACGGTCCAGAAATCTGGGTTGGGGTACTGGCGAGCCATGGCCAGCAGCGAGCGGCCCACGGTGGCCTTCTCTGCGCGGATCGCGGCGGTCTCAGCCTGGGCCACGATGTTGGCCAGGATGTTCACCACTTCCTTGTTGGAGCCTACGGCGCGCTTGGACTCAGGGCCGCGCACGCTGAAGCCCATGCCCTTGGGTGTGCCGCTCGATCCGATGTCACGCTGCAGTGGCACGTAATGCTTGTAAGCGGCTTCCCATGCGGACACCACGCCAGCGTCTTCCAGGCCGTCGGCCACTAGGTCGGTGCGAGTGTTGGACAGCAACTGGTCCACATCCTTGGCGATCAGCGCCAGCGCCTTGTCCTTGCCTGCGGTGGTGAAGTCGGCCATCACCTTGGCCGCCTCTTGGTTGCTCATGCCGGACAGGGCTTCGTTGTTTTTCATGTCCGGGTTGATCGCCTTCATGGCCGCGTTGCGCTCTGGCGCGTGGCGGGCGTGCAGGTACAGGTTCACGTCGTCCATGGTGACGCCGACGTTCTTGCCTGCCACGGCGATCTTGGCCAAGATCGGCTCCACGCTGTCCTTGTAGATGGACTCCACGCGAGCGGCCACCTTGCCGTGGTAAAGCTCCTCGTTCAGGTAGGCGTCTGCGTCTTCGTTGACCTTGCCGAATCGCTCGGCAATGGAGTCGCGCACGCGCTTCATGTCGATCTTGTTGTTCTGGATCGCGCGGATGGCGTTGTCCATGGTGCCGGGCTCGGGCACGGTCCATGTGTTGGTGGCGGACTGGATGCCGTTGGCGCTGAATGCCGGGTCGGGCGCGTCCGTCCATTCGTTGCGAGCGGCGGCCGCGTCGGTGCGCAGCTTGCCGAAAATCTCCTGGATGATCTGGCGCGCTTCTTCACTCTTGACGGCGCGCAGCTTGGCGGCGTAGTCCTTGAAGCCCATGAATTCGGCCAACTGTGCCAGCCAGCGGGTGATGGTGACCTTGGACCGGCTGATCCAGTCCTTTTTCACAAACTCGCCTTGATTGACTTCGGCCAGTGTGGCCAGCGCTTCATCGACGCCACGCGCTTTGGCGTACTCGGCACCAAAGTCAGTGGCGGTCTTACGGCCAACGGTCGTCTTCACCCAGCGGTCTGACTCGGCCTTGATGTCGGCATCGCGCGCATAGAGCTTGTCCATCTGGGATATAAACTGGTCCCTAGTCAGGAACCGTCGTAACCCGTAATGGAGCATTTCATGGAACAGAGTCTTTTGAACGTCAAAACGGGTGGCGAGTTGGTCGCGGAAAAGGTAGATGCGGCCCTGGTGCACGGCCCCAGCAATAGCATCACTATCGCTTGCCCCAGGCAGGACGCCCACGGCGCTGTCCAGCACGATGATGTCGGGCTTATGGCCAAATGGCGCAAGGCGCTTTTCAATCTCGTCTTCTATGGCCGACGGACTCACACGTTCAGAGACAAGCAAGGGGACTGAGCGGCCGGACTGGCTGTAAAGCGCCACGCCTTTGTCGGTAGCTTTGGTCTCGACGGTCTGGAAAAAGTGATCGAAGCCCGCGCGGATCGCGGGAATTTCGCCAGCCGTTGGATATGGGTAGCTGTCCTCCAGCTCAAAGCCAATCGCCTCGGCCGCCTTCCATGTCTCGGGGTCAACGATGTTGGCCAGGTAGTCGTTTGATGCGTCCTGATCCTGCAGCTTGGAAATCAGGTAGGACTCGAAGGCGCGCGCCGACATTTCCGGGTCGGTCGTCCAGTATTCCTTGCTGCGCTTGGCGTCCAGCTTGGAAGAACGGGCCTTGATGGCGGTCTCGCGGATCGACTTCATCACTGCGCCAAATGCCTGGACCATTTCCTTGCGCACTGCGCCCTGGTGCACGAAGTTGGAACCACGCGCGGCCAGCGACACATCCAGCGCGTCGGTCATCATGTCGTCGGACCTTGAGCGCATGCGAGAAAAGTAATTGTCCAGGGCGTGCCACCACTCATGCCCCAGGCTGCCTGCCCCTGACTTCTTGGTCAGGTTGATCACAACTTTGCTGCGCTCGTAGTGCGCGGCGGCCGGGTTCACGCCACCGCCACCACGGGCACCGAAGGCCAGGCCCAGCTCGCCATTCAGTGAAATGGCTTTGGGCGGGATGCCCAGCACGGCGGCCATGTCCATCAGCGCATCGAATGCGTCGTTCAAGTCTTTCTGACGGCGGCCCTGCTCCACCCAGTTGCCAAACTCAACGCCACGGAATCCGAAGGTCTCGCCAAACATTTGCGGCGTCACGTCCTGGCCGTTGCGCATGTCTTCGCCCACGCGCGGCTCGTTCGTGTCGCGGCGCTCTTGCGGGATTTCCTTGGCCTTCTCCAGAGTGGCCACCAGCTCGGCCTGCTTTGTGGCCTTGTGTTCGCGTGCCGCCTTGACGTTCTCGAATGGTCCGGCCAGGTCGATGTAATTGCGGCCCATCTTCTTGCCGATGAAATAGCCGTCTTGGCCGCGCTTGGAATAGATGTCGAACGTGACTTCTTTCTTGGCTGCCGGGTTGATGTCCAGGCTGTCGTACTTGGCCTTGAAGGCCTGCAGCGCTTCTTCCTTGGTGAAGCCCGTGGCAAGCTGGCGCGGCCAGTTGCTGAAGGCGGTGGCGGCCGCATCTTTCTCGACGGTCCAGATCACCTTGGCTGGCTTGTATTCAGTGCCGTTGTGGACCGAATATTCGCCAGAACTCAGGCGCACGCCATCGAGCGATTGGCGATGTCCAACCAGCATGTAAAGCTCGACGCGGCCAGCGACATGGCGCAGGCCCTGGCTGGTGAACTGGTACATCAACTGCTTGGCGCGCTCGACATTGAGCGAGCCGTCCATCAGCTTCTTGGTGGTGTCGCGCAGCAGGCGCACCTGCTCGGACCAGCGTTTGAGCTTCCAGGACTGCCGGGGCTTGGTCGGGATTTCGTCACGCGCAGCATGCGCAAAAGCCACCGTCCACGGGTCGGCACCGCCGTCCAGCAGTGCCTGGTAGTCGGGCTGTGGCCAGATTTTTGACAGCGGCTGATTGGCGATGTCATCGTCTGCAACATCGTCCAGTTGGTCCTTGAAGGATGTCCAGACATCCTTGCGAGCGCCGCCGATCTTTTCTCCAAAGTCTTGGATTTTGCTGGCGGATGCCTGCTTGCGCGGTGCGCGGGTTGCACGCTCAGTTTCTTGAGCGGGTGCGGCGTTGGTGGTTTCTTCCTGTGCGTCAGGTGCGCTGTCTTCGGCCGCGTCGAAAATGTCGCGCTGGCCACGCGCTGCGGCCACGTCTGCGTCACGGTTGCTGCCGGTCAGGGTGAAGTCATCGCGCTGGGCGTCGGCCTGGGCGCGCTGTTCGGCTTCGCGGTCTTGTCGCTGGCGCTCTTGCTCGGCTTGTTCGAGCTTGGCCAGGCGGTCTTCGATTTCCTGCGGGGTGTAGCCGGTCAGGCCTTCTTCGGGCTGGGCTTCAGTTTGCCCTCGCGCTTGGCCTTGTTCACCATCATCTTGGACAGTATCTCGATTGCTTGCGGGCTGGGTTGCTTGGGCAATGGCTTCGGTGATGGCTTGCTTGGCGAGTTCATTGTATTGGTCCTGTGTGGCGTTGGTATTCGCTCGGATGATCGGGTCAAGGATGTCGTAGGTGTCGATGCCCAGGGCGTCCAATTGTGCCGCCAGTGCCGATACTTCGGCTTGCAGCTCGGGGTCCGCTTCCCAGAAGCCGGTACCGTCGCTGTCGTCCTCAACAAAATCAGCCTCTGAAAGCGGGTCGAACGGGTCGAAGTTTTCGGCCTGCGCGGCTTCTTGTTGAGCGGCCAGGTAGTCCTCGAACTGTGCTTCTCGCTCGGCTTCTGCGACTTGCTCCCAGCCTTGTGGCGTGTACTGCGGATCGTTGATGCTGCGGCGGATGATGTCGTAAGCGGTGTTATGGCTGTCGTCGTTGATGTAGCCCGCCTCCATCAGCTTCTCGGTGGCTTGCTCGATGGTCATGCCCTTGCCGGGTCCGGCGTATAGCCAGCGGTTGCCGATCTTGACGTTGCCCTCAATGCCCAGGTCTGACTGCTCGGAACGGCTCATGCCGCCCTGTGCCGCGATGAATTCATGCACGGACATGGGCGCGTTTGTGTTGCCAGTGCTGGCCCCACGGATGCGCTTGGCCGCCTTGGCTTCTGCAGCCAGTTGCGCGGCTGTCTTGTCAGCCAGGGCAAAGCCACCAGGCACCTTGACCACGCGCAGGGTGGGCTGCAACTTCTTGGCTTTGGTTGCTGCCAGCTTGGTTGTGAAGGGCTTGCCGCCCTCGCTGAATGGCGTGTTGTCCATTCCGTAGCGTTCTCCGGTCGCGGTGATGGCCGGGGCCTGTGCTGGCGCTGCTTGTGGCGTGGTGTTCGTTTTCGCTTGTGATGCCAGGCGAGCGCGGATTTCCTCTTTCAGGTATTGCTGAAATTGCTGCTCCAGGTCTTGGCCAATGGCGCTGACCAGGCCAGGCGCTGGCGCTGGGTTGATGCCTTGGCTAGAAATGGCGCTGGGCTGCCAGCCGGTACCCATCAGGCGCTGGATCAGGTCGTTGGACGATGGCTGCACGGGGCTGGGCTCAGGTGCTTGCTGGCGCATGTTGATGGCGCGCTGCACGTCGGGCGTCAGGCCAATGTTGGCCATGCGGTCGGCCAGCTCCTGCTGGGCCAGTTGTTCATCGGACGACATCGCGCGCACGTTGCCGGTGGTGTCGGCCACCATCGTGGTTTGCGGGTTGCGCACGGTTGGGTCAAAGCCCAAGGCCAGCGGATCAGGTGCGGGTTGCGGTACCGGCTCCGGTGCCTGGCGCTCGGGCAGGCGGTCAAAAATGCGCGCGACGGTTTGCTGGACCGTCTGCGGTGTTGGTGCATCGGCTATGTCTTGCGCGGCCTGGTCGATGGCGGCCGCAATCTGGCGTTCAATGTTGCCTTGGCCGACGTTGGCCAAGTTGGTGGACACGTCTGACACGCCACCCACACCCAAGCCGATCATGCCGCCGTAGAGGCCTTGCTTGCCCATGGCGTTGGGGTCGATCGCTTCGTCTTTGGCGACTTGCTTGCCAATGTAGTTGGACGATTCCTCGCCGCCTTCTTGCAGGAATTCTTTTCCTCCGGTCGCTGCGGCTGACTTGCCCATGGCCACGGCACCGCGCACACCGGTTTCACCGGCCAGGCGACGCGCCACGACGCCTTCAGCGCCACCGCCAAGCAACTTGCCCAGCACCAGCGAAGCCGCGCCGCTAATGCCTGCGCCCTTGTAGCGGTCGGCCATGTCCTGGCCTTCGGTGTCCACAAAGGTTTCGGCTGCGTTCTGACCTGCGCCGGTCACAACGGACGCGCCCGTGGCGACTGCGCCAGGCGTTGCGCTTGCGAGCGATGGCAGGACCTTGGCTGCGGCGGGCAGCAACTTGGTGGCACCGACGGCCACGCCCGTGGGCAGGAACATGGAGCCGACGGTGGAAATGGCTGCGTCACCGGCTGCGCGTGGGTTTCTCACGACGACACCGGGCAAGTCGGTGATGCCGACGTTCTTATCCTGCAGGGCTTGGTTGATGTTGGCCTTCTGGGCGCGCATCGCGTCGGATGCGATTACTTCATCGAATGATTCCATGCCGCGCTTCATGGCATTGGATGTGTCCACGCCGATGCGGTCACCTGTGGCCAGTCGGCCCAGGTCTGCCACGCCTTTGACGGCCGTGGGGCCGATCTTCAGCAAGGCGGATGTGATGTCTCGAAGGTTGTCTGTCCAGCTCGCTTGTGGTGCCGGTTGATTTTTTCTTGCGTTGACCTGTGCAAGATAGCCGGAAGCGGTAAGTGGTGGCGTTGAGGTGCCAAACACATCAGCGTCCGACAATTCTTTGCTTGACCCGAAAACTTCATCGTCGGACAGTTCGCGCATCTAAAAATCCTCTTTAATTTGCGGGCAGCCACCCCGTCCCGGTCCACTTCATTGGGCCTTTTGGCGTCTGGTAAACCGTGTTT
>JACCDG010375079.1_pt1 | contig 10003 bp, 7 predicted proteins | sample 7442471 | NCBI WGS metagenome assembly JACCDG01 (sample SAMN15323444, study PRJNA562643) | freshwater metagenome | isolation source: river surface water | place: USA:Blue River Watershed | collected 2017-08-17 | reverse complement strand
CAGTTGAAAAAAGACAATACACTATTAGGTGACTTGGTTCAGTCACAAAAAGATTTGATAAACGAATTGAAAGAAAAAGTCTCGAAGAAGAAACCCTGACAGAGCTATATTCTTCCGAATAGAGCCCTGTCAGGGTTAGTTCATTTTTTATACACCACCTTCGCTCCTTTGGCTTTGATGATGTTGCTTTCATCACCCAACAATTGTGCTCCGTTTTTAAATACCAAACGCGCGTTTTCACCTAAGTAAATTTTACCGTTGCCTCGCAAAATGATGGTGCTATTCTCGTCCACAATCAATGTGGCTTTTTTTTGCAGCGTAATACTTCCTCCTTCAACCAACTCCAGAGAAGTTGCCGGTAATGCGTGATTAAGTTGATTGAACGTTTGCGATTGGTTAAGCAAAAGTGTTCTCCGCTCACTTAGTATTAAGCTATCGTGCAACACTACTTTACCTGTAAAGCGGGTATCGTTGTCTACATTAAAATAGCGGTAACGAAGTTGTACAATAATTTTATTCTTCTCCATCTTCAACACTTTTACCTGGATTCCGTTTAGGTGCGTAGTGAGTGTGGCGGTATGAATCCCGTTGGAGGCTGAGGAAGGGTTGGTGCTTAAACTAAACTCATTTCTTCCGTATTCAGGAGTAAAAGCATCGCCTCCGTCACCATCGCAATGAATGAGGTGCTGTTCACCTTCTACTGCAAATACCAGCGCACGTTGCATGTTGTTCATGCTAAGTTTTTCATCATTTGTTTTCAGTACACGCGCTTCGTCTCTGTCACCAAAACCCAGCAGCGGGTTTGCCTCCAACCGTTTAATCATGGGTTGTTTGCCGCAACAAATTTCAAAAGATTCGATGCTGTCACTTCGTACAAAATCCCAACGCCCATCGGCTTCTTCGCAGTCCAAATGATTTTCGGGGTCTTCGGTTTGGTGCAAAATGTACAGGCCATCGGTAGTCAAATCCACGTTATCATATATGCCGGTGTTGTTGTGGTACTCCAGTAAAAAATATTCTTCAGCAGCATAAGGTAATTTGATGCGCGCTGCATCTCCGGTGGTCAAAAAATCATGCAGTTCAAGTAGGGTATCTCTTGCGGTAACAGCATCGGCATCGTACCTAAACTTGCTCCAACCCAACAGGTTCCTGTCCCACGCATTCACACATACACTGCTCGAACCGTGTGCTGCCGCCAATCCCCATGCTCCGTGGTTCGTAAAATCAGGACCGTAAAAACCGTTTAATCCTGCATAATGGTCGCGGGTAAAAAAATGTGCCAGTTCGTGTTTCAGCATTTTGAAAAAACGGGGGAAATAATCTGCCCCTCCGTTCACGAGCAATCCTGAACCCATCGAACCTCCTGAAATACGCAGGTTGTTGGGCAGCTTTATATCAGGACACATCAGCGCGGCTATTCCTCCACCTGTTCCCAGCCAGGCGTATTGTGCATTGATTTGCTGAGGGTCGTCTCTGAAAATAATGATGATATTATCTATAGTTCCATCGGGTTGTTTGCGCCAATTTCCCTGCGGTGTTTTGCCCCAGTTATCGTACAAGCTCCAATTCACCTTTCCTGATTTAATCACCTGTTGCAACACATTGTTCGCTACCCCACCCATTTGTCCGTGCGAGTGGTAATAAGCAAGTGATGAATCCACACGAATGACTTCAGGGAAAAAATCGCCTCCTAAAAATAATTTTCCTAAGGAGGCTTCCTTGAAATAAGCCGTTAAACTGTGTGAGTCGATAGCTTGTGCAGGTGAAGTAAGAAGTTGCTGACAAAACTCCGGCACCTCTTTGGTACCTTGAGGCCAGCGGGGGTTGTAATGCGTGTACTGACCGTAATCGGCAAAAATAATGAGGCTGTGAATGGTATCAAAAGCAGGCAGGTAAAACCCTTTGGATGAGTCGCCTTGTTCATATTGTCCGCCACCAATGGCATATGATGATGGTAGTTGCTGGGCTACAGACGAAAAAGACAGAAGCCAGCAAAATGTGCCAAAAATGTAAAACTGTTTTGCCATGTATTATAATGCGGTGAATTTAGTTATTCCGCAGGCAGATAAACAAAGATAATACCATCAAAACAGCACTGCGGTTTCACACCTGAAACCCTTATTTTTGCAGCCTTAATAATTTGATGCATATGAAAGATGTACTGGCCCGATTGGGTATACAAGAAAACAACCCCGGAAGCAGCACGGGTATTAACTGGTTGCAAACGGCAGAAGCTAACGCTCTCGAAAGCTACTCACCTGCTGATGGTAAAAAGATTGCCTCAGTAACTACCACTACTGCCGCTGAATATGAAACCATCATCACCACCGCACAGGCAGCCTTTGAAGTTTGGCGTAAAATACCTGCACCACGCAGAGGTGAAATCATTCGCCAATATGGCAACAAGCTGCGTGAGCACAAAGAAGATTTAGGAAAACTCGTTTCTTACGAAATGGGAAAAATATTGCAGGAAGGGTTGGGCGAAGTGCAGGAGATGATTGACATCTGTGATTTTGCAGTAGGGCTTTCCCGTCAGCTGTACGGACTTACCATGCACTCTGAAAGACCTGAGCACCGCATGTACGAGCAGTGGCACCCGCTGGGCGTGGTAGGCATTATATCTGCTTTTAATTTCCCCGTGGCCGTGTGGAGCTGGAATGCGATGCTGGCCGCTGTATGCGGAGATGTGTGCATTTGGAAACCATCAGAAAAAACACCTTTGTGTGGTGTGGCTTGTCAGAAATTACTGCAAGAAGTTTTGCAAGAAAATAATGTTCCCGAAGGAGTATTTTGTTTAATAAATGGAGATTACACCGTGGGTGAGCGCATGACCAACGACACGCGTGTACCGTTAATTTCAGCTACCGGTTCCACGCGCATGGGTAAAAAGGTAGGCGCTGCAGTAGGAGAGCGTTTGGGTCGTTCATTATTGGAGCTGGGCGGAAACAATGCCATTATTATCTCCGATAAAGCAAATCTGGACATGGCCCTACGTGCAGTGGTATTTGGTGCAGTAGGTACCTGCGGACAACGTTGTACCAGCACCCGCAGACTTATCATTCATGAAAGTGTATATGCAACTTTCAAAGATAAATTAGTAAAAGCCTATACACAGGTACGTATTGGAAACCCGCTGGAACAAGGCGTACTGGTTGGCCCATTGATTGATACAACTGCCGTAAAACAGTTTACACATGCCATTGAAGAAATTAAACGTGAAGGGGGTACTATTGTATGTGGCGGTGAGGTACTGGCAGCAGATAAAAATCCCTCCGGCTGTTATGTAACACCTTGTATTGCCGAAGTGCAAAATCATTATGACATTGTTCAGCATGAAACCTTTGCCCCTATTCTGTATCTGATGAAATACACTGAATTGAATGAAGCAATACGCTTACAAAATGATGTAAAGCAGGGATTGAGTTCAGCTATCTTTACCACACACATGCAGGAAATGGAAAACTTCCTTTCAACTGCCGGTTCTGATTGCGGAATAGCCAACGTTAACATCGGCACATCAGGAGCTGAAATTGGTGGAGCTTTTGGCGGTGAGAAAGAAACCGGTGGCGGACGTGAGTCAGGCTCCGACAGTTGGAAAGCATATATGCGCAGGCAAACCAACACCATCAATTACAGCAACCAAATGCCACTGGCACAGGGTATACAGTTTGACTTTTAAGAATTGGTACGTAAATTGAAAACTATAAAGGCAAATTACTCCCCCATGAAAAGGATACCGCATTTAGTGATTGGATTGGTAGTTGCGTTGATTAGCATAAAAGCCACTTTAGCTCAAAAAAATAAATCAACCGAAGCAGAGCAACCTGTGCGGGTGGTTCAGAACAACGCCTTTACATTTGGTGAAAAACTAAAATACAGGGTGCATTACGGATTTATGAACGCAGCCAATATTAGTTTTGAAGTAAAGCCAGATACCGTAAAAGTAGGCAAGAAAAATACCTTTCATGTAATTGCGTTTGGCCGAACCATCAGTGCTTTTGATTGGTTCATGAAAGTGCGCGACCGTTATGAAACGCACATTGATCAGGTATCTATGTTGCCTGTAAAATATACCAAAGATCAGGTAGAAGGAAATTACAAAGACCAGGATTATGCCATCTTCAATCATAGCAAACGCATTTGCATTCATGAAAAAGGCAAAATAACCATCGAACAAAATGTGATGGACTTAATTTCGGCTATATATTATTTCAGAACGTACGATTTCTCCAAAGCCAAACCCGGTGACAAGTATGATTTTGAAGTTTACCTGGATAACCGCTTGTACAAAACCGGAGCCAAGTTTTTAGGCAGGGAAGTAATTAAAAGTGACATAGGAAAAATTCGCTGCATTAAGTTACGCCCGCAATTAATTGTTGACCGTGTATTTAAAGATGCTGACGATATGACCTTATGGGTAACTGATGATGAAAATAAAATTCCGGTACGTGTACAAAGTAACCTGCGGGTAGGCTCATTAAAGGTTGACCTGATAGAATATTCAGGACTCAAAAACTCAGTGGCATTGGTAAAATAATACGGGGGCAAAGACTGAAAAAATAATGTGCTGAATAATACATTATTCTTTCGCATCCGTTAGCTTTGCCTGTATCTGGTTTTTACCATGTTATCATTACAATTTAACCCATACTCCATTACACTCCTTATATCAGGCCTTATGGCTATGTTTATGGGTTTAGTAATTTACCAGCGCTTAGGTGGGGCTTCCAAGTGGTTTGGAATACTGATGTTATCCATATCAATATGGTCAATTGCGTATTCTTTTGAGTTATCCAGTTCAACCCTTAAACAAATGTTATTCTGGATTAATTTTGCCTATGTTGGTATAGCCCTTATGCCAGCCTTCTGGGTTGTTTTCACTATTCATTACACCGGAAATAGTAAATGGCTAACAAGAAGTAATTTTGTTATCATATTCCTCTTTCCGGTTATAACATTATTGTTGGCATGGACAAATTCACATCATTTCCTTCATTACGCTTCTTTCAGCCTTGACAATTCGGGACCGTTTCCATTGTTTTCATTTACACGGGGTATTTGGTACCATGTACAAACCGGCTATTTCTATTTTATGCTGGCTTTTGGAAATTACTTGCTGATTGTTCACCTCAAAAATTCAGATCTGGTTTTCAAAAAACAACACGCAACAATTGTGGCTGCTGCTTTTATTCCTTGGATTGTTAACCTGTTTTACATACTTGGTGTTCGTCCTTTCGGGCATATTGATTTAACACCTTATGCTTTTATTCTTACCACTGTTTTAATTGGAGTTGGCCTGCTAAGATTTAATCTGTTCAATATTATACCCCTGGCTTACGAACAGGTTATTGAGAACATGAACGATGGTATTGTTATACTAGATTCATACAATCGCATTATCGACCTCAACATAGGCATGCGAAAAATTCTGCAAAATACAGAAGGTGAATTAACAGGAAAATACCTGGAACATGTATTGCCTGCAGTTGAAAAACTCTATGACAGAATGGCCAACAGCGGCCTGCACAAAAAGATTGAATTCAGTATAAACAAGCGTGTATATGAAACCGATGTTACACACCTGATAGATAAAAACTCCATTCAAAGCGGAACTGTTATCATGTTTCATGATATAACCGAAAGTATAATTGCACAAAAACAACTGGAGCAACAAGCTCAAAAGCTGGATGAGCTCAATAAAGTTAAAGACAAGGTTTTTTCTATCCTCTCCCATGACCTGCGAAGCCCCCTGGCCAGCCTTTCTTCTCTTATTTCCATGGTAAGAGAAGGTAATATTTCTGATGAAGAATTTAAGTCTTTTCTACCTGCTATAGCTGATAATATTAATTACACTTCAGGCCTAATTGATAACCTATTGCATTGGTCGCAGTTACACATTAAAGGAGATAAAATTGCCTATACAACTTTTGATTTGTTTGACACTACCAACGACATGCTCTCTTACTTCATAAAAAGTGCTAAGGTAAAAAACATCGAAATAGCTAACCACATTACTAAAAACACCCTTGTTACCACAGATAAAAACATGATTCAATTAGTGTTGCGTAACTTGTTATCCAATGCTATCAAATTTTCTGAACCCGGAGGTAAAGTTACCATAGAAGCACAAGACCTTTATCCTGAAATGGTGGTGTGTGTTTCGGACATGGGAAAAGGAATGGACCAAGAAACCCTGAAAAAACTTTTCGGTTATGAATCATTTACCACACGCGGAACCGCAAATGAACAAGGTACCGGTCTGGGCTTGTTGTTGTGTAAAGAGTTTGTAGAAAAAAACGGAGGTCGTATTTGGGTGGAAAGTGAGCCGGGCAAAGGCAGCCGTTTTTGCTTTTCAATTACCGAAACAAAATAACCCGTTGCTGCCTATTTTTGCGCAAACCATTTCGGATATGAATACTATTGACGTACGTAGTGATACTGTCACCCGCCCAACAGCGCAAATGCTTGAAGCCATGTTCTCAGCAAAAGTGGGAGACGATGTTTTTGGCGAAGATGAAACAGTAAACACTTTACAGCAAAAAGCAGCTGATATGTTCGGGATGGAAGCTGCTTTGTTTTGCAGCAGCGGAACACTCACCAATCAATTGGCCATAAAGTTACATACACAACCTGCTGATGAAGTCATTTGCTCATCCCTGGCACATATCTATTTATATGAAGGCGGTGGCATTGCGTTTAACTCAGGTGCATCCGTAAGATTACTTTATGGCGAGCGGGGAATGTTTACTGCTGAACAGGTGATGAACAACATCAACAACCCCACCGATGTACACTTTCCGGTTACACGTATGGTAGCTGTAGAAAATACCATGAACAAGGGCGGAGGCTGCTGCTGGGATATGGAGGAATTAAAAAGAATCAAACAGGTGTGCGTTGATAAAGGCTTAGCCTTTCATTTGGACGGTGCACGTTTGTTTAATGCTCTGGTGGCCAAAAAAGAATCAGCAAAAGCATACGGAAAATTATTCGATACCATTTCCATTTGTCTTTCGAAGGGTCTTGGTGCTCCCGTTGGTTCGCTGTTATTAGGAACCAAAGAACACATTTCCAAAGCACGCAGATTCCGTAAAGTAATGGGTGGTGGCATGCGACAAGCAGGTTACCTGGCAGCTGCCGGAATACATGCTTTGGACCATCATGTGGAAAGACTTACGGAAGATCACATCAAAGCGGCAAAACTGGAAAAAACACTGCAACAGCTCAATTACATTGACTTTATACTGCCCGTTGAAACCAACATTGTTATTTTTAAACTGAAACCTGAAATTGCCCCCGAGACATTTACCAGCTTCCTCCTTAAAAACAACATTAAGGCATCAGGCATGGGCAATGGCCTTTTCAGAATGGTGATGCATTTAGATATAAATGCTGAACAGTTTGATTATTTGATACATCCGCTAAATTCCTTCCCTGCCTGATTTTTATCAGCCCAAAGGAAACTTAACGATTCCTTAACATGGGGTGCATTTTACCCCTCTACCTTTGCCCTCAAAGGCTTCTTTTATGTTTGGTTTAGACACAACCCTTACCGTTTTACTTGTAGTATGCTTGCTCGCAGCATTCATTTTCGAATTCATCAATGGATTTCATGACACGGCCAATGCAGTAGCTACGGTTATTTACACCAACTCACTCAAACCAAATGTGGCGGTGGTATGGTCGGGCATTATGAATGCTACCGGTGTATTTATGGGTGGTATAACGGTTGCTATGGGCATTAGTAACTTATTGCCTGTAGATGTGCTCATTGATACCAACATATACCACAATGTGGCGCTTATACTTTCTTTATTGGTTACTGCCATCATCTGGAATTTAGGTACCTGGTACCTGGGTATTCCCTGCTCCAGCTCACACACGTTGGTAGGCTCTATGTTGGGTGTAGGATTGGCCTATTCATTTATTGCCACTGATCAAACTGTGTCATACGTAAACTGGAGCAAGGCCTCCGATATAGGTATGTCATTGTTGCTGTCACCATTGTTGGGTTTTAGTCTGGCTATTTTGGTGATGTACCTGTTGCGCATTTTTGTAAAAAACAAACAGATATTCAAAGAGCCACAAACCAATCAGCCACCACCTTTCTGGATACGGGTAACGCTATTGTTTACCTGCACTGCCGTAAGTTACTCGCACGGTTCGAATGACGGACAAAAAGGAGTTGGTTTAGTGATGCTTATTCTCATTGCCATAGTGCCAACAAAATTTGCGTTGGACCACAACAAGGATTTTTCTCAGTTCTCTTCGGGTGCCAAAGAATTGCAGGTGTTGATGGCAAAAGTAGATGTGGCTCAGCTGAACAAAGAAGACAGTTTTGAGTATGTAAAAACTTCACGCATAATCAATGACCTCAGTACCGACCTTTCCAAAGTAAGCGACATGAGTACTGCTTCAGAAGTGGAACAGTACAACATCAGAAAAGATTTGATTATTCTGACAAAATCATCAAAAAAATTGATGGAAAGTGACGGACTGAACCTGAGTGAAAATGATAAAAAGAAATACCAGAGCGAACTCAAAAAAGTAAAAAGCCTTACCGACTATGCCCCCTCGTGGGTAATCCTGATGATTGCACTGGCATTAGGTTTGGGAACTATGGTAGGTTGGAAACGTATTGTTCAAACCATTGGTGAAAAAATAGGTAAAGAACACCTTACCTATGCACAGGGTGCTTCTTCTGAGTTAGTGGCCGCAGCTACCATCAGTGCATCAACTGCTTTGGGGTTACCGGTAAGTACTACTCAGGTGCTATCATCAGGTATTGCAGGCAGCATGGTAGCCAGCAAGGGTATTAAGAACCTGCAGAAGAAAACCATTCGCAATATTTTTATTGCCTGGGTACTTACACTTCCTGTATGTATTTTGATGTCGGGCGGATTGTTCTTGTTATTGCGTTGGATGCTGTAATTACTCCATCCATTCTTTACGCACCAGCTTTCCTATTTTTGCGGCCGGAATGGTGATTACGGTACTTCCGTTGGCATAACTGCTCACCTCATACGGGTTGTAACAAAATGTTATTCCGTCTTTATGAATGTAGAAATTATTGTTCAGGTAAAAGTGTTCATCTTTAAACCAATAACCGGCATCCTCATATGTTTGTGAAGGTGCAATCAATTTCTCTGACCTGAATAACGGATCGGCCAATGCCGTGAGTTTATAAATAGACGTGCTATCAAAAAAGTCAAACAACTTCAATCGTTTTCCCGTATTTCTGTCCAACAATATATAGTGTTGCTCCTGCATTCCATGAGCCCCGCCTGTGAAGGAAGAATTTGAATAGCTGAATGTAATCCAGCGTTTGTTTTGTAACAACACGTTTACGTTTTTGTTGATATACCAAGGCGTTGTATAGTCTTTCTGTTCTGTAACAAAAGAACTGTATTCCTGTATAAATTTTTGCTGTAAACTATCTGCTCCATCTATGCTGTATTCTCCATCAGTAAAAATTTGAGCGAGCATTTCATTCACTGAATCTTCAAGTGGCGAAGTCAAACCTGTAAAAGCCGGATAACTGAAATGAATGTAAGTACAGGAAGAAGAAGAATCGGGTACACAATTAGTATAACTTAACATTTTATCTTGCTGCACGTACTGTAAGGTATCTGTTGCAGTAGAATTTTTATCAGTTGAATTGAGTCCGCAAGAGCCTATAGACATGACTACAACAGCAATCAGTAATACTACAATAATATTCTTCTTCATATAAAAACAAAAGTACTCCATCAGGCCGAAGTGAAAAATGATATTACTCACCTGATACCAACAAAAAAGCCCACCGTTCGGTGAGCTTTTTAAAATATTTTCAGAAAAGTTAACTCAACGCGGTTACAATCAGGTAAGCTAAAGCTGCCAGTGTAGCACTTACCGGTATAGTAAGAATCCACGCCCACAGCAGGTTTACGGTTACACCCCAGCGTACCGCAGATAACCGTTTGGTAGCTCCCACGCCAATAATGGAGCCCGTTATGGTATGTGTAGT
>JACCDG011618605.1_pt1 | contig 10004 bp, 15 predicted proteins | sample 7442471 | NCBI WGS metagenome assembly JACCDG01 (sample SAMN15323444, study PRJNA562643) | freshwater metagenome | isolation source: river surface water | place: USA:Blue River Watershed | collected 2017-08-17 | reverse complement strand
ACTGGAGTTGTCCAATAATCCTGATCATCTGCTTTGACTTCTGCCACCGGTGGCTTTTCAACTTTCTTAGCCACCACCTTGTTCATCTCTTCTCTTGATGGCTTATGCTTGTCGATACCGATGTTCGCATGACCGCAAGCAACACCAATTGCCGAAGTAACTCCGTTTTCCAGAGCAAAATCTTTATTGACACCCCTGTCCGTAACAACCTCATGCGCAAAACCAGTTGAGAATGGCTTTTCATCTGTGGCTTCTCGATACAATCGTGCGCCCACGATAAAACGCTTATCAGACCAATCAAGAATCTCTGTTTCAATCCGTCCATTAGGAAACCTCTTCCAAAACTCAATAACTCGCTCACGCACTGTGGTATATTCATCTAGGTTAAACATAAAGCTCGTTCTCCTCTGTGGCTAGTTGTCCAGCGAGTGCGCCATAGCTGCATAGATCGACCCAGTTGTCGATGTGCTGGGCTGATTGATTAGTCCTTGCAAGCTTGACAAGTACCATGATCCCTGCGACTTGATAGTCATGGATCGGTGTCTGTAGGTATGCACTGAGCAGCATTGCGGTGTGTTGCAGGTTATCTGAAGGGTGACCATACGATAAACCACGCTCGCGGATAGTGTCTGTGGCGGATAAGAGGATTTCATTGGCTCTCATTCCTGCCCCTTGTAACTGCGACCTCGATGGTATCCATCGCGTACGCCCTTTTTATAGGCTGTCTTTTGCACATCTATGATGACTATAGCGAAACCAATGATCATGCCAAAGATGCAGATCAGAAGCAGCTTGTCTGTGTTTGCCATTTCCGTACCTATCTGTGCCAATGCCCTTGATTGGCTACAGACTTAGTGTGACATAACTGTCAGACGAATCAAGCACATTCTGATAACGAAATGATAACGATTATCTGGCTCGTCCGTACGACTTTCCAGCCACGATGAATGTTCCATCCTTCTCAATGTTGATGAGATCAACCTGAACCTTGTTCTTGTTCACATAGATAATGGCAAAGGCTTGCTGCCAATTGGCTACGCCTTTAGTGTAAGCAGCTTGCTTGAAGTCCATGAGATTACCTACCTCGACACCATGCAGGACACGCCCTATACGACCCCCAGAAGCCTCTGAGAAGGCTGAACGCCCTGCTCTGTGAGTATGTCCTGAGATGACATTCTTTCCATGCCTACGAGCCGCCTCTAGGGCTGATAAGCCCCCCTGTGGCTTAATGGGTGTGTGATCGCCATGCACTGCAATCCAGTTAGGTGCAATAGGCATTGGGTTCTTATGGAAGGTGATACCGAGTTCATCGAACTTCATGAACTTCTCAAAGCGTAACTCTGGCAATGCACCAAAGGCAGGAACTTTAGCCATGATGATGTTATACAGGCGATCTTTGTGATTGCTACGGCTGCAGTCTGTAACGCCTAGATCCCAGAGCAGCTGAACAGCCTCATTGCGATCATCATCGAGGGTCTGGGCATAACTGCCCATGCGCCCTTCTTCCCACTTGCTTATCTGTGGAAGGTCAATCTCATCACCAATGGTGACAACCTGATCTGGCTTAAACTTCTTGATGAATGAAGCAAGGTTACGAGTTGCAACCCTGTCATGGTATGGAACTTGTAAGTCCGAAACTACGACAATTCGCTTAATCGTCATCCTCATCGTCCTCGTAATCGCCCAGCTTCTCTGGTTCGATTGGGTCTGGCAAGATCCAGCGAGGGTAAGAGGGAACATCTGTGATCATGAATAACGCAATGCCTTCAGTAAATCCAGCCTTGCGTAATGACTTCCAATACTCATGCAAGCCAATGCAGTAAGCATCGAGCTTGGAATAGCCTTGATCCTCTAATGCCTTAGTGGGTTTTCTTGCCATAGCACAATGCTACCTGTCAAGCAAGATGTTATAGATCTCATCCACTCGCGTGTTGAGTCTTTTGATCTCATTGAGTAGATGCGTGATGACATAACCAGCAAGACCACCGAACACACCTAGACTAGCAATGTAGAAGGTGAAGAAGTCTGACTGTGTCACTTCTTCTCAACCTGATCAATAGCAGCTTCAATCGAATCGACGACAATGTCTGCAACAGACTTCTTAGCGCGGTAAGACTTAATCGCTTGGCGTAGAACAGGGATAGCAATGACTCCACAAGCTCCGGCAATGATGATTGATAGATTATCCATTAGATGCTCCTAACATAGGTACTTGAAAAAAAGCACCATCATTGTCAGCTTCTTTCTTAAAGCTAACATGCATGTGCTTAGTGTGTTTGTTAGCCCCTGTGTATTTGCGCCACTTCCAGTTAAGGATGCTGGAGCAGATTCGTCCATCAAAAATGATGTAACTAATACGCTTGTCTGCTTTGGACTTGGATAAGGCACGAAGCTGATCAGCAAGATCTCCCATGACATCTGGCTTTCCGCCTTTGTGCAGATCTTTGTCCACATCAATGGCACGAACCCAGCCCTGCTCATCTGGATTATGATCTGACTTGCGAGCAGCGTGTCGGGTATCACCGATCCAACCATCCGATGTGCGGTCACGATCTGGGAATGAGTCATCGATCTGCTCCCTTAACTGGATAGCAGCCTTAGAAAGTTTTACCTTCATCCAAGTAACAGAGCCGCTTCTTCTTCAGTGATGCCTAGACGCTCTAAAAGTGCAGCTTTATCAGCAGCTTTAGTTGCCTTCTCTGCATCCTTAATCGCTCTAGCTGCAAGCCAGTCAGAAACTTCTTTATCGCGGATCGCTTGTTCTGCTGCGGTCATTTCGCGTTCAATTTCTTCACCAGTTGCATGATCGTAAATCTTGATTAGGTCTGCCATTAGCTTGCCGCCAATCCGTAAATAGCAACATCGATTGTGATGTTTGATGATGATGACTTAAACAAAAGACCACTCCAAGCCTGTGAAGCGTTCTCAAAACCAGCAAAAAACACAGCAGCATTGCCTTGTTCTTGGCGGAAAGCAGTTCCGTGCCAAGATGGATAACCTGATCCCTGTCCAACACCATTGATCCAGAAAGCAGCATTAGCACCGATTGTGGCTGTGTCAGAATTGATGATAAAGAAATCGTTGTTACTTGTACCAGTATTAGTAAGAGCAGTGCCATCACTTTTTATAGCACCCGATGCACCATAATAATTTCCGCTTGCTGTTGTGGTGCCATAACGAATCTGGAAACCAATGTCATTAGATGCCGTTGCAGCATAAAATCTTTCACAGACAACTAAATAACTTTTATAAGTTGAGGTAAAAATAGAATCTACAGTTAGAGAAGCAACATTGCTTGCTGATTGTCGGCTGATAAGTGTCATGCCGCTTGTACCTGTCGCAGGTGTTGCCCACTTTAATCCTGTTGCAGTGCTTGAATCTGCTGTAAGTACTTGATTGTTCGTTCCTACTGCTAGGCGAGCAGGTGTGTCTGCTGCCGTAGCTGTAATAAGATCGCCTTTAGCATCCAGAATGACTAAAGGGTCTACAGCTGTCCATGAGAAATCCATGTCTGTTCCAGATGCTTTTGTTAGCACCTGACCAGTAGTTCCACCTTTAAGATCGACTAGTGAAGCATCGATAGCATCACCTAGCGTGCGAATGTCCAGAGCACCATTCTTAACCAATCCTGTGTTGTCTGGAGTGCTCCAGTTAAAGTTCGGGGTCGTTGCCATTAAGTTAATGCTCCTGTCGCGTTGTTCCAGATAAGTGTACCATTTACGCCTGTCCAAGCTAATGAACTAGGAATGACTGTTTCCCATTGAGTCGTGCTCAGAGATAGATCTGTTGCTGTGATGTAGAGGGTAATGTCCACAAAGGTGGGTGTTGCTCGAAGTGCGACATTTTCAACAAAACCTTCAAAAGTTCCACCAAGCAAGTTGCTAGGCAGATTATTGATAAGGACAGGCTGACCAAAATAGATCCCGATAAGACTGTCAAGCATGGAATTGCCAATGTCTGGATTATCTAGGCGGAAAGTAATCACACCTAGTTGCTCTCTAGGGCTGCGCCTTAAATTAAGCTCTCTAGTGGCGATGTCGGTGATGTCTGCAAGGTTCTTGATGTTAGAGTCGAATGAACGCTCAAAGAGTCCGTATGAGGCTATGGAGTCGGTATCTGAGGTGCTGTAGGTTGATCCGTATCCTGTGGCGTAGCGATAGATAAGGCTGTTACGGATGCGAGAAGTCTGAGTTGTTGAAGTGATAGAACTTGGTGTGGCGTACGAGCCATCGAGGTAAGTATAGCCATTTGCTGCAAGTAGGTTAGATCTGTGGTCTGCATCTGCATAACTAACATCTCCATTTTTTTCCTCAAAAACTGCTCCGAGTGCGCTATTAGCAATCTGATCTGCAAGGGTCTGAGACTTAGCAGAAGCACTAGCTGCGACTGGGATCATGGTGTAGAAGCCTGAATCTACTTCACCGATGTAAGACTCGGCATCATTCCATGTGGTAGTTACTGGGTAGGTATCCCATGTGACAGTTGGTGTGATTTGATTCCATGAAAGGTTAAGGGCTGAACCCAGAATGGCTGCAATCTGTGCGCCATCTAAGCCTTCTGCAAGTGCTGTGTTATAGATAGCCTTAGTTAGTCTGGCAAGTGATCCAATGCCCAGAATTGTGCCTGTAGTCACAAAGCCTGAATCCTCTGGGCTTCTGACACCAATGTTGAAGTCTGATACTTCTCCGCCAAAGACTGTCACATAAGTGCCAGATGAGTTCTTCAGCTCTAAAGTGATTGGCTCTGTGACATTAATGGTAAAAGGTGAATTGTCTGTGTTGATGATCTCTACTCGGCAGTAACCTGCTGTGGGTTGTCTGTCAATGTCCAAGCGACCAGAGGCATAGGAAACAGAGGTGACAGTCGTATAGACATCATCACCTACTGTAACTCGCCACTCTGGAAGCCATGTCATGCGATTGTTAGCGTTCCTCTGTCTCGCGCCTGTCGTAGCACATTCTCAATGACTTCAGCTGCCGCGTTAGGATCTCCGACCACGCCAAAGTTATTTGTTATGTTATAAGCATTAGCTGCCTGTGCTGCATAGCGTGAACCGCTTACTGCACCTGACACACCTGCTCCACCTGCTAGACCCTGCAATAGGGATGAGCGAGCAATGGATTCTAGATCAATTGTAGAAGCCATCTGGCTTGCAGCCGATGCGTTCTCCATGTCTAGCAAATCTGCAAAGGCATTAGCGCGAGCTGCTGCCGCATCCGCGTATTCCAAAATAGCCTCGATTGAGCCACCGACTGTGGAGATAGGCGAAATGTAATCCCCTGATGGGATTCCAGAACCTAAAGATGCGCTGGTTGGAATTGTCTTTGATCCAGTAGAAGCCAGATTGATCTGACCAAGTAAGCGCAATGCTTCTTCTAAGTTACTTATGTTGATAAGGTCTTTAGGTTTTAAGGTGTCAAGGATTGACTTAATGTCTTGAAGCTTTACATTCTGCAAGCCAAGCGCACCAAGCACTTTAAGATCTGCATTTAGTTTAGCAGTTGCAGCAATGATTGCCGCTTCATCCTTTGCCGCAATAGCATCTTCTAGGGCAAGGATTGACTTCTTGACATTAAGGCGAGCAGTATCGTTAGCAATCTGCAAGACCTGAGATGCGCTGGTTGCTCTACCTAATTGCTCAGCCTGATTGGTAAGGGCTGCTGCAATCTGGATCTTGTCCATGTCAAAGACATCGCTGCCCTTGTTCAGGGCAAGGTTAGCCTTGTCAATAGCCGCGCCAAGTCGCTTATCTTTAAGGATCTTAGCCTGTGCTGCTGCTTGTTCCTTTGTGAGCTTTGTGATCGCTGTAGCGTTCTTTCGAGCAATGGCATCTGCTCGTTGAGTATCCTGTGAGGATACAGTCATCGAGATGTTGCCGAATCCCTTGCCATCACCGAACAATCCGCCAGAAGGTGCAAAGAATGAAAGATTCTTAAAGTCAAAGATTGACTTGGTGATCTTGATGAACTCGCCTGTTTCGCGAGCAAAGTTAGCAATCGACTGCGCTGCCTTATCGATCTTGCCAATGAACTCATCTGTCGTATTAGAATTAGTGATTGTCATTAAGGCATCGACAAGCCCTTGACCAATAGTCTCTTTAGCGTTGTTACTTGCAACAGTTAATTTAGCCAGTGAACCTGCATAGGTATCGGCTGCCGCGCTTGCTTGACCTGCGAATAAAACCGACAGGCGTTCTTGGATCTGCTCAAAGGTTGATGTCGAAAGTTCTGCCCTCGTAAGTCCTACGCCCAAGCGACCTAGTGCCTGAGTCTGTCCTAAGTATGCCTTTTGCAAGCTTTGTGAAACTTGGGTGACTGACTTGCCAGTTCCAGCCGCAATGTCAAGTGCAAGCCCAAGCAATTCCTGTGACTTAGTAACATCGCCTGTAGCGCGAAGCAAGCGATCCATTGCAGGGCGTAGCTCATCATCGAGCACACCTGTCTGCATTTCAAGGCGAGAGATGAAGCCATTGACTGTGCCAATGTTAGATCCGTAAGCAAGACCCAGATTCTTTAGGGTAGTGCCTAATGCCTTAGCTGCTTTGTCATCTTCTGCGAAAGCCTTAACAGAAGCCTTTGCATAAGACAGAACCTTTTGTGCGCTATAAACAGCAAGCAAGCCTTTAGCAAGACCCTTGACATTCTTGGTCAATCTGTCTGTGGAAGTCTCAGCTTCCTTAAATGCCTTTTTGCCTACGAACTGGGCGGCTATGTCAATTCTTACATCTGCTGCCATTACTGAGCCGCCTTTAGTGTGTAGTTCTCGAACTTTAGTTTAGATCCTTCAATGGCTTTAATAACAGCTGCGTTAGTCTTTCCGCCATCTTCTGCCCATGCGCGAAAGATTGCGCGACCCTTCATCTTGCGACTGGCGCGACCTGATGCACCTTCTGCTCGCTTGAAAGCATTAACAATCGTGCCTGATCTGTCAATTGCATCGATGAACTGCTGACCAGCATGAGGATTGTTGCTAAGAGATTGACCCTTAGAACCTGATCTGATTGTCTTGCCGAAATTAACATGTCCGGGTGCTACGACCTTAGACAATGGAGCTTGTGGTCTGCCTTGTGGATTTAAGCGACCAGCAGTCTCATAGATAGAGCCTGAAGGCGATGCATTAACAATGCGAGCAAGGGAACGAAAGCCTGAGCGATTAGGCTTGGATGGTGTTGCTTTGTATCCAATGCCACGCTTTGCTTCTCCCGATGACCACTCAATGCGTTCCCACGCACCTGTGCCTTGATTAGCCCATCCGCTTAAAGGTGATGTTGAAGGTATAAATCCTCTAGCCTTGTTTGTGATTGGCTTTAGGATTGTGCCTAATTCTTTTTGTGTTTCCTTAGCAAGATCTGGAGTGAACTTTTTGAGGGCTTTTCTAAGCTCTACCGCGCCTGTTACCTGTGTTGGCATCGCTCACCTCTTTCGCTTCATCCTTTAGCCCCTGCACTAATGCATCGAGCATGCTCTTATCAAGATCTAACAATTGCTGTGGCGCGATTCCCAACCTAATGCTTAGCCTAGCAATTAGGTAGGTGAATGGAAGATCGCGCTTTAAGCTAAAGGGTCAGAGTCCAACACTTCCACGCTTTTGAGCGTTTCAATGAACTCCATCCCATAAGGCTTAACAGTTTCACCTGATCTGCGTGTGACTTCCCATGCAAGCCAATAAACATCCGATTGCTTCTCTTCATCTCTGAAGGCTTTATGGAAACCCTTTTTAGCGTACTGCTCGAACGCATACTCCACTGCTGGAGTAATCTCGCCTTCTAGCACACTTCCATCATTACGAACGATCTTTAGCTTTGCCATGTTTAGCCCCTTTGTTTAGTTTCTTACGCTGTTGTTACTGCGATTGTACCTGATACATTCCAAGTTACAGACTGAGTTGAAAGGTCTGCAACAGCACCATTTACAGGTGTGATGTTATTGACCAAGCATGTCATTGTGTAAAGTGGATTTGTAGCTGATACAGCAGCAGAAGTTTGCTTGAATGTAACAGTGGTGTTTGTTCCCCAAGTTGCTTGGAGTGTCTGAAGTGTCTTAGCTGTTGCCTCGTCATTCAGGAAGTCGATTGAAACGCTTGAAGCTTCCAATCCCTTAACGAAACGATGACCAGAATCTCCAAGTGCGGTGACTTCAAGTTCATCGAAAGCACGATTGATTGTTACAGATGTGACTAATGTTGAGAGATCAACCGAATTAACAGTTAGAACTCCTGTATTTGCTAAATAAACTGCCATCGGATTATTCCTCTTCTTTCTTAGTTACTGGCTTTGCTTCTGGCTTTGGCGCAACTTGCCCGATCTTTTCGAGAAAGGCTGCGTTTTCTTTTTCCCAATCGGACATGTTTAACTCCAACTCGTTAGGATTGATACTGACATCTCACAGCTGAGCAAGTCTCCGCTTGCCGCGTTGAGAACGCTAGGTGCGCTGACTGCGCTTACATTATAAACTAAAGAAGATGCTGCAAGTAGTGCGAACACGCTAACTACTGTGTCCTCAATGCCGTTAAGGTTTCCCTCATTGTCAAAGAGTGGCACTGTCATCACAATGCGAAAGTTAGCCATTGGGCTGACTGTGATCTGTCCATTGTTGTTAGGTGTCAAGTAAGGATCATCTGGAGAGACAATCACAGAGTTAGCAAGGACTGTTGAAGGCGGAAATGCGAAAGTCTGCCACTTAGCGTTATTGACTAAGGCAGTCGCTAGAGTGGTTCGAAGTGTGGTGATGGCAACTGGTGGCATTATCCAACCATCGAGTTAGGGCTTAGCGCATGTGCGATCAATCCTCGCACCTTAGCGAGAAGCTGTGCGCTCATTCGATAAGGGCTTGGCTGGAAATCAACAAGGTTAGAGCCGCTGAGAGTAGCGGTACGCGCTTGCCAGATCTCTACAGATACCATCAAAGCTGCTTGCTGGACTGCTGTGTCTAATGCCCAATCAACATAAGTGTCTGCTGATACTGTTCCAAAAGGTTGAACTGGATGCTCTACTGCTGGAGTGTTGTTGTTGCCGGTGATGTTATAGGTGATGTTGTAATCGCCTACTCCAGTGAGAGTCTTTGATCCATTGTGCTTAGATCCGTTGCCTGTGATGTTCACAGTCTGACCTACATAAAAGACTTTCTCTACCTTGTCCTCAAAGTAAAGTGTTCCTGTTGTTGCTGTGTTGCTGTGTGCAATGTTAAAAGTAGTGTTAGTCCAGAGCATCGGAAGCAATACTGCATCCGTAGCATCACAGACTTCTTGCAAGGTGGCATCTGGGTACAGCGTACCGACTCCGAGTGTTGATCGGAGTTCTGCGACTGTTGTTAGTGCCATTCCTTGTCCTTTCTAAAGACTCTGAGGGGTAGAGGGCTACTACCCCTCAGAGCGTACTTAGTTACCTATGTTGATTAAGTTAGGTTGAACTTACGAACACCCTTACCTGACTTAGCAAGGTAAATTGCCAAGTATCCGTAAAGGTTGATCTCGATCTCGCCTGAAGTAAGAACATTCACGCGAAGCTGTGTCTGTGGTGATTCCCAGACATAGACTGAAGATGGTGCAACCAAGAACATTGAGTTATCGATTACGCCAGATGTTGAGATGTTGTGATCAACGATTAGGTCTGTGCCTAATACATTTCCGCGAACAGATGAAGCTACTGCTGCACCTGAAGCGTTCTGTGTTGCGCCCTGTGCTGAATACAATGCGCGCCCAGTAGTATCTGCGAAACCTGTGATTGCTGCCCAAGCGTCTGTCGATGTGACTAGCTTGTTAGCAAAGTCTCCGCCAGTACCCTTGTATGCTGCTGCGCCTTCTACTGAGATGAATGACTGCAATCCAGCTGCTGTTGCTGCTGTAGTTGCTGCAGTTGTTCCATTAGCAACATAAGCTGCTAGAAGTGCTGCATCTGTAGCCTTCTCGTAAGATTTACGAAGTTCCGCCATCAAAAGCTCCATGAAGGCAGGTTGGCTGCGGTCAACGAGCTCAAAACTCACTCGGTTTAGCGCACTGAACTTGTT
>JACCDG011505180.1_pt1 | contig 10004 bp, 4 predicted proteins | sample 7442471 | NCBI WGS metagenome assembly JACCDG01 (sample SAMN15323444, study PRJNA562643) | freshwater metagenome | isolation source: river surface water | place: USA:Blue River Watershed | collected 2017-08-17 | reverse complement strand
TTTTCTCCTTGGCCGCTTTGGTTAATACCATTTAGGAACTCGCGTTTTATCCAATTTTAAAACACCTTTCACTGGTTTTTTTTAAGGCCTTGTCCTCGTTTTGTATGCTGCCGCTTTTGAAAAATGCTGCGCCTTGGCTGTTTAGGAATTACGACTGCCTGCGCACGGTAGTCGTAAAGGCTGCTCTATTTTGTTCTTAATTAAATGACTATCGGGTTTTGTAGGGGTTCGACTCCCCTTATAGTAATTAATAATTATTTATCTGGGCAATTTTGGGGTTATAATTATAGTCGCCATTAATTGATCCTATCCTTTTATATTAAACATGTTTATAAACAAATTAATTTATAATAAAATATCCTTTAATAGTAGTTTTGTTATTACACGCTTTTATACTATTAAATCTAAATTTTCAAGTGATAATTTTTATCTTAATTTTGAGCAGGAACCTTCTATTGTTGTTAATCAACTTCGTTGTTGTATTGAGAAAGAACGCCTCGAGCGTAATTTAGTTGATTTAAGTGGACTTTATATTCTTCCTTTGTGTATAGTTCGTAATGATTCTTCTTGAGGTTATCGCTCTTTAAGCAAGCAGTTAGATTTAGGTTCTTATAGTCCTGAGTATATTCATTGAATTATTGATAGGGGTTTTAATGAATTAAGCATTCGTTATCGTACTGAAATTGATCTCATGGTTTTTATTAGGTTTTATTATTGTTCATCTAATGTTGATGCTCCTGTTGTTAATCCTGAAGATACTTGTGATTCTAAGGTAGCTTTAGAGGTTTTACAAAAGTCTAAAACTAAACGTTTAACTAATTTTATTAGAATTTTACCGAAAGATTTAAATATTTTTGATTCTTTAACTGAATCTAGTGTTATTGAACATTCCTCTCATTTAATAAGTTTAGAAACTTTGGACGCAAATATTGACTCTAGTAAGATTTATAAAGCCTTTAGTATAGTTAATTTCGTTGGTGATTGCTCTGTTATGCGATATAATTCTGATAAAGCACTTATATATTTTCGTGATTATATTACAACGGATTCTGTTGTACGTGCTTTCTGATACCCACGATTAAAAGACGATGAAAAATCTATTATTCAAATAAGCAATTGAATTGTTCTCGATAAAGTTGGTGGAGATATAATTGGGGGTGAGATGGAATCCGGAGTATTTCCATATATATCTAAAATAGATTCTAAACTCGTTTTAGACCCTAAAAAGGATAGAAAATATTTAGCTTTTGATATTGAAACGTATAAAGATAGAGATACAGGACGTTGTATACCTTACGCCGTGGGTATACGTCATGGAGGAATAATGTCCTATTACAATAATAAAATGGTTGTAAAATTATGGTATTTAAAGGATTTTGAAGGTAGTACACCTGAAGAACAAGCATTTAATATGTTAAGAACAGCCTTAATTTATTTATTACAGCCTAAGTTTATTGGTTGAAAAGTTTATGCCCATAATCTATCAGGGTTCGATGGTCCTATATTGATATCATTTTTATGTAGTTGAGATAAGTTGAAAATTACACCTTTATATAGGGGGAGTGTATTATATTCTATTGATTTTGTTTTGCCTACTGATGAATTAAATAAGTCTAGTGAATCTGTTGAAGTGGGAAGTGGGAATAACAGAATACATCGTGGTAAAACGGCTAGAATTGTATTCAAAGACTCTATGAAAATGCTTCCAGGGTCATTGCTTGATTTAGGTCAGGCCTTTCAATGCCAAACAATTAAAGGTGATTTTCCTCATGATTTTGTTAACTATGAAAATTTAGATTATAACGGGGCTCCTCCTTCTTCATTTAATTCTTCAGAAAATTTTAATTTGAGGAGCAGAGTATTAGAGTATCTTGCTAACGATGTTAACCTTTTATACGAAATACTCCTTAAATTTGATGCGCTTATTACTAAAGATTTTTATCTTGATTTTAATAATTATTTAACTTTGCCTTCTTTGGCTATGGCTGTTTATCGTTCTAGCTTTTTAAAAGACCATGTTCATATTCCTGTTTTAAAGGGAGTTGTTGAATCCTATATAAGAAGTAGTTATAGAGGTGGTAGTGTTGAGGTTTTTTCTCCTATTGTGAAAGATGGTTATTATTATGATGTAAATAGTTTATATCCTTTGGTTATGAAACGCCCTATGCCCGTAGGTGATCCAGTATATGTTATAAACCCTGTTCTTGATGATTTTTATGGGTTTTGTGAGGCAGAAGTAGATGTACCAGCTCATTTAGATGTTCCATTTTTATCTTATAAAACAAAAGAGGGTAAGATTATACGCCCTGTAGGTAAGTGAACTGCAGTTTTTTATTCTGAATCCCTTAAATTAGCAGTTCAAATAGGTTGTAAAGTTAAAACTCTTTCAGGTTACCGTTTTGAGAAGGGGTATGATGTGTTTACTGATTATGTTGATTATTTTTATGAAAAGAAACAAAATACAAGTGGGGCTAATCGTTATATATACAAACTCTTTCTAAATTCTTTATATGGAAGATTTGGTATGTCTCATTATGAAACTGAAAGTGCTTTAATTAATGAATCTGATTTTTCTAAAATATTAAATATTTACGAGGTTAAGTCTGTTCATTTTCTGGATCCTACGGATGTAATGTGTTCTAAAAGCAATATTCTTGTAGAGTATGATAAAAGACCCGATATTGATATATGTAAAAATCCTAATCAATTCTTTCAAGCCCTTTCTAAGGTTGATAAGGAATGAAAACGACGACAAGTTTCTGTAAGTATTGCTGCAGCAATTACAGCTGAGGCTAGTATATATATGTACAAGTATCAAGTTTTACCAAATAATAAATGTTTTTATCACGATACCGATTCAGTTGTTCTTCAACACCCTTTAGATATAACTGAAATTAATAATGAGCTTGGTGGTATGAAACTTGAATGTCGTGTTTTATATGGTCTTTTTGTTAATCTAAAAGTTTATTATATTGAAACACCAGAGGGTGAAATTATTAAAAAATTTAAAGGTATTCCTAATAATATTGTTGTTAAAGATGACTATATCAAACTTTACAAAGGTGAATACGTGTTTTATGAGGTTGATAGGTTTTATCGCAAAATGGAATCAGGTGTACATATTAAGAAAATTAAAATTAGAATATCCCCTTGGTTAAATGATAAACGTATTAAAATTCTTGATATTAATGGTAATTGGATTGGCACTAAACCTATTAATTTAAGTGATACTCTGTCACATCCTAATATTATGGGCGATAATGATACATATAAAGAAGATTCAATGCATAATATTGTTAAGGGTACTGATAATAATGTTCTTAAAGACACCGCTGTGTCAACAGAGGCTAATAATAATCATAGAGATGCTGTTGTGTCTACAGTAGCTAATGAGGGTATAAAAACATATACAAAAAAAGAAGATAATGCAAAAAATATAAGACTCGTAAAAGAGATTAAAACTATTGATAGATTAAAGACGAAATATTATAAAAAGTTTAATACCTTAGAAACAATATATAAAAAGCTGTTGATAAAATTAAATTCTAATGAATCTACAAAACATATTGATGATAAAAATAATATAGATATGAATGAAAATGGAGATAAAAACTTAGTAAATGAACGTAAAACTCATTTTGATAATTATACAAAAAAAAAACTAAAAAATATAAAACTAACGTAAAAGAGCCAAAGAATACAAAAAATATAACCAAAAATAAGAAACGAAGATAGTTTATTCGTATTTGTGGAAGAAGCCCTACGCATAAAACTGGAAGGCAGGCTAACTCTCCACAGGTAAATAATACATAAAATTGACGATAGAAATGATCTTTATATTAGTTACCCGCGCCAGTTATATATCAAAAATATTATCCAATCATATATGTTGACTTTTCAATTTGATTAAAGTCTAAGTCCCCTAGAATAGGTTTTTGGGGTATTTTAAGTTCAATTGTTTTATGCCGTTTGTTAAATAAAGAATCACCAACAATTCTTAATACAGTGTTATTATCACACAAAGATATACCGCTAACACTTTTTTCTAAATCTTTTAAAGAAGATAAACATTTTTTATGAAAATCATCGATAAAAGCCTTTTTATAATAAAGAGTAGCAAAGCAACTTTTAACTAGTGTTTGTATGAGAGTAACATCGTGAGCATGTGTACCAAAACAATCATGAATAGTAAAAAGTGATATAGATAAATTTTCGTATTCATTTATTATTTTATTTATAAGTTCTACTATATTGGAAGCATCCATCGAGTGAATCATATTAGGCATTAAAGCATTTTGCTGTTTTCGTGAACATACAAAATCTGTAGGTGTTTTTACTGCTATTTTTCGAGTCACATTAAGACCTTTAATTAGATCCACTTTAAATTTAACATAACGTTGTTCGATTTGAGTTCCTGTAGGTGTTGTTCATATAATAGAAAGATTGAAATTAGACATAATTTTGGCCATATTTTTTAAATAATCTACAAATTCTTTTACAGCGGGATGTATTGAAAAGAACTGAGCATGTATAATTTTAGCTATTTTAAAAATGGTTTTGTAGTCACATTCAATATCCTTATCTAAACCAGGTATTATATAAATACGTCTTTTTGAACAATAATCAAATTTCTCGCTTAAGTAAGCAGCCGCAGTAATAGTACTAACATTATATGGAATAGTCATAATAACCTTTTTAACCATATCTCTATTAATGTTTAATTTGGCAACATTTTTAATTAAATTATCAGCTTTATTAACAATACTCATATAAATGTCTTCTTTCTTTTGTGAAGGTACAATATTAACTTGTTGACCTAAATATGTATCTGCCAACATAGCTGCTATATGTTGAAGACCATTACATGTTAAATCAACTAAAACTGGATAGTTTGACATAAATGCTTGTGGATTATTGTTATTATATGCCTTTCTATACTCAAAAGCTCAACTTATAAATAAATGAGGTGATTTAGCATTTTTTAAAAAAGAAACATCTAAATTCATAATAAAGTCATGTTTAGTTTTAAAAAATTCAATAATAGTTTCTAATGAACCCTTAGTACCATAGATATTTGCACCATAAATCATAAACATTTGTCAACCCATAATTTTAAATGCTTTTTTATCATAAAACCTAATTAAGGATAAAGCTATTTTATTCCCTTGATAACTTAAGTATTCTGTTCTTGTGTAAAAGCGTCCACGTCAGTCCAAAAACAATGGAAAATAAAAATAATCTGTATTTTTAATAATATGTGCTATATTTAAAATACGCATTTCATTGCAATAATTTTGATAATTAGCCATTATAAGTTTATATGCATATTTAACTGATTTATTTTTAACTGCATCATATGGCAATATTTTGGAACATGCTCATAAATCTCTATTTTCACTTAAAAAGTCTAAAACATCTTTATCTATACAAAATTTGGTATTAGACAAGTAATTAATACTCTTTAGAGTATTACTATCTATAGTAGTTTGCCCCTTATTTTGATATGAAGTCTTGATAACGTTTTCATGTATTATGGGTTCAATAAGACTAGGTAAATTGATATCAACCAGGGTAGTCATTTGAGTTATAGTCTTAATAGTCTTCTCAGTAGGTTTAATAACAGCCATTTTTTTATTACCTACCCATTCTGTTGTTAAAAATAATCATTCATTCATAGTAAGAACACTATTTACAATATCATCAGACTGTAAATAAGTTTTAGAATAATCACCCGAATTAAAACCTAACTTAAGGAGATGATTACATATTTTACCCGAAATATCAGATTTTAACACACCCGCAAAACTACTTAAAATAGGAAGAAACTTAACAAAAATATGATCTACCACATCATGACGATTCTCAACCTTCTCATGAATTTTACTAAAGTTTTCTTTAAAAAATTTAATAGAAGTCATAATATTATTTTCAATTTTGTTAAATTTAGCTATTTTAAAATCATCCAACTCTTTTTGTGCATCAAATCGACTAATATGTCTAGCCTTAAAATTAAATATATATTCAAGATCTTTTTCAAAAATATCATGATCAACAATCCTTTTTTCAATTTTGTTAACAATATTTTTATAAATCTCCTCATTAATTAAATCAACTTTATAAAATTCTCCAGTATATACCGGTTCAGACTGATTTTGGTCTACAGAAGAAATAGGATTATCACCAGATAATGAAGCATTAACATTTAAAGAATCATCTATATTATCATTATCATCTATATTATCATTATCAACTATATTAGCATTGTTATTTAGATCAGGAGCGACAGATGGTACAGCATTAGAAGCGGTTGCTCCGCTACCTGAAACAACATTAGCAGAAGTATTTTTAACTTTTTTTGTTGCCCTCATATTTTTATTTTTAACACTGTTTACTTTAGAAACTACAGTAGTATTTTGATTTTGTGAATTTTTATTTTTAACGGACTTTAATTCAGAAACATTAAGATCCTTTTGATTTTGTGATCTTTCATTTTTAACGGTCTTTAATTCAGAAACATTAAGATTAGTAATATTTTTATTCATAATATTTATATTTTGTGATAGAATAATTAGCTACAGTGTATAATAAACAATTTAAAAAAACATGATATTTTTTAAAAATTTGACCCAAACTTATCAAAAGTTAAGTATCACATCTATTACAAACAATGATTTTAAAATTTTTATTTAAATCTATTCATTTTTAAATAAAATATATTATATCCTTTTATTATATTAAGACGACACCAAATTTTTTAAAAATATTCTTAAGGAATAAAAATATTAAAAGGATTATATAATATAAGACATGAACTAAATATTATTATATTATCTAAGCGGTATAATAATAAAGAGATATTACATTGAAAAAATGGATAATCATATTTATCTAGAAATATGATTTAATAATCTAACTAACAGATCTCAACCTGTAGTTGAACCTGTAACTGTAACATGCGGAGTAACATTAATATTTTGAGTAGGTAGTGTAGAAATTATAATATTAGGGGTTGTTTGAGATGAAGAGGATGATCTTCGAAAGAACCAATATAAACCTATAGCAGTAACCCCTAAAAATGTACCACCTATTAATAAACGGTTCCTATTTAATCAAGAATTTACACTAGGTGTGTTTATTAAATTTTGGCGTTCTATTATACGTTCATTTATAGCAGCTTCTTCAATTAAAATTAAATTATTAGATCTTTCAGCAGCATTAAATATAATATCTAACTCATCGGCCATAATTCCAATATTATATAAAAACCTATTTAATTGTTCTTGTGTAAGCACTAAAAAGACATCAAAATTCTCAGAAGTTATAATAATATTAGATGAACTATAAATTATATCAAGACTAAAAATACTTAATCAAATTATTAAATGTTGAAGAACCGTAACATTATTTATTAGCTCTCTAAACATGGGCATAAATTCAGAACGTTGTCTGAATAAAACATAAATAAAAGCGAATAAAAAAGGTAACGAAAATGATCTATTATGAGTTTGTATAAATATAGTTAATTGGGTTATTAACTCATTCATAGATATACCATGAAAATAGGTGCTGAAGAGGTCATTCAAAGATTGTGGGATTTGTGAAAGATTTAGATTTCTTAATTCAAAACGATTGTTAAAAATATTAGTAAATAAATTTTGTATATTATGAAGGATTCTATTATTAATAGGATCTAAAGGTTCAGGAAATAGGTGTCTATCAGGTATATTAGGTATTCGCGTATAAACATAACGACTATTAGAAAATACATATTCAGTAGTTATATCACGTAACCTACCTAATTGTTGCATATTTAAATGTAAATGGCGTGGTAACGTATGATTGAATGTAAAAGGGTTATCCATAATTAAATTACGTACGTTATTTGAATTAGGATCAATAGGTATATTATTTATTTCAAAAGGTATATTATTAAGAGGTATATTATTTATTGGGAGGTACCTCATAAAATGATTATATAGTTCAGTATTATTTAAAGTATGAATAGAATCCGCGTTAATATTTAAGTCAGGTGTAGGGATACTACCCAACTGATGACCAACACCCCAATTATGGTCATTTGTACTAGGATTTAAAGTTTGATGTGTATCATTAACATTATTACCGGTTAATGAACGACCTGGTCCCCATATATGAGTTTCAGGATTTGAATTTAAAGGTCTTAGTATAAGTGTAGTATTTTCACCATCATTTCCTAATGCTTGACCATTTTCTAAATTGGTTACAGTTTGAGAAGAGGTTAAATGGCGAATATTTTGATTTTCATTTACAACTGTAGTAATAGTAGAAGATTTTTTCATAGTATTTTTATTGAAATAATCCAGACTGCCTCATAGTATTAGGTATATTCATACCATCAGTATGATTAGGTTGGTTGGACAACAACAAATTGTTGTCAATTGTAATATTACCTCCAGTACTGCTTAAAGTATTTTCTAATCCGGAAACAATTACATTAGCAGTATCAGTAACATTCTGAAGATTTTCAGGAGTAATGGAACTAGCAACATCTAAAGACTGGTGTAAAACACTTAAAGCGGTTATACATGAAGTAAAAAATACTGCAAAAGGTTCTTGCGAATTATGAGCTATATCAATTAAACTTTGTGAATTAGAGTGTAAAGCATTAATTAAGGGAACTAAATCTATATAATGTGTCTGAGAAATACCTGTTGAAAAATGCCCACTCCCAGTAAAAAGGGAGGACCATGTATTAGAAAAACCACCAGGACGTAAGGAATTTATATTACATGACAACACATCAATTTTTTGAATTATTCTATAATTTTCAGCTAAAACATTATCAACTTTAACTTGAACCTCGCAAACATCTTTTTGTAAATCATATATTCTACTGTCTATAGCCGATCAACCTGTATGAAAAAAATAATAATATATCAGACCACTGCCAGCTAACAAACCTAAAATCATTAATGTATTTTCAGTTAAAATAAAATCACTAAAAAAATTAGTTATATAATTACTTCAAGACTTAGTACCCGAAACAGCTATAACAGAATCAGTTATAGATGTATTAGAATTTGTAGCAAAAGATGAAGTTACAGCACTATTAGAATTTGTTATAACAGAAGCAGTAACTTCATCTGAAACTGTTTGAACAGCTTTTGTTGTAGACGTATTAAAAATAGAAGAAGTTGATGGCATATTATCGTCATTTAATACAGAAATATTAGGTAAAGAAACCTCCTTAGATACAGGCAATGAAGAATTAGATAATGTCACAACTTTTGATTTTAAATTAAATAACATTTTTAAATTATCAAAATATTCAGTAGTAGAAAGATATAAAAAAATTAAACAAAAATTAGATATAATTAGTCAAATCATCATATTTATAATTTTATTTTATTTGTTAAAAGTATAACAAAATATAACAATACAAACCTCAAACAGAAAGACATATCTAACTAAGAGGTTTTATAGTTATTTACTGATAAAACTTTATTTAAAGCATAATAGACAATCAATAACTACAAACATTACTTTTGATTGCACTAATAGCTATTTTCAGAAACTACCTCTTCTAGTTATTCCAAATATAACTATTTATAGAAAAGGTAATTTTATAATAAATCATAGGGGTTATACGAATAAAACATTAAAAAGCAATCAATAAAATAAATTTTTGTCAAAAATCAATTTTAATTATTACATTATTTTAATTAATTTCATTTGATTGCAAATTTCAATTGAAATTGTATTCATGTTTTTAAGACTTATAACAACTGTTATAGAAACATACACCATAAGTAATGGGTAAGAGAACAAACTTTTATTTTAACATCCCTTTTTTGTTCTTCTTATATAATTTATTTTTTAGATATTTTATATACGGGAGGATATTTTAACTTATTCACTCATTTTTAAAGGTTATTCAATAGAACGTTTACGTTATTTAAAATAACAACATCCTTATCCAAAGTAAAATAAACAATAGCATCACGATATTTAAGAAAAGATCGGCG
>JACCDG011319679.1_pt1 | contig 10005 bp, 9 predicted proteins | sample 7442471 | NCBI WGS metagenome assembly JACCDG01 (sample SAMN15323444, study PRJNA562643) | freshwater metagenome | isolation source: river surface water | place: USA:Blue River Watershed | collected 2017-08-17 | reverse complement strand
GTGCTCTGGTCTGAAGAAGAACGAGGAGCGGGTCGAAGTTCCGCAGCACTTGACCATCAAGTTTCTCAGCCGCTACGGCGAGGGCGAGGTCGCCGACATCTCCCTTTCGGGCATGTCCGTCAAGCTAGCGACCTACCTGGCGAGAGGCATGGAAATCGAGTTCCAGATCGACGGCGACGACGGCGCGCTCGGGAGGACGCTTGCGGACGCACAGCTCTTGCCGCTCGTCGGGCAGGTCAGGTGGGGCGCACCGGCCGGCGACGCGTTCGTTCACGGCATCGTGATCAAGAACCTGTCCCAGGTCCAAAAGGCCCTGCTCTTCAAACTCGTCACCACCGAGTCGCAAGGCATCAAACTGGTTGCTTGAACGTCAATGGGACGTCGAGAAGATCGCCTTGGTCTTGCCGAAGATCATGACGGATGTTTCGACGTGCAGGCAAATGTCGGGAGACGAGAAGGGATTGCCATTGGTCAGATTGACCGTGCCTTTGATCCATGCGTCCGAGATCTCGCACGAGCAGGCTTGGAAATTCGCCGAGACCTTCTGGAACGTGTCACAGATTCCCGCCGCGGATTCAGGTACGAACGAGGCGACGTACTGGGATTCGTCGGTGCCAGGGAACTTGGTCCACAGCGCTTCGATCGTGCCGCCGCCGCCGCCGGAGGAGGTGCAGACCTTGAACGTCCTGCCGTCGGCCAGGACCTTCGCGTCGCCGACGTAGCCCGCGGGGCATGACGCCTTGCCGAACACGGCGTCCGGTATGAAAAGGGCGAACGGACTGTTTAGGGTCGACGTCGTGCCGTCCGCGAAAGCCGCTTCGATCGCCAGGCCGAAGGGAACTTGCGCTGCGGGAACCTGCCCGGTGCCGGTGAGCGTGACGCGGATCTTGCCTGGCGATTGGTCGAGCTGGGCGTCGAGCGTCGCGACTTTCAACGCTTCCAGGCCCAGAAGCGTGCCTTGCTTCACGGCCGACAGGATGCGTGGATCCGGCTGGCCGTTCTTGTGGACGCCGCAAGCGAACTCGGCCTTCCCCGCGGAAGCCGAAACGGCGACACATGTGAGGTAGGATCCCGCTACGTCTTCCGGAAATGCGAAGTCTCCGGAATCGTCCGCGCCGATCTCCTGCTCGGTGCCGGTGCCCGTCTGCTTGCCAGACCCGCCTTCGTCCGTCTTTTCTTCCGTCTGCCCACTGTCTCTGGTCGAACCCTTGCTCCGCGCGCCGCCCGAGAGCCCGGACGACGAACAGCCGGCGCCGAAGGCGGCGGCTAGGCACAGCGCGAGGAGGCGGCGGAGACAAAGCATTAAGACGGAGCCTCGAAAGTTCAACACCGCCTTCGTTTCGGCCGCCCGGCCGGGGTCTTTACCCAAACCCCACAATTTATATTTTTAGCCCGTCCTATCGGCCGGTTGAGCTGCGCTTCTCAGGGCAATACCCGGGCTTCGGGCCGATGCTCGGAAAACTCCGGCAGACGTTTGGGCGTGTTTCGTAGCGAGTGCAGAGGCGGTCTTTACCGAGGAAGATGCAGTCGCCCGCCGGCGACTGGGCCAGAGTGAAGATGCCCGTCGCGGCCCGGAACTGGCGGACGTAGCCTTCTGACTCGAGGCGGCGCGCGACTTTCTTCAACGACCCGAGCGCTTCGTCCTCGGTGATCAGGCCGAGACGGACCATGTCGGAAGCCGACGCCTCGACCGGCAGACGACAGCAAGTCGCCCAACAGCCGTTACACAGCGTTGGGCGATAGCGCGTCCAGTTGGACAACCGATCGAGATAATCGACGTTCACGGAACGAAGTAGGCCCTTTTCATTTCGTCGAAGTGCGACTGCTGGAGGACGCCGCGGCGGCTGCACATGAGGTTCGTGATGTCGAGTTGGTACTGGACCATCTGGTTGGTCGAGGTGTCGAAGAACTCGAGGTAGCAGTCCGGGAAGCCGAGTACGTGGCCGTATTCGTGGCGAATCGTCCAGCGCGAGCTGTACTCACCGATGGCTCGGTTGCCGTCCATCGTGATTTCCGAGCCGGCGATGCCGTTGACGTGCGGGGTGGCGCCGGCTTCGAACACGACGTGGGTCATGTTCTCGTCGCCTTCGTCCTGGAAGTCGAGCTTGAGCTGCCAGCCGTTCCATTTCCACTCGTCTTCAATGTTGTCGCGGAGCCAAGCGAGGACGTCGTCTCGTTGCGGGTTCTTGAACGGAATCGTCGCGACGTTGACTTGGTCGCCGGTCCAGATGACGTCCGTGCGGACGCCGCCGAGCTTGAAGAACGCGTCGTAGTGGTCTTTGGCTTTCTGTCTGTAGGCTGCATGGAAGGCGGCGGCGCCTAAGCCTTGACCGACCTGCGTTTCGAATTCGCTCCTGCAGTCCGCTGCTTCCTTGCCGGAGTTGCGGCATTGGCCGATCAACCAGCCGGTCAGGCGGGCTTTCGTCGCATCGTCCTGGCTCGACCAACGGCTGAGTTTTAGGGCGAGATCGGGCTCGCGCTCGAGGTAGTAGTAGCCGCGCACGTCTTCCGCGGAGGCCGCCGCGTAGTACTCGAGGTATGGCTCCTGAAGGAGCCAGCGCGAGGCACGTTGGTATAGCTTGTCCAGGGGACGAATGACGGCGAGGAACTGCTCGTCGGTCATGCCGACCTCGGTGGTGAAATCCTTGCCGTCGAGGACGACGTCTTTCACGATCTGGGGCAACGTCGAGACGAAGGCGTTCCAGTCGCGCGCCACGATTTCCCGGTTGGAGTACGTCGGCTGATCGATCGGATAACCGACTTGCGTCGCAGCCGTCGAGAGTTCGAGTTTCTGGCCGTTGGCGCGGGCCGCGTTGATGAAGTCCAGCCACTGGAGATTGCGTTTGCCGAAGCCAAGAATCGCCGTCAGGGGATCGTCCGCTTCCGCTTCTTCCATGCCGGCGGTGAGCGCGGCGTATTCGCGGCTGTCCATATCCATTTCGAGGTGCTGCGGTGGTTTGGCCGGCGACGCGGCGATCAAACTGGCGGCAGCCGACAAGACGGCAAAGCGAAGCATTTTCATCGATGTTCCCCTACGTAAGCTGAGTGCGCGCGCCAAGATAAGCGCAGTTGGCCCACCGGTCAATCGGAAATCCCCATCATGAACCATGGCAAATTGGCGGGATTTAAGCGTTTTACGCCACATTGGCCGGCAACCCCTTGAGCCGCAAGGCATAGAGCCGTTCCGGCGGGTTGACATACTTACCAATCTGGTCTAATACTTCACTGGCCAAACGGCCAATACTCGGGACAAATGGGCGAAACGATTGCATTTCTGGAGAGGTGGAGCATGGTTACCCGCAAGCTCGGACTCAAGACTCTCGCGACCCTCGCGGCGACGACGCTGATTCTTGGGGGTTGTGGCGCGCGACCCGCCTCCAACGAAGACGTTTCCGAGACCGAGTGGACGCAGAGCCGCTCCGGGACCCAGCGTTATGCCTATCTCGAAAACGCGGACCTGACGGACACGTTCGTGTTCGGCGCCACGGTCATCAGCACCAGCGACTTTCCGTCTGCGGCAATGGACATGACCGTCCGCCCCCTCAACGTCAAGCTCGCCCTCTCGGGTAACACCAACCTGACACGCAAGCTGAACGTCTCGACGACCGACGGCACGCTCCTCATGTCGTTCAACGTCAAGAAGACCGGCAATCAATTCGAAGTCGACTTCGCCTCCGCGGGCAACGACGTCCGCCTCCGCGGCTTGATCGACTACCTCGGCGGCATCTACACGGCCGGCGACGAAAGCGGCGTCTGGGTTTCGACCTCCGCCCCGACGGTGCTCGGCGTCCAGCAGGACAAGAACACGGTCGTCGTCGACCTCCTCCACACCGTCAGTCAAGCGGTGCTCAAGGCCGACGGCGAGACGATCGACCATGTCGTCTCGGATCATCCGGGCAAAGTCACCGTCCGTCTGTTCCTCAAGCGCAAGAAGTCCGTGCCCCAGATCGGCGCTTCGCGCACGGTCGCGCAAGGCAAAGCCAAGAACATCGGCTTCTTCGGCCCGGACCTCGGTGGCGACGACGCCAACGTCAAGATCCAGCGCTTCGCTCTCGGCGACGTGAACAACGGCCAGCAGTCGATCACGTTCTATCTGAAGGACGTTCCGGCCGACATGCAAGACGTCGCCAAGAGCGCCGTCCTGTCGTGGAACAAGGCCTTCGGGCCGAACAGGATCAAAGTCGCGATGGCGACGGCCGACATGAACGTCGGCGATCCGCGTCACAACGTCATTCGCTGGTACAACGGCCTCGACAAAGACACGGGCTGGGCCGGCGTCGCCAAGATGATCGTCGAGCCCGACACCGGCGTCGTCATGGGCGGTCACCTCTACATCAACGGCTCCACCGTTCAGAACCTCTACAAAGGTATCGTCGCCTTCACCGAGGACCTTACCGCCGAGCAAGCCCCTACCGTCTTCACCGGCACCATCGGTAACGTCACGTTCACCCGGGACGTCGGCGAAAAGCCGGTCATCCCGTTCGCCAGCCAGATCGGTCGCGACTTCGAAGACTACATGCAAGGGTACTACGAAGAGACGATCGCGCACGAAGTCGGCCACGTCCTCGGCCTGCGCCACAATTTCCGCGGCACCGTCAAGCTCGAAGACGGGCAGTCGGCTTCGGTCATGGATTATGCGCCCCGCGCAGAACGCGCGCACTTCGAAGGTCCCGGCAGCTACGACGTCGCGGCCATCAAATGGGGTTACTTCGGCGTCTCGCCGACTTCGTCCCTGCGCTTCTGCACCGACGAAGACCTCTGGTCCTTCCTCGACTGCAATCAGGGCGACTGGGGCGAGCCCGCGGCGTCCGCGATCAACGGCCTCCTTGACGGCACCAAGCTCCTTACCGAGAGCGCCGTCGCGGTCACCAGCGACGACTTCATCTCTTCGCTCGGCGGCTCGCTCGAGAACGCTTACAAGATCAAGAAGCTCCAAGCGCAGCTGCCTGCTGGCACCCGCGCCGAGACGCTCCGCAAAGTCGACGCCGCGATCAGCTACATGAAGTCCGCGGCTCCCGCTTCGGAGCTCACCGGTTCCGACCGCGCCACGGTCCTCGAGAACCTCGCCAAGGTCAAAGCCCTGGCCCACAAGAAAGAGGAAGAGCTCCGCGCCGCGGGCCGTCTCTAAACGTCATCCTAGAAGCACGGAGGCCGTGACCCGTCGGGGGTCGCGGCCTCTTCCGTTTCACGGCCGGACGGTGATGTAGCAGCCGCCGGTCCGGACCGATCCGGTGCAGTAGGGCGTCGTGATGCGCCAGTAGCCGCCGACGTTTCCCGTCACCATGGGCTCCAGCAATCGATGAGAAGCCGCCGTCGAGGTGGCCCGCAGCTGGTAGGTGTCGATGGTGCGGTTGAACAGCGGCCCTTCGACGCCTGACCAAGGCTGGCCCGTGCCGCACTCGGACACGACGTCGCAGACGAATGCTTCTAAGTACGCCGGCGCGGGGACCCGAATCTCGAGAGCTCGCCCGCCGGCCTCAAGGCGTGCATGATAGGTACGGTTCACAGGGTCGAGAGGTTCCATGATCGTTTTGAACGCGTTCATGACGAGTCGAATCGGACCGGGATCGCCCGTGCCGCTGAGGTAGGTCGTGGTGAAACTGCTTTCCATGATCTCGGCGAGGGCCTGGCTCACCGCGATCAGATGGTCCATCGTGTAGGCGAGGTTTCGCCGCCTTTCGGTCAGCTGGCTTGCCCGGTACGAACGCTCGTCTTGGAGCGTTCTGTAGCGGCGAGGCTCGAAGACGCCCGAATTCGCTGCTATGAAACGCTGACGCAGCGTTGCGAGGTCGACGCGCAGCGACTCGAGCGCGACTTTGCCTTGGTCGAGCTGGCCCTGCAGGGTGACGAGTTGACGACGAAGATCGGGATTCTCCCCGTCCCGGAGCTCGTCTTCGATGCGGGCGATCTGGTCCTGAAGCGGGATCAGTGCGGCTCCGGCGTCGTCGACTTCCCCTTGCTTCGCCGTGATCTGGGCCTTGAGCGTCGGGTCGACCGGATCCGGCTCGGCGTCGAGGATCACCAACAATTCGAAGTCGATCTCGTCGATCCGCGCGTGGAGGTCCGCAACCTGTTGTTCGATCCCGGCGAGCGGCTCGGCGAATTTGGCGCGAAGGCGTTCCGAAAAGAGCGCGAGGTCGGCGGACCCTACGCGAGTCGCGCAGGTGGCTCTGTTGTAAATCAGCCGGTTCTCGTCGCAATCCGCCCGCACCACCTGGTCGTCGTCGACGTAGATCAACCAGATGCCGGTGGCCGATGCCCAGTACTCCGTCGCGATGTCGGCGGCGGCGCGGGGAGCGGCGAGCAAAGACAGCAAGAGCAACGAGAAGCGCGTCATGTTATCCTCATGAAATGAAACCGAAAGTCGTGGCCAGTGCCAGCAATCAAACGTTCAAGGACTTGCGCAAGCTCCTTACCACGCGAGGTATTCAGGAACAAGGATCAGCCTTGTTCGCTGGCGAAAAGTTGATACCGGAAGTGTTCACGACTCACTTCTCTCAAGTGATTTCTTGGATTACGGCTGAAGGCGGAGAGCCGCCTCCGGCCGACGTGGCGTGGATCCAGCTTGCAAAAGAACTCTTCGCCGAGCTCGACCAGTTCGGGACCGGCGGTCCCCTGCTTTCGGTCAACGTGCCGAAGTTTAGCGCGTGGAGTGCCTCGGCCAGTTGGCCCGTCGGCTGCACGCTCTTCCTCGCTATGCAGAACCCCGAAAACGTCGGCGCCGTCGTGCGATCGGCCGTGGCGTTCGGAGTCGCGCGAATCGTTCTGCTGAAAGAATGTGCGCATCCCTTTCATCCGAAGGCCATGCGCGCCGCCGGCACGGCCCTGCTTGCCGCGAACTTCGAGAAGGGTCCAGCGATTGCCGAGCTCTCGACCGGTGAGGTCCCCCTGTTTGCGCTAGACATGGGAGGCACGCCTCTCAGAAAAGTCGCATTTCCTTCTCGCTTCGGTCTCCTGCCGGGGGTGGAGGGTCCAGGAATCCCGGCGCACGTAGCCAAGGAGTCGTGCGTATCGATACCCATGGCCCCGGAAGTCGAGTCGCTAAATGCCGGAGTTGCCACGGCGATTGCACTCTATGAGTGGCGCTCCCGAGGCTGAAAGGCGCTGCCTTTCAACTAACGGCTACGATCTCGACGTTTTCCCGCCCTTCCTGCATCGCGCGGACCAGCGGCGACTGGGGCGTCACGACGACGACAATCAGTCCTTCTGCCGTCTTCAGGCGGCTGCCGCCGCCGACGGGCATCACGAAGTAAGTCGTCGTCGTGCCGTCCTTCTCGACGGTGACCAATGCCGTGGCGCCGATTCTGTCCCCGGGCGAGAACGAATGGAGTGGCAATTTTTCGAGAAGCGCGATGTCGCGTTTCAGCTCGGCCGCGCGCCCTTCCTGGGCGCCCGCCAGGTAGGATGCCTCGAGACCACGGGTGTCGTACTTGTTTTCAGGCTTGTTTTCCGCATGCGTCGCGGCTTCTTTGGCGGCGGCGGCCGAGCGGACGAGCACGTCGAGCTCGGTTGAGAGAATGGCGCGTAATTGGGCGACCAGCGCGGACTTGTCCATCGACCCATGTTACAATGTCCTCATGATCACCTCCATGCTCCTGGTCATCGGAGTCGACTTTCTTCACGGCGGTTTGCACGTTCACTACGACCTGCCCGCGCGCCTTAACCGGGCCTCGACGCTGCAAAGCCTCGCCGACGCTCCCGAGTCATGGCTAATCTCGGTCGAACCTCGCGATGCCGGAAACGGTGCCGTCGAACTCCACGCCGTCATCGAGGAAAATGGCACAGTCATCGGCGAATCCAAGACGATCCTGACGATCGGCGAGACGGTGACGATCATTTCGAAACTCGGCAACGATGAAGCCACGTTGACCCTGGCGCCCGCTTTTCGTTGACGGACGGTTCGCTGCTGCTAAAGTGTACCGATCAAAAGCCCGGTACTAAGTTGAGTCGTGTCCCGAGGGGGAAGACCAAATTGACACCGCCGATTCGGCGGAGCGATTCAAAATCGCTGTGATGCCGGCGAGATGAGAACAGGCATGGAGCTTGCTTTAGCGGCTCCGTACCCCGACTACGCAAAAAAGAGAACCGCATGAATCGCACCTTTCTCAAGAAGATCTTCGGCTCCATGTTCGCGCTTACGGTTTCGACCGCTTCGTTCGCTGCCGGATCCGGCACGGCTCTGACGATGCAGGGCTGGCGTTGGTGGGACATCCGCAACAACCTGGACCAAGTCAAGGCTGCGGGCTATTCGGCGATTTTGCTATCGCCGCACACCGCGACTTGCGGCGGCCCCTTCGGCGGCCAGGGTTTCGATCCATCGGACTTCACGAGCTTCGACGGTGGCTTCGGAAACACCTGGGAGCTTCAGGAATTGATCCGCGTCGCGCACTCGAAGGGCCTGCAGGTCTATGCGAACATGATCATGAACCACATGTGCACGCACGGAGACTACAAGTACGCACGGTTCGGTTGGAACGACTTTCACCACTATGGGCGCATCGAGAATTGGCACGACCAATGGTCGCTGGAAAATCAAGACATGTTCGGTTTGAACGACCTGGCGCAAGAGTCCGCATACGTGCGCGGTCAGCTCTGGAACTACTTGGTCAAGACCAACAACATGGGCTTCGACGGCTTTCGCTGGGACGGAGTGAAGCACGTGCCGCGCTGGTACTGGGCGGAGCACGTCACGAACAACGTCCGGTCATGGGGGAAGTTCAATTTTGGCGAGGTTTACGACGCCAACCTCGACCTGCTCCAGAGTTACGTCGACGCCGGCATGGCAGTGACTGACTACAACCTCTATTTCAAGATGAAGGACGCCTTCCAGCTCGGCGGCGACCTCGCGTCGCTAGACGGCGCTGGTTTCGCGATGAGAAACGGCGGCGCGGCGGTGACTTTCGTCGAGAACCACGACAGCGGCCCGCCGAGCAACAGGCTGCTGGCGTATGCATTCCTGGCCGGCTATCCCGGCTACCCGTTCTTCGCCAACCAGAACATCTACGACAAGACGATGAACAACCTGGTTTGGATCCACGCCAACAAGGCTTCGGGTCCATACGTCAACCGCTGGAAAGAGCGGGACGTTCTGGTGTTCGAGCGTGAAGGCAATCTCCTGGTGGGGATCAATCAGAGCAACGCCTGGCAGACCCGTTGGGTCGACAGCTCTTGGTCATCGACCAAGCTTCACGACTACTCGGGCCACGTGGGCGACGTCTGGACCGCGGGCGACCGCCGCGTGCAGGTTTCGATTCCCCCGATGAGCTACGTGATGCTCGCGCCCTGAGTACGCCCCGTTCGCCTTCCTAGGGTATACTGGACGAAATCCAACGTACCTGCAGGAGAGCCATGGACGCGCTCAAAGCCTTCGCGGTTTCCTTTTCGTGTGTGGTCGGGGCCTCGGCCTTTGCGGCGCCCTACGACACGTCCGTCCAGAAGCTCGACCAGCTCGCCGCGGGACATCCGGCGCTGGTAACCGCGATGGACATTGGAGCGAACGATCAGGGTGTGCCGATCCGCGGCGTGAAGATCGAGGATCCTTCAGCTCCAGGTTTCGCCAAGCCCAAGCATCTGGTAGTCGCCGTTCACCACGGTAACGAGCAGCTCAGCGCCGACGTCGCACACAGTTTCGCGGAACGCCTCGTCTCGGCTTTGGAGGACCCGCAGTCGCCGCTTTACGCCGCGTTGCGCGGTAGCGTGTATTTCGTCGTTCCGGTGCTGAACGTTTCGGGTTACAACGCGAGCCGAAGGGAAGAATCGTCGCGCAACGGCCGGACGATGGACCCGAATCGCGATTATCCCGACCCGTGCACGACCGATCAGCCGTTCCAGCTGGCCAGCACCCGGGCTCTGTCGGAGTTCGTAGCGTCGGAGGGAATCGTCGGCGCCGTCACGATTCACGGGTATATCGGTACCTTCACTTATCCGTGGGGCATCTTCACGTCGAACACGCATACGCCGGATCACGCCGTATTCGAGGAGATGAGCCGCCAAGTCGTCCAAGTC
>JACCDG010850915.1_pt1 | contig 10005 bp, 7 predicted proteins | sample 7442471 | NCBI WGS metagenome assembly JACCDG01 (sample SAMN15323444, study PRJNA562643) | freshwater metagenome | isolation source: river surface water | place: USA:Blue River Watershed | collected 2017-08-17 | reverse complement strand
CATGGTTCTGGAAAATGCTTATTGAAATCGAGAGCTTCCGCAAGCATTCGGTGGAGGTTTTGGATAACGACCAGTTCACAAATCACACCATAAAGGAATATGTGTACAGTCAGGGGTACAGCGTGCATTTTCTCGAGAAGTTTCTTGTCCCTATGAGTTCAGCGGTATGGTCGACACCGGCTGATTTGATGTACAACTTTCCGGTGGTGACGTTGGTCCGGTTCTTTAAGAATCATGGTTTTCTCGGGCTGCACACTCAATTGCCGTGGCGGACGGTCACAAACGGCAGCCGCGTTTACCGGGACAAAATATTAGCCATGTTTCCTCAGAGCGTGCAGTTGTCGAATGCGGCGGTCCGTATTTATTACGAAAGAGACAAGGTCATTGTGCTCGACCAGACCGGAAAAAAGAATGCTTTCGACAGGGTGGTTATCGCAACGCATGCCGATGAGGCGCTCGCTTTGCTGGGCGACCCGACGCCGCAGGAAGCATCTTGGCTCGGGGCATTCCGCTATCAATACAATCTGGCGACTTTGCATACGGATGAAGCGGTGATGCCGAAAAAGCGTAAAGCTTGGTCGTCCTGGAATTATCGCATCCACCAGGATGCCGACGGGCGCTTCTTTCCATCGACGGTTTATGACATGAATTCCCTGCAGCAGGTTTCCGATAAACGCAATTATTTCATCTCCATCAACGGGGAAGGGACATTCGATAATGCCAAAGTCTTGTGGCAGGGGAAATATACGCATCCGATCTATGATTCGCGGGCGATCCGCGCGCAGAAGGATTTACCTTTGCTTAATCAGAACCGCCGGCGTTATTTTTGCGGCAGTTATTTCCGTTACGGGTTTCATGAGGACGCCTTGTCCTCGGCGCTGGATGTCGCGCGTTTGATCACGGGCGAAAGGATTTGGGCTGATTGATGAATTCCTGTTTGTACGAGTGTGACATCATGCATTGCCGCATCAAACCCCGGCGCCACCGGTTTAATCACCGCATTTTTATGTTCTATCTGGACCTCGATGAATTGGACGCGGTAGCGGGCTCTTTAAAATTACTCAGCCGTAATCGATGGAATATGTTTTCTTTTTATGACCGGGACCATCTGGAGCTGGGTAAGCGGACGGTTAAAGAAAATATCCTGCAGTATTTGCATACTCAAAAGATCGACGACAAAATCGGAAGGATAATGCTTCTGACGAATTTAAGGACGATGGGATACATCTTCAACCCGGTCGCGTTTTATTTCTGTTTCGATAAGAAAGGCAAGCCGTTGTGTGTCGTGCCTGAAATCGGCAATACGTTCGGGGAAATTAAACCGTTTTATATCGGCCCGGAGGACTTGAGCGGCGAAATTTTTGAGAGTCTGCAGACAAAACATTATTACATTTCGCCTTTTGTCGAATTGGATATCCCGATGGATTTCCGACTCACGGTTCCCGGAGAGAAGCTCAACATGAAGATTGATGACGTCAAAGACGGCGAAAAGTTCTTGTACACGACGATGTCGGGCCCTCGCCGTGAATTGAGCGACTCGAACCTGTGGCTATATGCGTGGCGTTTTCCGTTTGTGACGCTTAAAGTCATTTTTCTGATTCATGTTCACGCACTGATTTTATATCTGAAGAAAATTCCATATCATGCCAAGGAAGCCAATGGGCATTTGCAGAAGGGGGTTTATCGTGCTTGGATTAAAAAATAATGCTTTAGTCGTGGGCGCTAAAAGAAACAGCGTCGGATTTTATGAAAGGATCATCGAGCATGTGTTTCGCCCCATGACACTCGGGCGTCTGACCATGCTTCTTCCCGACAGTAGCTCGTATATTTTTGGGGAGGGAGGGGGCGGGCCGGAGGCATTTATGCGCGTGACCGATCAAGATTTTTTCCGAAAGTGCGTGCTCTATGGCGATGTCGGTTTCGGGGAGTCATTTGTCGACGGAAACTGGGAGTCCGATGATGTTGCCAAGGTCATCGAATGGATGATCGTGAATGTGGAGAACAACCCCGTGCTCATGGCGGAAAAACCCAAGCATAGTCCCGTCAATTTCCTTAAACTTTTTAACAAAATCCAGCATGCCCTGAAGGCCAACACAAAAAAGGGAAGCCGCAAAAATATTTCCGACCATTATGATCTTGGTAATAACTTCTTCCGGCTTTTTCTTGATCCGACGATGGCATACTCATCGGCCTATTTCCGGAATTCGAAAGAGACGCTCGAGCAGGCGCAGATCAATAAGTTCGATATGCTTTGCCAGAAATTGAAAATCAACGCGTCTGATCATGTGCTTGAGATCGGGGGCGGCTGGGGCGGTTTTGCCGTGCATGCCGTTCGTAATTACGGATGCCGTATTACGACCATCACCATCTCCAGAGAACAATATGATTACATGAGCGGAATGGTTAAAAAAGTAGGGCTGGAGGATTTCATAGAGGTGAAGTTTATGGATTACCGCGAAGTGAAGGGAAAATTTGACAAGATTGTATCTGTCGAAATGATCGAAGCCGTCGGACATAAGTTTCTTAAGAAATTCTGCCTGCAGTGCCACGGTCTTCTTAAAAAAGACGGCCTGCTTGGGCTGCAGATGATCCTCTCTCCGGATCACCGTTATGACAGTTTCCGCAAGAATGTCGACTGGATCCAGAAGCATATTTTTCCCGGCAGTCTTCTGCCGTCAATGCAGATGATCCAGCAGTCGCTTCGCCAGACCGGTACGCTCATGCTTCATGATTATGAGGACATGACTCCCAGTTACGCGCAGACGCTCAACATCTGGCGTGAACGCTTTAACCACAACATAGAAGCTGTACGTTCGCTCGGTTTTGATGATACTTTTATCCGCAAATGGAATTACTATAAATGTTACTGCGAGGCGGCTTTCAGGACACGCAACATCAGCGTCGTGCAGGCGGTCTTCACCAGGCCCAATAACCGCTCTTTATAGTGTTGAATAAAACTTTGTAAGTTAGTGGTAAGCGGTCAGTTCGTATGATATAAAAATGGCAGCCGGATGATGTATCTCCATGCAGCCGGTTCAATTACGGACGGACACAATTACCTATGAGTGAACTACAAAGCAGATTTGATGCGCTTATCGCCCAAAACGGCGCACAGAAAAACCGTGCCTGGGGCGCCCCAACCGACAAGCCTGCCGATAAAAATCCGCTCACAAGCCAAGTCGTCGACATGATTCTCGAGGAGGCCATCAATGAGCGCGCCAGCGACATTCACATCGAGCCGGACTTAAACGGGCTGCGAGTCCGCTACCGTATCGACGGTGAGCTGTATGAGTCGCTGACTCTCGCCGACCCCGACATCTCCGTTATGCAGAGAATCAAAATTATGGCCCAGCTTCCGACCGACACGATGGCCAAACGCAAATCACTCGACGGCCGTTTCAAGCAGTCCATCGGTCCGGCGAGTTACGATTTTCGTATTTCCACGTTCCCGACCGTCACCGGCGAAAAGATGGCCATCCGTATTTTAAGCGAAAGTGTCGGACAGATGAAGCTCGAAAACATGGGCCTCGACAATTACGATCTCGGGCGTCTGACGCGGCTCATGCATTACAAGCACGGTCTTTTGATTGTGACCGGCCCGACGGGAAGCGGTAAAACATCCACGCTTTATGCGCTACTCAATAAAGTAAATTCACCTAAAATTAATATCATCACGCTCGAAGATCCTGTTGAATACCAGATCGCGGGGCTTAATCAGTGCGACATCAAGACCAAGTCGGATTTTAATTTTGCCGAGGGTCTGAAAGCGGTCCTGCGCCAGGACCCGAATATTGTTCTCGTCGGAGAAATGCGCGACCAGGAAACGGCGGAGATTGCGATGCGGGCATCCATGACGGGGCATTTGGTGCTCAGTTCCCTGCACACCAACAGCGCTATCGGCACAGTGACGCGTCTGATCAACATGGGGCTCGATCCCTACATGGTTTCCTACTCGCTCATTGGCGCGGTCGCCCAACGGCTCGTGAGGATGATATGTGAACAGTGCCGTGCCGCGTATACGCTCACGCCGGAACAGATCGGTCGTTTGAAGCAAATTTACGGCATCAACCCCCATATGCTGGCGGTCAATACCGTCAAGCCGAAGACGGAAAGCGAAGTGACTTACCTGGATTATGCCGAGGAATCGGCGCAGGATCTTAAGATCGTCGTCTATAAAGGGCAGGGTTGCGCGCATTGCCGGGGGACGGGTTACCGCGGACGTACCGGTATATTTGAAATAGTTGTCTTTAACGACGAATTGCGCGATGCGATTGTCCGCCGTGTCTCCAGCGCCGATCTGGCCGCCTTTGCCATCAAGCACGGCACACGGACGCTTGCGAGCGATGCCATCGAGAAGGTCAAAAAAGGCGTCACCACCCTGGAAGAAATCTCTTCAATTCTCCTCGAGCGTTAATCCCATCTGATTTTAATTTGAAGAAAGAGTTATTGCTGGCAGTAACAGGCGACCGTAAGGTCTGTGCTCTGTCCGTCTTCAGTCTGGCCGTTTCTGTAGCAGTTGACGTCGGAGAAGTGGGTCTGTGTGGGGCCGGGCATATTGCCGTTACATCCTAAGCCGCTTGAGCATCCGTGGGTATAGCTGATGATGCCTGTACCGCTCATCGGTCGGTTTTCACCAGAGGCGCAGGCCATGCCTTCGGGAGAGAGGCCGGGGTTTAATCCCACGGAAGCGCATACCGGAGAGCATGAACTCGCCGAGCCTGCGGCCGTGACCCAGCCTTCTTTGGGGGTGCTGCCGGAGCAAAGGCTGACATAACAGTCGGCAACGGTGATACCGGCGCTGAAATCTTCTGTGGTGCTGCCGCGGGCCTTTGAGATCCGCCACATGATTTCGTTACCGTTAAAGAAGCGCCCCTCCAAGCCCATCGGATGATACTTTAGCGATAGAGATTGTTTGTTATTTTTGCCTGAGGAGGCAACCTCGCTCCATATGTCGGCGTTCACGTCGAACACGTGGAGGGTGGCATTATTCAACTGGAAATTGGCTGAAAAATAAGACCCTTCGTTGAGAGGGTTGCATTCCTTGGGGATCACGAATGAACGGATGGCCGGGGCATCGCCCATTAAAACTTCGCCGGGATTTTGTACTTGGAAGTTTTGCGGTACCGGCGGAGTGGCGCATTCGGCGGCTGTGATGTTGACAAAATAACTGTCTTTGTCGCCGGTGGCCTGAGAGACCTTCCATCGGATTTGGTTTTTATTGAAATATGTGCTGTCGCTGCCTAAAGGATAAAGTTTAAACGACTGAAACATATTGTTGTTATCGCCGGAGGTTGTCGGGGTTTCCCATTTGCCGGCGGCGTTGTTCCAAGTCGACAGGGAGGCTTCTCCCAAAATAACGTTAAAGAGTATATAAGAATTTTCATCGAGAACCGGACATGCCGCCGGGATTTTATAAGTATATTCTTCGCCCGACCCCTGGGGCAGTTCTCCTGCCGCAACAATATCGTTAAGCGGCATGGCGTCTTGGTGGCAGGCGACCGGATCACAGCTGAGTCCGTTGGGATTGGGGACATATCCCGTCAGGCAATAGACCTCGCATTTCTCATCAGGCGGCGGTGTCGCGGGATGCCGGCAGGCATCAACACTTTGTCCCAGGATTTTGGTTACAATCCCGACTCCCGAAGGGTCACGGACCCAAGAGCTTTTAGATGATGTTAGGTCCCCATCATCACCGGGACAGATGACGGGTAGGGAAGGATTGACGATCGCCGCAGCTTCGTTGGGAGAATATTCTCCGATACAATGAGGTTGGCAAGAAGGAGTACGATCGACATCCGCGGGTTCCAGGTCTCTCCGGCATTCATATGTGGCTGTATCGTTGCCGCATGTTTTCTGGACGATCCTGGCTCCGATCGGACAATCGGGTTCGGGTCCGCCCGTTCCACAGAAATTGGTATCCTGAAAATCAGTGCAGCAGGTAGGATCTTCCACGCATTCTTGCGCTGGAACACCTTGGGGTAGCATACATCCGGCCGGAGTACAGCTGTGTGTGACAAGTCGCTCTGTGGCTCCGCAAGGTGAGTCGCCGCAACGCCACCCGCTGGCCCCTTGCGAAGTGCATATACAGTCGGGTGTGGGCTGGAGAGACGCCGGTTTAATGGTGTTGGTCGAATCTTCGAGGGTAATTCCCATTTTCTTGACGTCAGAACTGATGCTATGGTGGATCATGGTGCCGATGGCAAAGAGAGCCAAGGCTGCTGCGACAAGAACAATGACAAGCTCTGTCATGGATTGAGCGAGGATTTTCTTCATATTTTAAAGCAACATCTCCGAAGGGGAGATGAGTTGTGAGTTAAACCAAAGTTTGCAAGGTTTATGGGTCTTTAAATAATGCAAAGTTTGGGATCATCCCGGTCTCAACAGGTTTTAGAGCCGTTATGAGATTTGAGTTAAGTATAAATAAAAACCTAAATGAAAACAACATATTTATAGTCTTGTTATCAAACGGCGGGAGCGTCTTTTGAGGCTCGTAAATCGTTGAATATACGGCTTAACCGAGGTAAATTGGGAGAAAAAAGTTATTGAAAATTAATACAAAAGAGGTATACTTAAAAACAGTTCTGGTAGTTTCCCTAAAATCACATCATTTTTGAGGTCAGAATGAAAACCAAGTTCGAAAAAGAAGAGGGCTGGATCAAGGTGCCAGTTGATTTAAAAGTCTATCCATTGCAATCGATTCACTCCGCGGGATATGTCTTTATGGACCGCGCGAACGTGAAGCTGGAAGAAGAAAAAAAAGACTTGGTCGCAGTCTGGCTGAAGCCTAAAAAAGAAAAGCAGGATTTGGAAAGTCTGGCCCTCGAATTCACCGATGAACTGCTTAATTACACCCATTATTTCAGCAGCCTTAAAACAAACGCTGATAATATGAAAGCCCTATTGCAAAGAGCTCTTTTTTCCGCGTCCCCGTCCGTTGTAAAGGAAGCTGAGGAAAAAGAAATTGAAGCTTTGATTCAGGAGCTTGAGAACGAAGAAAAGACTAAGTCCTCAAAAACCAAAGCGTCTCCTAAATCCCAAAAGTAAGGAATTAAAGCAAAGATGACCGGCACCGTCACCACAGAAGCTTCCTTACTCCCGTTTAATTCCGAAAAAATAAACAATAAATATTTAATTTCCAATATGATGGGCTGTTGGGATGCTTTAACGCCCGCCGAATTCCTTGAGCTTAACAGTTTCAAGGTTTTGCGGGGCGGTCCATTATTTAACCGTTTATTGGATCGGGGATTGATTGTCGACACAAATAATCTGCAAAAAGTCATCACCGATTACCGCCGTTTAAACTCCCACCTATTTAATGATACTGGCCTTCATATTGCGGTCGTTACCAAAAAATGTAATTTGCGTTGCACCTATTGTCACGCGGAAGGCGGCGGCTCTACCGATGAAATGAGCATAGAAACCGCCGGTCGTGTACTGCAGTATCTTTTCGATGTTCGCAACAATTCAGTCACTTTGGAGTTTCAGGGCGGAGAGGCTTTGCTTAATTGGCCTGTCGTTAAGTTCCTGACGGAGAATGCCAGGAAATTCAATACCCTTGGAAAGAATTTAACCATCGTCATTGTGAGCAATATGATGCTTATGGACGATGAGAAAATGAAATTTCTGGCGGATCATGATGTATTGATCTGCTCCTCATTGGATGGTCCGGAGGATCTGCATGACAAAAACAGGATTAACGTGGCAGGGCGCGGTTCTTATGCCGAGGTGATGAAAAAAGTTGAGCGTTATCAGGGCAAATATGGAAAGAAAGTCCATATGCTGCCGACGATTACAAGGGATTCTCTGGATCAACCGGAACGTATCATCGATGAATATCTGCGGTTGGGTCACGGTGAGATCGCTCTTCGTCCGGTCAACAAAATAGGCTATGCCTGTGATTGTTGGGATAAAATCGGCTACACGGCGGAAGAATTCAATAAGTTTTATGACCGCGCCATGACTTATATCATGAAACTCAACACTTCTGGCACATACATAAGCGAACGCATCGCACGGTTGATATTGACCAAGGCGTTGCGTAAGCAGGATCTTGGTTATGTCAATATGATGAATCCGGTGGGTTTCGGACGGGCGGTCATGACCTACGGAACCGACGGCGGCTGCTATCCGACGGATGAAGCAAGAATGCTCGGTGACGACATTTTTCGTTTAGGTGATATCAACAAGGAAAGTTACAGTGACATGCTCAATAAAGAAAACCTGTTGTTTTTGTTGAGCGCAGGATGTTCCGACCTGTGGAATTACAGGTCCGTTTACAGTCCATGGTTCAGCGTCGATCCGGTTGTCAATTATGCCATGGAGAAAAACATTGTTCTCAAGGGAGACGCGCGCCTGGAGAAAGTCTTGGAGCATCAATTCAGAAGGGTTTTTACTTATCTTTTGGGTAATAAAAAACATGCAGAAGTTTTTGAACGATGGACACAAGGAGTCTCTGATGAAAAAGCAGACAAAAACTAAAAAAGTCGTAAAGAATAACATTCCGCTGAAAAAATCGTTGGGTGAGCTGATGAAAGATGAAGATGGATTTGTCAGCAAAGAAACAATTTTGAAAGTCGGTTTGTCGACGGTTGCGGCGTTGGGCGTCGCGGGTGTTTTATCTGACATTTCTTCCGGGCAGACCCATACTAATGTCGTTACACCTAACGCTCCGGCGGATAACTGCGTCAATCACACCAATGTGACGACGCATGCATCGTATTAAGCATCAATTACTGTGAGATATTTATGCGAAAACAATTCAAAGCATTAACTGCATGTTTAATGCTTTGTTTTTGTTTTTTGACCTCTGCCCGCGCTGAGGAGGCTAAGCCTTCGACCTCAGTTGACTCAAAGGAACCTGCGTCAGCCATGTCGACGCCCATTGAGTATTACATCGAACGTTTATTTTTGAACATTTATGATGCCGCGCAAATTGATTTATCCGCGTGCAAGGAAGATAAATATTGTTTACGGGACGCCAAGAGGGTAAAGTTTTGGAATTGTGTCAGCGGTGTTTGCGACGGTTCGGACAAGAAAATGTTGAATCCCGGCCAGTGTTTCGGCGGGGTTCCAGAGGGAACCTCCAAAGAAGATTGGGATAAGCTCAGCGCGAAACTTTGTGAGTTTGTCGGAGCTACTGATGACAAAGAAGCCCGCAAGGCGCTTATAAATCTCAATCCGGATAAAGACGAAACGTTTTTGGTGGTCAGTAAGGCGCATCTTAAAGCCATCAAAGATTCAGCCAAAGCGTGTGAGGATTACATCAAGGAATATCTCGGCCCATTAAGCGATCGATGGACTGTGAGTTGGTACAGTGCCCGGGCCGGTTGTCGAATTTTATCCCAAGAAAGAAGCAGAGAACAAGAAGAACAGGATTTTTACACTTGGCTCGGAGCTCACCGAAAGTTCAACTGTTACGCATTTAATAATAATGAATTGGGTAATGCCTGTCTCAATATCCTCGCAGCTCCGCCAATCCCGTATGTAACAAATCCGGATCAAAAAGAACCCTTATATATTCAAACGATTGTCGATCACATCGGGTTGAAGATGTATGAAGCGGCCAAAGAGGATTTATCCACCTGTCAGGATGATGAGGGTTGTTTGCAAGGTGCGAAAGAAGTGAAGGCTGTCTTTTGCGTTGCCCAGACGTGTCCGGGCAAAGCGTCTGACAAAAAGCCTGCCAAGTGTTTTGATAATTCCTTCGGCGAATTTTCCGACGGCATGAAAGACGAAATTAATAAATCTTTCTGCCCCGCGATAGAAACGATGGATGACAAAAGTCTGCAGTTGCTCAGAAGATATTTTCCTCAAAAGAGTGAGCGGCATCTGGCCGAATTTCAAGCTTATGTGTTGGCAGTGACGGAATCTTCCGAATCCTGCCAGAATTATATTAAACATTTTGTTGGTCCTTTTGGTTCGCAATGGGATTATGAATGGTACCGTGCTTTGTCCGGTTGTCGTATTATTTCCGGTGAAAGTTCGCGGGAGAAAGAAGAAAATGAT
>JACCDG010281710.1_pt1 | contig 10005 bp, 19 predicted proteins | sample 7442471 | NCBI WGS metagenome assembly JACCDG01 (sample SAMN15323444, study PRJNA562643) | freshwater metagenome | isolation source: river surface water | place: USA:Blue River Watershed | collected 2017-08-17 | reverse complement strand
TCACATACGCCTTCTCCCACTCCTTGCGGGAGTTGCGATCGTTGTCGATGTCACTGGCAAGGTCAGACACCAGCGTCTGGATCTCGCCTTCGTCTAGGAACTCGGCAAGGTTGGCGTCGAAGTCCTCGACAGAGGGCTCCTCCTTCTCGATTTCGATCTCCAGATCGCCTGCGTCAATGTGCACGGCCTCCGGGTCGACGATCTCAATCTCGATCGCCTCTTCGCTGTCGGCAGCGTCGGCGATGCCAACCGGGGATTGGAAGAGCGCCTTGTCGATGTTGGTAGCCATCTGATGTCCTTAGTAATACGCCGCTTTGCGACGCTGGAAAAACCGGTCTTCTTGCTCGTCGGTGTCCAGACTGATGAACCCGCCCTGACGGTAGCGCAGCAGTGCCTGCGTCGTCGTGTCCACAAAGTCGTCGTGCTCACCAACCGGGAAGGCCGCCACCTCCTCAATCACTTCACGCGCCCAGCGCGTGTCCGGTGCCCACACCTTGCCGGATGAGAAAAGGTCCGACACTGCGTTCAGGCGCACCATTTTGTCATTTCCCCGACTGGGTGAGAACTCCTGTACAGGGATCCCCATCTGCCGAAGCTCTTGGATCAGAGGCGCACCGGCGGCTTTCTTTTCCACGATGAACGCGTCGGGCTGCCACTCTTTGTAGTGCTTGAGCGCTACTTCTTTGAGTTCCGGGAACGCCATCCTGTCCTTGAACGCGTCCAGCAGGATCACCTGCGGGCTGTTGCCTTCTTCCTCGTTGTAGAACACGCCCCACGTGGTGCAGGCGCTGTAGTCGGAGTTGTTCTTGGTCTCAAACGCCGTGTCCCACGACTGGATCACGTAGTCACACGGCGGGGGCTCGTCGCCCTGCCAGATGCGCCAGTGCTTCCTGCTCACGATCGCGCTGGAGTCCGAGGTGGGCTGCTGCATGTACTGGGCGTTCCAGTACTTCGGGTCCAAAGACGCCTTGGTTGCCTTGAGTGAGGTCAGCGGCCACTGCTCGGGCCAGAGGGATTTCTCGTTCTCGGTGTTCTCGTTCAAGATCGCGGGCAGTTCCACGATCTCCCACGGAATGCTGTCCGGGTTCTTGGTCTGGTAGTCGATCAGCCGGCCTGTGAGGTCCAAAAGGGACCAGCGCGTCATGATGATAATGATCGCGCCCCCGGGCATCAGACGCTGCAAGGGGCCCGTCTGGAACCACGACCACGCGGTGTCGAACGCGAGGCGCGAGTTGGTCTTCACATCCTGTTCAGAGTGAGGATCGTCAATGACAAATAGGTCAGCGCCACGGCCAGCAAGAGCACCACCGACGCCCGCCGCATAGTACTGGCCCCCCACAGAAGTTGACCATTTTCCTGCTGCCTTTTGGTCATCAGCAACCACCGTCGCAGGGAAAATTTCACGGTACTCCTCGGTGTCCAGCAGGTTTCGGATGCGCCGGCCGAAGTCCTCCGACAGGCCCGCCGTGTGGGTGCCCATGATGATCTTCTTCTGGGGGTACTTGCCCAAGAAGTAGGCCGGGAACAGGTAGGAGGAGAACTCCGACTTGCCCATACGAGGGGCGATGTTGATGATGACGCGCTTTTTGCGCCCCTCGATCACGTCGGTGAAGATCTTGGCCAGCCTTTTGTGGTGGGGGCCGATCTTGAAGCCCGGGTAAACCGCGCTGGCGAACCCGAGCATGTTGTCCTGCGCTGCCGCAAGGCGGGTGCGCTTTTCCCGCTCCTCCAAGTCCTGAAGAAGCTCTGCTTTTTCGGCGGCCGTCATGTGCGGCAGCGCCTTTTGGAGCGCTTCAAGCTCCAGTTTGGTCAAACTCGTGAGCGCGCTCACTCGTCACACTCCAGAGTGAGCAGTTTTTTCTTACAGCGCTCCATCAACCACAGCGCCATGCCCCCGTCAGCGTAGGTGGAGGCAAAAAACTCCTCGCCCTCAGGCGTGTAGCCCACGATCAGGAAGCCTTCAAACTTGCCTTTGAGGTTCTCCAGCGTGATGTCCGGGTCCAGATCGAGCCGGGTGACGCCGTTGAAGGGGATGACCTGCCCCATTACGCGCCGGGAGCCTCGCTGGACTCCGCGTCTGTCGGTTTTTCGACAGGTGTGATGTCTTCTACCGGCTGGCTCGACATATCAATTACATCCACCACCCCCATGAACTTGCCCAGCTTCTCCTTGATGCGTGCATCAAGCTCGGCGTCGCTGGCCGGCGCTTGCTTGACCTCGATCTTCTCGGTGAACAGGCCCACTTCCGTGACCTTGCCCAGCAGGCCCAGCGCTTTCAAGCGGATGTTGGCGTTGGGATTCTCGGTTTCTTCCAGCAGCTTGGCCACCGTGTAGCCGCGCAGGTGCTTTGCCTGCTCCACGAACTCCCAGTCGTAGGCGGTGAGCATGCCTACCAGCCGCTGCACGGCGGCCGGCGTCTTCATGGTGGTCAGCGCGTGGTGCACATCTGACTGGGGTGAGCCTGTGGTGATGGCGGCAAACGCAGCCCGGGCGGTCGTGGCCGCCGCCTTGTCTTCCACGCCTTTTTGCGTCAGGCCCAGTTCTTCCAGCCACTGCGATGTCTCAAGCTGGGCGTCGATCAAAGCGGCAGGCTCCGCTTTTTCCAAGGATGTGAAGCTGGCCGGACGACCATCGACGACAGTCGGCGCAAAATCCCCATTGATCAGGTGGTCCAGCATTGATGCGTAGGTTGAAACCTCGTTGGGCGTACTGTACACTTTGTTTGGCAGTTGTCGCAAGCATCTGCTTCTCCTCAGGTGGGGGCATGAGCGACCCTCCTGTTCAAGCGCCCCGGGTAACCCCCGGGGCTTTTTTTCGCCTGTAACTGTCTAAGTTTTGACAAAGATCGTCGGGATTTTTTTAAAAAATTTTCGGGGGTCACGAAATAGACAAAGGTATTACAAAGTTTGCTGTGCGGTTGCGGAACAGTGTTCGTGCGGCGCGCCCCTGCCCACTCCTATACAGGGTGCCCACCCCCCGGTGGGGTCGACAGGGTAGGCAAAGCTGACCTTCCCAGAACCCCCCATACGTAAGATGAAATTGTCGACGGGGCAGCAACCCAGTCGATGCAGCACACGCTGCTTTCAACCAACGGGGACAACGTGTCCCCATTCATCTAGGAGAAGCAAATGTCTCGTTCTATCGTTCACGCCGCCCTGACCGCAGCCCACACCTACGGCGAGAAGGTGGCCCAGCTACAACGCATCTATCGTGGCCAGTCGGCCGACGCTGTCCGGGCGGCATTGCTGCCGCAGGTGGCTTGCTTTCCCAAGTATCGGGTGACGCTGGTGCCCGGCTCAGGCAAGGCTGAGGGCCGGATGGTTCTGGACTCGGATCACAAGAACTACGAAGCTTGCCGCAAGGCCCTTGGCCGGCTCGTCTCTGACATCGTCGGCGGCGGCTCAGCCAAGCAGGAAACCCCTGCGCCCGTCAGCCGGGCACATCGCGCCGCAGCCAAGGCCTACCTTGCTCAGTTCGACACGCTGTCCGCTGCGATCGCTGCGCTTCGCGCCGTTGCCTGACCTGATGGGGACAGCTTGTCCCCGTTCGTTTTTTCTGGCGGCCATGCCTGCGAGGGCTGGCCGCTGTTCTCTTTCATGTCCAACCCGGAGCATCAACCATGCAAGAAATCCACACCGGCGCAGCCGTTGCAGCCGCCTTTGCCTTCGTCACATCCCTGATGGCGTGGGAACTGGGCCTCATCGCCCTTCCCTTCGTGTTCATCACCGCCTTCGTCTTCGCCCTCGTCCTCATCGCCTAACCCCAAGGAGAACCACCATGAACCGCAAACCCACCTACGAGAACACCGGCATCCTCACCATCCACGGCAAGGAGTTCCGCATCGACACCTACTACCCCAACGGCAAGGCGCAGCCCAACTACGCCATCTTCCACGTCTGGGAGCGCAACGCCATCCGTGAGGGCGACAGCCTCACCTTTGCCTCTGAAGACGGCTTCATCCACTGGCTCGAACAAGTGCAGGCCCCCGTGCAGCGAGGTCTCTTCTGACTGAGAACGGGGACGCAATGTCCCCGTTCTTCCCCTTAACACGTGCTTCGTGTAGGCAAACTATGCAAAAAACGCATCAGACAATTGTCCACATTAACTGCAAGCCAGCATCTGCCTCCGAACCCGCATGGATGCTAGCGTCTGGCTCTCTCAACATATCTATCTATCTCTTTTTAGAAATACTTATATGTATGGATGGCTATTTTTTAGCACGTGTGAAGAAGAACAAGGCTAATAACACGTGCTTAAAAATAGCCACTGAAGCTAGTGCATTTTTTGAAAAGCACCTCGATAGCTATGCGAACGCAGCGCAAGCCCAGTATCCATGCCACTTCCAGCCGAATCGCTTACTTGCAGTTTATCTGGACACTACAGACCGGGCACGTGTTAAGCTCGCAGTCCTTCACCACTAGCACGTGTTAACCATGCAAACCTACCCCGAAAAAACCACCTTCATCTGGGAAGAGAAGGAGCGTCTGCCCATGTCCTACGCCATCGATCAGATGGCTCAGGCCCTTCGGATGCGAGGCACGCCGCAGCGAAAAGCGACCTACGTGGCGGTCGTTCGTGCCCTTGAGGCGGTCCAGCACGAGCACGACCCTGACTACATCAGCGTCAAGAAACTGAAGGCCATGCTCATCGCCGCCGCCCACGAGCACGGCTGGTACGCCCAAGACATGAAGACGCTGGCCCAACGTAAACCGCCGCTGCCCGAGGCACCCGAGGGGATGAAGGCGTGCCGCAAGTGCCGGGAGATCAAGCCCCGGGATGAGTTCAAGGCCAAGCCCACGCCGGCCAAGGCCCGCAAGTACGGCTGGAAGGAGGACACCGGGCAGCTAACCCTGTCGCATCTGTGCGCCACCTGCCGCAAGAACAACCAGCAGGCCAAGTCCCGGATCGGGATTCGTAGCGGGGTCAAGCGCAAGTTCGACCCCGAGGTGCTGCGGAACAACCCCGAGCTTGCCCGGCGGGTGGCCCAGTATCAGAAGTTGGAGAACCAGATCCGGACGCACTATGCCCGGGTGCGGGCCGCCTTTGCCAGCGCGAAGGTCGCGATCCTCGACCCGGAGGGGACGTTCTATGAGTATCAGTTCAAGACGGACGCGCTGCGCCAGTTCTACGAGTGCAAGAAGGCGTTGGTGATGGCGGCGGGCAACCGACTGCGTGACAGGTTCGGCGAGGCCGCGCCCCTGCCCGACGCTTGGGGGATGCTGCTGACCCGGGAGGAGCAGGTCGAGTTGTCAAACCTACACGATGAAGCCGTGTTATCCAGCACGAGCAAGCGCAAGCCATCCCTGTGGACGATCGAGGTCAAGGACAAGGATGAAGATTAAGAACGGGGACAGCGTGTCCCCATCCGTCGCCGGTGCGGCCAACCACCGGCTATTCAAGCAAGGAGAAAGCAAATGACTGATGTGACGCAAAACTGTGAGCACACCAAGGGCGACGGCTCGTGGTGGGAGTACGACGGCAGGGGCATCCCCCTGTGCAGGGTGTGCGACAAGTGCCGAGAGGCACGCCTGTCCCGCTACAACCCGGTGATCTTTGGCCACTACACCGAGGCCGACATCGACGAGCAGATCGAAGCAGACTACTGATGCGAGGAGAAAGCAAATGACTGTACTGATCGGAGACCAGATTGAGATGGCGCGGCTGCTGACGCTGCGCCGCATGCTGATGCTGGAGATGCGCGGCATGCGCCGGCAAGGACGCACAGCCTACGCGCTGCTCAAGGACATGGGGTTCAAGGGCAGCCGAGAGTCCGTGCTGGCGCAGGTCAGCGATGTGAGAGATCAACTGCTAGGAGAAAGCAAATGACGCAAGCAATCAAGAAGAACGGATGGACGCTGGTCCATGCCCGCACGGGCACGCCGGTGCAAGAAGGTGAAGAAGTCCTCAACTTCCGGGGCGAGGCCGACACGCTCACGGGCGGTGCACCGCCCCACAAGCCCTCATCGTCTGGCTTTGTCTGGACGCAAGGCGGTGCTGAGTTCTACCCGTCGGTGTTCGACCTCAAGTGGGTGCAGCAGTAAGCAGGAGTGGGGCGAGGCGACCAGTGTCACTCTCGCCCCTGCCAACCAAACCAGTTCACAACCAAGGAGAAAGCAAATGAAAGACGCGTTCAAGACCCACGCCAAAATGGCGGCCACTGACTTCAACCGCGAGACCGCAATGCGGCTGATCAAGCCGACGCTGCTGCGTCAGCCCATCGTGGCCCAGACGTTCCACCTCATCCCTCCCCGCTTGCGAGCGGCTGCGTGCCTGCGCATCGCGACGTTCAGCGAGGCTGTGTACATGAGCACTGTGCTGTCCGGGCTGGAGTCGTTCACAGATCCCAAGCTGATCAACCTGCTCGACCGCTTCATGACCCCGGGCTGGAAGGCAGAGACGAGCGACTACGCCGGCGGCGATGCGCCCAACCGGGACTACCGGTTCACCCGCAAGTGCACGTGGGACCACGACAAGCGATCGATCGGGTACAAAAAGCTCATCAAGGAAGAGATGCGCGTGCCCGACACGTTCGACATCGTGATGACCATCAGCGCATGGGTCAAGGAAGACAGCCCGACCTGCCGCATCGTGACCAAAGAACACGAAGAGACCATCAAGAAGGTCGACCGATTCATCGTGTGTGAGTAAGGAGAAAGCAAATGACGCAGATCGAGTACATCAAAAAGCCGAGCATCACCACGCTGCGGGCTGCGCTGTTCCGTGCAGCTAACGCAGGCAGCACATTCGTCCAACTCACATGGGGTGAGAACCAGATCGTTGTCGAGAAGACGCGCTGGGGGTGGGACGGCCACGGCTGGATCGGCCGCAACGGCGGCGCAGACCTCGCGAAAGAACTCAGCCTCGCAGGGATGAGCAAGTAGATCGGGGACATCCCGTCCCCAATGTGTGGGGGCTGCACATTCTCAGCCTCGTGTTAGTTCAAGCAACCAAGTAAGGAACCATCATGGCTCATGAAATCGCATTCGTTAACGGCAAAGCTCAGTACGCCTCCACCCAGCGTGAGTGGCATGGCCTCGGTCAGATGATGCCCGCAGGGGCAAGCGTCGAGGAGTGGCAGAAGCAAGCAGGCATGGACTACAAGATCCAGCGCGGGCGCATCCGCTACGCCACCGAGGTTGTCTCCCCCGACACCAATGTCTCCGCACTCCAGTGCGTCGACGACAAGATCGTGCTGTTCCGCTCCGACACGCTGGCCCCGCTTGGCGTGGTGTCTGACTCCTACAAGGTGGTGCAGCCCATGGAGGTGCTGGAGTTCTTCCGTGACTGGGCAGACAAGGGCGGCGTGACGATTGAAAGCGCAGGGGTTCTGTTCGGTGGCAAGCGGTACTTCGCAACCGCCAAGCTTGCCGAGGGCGTGTCTCTCGACGGAGGCCGGGACAAGGTCGTGCCCTACGCGCTGCTGTCCACCTCTGCCGATGGCTCGCTGGCCACCGAGTGCCGCTGGACTACGGTGCGGACTGTGTGCAACAACACGCTGACCATGGCCCGTCGCAGCGCAGCTTCGTTCAAGGTCTCGCACCGCTCGGTGTTCAACCCGGACGATGCCCGCGCCGCAGTCGAGGCAGCCAACGAGGAGTTCGGTGCGTTCATGCAGATGGCGCGTGACCTTGCCAAGTTCAAGTTGGACGCAGAGATGGCCGAGTCGCTGACTGTCAAGCTGCTGACCAAGGCCAGCGCAGAGGTGGCACGCGAGTCGGCTGCGTTTGAAAAGATCATGTCTTTGTTTAGTGGGGGAGGGAAAGGTAGCAACTTCGAGACGGCACACGACACCGCATGGGGTTGGCTCAACGCAGTCACTGAGTACGCTGACCACCACGTGCGTGCACGCAGCGATGAGAACCGCCAAGCTTCGGCCCTGTGGGGCCCGGGCGATGCGCTCAAGCAGAAGGCCGTCGACCTTCTGACTGTCTGAGTGTGAGAGATCGGGGACACGTTGTCCCCATCCGTTGCCGGGTGCGGTTCACCCGGCTATTCAAGTAATCAAGGAAGCATCATGCAAGAAATCAACGCAACCCAAGCTCAAAACCAAACCGCCGGCGCAGTCAGCCAAGAAGGTGTAGTCACCCCGGGTCTTGAGCATGCATACGTCAGCGCCGCATACGCGCAAGGTCTGGAGATCCGCATCAAGGAACTCAACGAGCGCATCATCAAGCTGCAAGAGAACCAGCAACCACCCTTTGTCAACTCCATCTTCTCTGCACTCGACGCACACATCAAAGCAGTAGTAGCTGAAGCCATGCAGGTCAACATTGACCGGCGCATCAAGGACATTGCCGACGAGGTGGCACGCGATGTGTTGTCCGAGCACGTTGGCGAGTACGACCACGACATGTACGACCGACTCGAAGACAAGCTCGACGACAAGATCAACGACGCGATCGACGAGTACGACTTCGAGGACAAGATCAACGACGTGCTGCGCAACGCAACTGTGACCATTGAGGTCTGATCAAGCGGGGGCTTCGGCCCCCATCTTTTTATTCAAGGAGAAGCAAATGGGTGATCGTGTTCTGTTCCAAGTGATTCAATCTCGCCGCAATACTTCGGGCCCGGCGCTGTTCGGCCCGGTGGTGTACTGCCATTGGTCTGGCTCGGCAGCGCCGCGCATCGCGCGGGCACTGGCTGATCGCATGGCCTCCCGCCCGGGGGATCTTGAGTACGCCACTGCGCGGCTCGTGCAGGAGTGCATAGCGACTGATCCAGAGGGTAGCACCGGCTTCGGTGTCTGGAATGCCGAGAGCGTGCTGACCGAGGGCGACACGCACGGGGACGCTGGCGTGGTGCTGATTGACTGTGGCGATGGGTTCAAGTGCACGTGCTTGGGCGGGTACCTGCGCACCGGCCCGGATGGGTTCCCAACTGAGTGAAGGAGAAAGCAAATGCTGCAAAGACAGAAGCTACTGAACGACGGCTACACATGGGAAGAGGCCGAGGACTATCTCTGGAATCTTGCCGAGGACCAAGCCGACGCTGAGCGCGACCGCGAGGTCGCAGAGTATTTCGACAACCAAGGAGAAAGCAAGTGAGCAAGATCAGTGACGCAGCCAAAGCCGCAGCGGTAATGCAGTTTGTCTCGGACAGCGGAGACATGGGGCTCACGCCCGAGCGGGCGGTGGCGTTGTTCGACGAGCTTGGCTCGACGTTCGGCCCAGTGGACGACGTGCTGGAGAAGTACGACTGCACACGTTGGGGGGTCTACGACGACTGGCCCGGTGAGGATTATTGGGAAGGCATCGAGGTGCTAGCCGGAATCATCGACCAGATGTTCGACCACTTCGAGTTCTTACCCAAGCAGATTTAACAACCAAGGAGAAAGCAAATGAAAGTGAAGACAAGTGAACTGACCGGGGTCGCCCTTGACTGGGCGGTGGCGAAGTGTGAAGAGGTGCAGATAGATATTTGTGCCATGCCGGAGATGGTCGAGCTTTTGCGAATGCCGCTTGGCTCTGGCCGATGGAGGCCCTCACGCGACTGGGCGCAAGGTGGGCCGATCATTGAGCAGGAACGAATTTGGGTACAGCCCGAAATCGGAAAGGAAGGAAGCGGCAATGCGTGGTACGCCGTTTCCATGCACAGCACCGATGCCTACGGCCCCACACCCCTGATCGCAGCCATGCGCTGCTTTGTTTCTTCTCGACTGGGCGACGAGGTCGAGATCCCCGATGAACTTATGCAAGGAGAGTAATCATGCAAGTCATTCTCGTCGCTATCTGTTTGTTCGCGTGGCTCACGCACATCTTTACCTGCTTCGCGCAGGCCATGTGGGGGTTCCTGCTGGCCGGTGCGATCTTCTTCCCGATCGGCGTGCTGCACGGGTTCTATCTCTGGTTCAAGTAAGGAGAAAGCAATGAATGAATACCTAGTAGAAGACCGCGACCATCCCGCAGGAATGGGTGGGGTGCAGAAGCTGTACCGATTCGCCAACGGGTACGGCGCGAGTGTGATCCGCACCATGTTCAGTTACGGCGGCACGGAGGGCCAGTG
>JACCDG011678919.1_pt1 | contig 10007 bp, 12 predicted proteins | sample 7442471 | NCBI WGS metagenome assembly JACCDG01 (sample SAMN15323444, study PRJNA562643) | freshwater metagenome | isolation source: river surface water | place: USA:Blue River Watershed | collected 2017-08-17 | reverse complement strand
ATGCTTTGTTGCTTTTCGAATGATTGTTGAGTGAGAAACTCCAAAATCTTGCGCAATGCGAGTATAGGGCTCGCCATTCTTGATTCTGATAAGGACCTGATCCACTTGTTCAGGTGTAAGGTATTTTTTGCGCATACTGTAGGTGTCAAACATAATAGTTTACATTTTGGAAAAGTCAACGCAAAGCAAGCTCTACCCATGATTTTCCTCCTGTCCGCTTTGCGCTTGGAATAAAGCAAGCACATGCTCTGCCAGTCTGATGCCGAACTATTTTGAAAAACGCCTCCTGATTGGATTCGATTGATTTCAAAATGAGCAGGATGGCCTGTTTTGAACAGAGTGGACGATTTGCTAGCCAATCCTAATAATAAGGAAGGGGGAAGGGGCTGATTGGCGGCTGCCAAATAAAGAAGACTGAAAGATAGGTATTTGAGTTGATTTTGAGCTTCGAGGTCCATATGAAGCCCATTTTGATTCGGAAGTGTTTGAGAAGATTGACTTGAGGTCCAGATTTGCATTCTAGAGGTCAGGGGTTCGATTCCCCTCAGCTCCATAGTCGGTAATAACCAACTAGGAACGGCAGGCGTGGGCTTCATATGGGATTCATAATTCTCAAACGTTTGCTGCGCTTTTTTGTGTAAATGCTCTGGGCTTAAATGAGCATAAATCTGTGTAGTGCTCATATCCTCATGCCCTAAAAAATTCTGGACCTCATAAAGACCCCAAGCCGGACCCCAGGTTCCCATAACCAGATGAGTAGCACAGGTGTGGCGCAAATCATGGAACCGAATTCTGCGAGAAATTCCAGCGAACTCTTTGTGTTTTTTCCACTTAGGTGTATAGCCACCAGCTCTTTTTTCGCCATCTGCTTTTGGGAAAACAAACTCATCACTTGGACAAGCATGTTTCCAGGTCAGCAGCGCTTCTAAAGCTGGTCGGAGTAAGGGAATTGTTCGATTTGCTCCTTTTGTCCCTGCATCTTTGCTGCGACTGATTGAGATTTTGGGGTAGGTGCTATCTAACTCAACATCGTCCCATCGTAAAGGCCACAGCTCTCCTTTTCTCATTCCGGTATAGATGGCAAACTGGTAAATCAGTCGAAACTCTTGCGGAATTTTTTCGCAAGATAAAATTTTGTGGATTTCTTCTTTTTTTAAGTAGTTCCATTTTTGACCAGCGACAGATTGCTTTGCCACTTGAATCCCTTTAGCTACATTCTCTTTCAGCAGTCCCTCTTCTACTGCGTCACTGAAACATTTTTTAAGAAGGGCTGCGACGAGTTTTTGGGTGCTCTCCGATAAAAACCGCTCACTTGGTTTCATTCCTCCACCTTTTACGGGGACAAGAGCCTTTTTCTTCTGTAAGTCATATAGAAAATCTTTGATATCTTTTCTCGAAATTTCAGTGAGGGTCATATCCGCTAATTCAGAAGTGAGGACATGATTAGATAGATTATTCTCATCTGTTTTCACAGAGCGATTGTTTCGTCTTCCGAACCATTTTGTTGCCCATTGCCGCAAAGTTAGTCCGCCCCGGCTATAACTATTTTTCTGTAGTAAGGTAGCCAGCAAATTCTTTCTCATTTGATCAGCTTCTTCATAGGTTAAAAATGTCTCAGATGAGCACTTTTTACCATCGGATCCTGTTAATCGAATTCGGAATTTACCAGAGGGCAACTTTTCGATACTACCTGCTCCTGGACTTCGACGTTTTTTTGCCATTATACAAGCCTCATCGTTTGCAAAACCTTCTCCGCTTTCCTTTGATCCAGCGGATTGAGGGCTGTATCAAGTGCTTCGATGGGTGGCTTTAGTTTCCGCTGTTTCCGTTTGCGAGGGATTTTGGTCTGCTCCTGTTGTGAACTTGTTATTAAGTCTTCTTTGTCCTCTTTTCTCCGTTTTTGATTTTCTTCTAGATAAACCCCTACATTCCCAAGTGTTTTAAAGAGGGATAAAATCAAAGTGTGTGCGTTTTCATCAAAATCATTCATCATATTGTGTGTTCTGGTTCCCAAAAAAAATAAGGTCTACCGAATAAAAAAAAGCTAGCATGGGTGCTTGATTTTGACAACAATATTTTTTCTAATTTTTTTAGTTATAACTACCTCTTATGTATAGATCTGTAGCTATATGTAGGTTATCTCCTACACAAGGTCACTCCTCTTTTTTTGAAAAAATCTGCTTGCACTACCTACGATCCTGTGTAATCGTTCAGATAAATAGAAAAGAACACACGTAATCATTTATGAAAATCACTGCTCGCAAAGCCCTTTCTTCCTTTTTTACACTACAACAACAACTCCATCATCCTCATAGTCCCATGGGGAAACAATTAGACCGCGCCAAACATGAATGTGTCCCTTCCTCTCCTCGCTCAAATCACATCGAGGATTTAAATATTGCCCTGGTTGATTTGTCTCTCCTGCTCATAGATTTAACCGAGGATGAAAAAAGAGTCTGTGAGCTTCGCTATGGACCTTCTGGAGAGGTGATTCCTTATCAAGATACTGTCTGTAAGGAAGCTCTTACCCGTGTTCAGTTTGAGGATGGAAGCGCCGAGATGATGACCAAAGAGGGAGAGACTCTGATTTCTTCCTCCCCTCCTCTTTCTGGGTTTGTGCAAGTCACGGGTTGGAAAAGACGATGTCTTACCTATCAAGAGATTGCCGCAAAACTAGGCATTCCTTTTCAAACAGTGAGGAAACTAGACCGAAGTGCGTGCGAAAAAGTAAGAGAAGCAGCCAGGAGGAGATAAATGGATAAAAGAAATTATTGTTTTTCTAGAAATCCTCTTGTTTTTGGAAAAAGGATGGAGCAACCTCCCTCGTCTGATATCAAGCGGGCAATGGGTCTTTGGAATGCCTCGTTAGAAGATGCTCTTAAGCTGGGTGGAGACATCACCAGAATGGCGATTTCCGCTATGCATTTACGCCACGACCGAAAGTATATAGTAGTCGATGTCAAGACTCATATGCTTATGCCAGGCATGTGGCCTGCACTACCTGGTTGGCATACAGATGGAGCGCCACGGGATGAGAAATTGAATCCTCAAGGGCTGGGTGCTCCCGACCAATTTGCTCAAGAGCTGCCAGATGTTCGTTCACCTCGGTATCATTTACTTGTAACAGGGCAGGGCTGCTTAACCGAATTTATTCAAGGCCCCCTAGAACTTTCTTTACCTCAAGCCCCCTCTCTAGATTTGTATGCATTGATTAGTAAACAAGTCCGTGAAAAAATACAAGCAGGCGAAGTGAAAAGTCAGTCAGTCCCTTCCTGTCAAGCTGTGGAATTTGATTGGCATGATTTGCATTCCGCTGTTGTCGCTACGAAAAAAGAATGGCGGTACATGATCCGGGTCACAGAAACAGACTATCTCCCTCCTTGCCAAGACATCAATCAAATTGTTCGTGTTCAGCAACAAGTATATATCACTCAGGATTTTGGTTGGTAGAGAAGGAAAATATGAAAAGAAACATTATATTAGATACAGATAGCTATAAAGCGAGTCACTTTTTGCAATATCCCCCGAATACCACTTCTATGTATTCCTACCTAGAATCGCGTGGAGGGCGATATGGCTCTACCTTATTTTTTGGTTTGCAGTATTTGCTCAAGGAGTATTTTTCTGGTTGTGTGGTGACTCCTGTCGATGTCGAAGAAGCTGCTGTCTTCTTTTCGGTGCATGGTGAGCCCTTTAACTACAAAGGCTGGATGAGGATTGCAAGGGAGCTAGGTGGGTATCTGCCTATCCGAATGAGAGCCATTCCAGAAGGAAGTGTCATGCCAACTCATCATGTGCTTCTCACTGTGGAATCAACCGACCCAGAAACGTTTTGGATTGTGTCCTGGCTGGAGACACAACTTGTTAGGCTTTGGTATCCGATTACTGTAGCAACACAGAGCTATTTTATCAAAAGGCTTATCTTGGAGTATTTACAAGAAACCTCAGATAAACCGGAATCAGAAATCAATTTCAAACTACATGACTTTGGCTCTCGTGGGGTATCCAGTCGGGAATCTGCTGGAATTGGTGGAATGGCTCACTTGGTTAATTTTTGTGGCTCTGACACAATCGAAGGAATCCGGTATGCGATGGACTATTATGATCATCCTATGGCTGGTTTAAGTATTCCCGCAGCGGAGCACTCCACGATCACAATGTGGGGAAAGGAGAAGGAAGAAGCAGCTTATCAAAACATGGTTGCTCAATTTGCAAAACCTGGAAAACTTTTTGCTTGTGTCTCTGACTCTTATGATTTGTTTCATGCAGTAGAGCATATCTGGGGCGATCGTTTGCGAGATGAGATTATGAATTCTGGAGCTACTTTGGTCATTCGGCCTGACTCAGGACATCCATCAACGGTAATCTTGAAAACCCTGCAAATCCTTGAACGAAAAGTGGTCATGCAAAAAAATCTAAGAGGGTACAAGTTGCTTCCTCCTGCTTTTCGATTACTCCAAGGAGATGGAGTGAATGAAGAGAGCATTGCAGAGATTTTATCGACCATGAAAGTACATGGCTACTCTGCCTCCAATATTGCATTTGGTATGGGAGGAGCCCTTTTGCAAAGGGTTGACCGAGATACTCAAAAATTTGCGTTCAAATGTTCCGAAGCAGTTGTGAATGGACAAACAGTGAATGTGTTTAAAGATCCTATCACAGACCCTGGAAAAAAGAGCAAGACTGGTAGATTTTCACTCGTTAAAAATCAAGGAAAATATGAAACAATCGGAGGAGAGGTATCTAGCTCCTTGCTTGAGCCTGTATTTGAAAATGGCAAGATTCTCAAATTGGTTGATTTGGAACAAATCCGAGCCCGAGCAGAAGAGGGGTTATGAACATACTTAATAGTGTCATGTCGATTGCTCTTGATGAAAAACTCATTAAGACCGATAGAGCTGTTCGGCTCCATGCCATTTGCACAGGAGCGGGTGCTGGTATTCAGAGCTATATATGGGCAACGCCTGGATGTTCAACATATTTTTCAGGCTCTTCTTTCCCTTATGGCGAAGCAGAAATTGTGAAAACTCTTGGTTTTGTTCCAGAGAGATTTTGCTCTGTAGAAACTGCTGTTGATTTGGCAATGATTGCCTATATGAAAGCCTATGATCCGAAAAGTAACAAATCCCCAATAGGACTTGGCCTCACTGCTTCTGTCGCAAGTCTAAAAGAGCATAAAGGGGAACATCGAGTTCATGCTGCTGTGATTACTAGAAGTAGAGTTCTAGCCGCATCGATCCTTTTAGATAAAGGAGTAGGGGGTATAACCCGTATGCATGATGGGATGGAGGCTGATAGATTGGGAATTGGGCTTATTTTATGTGCACTTGGGGATGTTAATTCTGCTTATTTGATTCTGCGACATCAGATGAGCCCAGTTGACTGGGGACTTAATGCTTTGCAACAATTTTTTAAACGTCCCTTTTTTACCTCCACTGGGAACCGATTGCCCACTCCTGATTCCCAATCAGAAGACCTCCTCTTTTTTCCTGGCTCTTTTCATCCACCCCATGCTGGCCATTTTGATGTCGCAACAAAAGTGACAAGAGAGACTGGGTATATTCCTATTTTCTCTATCACTCAAAATCCACCTCATAAATCTAGTCTTTCTCTCCAAGAGATGTTAGAGCGAGCCAAAATGTTAAAAGGGCATGATTGTCTTTTCGCCGAAGGGGACTCCCTCTATCTAGAAAAAGCAAGGAAATTTCCTGGTAGCTCTTTTGTGATTGGGGCAGATGCTTTAACCCGAATGCTAGATCCTAAATGGGGACTAGATATTGAACCTATGCTTAGAGAATTTGAGCACTTAGGAACTAGATTTTATGTCAGGGGTCGATTGAATACAGAGACTAACCAATTTATCAAACTTTCTGATATTCCACTTGCTGCTTCGCACCCTTGTTTTGTTAAGCTGCCAGGTCGATATGATGGAAGTTCTAGTGCAATAAGAGAGGAAAATAAATGAAACTTTATAAATTAACAGACCACAATGGGAAAACGAGGGCAGGCGAGGATAACGAGTTGCAATGGGGTCCTAATGTCACGCATGCAGCAAAAGGGGAGGGAATAGAGCTTTGTTCTCCAGACCTCATCCATGCTTATGAACATCCACTTTTGGGCGTTATCATGAACCCCTGTCATGCTGATTTCCCCAAAACCACCATGAGATTATGGGAGGCAGAAGGAGAGGTTGTGGCCAGAGAAGGGGTATATGAATCAACAAGAACGGGAGAATAAATAATGATTTTACCTGGTCTTATAACCATGATTCCTGACATTGATTATTTGAGTGGCAATGGAGTACCTGAACAATTACAGTCTATTCTTATGGACATTTGGGGTGCCAATGCCGGAGTGTTTTTAGAGAGAGAACATTGTATTGTAGAACGTCTTCCAAAGTGGATGCGTATCTCTTTAAGAGGTGCATATTATGAAGATATCATTTCCTACTGGCATCTGACCCCAATCTTTGCTTATTTGCAAATTCAGGATGGAATAGTAGAAATTTCGGATTTGGGCGAATTCTCGACAAATTACAAATTATGCACTGGCGCTCTTTATCCCAAAATAAAATTTCATCCTGATTTTAAGTTTGGATTGCGGATAAAACGCAAGCAAAATACTTTGTCGATAAAAACAGATTTAAACCAGGCAGCCAAAAGCTGTATTAATTTCATTTTCATGGCGCGTTGTAATATCCCAAGACCTGAAGAGTATAGGTCTCCAAGATATAGTTTAGATGAAATTGTGAGGAAATAAAATGAACGGAAAATTAATTATAGAAACATCAGAATACCAAACTGTAGAATATGATCTCAAAAACTGTTTCCCTTCTGAGGGAATCTTTCTGTCAGTAAACGGAGAAAGCGTCTATAATGGCTTCCATCTTTATGCTCAATCCAGTTCAAAGAGATTTAACACAAATGAGCAAATAAAACAAGAGATAGAGAAGCAGAACAAGATCAAAGAGCTTCGAGAAGAACATGAAAAAGTTAGAAGAATTTTTATAGATACTAAGTATCTTTCCGATCCTTACTTGGAAGCCAGATCATCATTATATAACATTGAAGAGCGGCTTGTTGCATTAGAAGGATGTTACCGGATCACCGAATATGAGTGGAATCAAATTAGAGAATCTGTCTGGACAGATTTATATCTTGGCACAAACTCTCCGTTTGATGGAATTAGTCATGACATTACGAATTCTGTTTTTTTTGCTTTTAGAAGATGTGGTTATCTACTTGGTCAAAACCATCGATGGAACAAAGAAATTTTGTGCAAAAAAACAGATAAGCTTGGGGTTATTCTTGTTTCTGCTACTAAAATCCTTGATTTGGAGACATTAAAACGCTGTGCCGAAATGGTAAGACCTGTCAATTGTACTTTTGAGTACGAACACATAGCAGAATAGGACTTATGGAACTTATTGATTATATTTTATCCCCATCTTTTTATGAAACTCTTCCTGGCATTCAACTATTAGAGATGTGGGAAGATGGGACCGAACGAGTTAGGATTTTAGGTGGATCCATGTTTATGGTCTTCCTCAGTCTCATGATCTTCGCGTGAGGGGCTTTTGCTTTTCTGACAAAATAACAAGGGTCAGTGTCTTTGAAATATTGGTCCCTATTAATGATTTTTACGAGCTGGTCGACCACTTTATCAACTGGGTCAATGCACCCGGATTTATTCCTATCGAAGAACTTGTGGAGTGGTATACAAGTGAAAATAACCCATTAACCCCAAAAGAGAATGAAATAAATGTATAGAAAAAAAGAAGAAGCTAGTGGTTTTGAAGAGTTGCTTGGCCTTATTTTTAAAATTTTAGGAGAAAATCCAAGCGAGGAGAACCGAAAGATTGCACATCGAATTTATCATGCTGTAGCTGGAGCTGATTTTGCTTGGGATGAACTCCGCTCGGGGACCGAAGAGTGTATGGAGAGGTTTGGACTTGCTCAATTTGTGAATGATGAGTGGGAATTTGGACCCACTAAATAGAAGGAGGAATATGAAGAAGAAAACACAAACACTAGAAACAAACACGCAACTAAAACCAAAAGCAACTTGGCCTCAATTCACTTGCCCTTCCGAGCCTACAGAAGGCTTGCTCGGCATCATCACCAATTTTGCCAAGGAATTGAATCAAAACACAGAAGGAACGGTTGTAACGTCATTTTATAATTTCCCTGGTAACAAGAATAAATTCCGTTTTAATATTTACTGTCCCAAAGGCTCATCTGAGGGCTATAATCTTGATTATTCCCCTTTCCTTGTGAATCTACTACCAGATGGCAGTCTCGAAATAGACAACTACAAACCAGGACGGGAAATAAAAATTGATATTGATACAGAAGAGAAACTCCAACTCTTTTTGCACGACTTTGCTCGATCTCCTATTATCAAAGAGGTTATTGAGCAGCAAATGCTTCGGAAAGCAACAGGAATTCCATGGTAAACCTAACTTAACTATCATTCCAGGTTCTGAAGGTCCCAACCCGAAATAATTTTGAAAATATTTTTCTCGACGGTAAGATAAAATATTTTCAGATGAGTGTTGACATTCTCATTCGGAGTTGCTATAAACAAAATTAAGGAGAGGTGTATCTAAATCACCACTCCTTTTTCATTTCGGGAGTAGTCGCGGGGTTTTCGATCTAGTTGTCCCTCCTCCTTCTATCCCTCTTATACCCCCCTTCTCCCAGTGAAGTAGGTTGACTTATCAACCCCTATGCCCGCACATCTTGCGTGGCCATTCATCAATACGTTTAAACTCGCCATGCCAGGCTAAAAGGCGTGAATCCTGGTACCTGAAAAGATAATTTAATGTAAAATACTAGCCTTTTCGCTAGCATTCTAGGTGCAAATCCTGGTCTTTTCGTTGCCAGTGCTGAATGGACTATAGACCTTTAAAGGTCATTACATGACTCCTATAGAGATATCCTCTTTTTAAGAGAGGGTAAAGAATGATTCAAGAAGAACTAATGCGAAGTTGGTACTAATAGAATTGGTACAACAGATGAAAATTTTATTTATGGGTCTATAGTTGTTTCGACACTGGCATTTTTTTATCTTCGGTCACTAATTATGACCTGCTAACTCACGTGGAACGGAAGATTATTACCTGATCATTCCGAAAATTCGTGGGATTATTACCTGGTCTTTTCATTGATTCAGTAGCTCAAATAGTAGAGCAGGGTTCTGATTTCCATTCCTTTGACAAAGGCTCCCTTATAAAGACGCTCTTGATAAGAGAAAGGTGAAATGACCACTCTAAGAAAGAGTGACGCGCAATTTATATGGAAATTTCCCCTGGGTTGCAGGTTCGATTCCTGCCTGAATCTTTTTACTTCTTCGGGCGCTATCTTCTAAAACTCTGAGTGGCCACCATTTAGAGGAGAATGACCCCGGTTTGAATCATGAGAAAACACATCAAAGAGAAAAAAGAAATACCTCATTATTATAAAGTTACGATTGAAGGAGATTCAAATTTCCTTTTCGCTCTCACAAAAAGAGATGGTTGGTTCAAAATAGGACCTTACAGCCCTACCTATCATAAAGATAGCTATCAGCTTAATGGCACTTTAGACAAAAAGAGTTTTGATCAAAGCATCCTGTCCCTAGAAAGTGCTCTCAAAAAGCTTAAATCTTTGAGGAAGAATCTCAAAAGAGAAGAATTCTTTTTAGAGCCAAAAGCAGAGTCGATTTAGTTCAGTAGCTCAACTGGGAGAGCAATGGATTCCAAATCCATCGGTTGGGGGTTCAAGTCCCTCCTGGATTGTTTGGGAGGGTGGTCGAGTGGCTCAAGACACTGCTTTGCTAAAGCAGAATGTCCTCAAAAGGGGCATCGAAGGTTCGAATCCTTCCCCTCCCGTTGTGATTCGGAGTGTGGTGTAGTTTGGTTGCATTCGTGGTTTGGGACCATGAGGTCGGATGTTCAAATCCTTCCTCTCCGAATTTTCTGTTTAGAGAGAAATCTGGTTATTGATCGTTTTCTAAATTGTCATAGT
>JACCDG011899517.1_pt1 | contig 10008 bp, 7 predicted proteins | sample 7442471 | NCBI WGS metagenome assembly JACCDG01 (sample SAMN15323444, study PRJNA562643) | freshwater metagenome | isolation source: river surface water | place: USA:Blue River Watershed | collected 2017-08-17 | reverse complement strand
ATCCATAAAGCAGCGCCGTAGGAACATGAATTTTTGGCAACAATTCACAAATATTAAGCTTAAAGTTTTTGGCTTTGTCAAAAATAAAGTTTCTTAAAATAAACATCCCAATTTTTTGAGCAATTTTGAACTGAAATATATATTTCAGCTTAGATTGAGATCCACTGACAGGCCAAATCAGCAAGCCGGGGTTACGAATAAATCTTTGAATGAGCTCATCAAGCGATGGCCACAAAGAATCCAAAATCAAATGAGTAAATAATGTATCATTGCTTTCTACTTGCGCTTTCACTATAACAGCAGCGCCAAAGCAAAAACCAAAGCCAACAATTTTTTTGTATTTTTTTTGCGAAGTATAATAATTTACCACCGCGAGAAGATCTTTTGTTTCATCTTTACCAAAAGTTATCAAGGATGGTATCATTTCTAAGAAAGCTGTTTTTACAAGCTCATTTTCTCCGTAACTGTCTCTTGCCGCCATACCCTGACCTCTAAAATCAAATGTAACAACATCTGCATTTTGAAAAAACCACAACGCGGGGGTAAAATATTCTTGGCATGAGCCAAGGCCGCCGGCAACAACAATTAATGTATCAGAATTTTGTCTAAAGTGGGCAATAGACTCAAGGGTAATATTGTCCTCAACGTTTATATTATGCAAAGTTCCAGCTCTGTAAATCTCTGGCACAAATTCCTGCTGCATTATCCCAAATTGCCAAGCTCTAGACTGTAATGGATTGCAAGTATGATAACATTTTTGCCGACAAACATAATTCTGCACAGCTATCGGCAAATTATCAAAATCGGATTTTAATTCTTCTACTTTCTGATCAAGCAAAGAACCTTTATTTAGACTAAAAGAAGATAGGTTTTTAGAAATTTGATCTATCCGTTGGTGCTGAGTGAGAGTTTCTTGCTGAGCACTGCTGGCTAAATAAGCCGAAAAAATCAACAAAAACGTCTTAAAAAAATATCTTAAACGTTGCAAATTCATCATCAAACAAAGAATAAACTAACCTTATTAAGGGTACCATACATTTTATACGTATCCACAGCCATTGAGGTATTTGACAATAAATAGCTATTTTGCCCTTTTATTTATTCAGGCTGAATGAAAGAATCAAAGGCTTAAAGCTAGGACCAAATTTTTCTTTGTCCCTGCAAATAAAAACTCATCATTTTCCATTATGATGTAATCATTACTAATTAGCACCAGATCACCACCCTTTTCTACGGCAACGCAAGCCAATCTACCACTTTTACCTTGCAGCATTTGCCCCACTGTTTTACCAACAAATCTTCGATCAACTTTTAGCCTTGTGGTAGCAAAATTGTTATCAATCTGTACAAACTCTCCAATTGGCATACTTAACTTTTCTGCAAGCTTATCTGCCATTTCAATCTCAAGCGACACACACTGATCTGCACCAACGAGCTTAAGAACAGTCATATGAATTTCATCGATAGCTCTAGCAATCACCCTTGGGACGTTGAGCTGCTTTTTTAAAAGTGCTGTAATTAATGTCGATTGAGCAAAGTCTTCTCCGATGGCAACAATAACTGTCGAGATATCCTCAACCCCTATTTTACTTAAAGTCTCTGCATCTTTAATGTTGGCACAAACTGCAGTGGTGACATAATCCTTAATCGAGTTTACAACAGACTCATTTTTATCAATCGCTAAAACTTCGCTACCCTGCTCAGACAAAAACATTGCAAGGTTATAACCAAATCTTCCAAGACCAATAACGCAAAATTTCATAATAAAAATCCAAAATTAAGAATAAATTTAACCTAAAATGACTTCTTCTTCGGCTAGCTTAAACATTTGCCGCTCTTTGTTTTGCCTTATCGCAAAAATAAATGTTAACAACCCTATTCTTCCCGCAATCATATTCAAAATCAAGACAAGTTGGCTTGCACGACAAAATTGGTCGGCAATTCCAAAAGAAAGACCAACATTAGAAATTGCTGCAGCACTTTCAAGGAGTAATCCAAGAAATGAAAATTTACTTTCAAAAACCATCAAAAAAAATGTTGAAACAAATAGCCAGGCAAAAGAAATTGCAACAATCGATGTTGCTTTTAAAACCTGAGAAGATCTAATTGTTCGATTATCAATCTCAACAAAAGTTTTATTTCTGAGCACAGACAATATCGCAATCCAAAAAATAGTAAAAGTTGTTGTTTTTATGCCACCGCCTGTGGAGCCAGGAGATGCGCCAATCATCATCCACAACAAGCTTAACAAATAAGTTGCATCTGAAAAACTAGAAAACTCTCCAGAAAAAAATCCAAGACTTCTCAGAGATGCTGAGTAAAAAAAAGCATTCCACAAGGCATCAAAATAACTCAATTTGCCCCAAGCATTGTGCCTTTCTATTGAAAAAACAATACACATGCCAAGCAGCAGCAAAACAAAACTTGTTCTAAGCACAATTTTACTGTGCAGCGAAAATTTAAAAAGATTTTTTTGCACGCAGCAAGGATCAATAATTTCATTCAAGATATTTTTGAAGTAGTAAAAAAGTTCATACAAAACAAAAAAGCCCAACCCACCAAGAATCGATAGCGAATAAGCAATAAACAAAAAGCTTTTATCTTGTAAAAATGGCTGCATCAAGTCCTGATCGCAGATAACACCAACGTTACAAAAGAATGAAACTGCGTGGAATATCGATAAAAAAAGCGCCTTAGAAAATGGCAAGACCCGAGACAATTTACAAAAAAATAAAAACGCAGATATCGCTTCAACTCCAAAAGTAATTTTGATTATCAGCGCAAGATGCTTTTTCACCTGCCCCACGCTACTGATACTCAAAAAATCTTTTGCTATCGAAGAGGTTGCCACACCAAGATCGTGATAAAAAATCGACACCAAGAAAAATGATAGTGTCATGAGCCCAAGCCCACCGATTTGCATCAAAAAGAGCAAAATTACTTTTCCAATATCGTTGAAGATAGAAATATCAACAACCTTGAGCCCTGTAACACAAGTCATTGAAACAGAGGTAAAAAATGCCTGAAAAAGAGAGATTGGCTCTAAAGTCGTACTAGTTGATGATAACAAAAGCGTTCCAATTAAAATAATTATCAAAAAGGAAGCTAGAATAAGTTTACTTGAGTAAGCCTTAATAAAAAATTTAGATTTTAAACTGCGTTTAAGCTCAGACGGAGTTAAATTATCCATAAAAAAAGCATTTTGCAGCAAAGAAAGACTTTGCAATCAATAAAAATATTGTAGCTCGAAGCGTTGTTGTTAGCAACAATTTAAAATTCTAAAAAATTAAATAGACTCTCCACATCTCTAACATTGAAAATAAGTTGTTTTTAATATTAAATTCCATTTTTTTTAGTAACAAATCATTAATTAGATATGTTTATTCATTTTTTAAATAACAACCTTATTCTTTTAAATCTTTTTGGTTTGACATTTTATTTTACCCTCATTAATTTTGGAAAGCCCTTATAAAAATATTATTTTGATGAACTTACCAAACTTTTTGAAAGCAACACTTTTTGCTACAGCCTGTTACACAAGCTTTTCTTTTTGCCCCAAAGCTGAACATACGGCTTTTTACAGCATCGCTATTGCATGCAGATTGATAGAAGAAATTGAAAATATTTCTTGGGGAGAACCTGCAGATGCGGATCAATCACAAGATGGTAGATTTTCTGACCTGACAAAAATCATGTCGCAAGAACTTGGGTCACCTACAAGTACAAACACGATTGAATCCAATGCAACGGAAAACTAAACTTTAAATCTCATCTTGCAAGTTATGCATCATGATAAAAGGAAAGCTAAAAATTATCGCAAGAAGTTTTACTGCATAAGAAAAAAGCATCATCGAATACAAATCTGAAATCACGCCAAAAAGAGCCAAGTAAGAAAATAAGATAGTATCAAACAACTGAGATATGCTTGAGGCTAGTAGATTTTTTATCCAAAGCCGCTTTCCGAAATATTTGCCTAGCAAAGAGTACAAATATCGATCCAGTTGCATTGTAAAAAAACCAACAACAAGGGATGAAATCATTATTCTTGGAACCAGACCAAAAATTGCAACCAAATGCTGCTGCATCAAATCTGTAGGCGCTGGTTGCATAAACAAAAGCATCGTTGTAACTATCGGCACAATTAGCGTCATTGAGAAAAATAGATAAATCGTTCTCATCGCCTGCTCTGAGCCAAACTTTTCCTGCAATAAATTCAGCGACAAAAGCATTCCGATTATAAACGGATCTGTGCTTGTAACCGTCATGCCAAACAAAACAACTTCTTTGACAATAAAAATATTGGCGATGATACCTTGCACAACAAAAAAAGCTTTTAAATAATCAGCGCCAAGCCGAGCAAGGGCAAAATTTAACAGACACAAAATAGCTGTTACTGCAAGAAATAAAACATGATTAATTTGCACGAAAAGACAATTAAAGAGGTATTTGATGTGTTAGAATCTAACCATCTTTGATGATAAGTGCAAGTAAAATGGCCACATTTGATCTATTTTTTGATTGGTCTACAAGAACTTATCTCCAAAATACTTTTTTAATTTTGTTGGCCATTTGATTAAACATTGATTTTTCTGAACCACTAGATTCTTCTTTTTTATTTAAGCTCTCTGGGTTATCAAGATCTATCCCTTCGCCAGAGTAAAGCTTTTGCAAGACTTCTTCGTTCGTAATGTGGGCAAACGGTGTGCCTATAAGATTAATTCTTGTCAGACTTGAAAATTGACCACTAATTTTTCGGAGTTTTGTGCAGTTGCTTAAATATAGCTCTTCAAGATTGTTAAATTCACCGGAAATTGTTGTTATACCAGAAATGGGTAAACGAAGCGTTTTAAGATTTGGGAAACTACTTCCATCAATAGCTTGTAGGTTTTTGCAGTCATATAAATTAAGCTCTTCAATTTTATTAAATTCACCGAAAATTGTTGTTATACCTGAACTTGATAGATGAAGCGTTTTAAGATTTGGAAAATTTCCATCAATAGTTTGAAGGATTTTGCATTCAGATAAATTAAGCTCTTCAATTTTATTAAATTCACCCGTAACTTTTGTTATACCAGAACTGTATAGATTAAGCTTTTTAAGATTTGGGAAACTACTTCCATTAATAGTTTGCAGGTTTGTGCAGAAAGATAAATCAAGCTCTTCAAGATTGTTAAATTCACCGAAAAATGTTGTTATACCAGACCCACTTAGATTTAGTTTCTTAAGATTTGGGAAACTACTTCCATCAATAGTTTGCAGGTTTTTACAGTAAGATAAATTAAGCTCTTCAAGATTGTTAAATTCACCGGAAAGAGTTGTTATGCCAGAACTGTATAGATATAGTTTCTTAAGATTTGGAAATATTTGTGAATCGAGCTTTGTTATGTTTATAATTATTAAATTTTTTATTTTGCCTAAAAATTTTTTTGCTTTGTCATCCATATTTGCTTGGTTTTGACTATCATCCGAAGTTTTTAATCTTAAATTTTCAACATTTTCCAACAAAATTTCGGACATTTTATTTATTTGGTCTATATTTTCAATATTGAGAACGTAGTTTTGCTTTGAAGTGTTTTCAATTCGCGTTAAAAAAAACACTCCTAAATCTTGATGAGTTCTAGCAGCAGCATCCTGCCAATCAATGCTATTCACAAGCATTCTGCAAGTATTATGAAAATCCTCTGGGACAACGCCAGCGGAAAATTCACTTTTTATTACTGCTAATGAGCCGATCATCGCTTGAAAGCCGTTAATTTTTTTGCCAAAAATTTTATAGAATAACTCATTTTTTTCGCCTGAAAGCAAATTAATCTCTTCTTTAAAATTTTCTTGAGTTTTATCGAGGTTTATTTTTTTTGAGCCGATCCGGTTATTATCTTTTTCAACGCTGATCGAAGCATGGGTCTTGTAATAAATATTAAATTCTATTTTTTTTCTTAATCCATTTTTTTTTATATTGAACGTAACTAAATTTCCACTGATCGTTATAGATTCTATTGTTGTTGTCTCTTTTTTATTTTCAACATATTCTCCATTTTCATCTACATCTATTTGGCCGCAAATCATTTTTCCAAATTTAGTTAGATGCTCGATAATTTTCTCTTGTTCTACTTCTGTATAATTTTGTTTTTCTTCAATAAAAACAGTTGGCTGGCCTGAGAAATGGGCAAGCATGTTTACAATATTTGTTAATGTTGCATCAACTTCATTATCATTTTGGATATTTCCGCGACTGGATTTGCGATAAACTATCCCATTTCTGCAAGATACAACTTTGTTCCAAGCTGTTCGAATTTTTGAATCTCCGCGATTAAAATTATCTTTATCATAGTAAGTTTCCAAAAACTCCTTTAATAGCTGATCTTTAATGTGTGCAAACCTTGCACTTGAGGTTTCAGGATCAAAACAAAAAACATTAATAAGGTGCCGAAGAGCTGTTTCTACGCAGTCTGCAAACGATTTGCTTTTGTCTTCGACAAGATTATTGTATTGATCAAGACTCCACATATTGCATGTACCATTGCTTACAGGGCTTTCAGAGTATCCGGTCACAGAATTAAAATAATTTGGGAACAACAATAACTGAAAAGCTTCTTCGTAGTTTTGTACTTCTTTTGAGTTTAAATTTGTTTCGACATCGGCCCAATCCTCTTTTGTCATTTTAACGACAGAGAATGAACTTGTTTGTCCGAATGAGAGTTTTGCATATTCATTGACAAATGCTTCGAGATCTTTGGCAGAGTTAAAATGCTCAAAGAAAAAACCAATAATGAGTTGCCTTAAGATATTTTTGGGGTAAAAAGATTTTATTTCGATATCATTTTCTAGAGCAAAATATTCTACAATTGGCTCAAGGACCTCATTAACACTTGCTTTTTTGATAATATTATTTTGATAGTAGTTCTTTATTTTGTCTATGGCTTCGCTTTTCAAAAGAGCGTTACCAGCTTTAAAAACATCTTCACGATTTTTTATCTTGTTTGTAACAGCCGCTCTAATTTGGCCTGCTTTTTTTGGTGTAAAGCTTTTTTCATCAGCTAGCAAATTCATTGAATGTATCAAATTCAGATCGTCAATAAACTTAATAATGTTTGCAATAAACTTAACCCCAGCCTCGTCCTTTGAAATATTATTTCCAAAGTTGCTTGGAGAAGTAGTTTCTGTCCCTAAAGCTCCAGCTGTTGATGGAAATAAAATTCTGACCAGCTTGGCGATTGGGTCTTGGCCCTCATCTTTGGCATAGTCGCGAACATTATCATCGCCTTGGAAACCATATTTAAAATCGAAATTACCGTAAAAACGCAAACTCTCACAAAGCCCGGAGTTTATCGAAATAGCTCCCCAAACAGGGTTTGACTCTTGAGGCAATTTGGTCTCTTCAAAAAAGTAATGCAAGCCATTAATCATCGTAATTGGCAGACGGGGAGATAAATCTTGGAATAAAGCAACCAATCCTGCGAACGCAAAAACTACAAAACGAATCGGCATGACATGACAACTTCTTAAAAGCCTGATTTTATAACAGTACAAAAACCATTAACCTGTTTTCAATAAATCAACCGGTAATCGCAAGAACTAATTATTTTGCAGCATAGAATGCACAAAATTTAACAGGCACAAAATAGCTACTACTGCAAAGAATAAAACATGATTAATTTGCATGAGAGGACTATCAAGGAGGTATTTGCTGTGTTAGAATCTAAAGGTATTTGATGATAAGTGCAAGTAAAATGGCCACAACGGTAACTTTAGAAAAAATTATATCTCTTTGTAAGCAACGCGGGTTTGTTTTTCCATCTTCAGAAATTTATGGTGGCTGCAACGGTTTATACGATTTTGGCCCTCTTGGCTGTGCGCTCAAACGAAATATAAAAAAGCTGTGGCTAGCAGACGTAAAATCTTTTGCTGAGCCTGTTTTTGAAATGGACGGAGCAATATTATCATCTCCAAAAATTTGGGAAGCTTCTGGCCATGTGAAAAACTTTTCTGACCCAATGGTTGACTGCTTAAACTGCAAAAGAAGATTTCGAGCAGATGAGCTAGACCTAAACAAAGCATGCCCAACCTGCGGTGTAAAAAATTGGACAGATCAACGCCAATTTATGCTCATGTTTCAAACCCAGCTTGGTGCAATGAGCGACTCTTCATCAACTTGTTATCTGCGACCAGAAACCGCGCAAATGGTTTTTGTTAATTTCAAAAACGTTATGAACAGCTGTAGAACGCGTCCACCATTTGGGATTGCACAAATCGGAAAAGCGTTCAGAAACGAAATCACCCCAAAACAATTTTTATTCCGCGTCAGAGAATTTGAGCAAATGGAGCTTGAATTTTTTGTGCATCCATCAGAGTCTGATACCTATTTCAAGACCTGGCTTGAACGCAGAGAAAAGTTTTATGACAAGCTTGGACTAAACAAAAATAAGCTTCGAATCAGGCCTCACGCTCAAGATGAATTAGCCCACTACTCTACAAATTGCAGCGATGTTGAGTATGAGTTTCCGTTTGGCTGGAAAGAGCTAGAAGGTATTGCACACCGAGGAGACTTTGATCTATCAAGTCATCAAAAATTATCTGACAAAGACTTAACCGTGTTTGTAGAAGCGACAAAAGAAAAATATATTCCTCACGTTGTAGAATGCTCTGTTGGTGTTGATAGATTATTCATTACCACACTTTTTGATGCATATCATGAAGAAGTTGTTGATGGCGAATCTAGAATTGTCCTAAAATTAGCCCCAGCGCTAGCACCAATAAAAGCTGCAATCTTGCCACTAGTTAAAAAGCTCGAAGAGCCGGCACAAAAACTTTACCAAAATTTATTAAAATCAGGCTTAGAAGTTGAGTACGATGAATCAGGCTCTATCGGAAAGCGCTACAGAAGAAATGATGAAATTGGAACACCGTTTTGCATTACAATTGATTTCCAAACGCTTGAAGACGGTTGCGTAACAATCAGAAACAGAGACGATCTGACCCAACAGCGAATCAACATGTCAACTGTTGAGCAATTTTTAAAGGAAAGATGTTGAAAGAGACCTTGTTAGACAAACTTTTAAAACAGCTAGATAAACCGGCGGCAAACTTTTGGTTTGTCGCTCTTTTTTGTTCAGAGACCTTTTTGTTTATTCCGCTGGACTTGGTGCTTGTAATGTACGTAGTCCACAACCATGCAAAGGCCTTTTTTTACACAATTGCAGCTTCTTGCGGATCTGTTTTTAGTGCAACTCTTGGCTACTTTGCTGGTGCGTACGCTTTTGAAAGGTTTGGCGATGTTTTTTTCACCTTCGTATCGCGCGACTTATTTTTCAAAATAGTTAAGCACCACCAAGAATTCGGAAACCTGGTGACATTTGTGGCAACATTCTTACCACTTCCATTTAAAGCGGTGACTTTTTCGGCAGGGATCTCTGGATTATCATTGATACCTTTTTTGCTAACTATATTTGTTTCGCGCATCTGCCGGTTTAGCCTTATCAGCATGCTGGCCATCAAGCTCCAAGACGACTTAATCCCAATAATAAAAAAGTACTTCAAGGCTTTTCTGATCGGATTTTGCTTGCTATTTATCGCGGGCCTTCTTTACTTTTGGCTTAAATAGTAGCTTTCCACTAGGCCTCATTATCACTTTGCTCATCATCGCTGCCACCAGACTCTTCATAATCATTTTTTTCAAAATCAAGATTTACGCCAGACCTAAACTGGCTTATCAAATCTTCATAATCCTCTTCATCAAGCGGAAATATATATTCACATTTTTCTAGTGCTGGAAATTTTGCGTTGATGGTTTTTATAGAATGGCAATTTGCAAGACTCAGCTCCGTTAGATTTTCAAAATCGCCATGAATATGTTGAATTAGATAATTTTTTAAGTCTAATTTTCGGAGCATTGGAAAAAAACCATCAATGGTTTTTATTGTTTTGCAGTACTCAAAGCTCAACACTTCTAAGGCATTGAAATCTCCGCGAATTTCTTCAACGATGGATAAACTTAGGTCTATTTGGCTT
>JACCDG010679816.1_pt1 | contig 10008 bp, 9 predicted proteins | sample 7442471 | NCBI WGS metagenome assembly JACCDG01 (sample SAMN15323444, study PRJNA562643) | freshwater metagenome | isolation source: river surface water | place: USA:Blue River Watershed | collected 2017-08-17 | reverse complement strand
GTGCGCGCCGGGCGTTGGCACAGGTGGCGGCCGCCAGTTCCGCGGGCGGCAGCCCGCGCAGCTGCGCCATCTCCTGCCCGATGGCGGGCAGCTGGCCGGGTTCGTTGCGGCCCTGCGGCAGGCCGGCCGCGCGCTCCTGGGCGGTGCGATAGAGCCAGTGGGGCGGGATGTCCGGCGCGTCGGTCTCCAGCACCAGGGCCTGCAGGGGCAGGTCCACGGCCAGGCGGCGGATCTGCAGCGAACGCTCGTAGGTCAGGGTGCCGCCGAACCCCAGGCAAAAGCCCAGGTCGATGAAGGCGCGCGCCTGCTGCAGGCTGCCGTTGAAGGCATGGGCGATGCCGCCGCCCACGGGCTGGCGGCGCAGCTCCCGCAGGAGGGCATCGGCCGAGCGGCGCACGTGCAGGATCACCGGCAGGCCATGGCGGCGTGCCAGCCGCAGCTGCTCGCGGTAGAACAACAGCTGGCGCTCCCAGTCCAGCCCGGGCGCGAAGCCGTCCAGCCCGATCTCGCCCACGGCGACCAGGCGCGGGTCGTCCCGGTGATCGGCCAGGGCGCGGTCCAGCCGCTCCAGGTCGGCCTCGCGGGCCTGCGGGGTGAACAGGGGGTGGATGCCCAGGGCATAGCTGTCCCCCTGCGCGTGGGCCAGGACGCGCACACCGTCGAAGTGGTCCGCCGCCACCGCCGGCAGGATGCAGTGCGCCACCCCCGCCGCCTGCGCGCGCTCGCGCACCTGGGCGCGGTCGGCGTCGAATTCTGGCGCGTCCAGGTGGCAGTGGGTGTCGATCCAGGTCGGCATGGGCCGATGATGCAGCATCCCACCGGATGCATCGGGCGGCGATCCGTGATACCGTGCAGCCACGGTTTTCCCGCTCCCCTCCAGCTTCACCGAGGTGATGGATGCGCAGGCCTGCCCTTTACAGTTCCAGCCGTCCCGGCCGCCCGGCCGGCACCGATGCTGCGCCCGCCGCGTCCCCGCCGGGCCGGCAGGCCGCAGCCACGGCCGGTTCGCCCGATGACGCCGGTAACGCCGGGGCTGGCGGTTCGACCCTTGGCACCCCGCCGGCCCGGCGCCGCTGGCGCCGCCGACCCACCTCCCACGAAATGCTCTGGCTCACCGTCCTGGTGCTGGCCGGCCTGCTGGCGTGGGTGCTGGGCACGGGGATGCTGCAGCCGCAGCGTCCGCTGACCCAGAAAGACATCGACGCCGCGGTGCTCAAGACCCTGTCGACCCAGAGCCTGCCGTCCGATTACGCCCGGGCCTACGACACCATCCGCCCGTCGGTGGTGCATGTGGTGGGCTACGTGCGGCGCGACCGGCTCAAGCCCGAGGCGCTGGCCAAGTTGTCGCCCCCCCGGCCGGCCGCGAGCGCGGCGGCCGGCGCGCAGCCGGAGGATGTCGAGCATGGCGAAGGCACGGGCGTGGTCATCATCGACAAGGGGATCATCCTGACCAACCTGCACGTGGTCGCGGGCGCGGACCGCATCAAGGTCACGTTCTCCGACGGGCTGGAGTCCGAGGCCTCCGTCATCTCCGTGCAGCCGGAGAACGACCTGGCCGTGCTGCAGGCCCGACGCATCCCGGACGACCTCATCGCCGCCACCATGCGCGGCACCGGCGACCTCCAACCCGGCGACAAGGTGATGGCGGTGGGCTTTCCCTTCGGCATCGGTCCCTCCGCCTCCGGCGGGGTGGTGTCCGGCCTGGGCCGCGTGTTCCGTTCGCCCGAGGGCAAGCAGGAAATGAAGAACCTGATCCAGTTCGACGCCGCCGCCAACCCCGGCAACTCCGGCGGGCCGCTGGTGACCATGGACGGCGAGGTGGTGGGTATCGTCACCGCCATCCTCAACCCCACCTCCGCCCGCACCTTCCTGGGCATCGGCTTTGCCGTGCCCATCGAGAACGCGGCCACGGCGGCCGGGCTGCCGCCCTTCTGACCGACCCCATCCCCGACACGATCCACGAACCGCAGGAGACCCCGTCATGAGCCAGATGCCCGCAGACAGCGCCACCGCCAAGCTGATGGAGCAGATCCTGTACGAGGTCAAGCGCGTGGTCGTGGGCCAGGACCGCTTCCTCGAGCGCGTGATGGTGGCCATGCTGGCCCAGGGCCACCTGCTGGTGGAGGGCGTGCCGGGACTGGCCAAGACACTGACCGTCAAGACGCTGGCCGGCACCGTGCGAGGCCAGTTCAAGCGCATCCAGTTCACCCCCGACCTGGTGCCCGCCGACCTGGTGGGCACACGCATCTACAACCAGCGCACCGGCGACTTCACCACGGCGCTGGGACCGGTCTTCACCAACCTGCTGCTTGCCGACGAGATCAACCGCGCACCGGCCAAGGTGCAAAGCGCGCTGCTGGAGGTGATGCAGGAGCGGCAGGTCACCATCGCCGGCGAGACGCACCGCGTACCCTCCCCCTTCCTGGTGATGGCCACGCAGAACCCCATCGAGACCGAAGGCACCTACCCCCTGCCCGAGGCGCAGGTGGACCGCTTCATGATGAAGGTGCTGGTGGACTACCCCACCGACGAGGAGGAATACGTCATCGTCGAGCGGGTCACCGGCCCGGCCGTCCAGGTCACGCCCGTGGCCACCACCGAGCAGCTCGCGGCCCTGCAGGCCGAGTGCCGCAAGGTGTACGTGGACCCCTCCCTGATCCAGTACGCGGTCAAGCTGGTGTCGGCCACGCGCGACCCGGCCCGCCACGGCCTGAAGGACCTGGCCCGTTTCATCACCTTCGGCGCCAGCCCCCGCGCCACCATCAACCTGACCGAAGGCGCGCGCGCCCTGGCGATGCTGCGCGGGCGCATGTACGCCCTGCCCGAGGACATGGTGGACCTGGTGCCGGACGTCCTGCGCCACCGCATCGTCCTGTCCTACGAGGCGCTGTCCGAGGGCATGGACTCGGACGCCCTGGTCCGCCAGATCATGGGCAAGATCCCCGTGCCGGCCCGTCCCCTCGAACATGAAGACACCCAGCTCGCCGCCTGAGGCGCCCGCCGCCTCCGCTTCACGGCCCGGCCAGGCCGAGCGCTTGCTGCGCGAGCTGGAGTGGAGCGTGATCCGCCGGCTCGACGGCCTGCTCCAGGGCGACTACCGCACCCTGATGCGCGGCAGCGGGCTGGACCTGGCCGACCTGCGCGAGTACCAGCACCAGGACGACGTGCGCCACATCGACTGGAACGTCACCGCCCGCACGGACACGCCGCACGTGCGCGTGTTCACCGAGGACCGCGAGATGGCGGCCTGGTTCCTGCTGGACCTCAGCCCCTCGGTGGACTTCGGCTCCGGCGAGCTGCGCAAGCGCCATGTGGCGCGCGACTTCGCCGCGGTGCTGGCCCGGCTGCTCACGCGCCATGGCAACCGCGTCGGCGCCCTGCTCTATGGCAGCGGCGTGGACACGGTGGTGCCGACCGGCAGCGGCCGCCGCCATGTGCTGCACTTGCTGCACAGCCTGGAAAACCGGCCGGCCGCCACCGAGTCGGGCGCGACGAAGCTGCGGGAACTGCTCGACGCGGCCGCCTCCCTGGTCAAGCGCCGCTCCACGATCTTCGTGGTGTCGGACTTCATCAGCGAACCCGGTTGGGAGCGACCGCTGGGCCTGCTGGCGCAGCGCCACGAGGTGGTGGCCGTACGTGTGCTGGACCCGATGGAGCTGCAGCTGCCGGACCTGGGCCTGCTGACGCTGCGCGACGCCGAGACCGGCGAGCAGCTGCTGGTGGACACCCACGACGCCGCCTTCCGCAAGCGCTTCGCCCGCATCGCCGCCCAGCGCGAGGCCGAGCTGCGCGAAGGCCTGGCGCGGGCCGGCGTGGACACCCTGGAACTGGCCACCGACGGCGACCTGGTCGACACGCTGGTGCGCTTTGCGGACCTGCGCCGGCAGCGCGCGCGGCTGTCCTCGGGCAGCCTGCCTGCCCACCTGCGGCCCACGGCCTCGGCACGGGCCGCATGAACGGCCCGGCCCCCTACGGAGACACGCGATGACTTTCCTGTGGCCCCATCAACTCTGGCTGCTGCTGGCGCTGCCGCTGCTGGTCTTCCTGTACATCTGGCTGCTGGGGCGCAAGCGCAAGATGGCGGTGCGCTATGCCTCGCTCGCCCTGGTCAAGGAAGCCATGGGCAAGGGCCCGGGCTGGCGGCGGCATGTGCCGCCCGCGCTGTTCCTGCTGGCGCTGGCGGCCATGCTGCTGGCCGCGGCGCGACCGGTGGCCACGCTCACCCTGCCCTCCACCCAGCAGACCATCATCCTGGCGATGGACGTGTCCGGCAGCATGCGGGCCACCGACGTGCAGCCCAATCGGCTGGTGGCGGCCCAGAACGCGGCCAAGGCCTTCCTCACCGAGCTGCCCCGGCACGTGAAGGTGGGCATCGTGGCTTTTGCCGGGTCCGCCCAGGTGGCGCAGCTGCCCACTGTCAACCGCGAGGACCTGGTCACCGCCATCGACCGCTTCCAGATGCAACGCGCCACGGCCACCGGCAATGCCATCGTGATGTCGCTGGCCACCTTGTTCCCCGACGACGGCCAGATCGACCTGCAGCTGATGCAGAACGGCCGCGACCGCATGCGCGGCATGGCCATCGACGCGCCAAAGAAGGAGATGAAGGAGTTCACGCCGGTGCCGCCCGGGTCCTACAGCTCGGCGGCGATCATCATGCTCACGGACGGCCAGCGCACCACGGGCGTGGACCCGCTGGAAGCCGCCAAGATGGCCGCCGAGCGCGGTGTGCGCGTGTACACGGTGGGAATCGGCACCGTGGACGGCGAGACCATCGGCTTCGAGGGCTGGTCCATGCGCGTGCGGCTGGACGAGGAAACGCTCAAGCAGATCGCCAACCGCACGGCCGCCGACTACTTCTATGCCGGCACCGCGCAGGATCTCAAGAAGGTCTACGAAACCCTCAGCACCCGGTTGACGGTGGAGAAGAAGGAGACCGAGGTCTCGGGCCTGTTCGCGCTGGCCGCGGCCCTCCTGGCGGTGCTGTCCGCCGGGCTGTCGCTGCTGTGGTTCAACCGGATCCTGTAGGCCCGGCGACCCCGCCCGCGATCAGGCCAGGCGCCCGGCCGTCAATCGCAGCTGGCGGCCGCAGCGTGCCGCCAGCGACTCGTCATGCGTGACCAGCACGAAGGCGGTGCCGCGCTCGTGCGCCAGTTGCAGCATCAGGTCGAACACCGCATCGGCTGTCGTCCGGTCCAGGTTGCCGGTCGGTTCGTCGGCCAGCACGCAGGCCGGCTGCGTCACCAGGGCGCGGGCGATGGCCACGCGCTGGCGCTCGCCGCCGGACAGCTCGGACGGGCGGTGCGCCAGCCGGGCGCCCAGGCCCACGGCTTCCAGCGTCTCGCGGGCCCGCGCATGGCAGGCCTCCACGGGCTCGCGGCGTATGCGCAGCGGCATGGCCACGTTGTCCAGCGCGCTGAATTCGGGCAGCAGGTGGTGGAACTGGTAGATGAAACCCAGGTGCTGGTTGCGCAGCCGCCCCTGCTGCGTCGCCCCCAGGCGCGGGAGCTCCTGGCCCATGAGGCGCACCGTGCCTTCGGTGGGCGCGTCCAGCCCACCGAGCAGGTGCAGCAGCGTGCTCTTGCCCGAGCCGGAGGCGCCCACGATGGCCACCGTCTCGCCCGCCTCCACCTGCAGGTCGATGCCGCGCAGCACCTGCACGTCCAGCCCGCCCTCGGTGAAGCGCTTGGACAGCCCCTGGGCCTGGAGGACCACGCCGTTGAAGGCGTTTGCCGCCTTGTCATTCATAACGCAGTGCCTCCGCCGGGTTCACGCGGCTGGCGCGCCAGCTGGGGTACAGCGTGGCCAGGAAGGCCAGCACCAGGGAGATGAGGGCGATGGGCACGATATCCGCCGACTGCGGGTCGCTGGGCATGCGGCTGATCAGGTAGATGTCGCGGGGCAGGAAGCTGGCATTGAGCGCGCGCTCCAGCGCCGGCACGATGACATCGATGTTCAGGGCCACGCCCAGCCCCAGCAGCAGGCCGGCCAGGGTGCCGACCACGCCCACCGTCGCGCCCTGCACCACGAAGATGCCCATGATGCTGCCCGGGCTGGCCCCCAGGGTACGCAGGATGGCGATGTCGGCGCGCTTGTCGGTGACGGTCATCACCAGCGTGCTCACGAGGTTGAACGCCGCCACCGCCACGATCAGCGTGAGGATGATGAACATCATGCGCTTTTCCAGCTGCACGGCGGCGAACCAGGTGCGGTTCTGGCGCGTCCAGTCACGGATGATGACCGGGTCGCTGAAGGCGGAGGCCAGGTCCGCCGCCACCGCGCGGGCACGGTGCAGGTCCTGGAGCTTGAGCCGCAGGCCGGTGGGCCCTTCCAGGCGGAAGATGCGCTGCGCGTCCTCCAGGTGCACCAGCACCAGGCCGCTGTCGTACTCGTAGTGGCCGGAGTCGAAGGTGCCCACCACCTTCATCTGCTTGAGGCGCGGCACCACGCCGGCCGGCGTCACCTGCCCGCTGGGGGCGATGAGCGTGACGGGATCGCCCTCGCGCACCCCCAGCTGGCGCGCCAGCTCGCCGCCCAGCACCACGCCGAACTCGCCGGGCACCAGCCGCTGCAGCGCCCCGCCCTGCAGCGACTGTGCCAGTTCGGTAATCTGCGGCTCCAACGCGGGGTCGATGCCGCGCACCAGGGTGCCGCGCATGTCCTCGCCCAGCGCCAGCAGGCCCTGCGCCGCGACGAAGGGCGCGGCGGCCACCACCTCGGGATGGCGCTTCGCCTCGGCCAGGGTGCGCCCGGGATCGGGCAGCACCCCGCCGCCCGGCCCGTAGATCTCGATATGCGAGACCACGCCCAGCATCCGGTCGCGCACCTCCTTCTGGAAGCCGTTCATCACCGACAGCACGATGATCAGCGCGCCCACGCCCAGGGCGATGCCCAGCATGGATACGCCCGAGATGAAGGAGATGAACCCGTTGCGCCGGGTGGCCCGGCCGGCGCGGGTGTAGCGCCAGCCCAGGAGGAGTTCGTACGGAAGTCGCATGCCGGAAGGGATCGTCCCCGCTGGATTGATTTACTGTTGGGCCTGATTGTGGCATCCGGGACAATAGCCCCCATGTCGGACGCTATCCACTTGCTCATCCCCTTTGCCATGGCCACCGGCCCGGGCTGTGCCCAGGCCGTCCGGGAGCTGCGGCTGCCCATGCTGCAGAAGCTGCTGGCGCGGCTGGCCGAGGGTGCGGTGGACACCGGCTCCACCAGCGACCTGTCCCTGCCGCACGAGCGTGCCCTGGCCCGCGCCATCGGGCTGCCGGCCGGGGATGGCCTGGTCCCGTGGGCGGCCTGGGAGCGGCAACTGGCGCACCGGGACGCGGGCACCATGCCCTGGGCCTGGCTCACGCCCTGCCACTGGGAGGTGGGCATGGACCATGTGCGCATGCACGCGCCCGCCCACCTGCGGCTGTCGCCGGCGCACTCGCGCGCCATGTTCGACGCGATGCGACCCTACTTCGAGGAGGACGGCATCGCCCTGACCTGGGAGGCGCCGGACCGGTGGCTGGCCCAGGGCGAGGTGTTCCTGGACCTGCCCTGCGCCAGCCTGGACCGGGTGGTCGGCCGCCTGGTGGACGACTGGCTGCCCCGGCGGTCCGCCGCCGGCCCCCTGCAGCGCCTGCAGCAGGAGATGCAGATGCTGCTGTACACCCACCCGGCCAACGCCGAGCGCGAGCAGGCGGGGCTCAAGCCCGTGAACTCCTTCTGGGTCAGCGGCGCTGGCGCCCTGCCCGAGCGGGCACCCGCCCGCATGCCGGCCGGCCTGAAGGTGGAGGAGCGCCTGCGCCTGTGCGCCCTGGACGGGGATTGGCCCGCCTGGGCCGCCGTGTGGCGGCAGGTGGATTCCCAGGAGTTGCCGCGCCTGATCGCCGCCCTCGACCAGGGCCGCCCCGTCACCCTGACCCTGTGCGGGGAACGCAGTGCCCGCTCCTGGGTCCATTCCCATTCGGGCTGGTGGCGTCGCGCCACCAGCCTGCTGCGCGCGCCCTCGGTGGCGAACGCGCTCGAAGCCTTATGAAGATCATCGAGAGAGACATCCCCCCGCGCGCCGCCTGGGCCCTGGAGCAGGCCGGCGTGCACCCCCTGCTGGCGCGGCTGTTCGCCGCCCGCGGCGTGAGCCACAAGGAAGAACTGGACGACGGCCTGGCGCGTTTGCTGCCGCCCTCGGGCCTGAAGGGCGCGCAGGACGCGGCGCGGCTGCTGGCCGATGCCATCGCCGCCCACAAGCGCATCTGCATCGTCGCCGACTACGACTGCGACGGCGCCACCGCCTGCGCCACGGCCGTGCGGGGCCTGCGCCTGCTGGGTGCGAAGCAGGTGGAGTACCTGGTGCCGGACCGCGTGGTCGACGGCTACGGCCTGACGCCGCCCATCGCCAAGCGGGTGGCCGAGCGCGGCGCGGAGCTTCTGGTCACGGTGGACAACGGCATCGCCAGCGTGGAGGGCGTGGCCACGGCCAATGCCCTGGGCCTGCAGGTGCTGGTCACCGACCACCACCTGCCCGGGCCGCAGCTGCCCAATGCGGCGGTGATCGTGAACCCCAACCAGCCGGGTGACGACTTCGAGAGCAAGTCCATGGCCGGCGTGGGCGTGATGTTCTACGTGCTGCTGGCGCTGCGGGCGGAGTTGCGGGCGCGGGGAGCGTTTGATGCCGCCAGCCAACCCAAGCTGGACGCCCTGCTGCCCATCGTGGCCCTGGGCACCGTGGCCGACGTGGTCAAGCTGGACGCCAACAACCGCCGCCTGGTGGCCCAAGGGCTGCGCCGCATCCGCGCGGGCAGCATGCCCGCCGGCATCGCCGCGCTGTTCCAGGCCGCGGCCCGCAAGCCGCAGGTGGCCACCACCTTCGACTTCGGCTTCGCCCTGGGCCCGCGCATCAACGCGGCCGGCCGCCTGTCCGACATGACGCTGGGCATCGAATGCCTGCTCACGGACGACACTGCCCGCGCCGATGAACTGGCCCGCACGCTGGACGGCATCAACCGCGAGCGCCGCGAGATCGAGGGCGGCATGCGCGAGCAGGCCATGGAAGTGGCGATGTCCCTGTTCGACGAGGGGGAGGAGCCGCCGCCGGCCATCTGCGTGTTCGACCCCGACTTCCACGAGGGCGTGGTGGGCATCGTGGCCTCGCGCATCAAGGACCGCATGCACCGGCCCACCTTCGTCTTCGCCGCCAGCGCGGCGCCGGGCAAGGAGCACGAGCTCAAGGGCTCGGGCCGCTCCATCCCCGGCTTCCACCTGCGCGACGCGCTGGACCTAGTGGCCAAGCGCCATCCCGGCGTTCTGCTGAAGTTCGGCGGCCACGCCATGGCCGCCGGCTGCACGGTGGCCGAGGAGCATTTCGACACCTTCGAGCAGGCGCTGAACGAGGTGGCCGCCGAATGGCTGGACGCCTCCACCCTGCAGCGCCGCCTGGAAACCGATGGCCCCCTGGCACCCGAGTACCGCCGCGCCGACCTGGTGGACACGCTGCACCAGGAAGTCTGGGGCCAGGGTTTCGCGCCGCCGGTGTTCAGCGAGGAGGTGGAGGTGGTGTCGCAACGGCTGGTGGGCGAGAAGCACCTGTCACTCAAGCTGCGCCACCAGGGCCAGCCCGTCGACGGCATCTGGTTCAGCCACACCGATCCCCTGCCCCCGCGCGTGAAGCTAGCCTTCCGGCTGGATGCGGACGAATGGCAGGGCCAGCGGCGCGTGCGCTTCCTGGTGGAGGGCGCGGAGCTCTGAGGCGCGTCAGCGGCTGGCGGCGATGATGCCGCGGCTGCAACTGGCGATGGTGGAGCCCTCCACGTACGCGAGGCAATCACCAAAGGCGACCAGTTCGGCCTGGGCCTGTACCCGGCGGGCCTGCGCCCGGTCCACCTGGTGGTCGCACACCAGCCAGAAGGCCAGGCCTTCGACGGCGATCAGGCTCAGCCCCAGCGTCCAGAACAGCCGGCGGGAACCGGGCGGGGGAATGGGCATGGGCAAGCTCCTGGCGATGCCCTGGCATCGTAGGCAGCCCGC
>JACCDG011706472.1_pt1 | contig 10009 bp, 10 predicted proteins | sample 7442471 | NCBI WGS metagenome assembly JACCDG01 (sample SAMN15323444, study PRJNA562643) | freshwater metagenome | isolation source: river surface water | place: USA:Blue River Watershed | collected 2017-08-17 | reverse complement strand
GCGAGGTTGCGCCGGCAATCAGATCGGCGGTAATGACGAACTGAGCCAGGCTGCCGGTAGTCTTGCGAGTCTGCGGATTGACTGCATAGCAGCCGGGGAACGTGACGACGGTGCCGCGCGTGATCGTGCCGCCCAAGCCAACAACCGTGATAGCTGCGCCACTTTGCCCTGCGCCGCTGACGTTGGTGCCGGCCACGTTCTGCGTGCCATTGGTATGCACATCGACGTTCTGGTCCATCGCAATGTTGAGGCCAAGCGCATCGACCATCATGCCGGACTCATACTGCTGGCCGACTTTGCTGCCGGGGTTGAACAGTCCGGCCAGGCCCTGCAGCGCAGCGCCGTTGAGCTTGGGATTCATGATCAGCGCGCGATTCCGGTCCTTGCGAGGCGCGCCGCGCTCGTCAAGCAGCACGTTGGCGTCAGTGATGACCTGCAGCGCGGCGGCTTGCGTGGTCGGCAACGCGCCAGCCGGATTGACGACGGCATGCGAGGCGTAATGCGCCAGCGACAGCCCCTGTTCGTCGATTTGATTGGCCACAGTCGCCAGCGCGGCGGTCAGCTTGCCCTCCAGATCGGAAAGGGTCAGCGTGCGCTCGGCGGCGGTGAATGACATATCGCAGCCGCCCTGGCTTAGTGTGATCGGCACCGATGATTCGACGGTATCCTGCGGCGCAGCAACGCGGCCGGCCCGGTATGTGTAGCGCGGCGGCTTCTTGACGCTGATCGTCTGCCCAGGCTTGTAGCCGGCAGCGGCGGCGGACTGGAATGTGTCTTCCCATTTGCGATTGACCGCTGACCCGAAGGTCAGCATGTTTTCGAGCACGGCGAGGCTTTCCTCAGCGACGATGCTCGATGTTACAAGCGTATTTGCCATTGTGTTATCCAGATGTGATTATCGTTTGCGCGCCCACCAGGCGCCCTGTTTTGCTCGTGCAGCCCGGTATGCCTCAGTGCTCATATCGTCCGATATGCCAATGGGTGCGGACGACGATGCGCTGACCGGCTTGATCGGTGCGGGCGCCTTGCTGATCTTTGCTGCTGCTACGGGCAGCTCCGGTAGCGATGCTTCGATCCTGCCGATTGCTCTGGCGGCAGCGATGGGCGAGAGTCCGTTGATTTGCTCGGCTTTCTCGGGGTGTTGCGCGAGGTAATAGGCCACCTCGGGGCCACGATCGCTTTCGAGGATCGTATCGGTAACGTGCGGCGCCACAACGACCTCTGACAGGCCAACAACCTCGTCATAGTCCGGGATCGCCTGACGCACGGCGGCCTGATTCTTTGCCCATGACTCCGTGCGCTGCTTGTTCTGTGCCGCTTGCGCTGCGGCTTGCGTTTTCTGCTCGTTCGCGCTCAAGGCTGCGCGCACCGCTTCGCCGGCCCGCCATTCGGCGACGGCTTCGACGTAGCTGTCATAGTCCTGGAACTGGTCAAGCGCCGGCTTTCCTGCGGCTGGCGCAGCGGGTTCAGGCGCCTTGGCTGCGCGGAACTCCGCCAGCTGCCGCTCTGCCTCTGCCGCGCGCCGTTCGGCTTCGTGGCGCGCCCATGTGATTTCCTGGATACGCGCGCGCGCGCTCTTCTTTTGGCGCAGCACCGCCTCGCGTTCCGTCTCTTGCTGCTGCTCGGCTTCCTGCTGCTCAACAGCCGGTTCTTGCGCCTCAGCCGGCGCTTCCGCATCTACTGGCGCAGCGGTTTCTACTGCTGCTGGTGCGTCGTCAAATATCACATCTTCCATTTACTGCTCCGTTTGCGGCACAAGGCCGGGATCTTGCTGGCCAGTGGCCATTGCAGCGCCTGCTAGCGCCGGTGGCGGTTGCATCTGCTGCGTGAGCATTGCAATCCAGCCTTTCAGTTCTTCAACATCCTGCCGTGACGTGGCATTGATGCGCGCGACATTCTCAGCCGACGCGGCCTTGATGCGCTCCTTCTCGATGCCCTGTTCGGCATCCTGCAGCGCCGCCTCAAGCTGTTGGATGTGGCCCTGCGCCTGCTGCATGATCTGCATGACTTCTGGCGGGATTTGAGGCGCTTCGCGCTCGTTTTCGTCCAACAGCTCAGGCGGGATGGTCTTGGCGATGCGCTCTGCGATCTCTTCGGCGCCAGGCCAGTCCATCGCGCGCACAACCTTATCCCCGGCGATGTCCATCAACTTTGGCCACGACTGCCCGAACGACACCATGGACTCAGAAGCCTCCTGCCTGAGCGTGCTGTAACTCGGGCCAGCGGATACCGTGCAGTCATACTGCCCAACCGACATATCATTGATCATCGTCTTGAGCTTGCCGGTCTTCTCGTCCATCTCCGGCTGTTCGAGGCGCTTGTTGATCGGCGCCGATGTAATGGTGTCGTCCTCGCCCATGATGCGAGCCACGCGTTCGGTGTCGAATAGGCGTGGGATCATGTCGAGCAGGCAGCGCCCTGCTTGCAGCACGGCGCGGTTGAGGTTATCGGTGTAGTGGAAGTTTGCGACGCCGCCTTGCCGCTTCTGTTCGCGCTCTTGGATGCCTGACGTTGCCGGCCCGCGCTCGCCCAGGGCTGCGTCAAACATGCCCGTGGTAGCTTTGATGTCGTCCGATGCGTGCGCAGCCATCGTGATGGCGCCGACTGGAACATCTGCCATAGGCTGGCGCATCGGCGGTGGCGCAAGCTGTCCGCCAACGGTGCGCGGCTTGTATTCCAGATACGCAAATGATCGACGGTTGGCTTGCGACCATTGCGCCTCTTTGCCCTCGAATTGCCCCTCTGCGCCGATCCACGGAGACTTGGTACGCATAGCGTACTCTTCAGTCGCCGCAGTCATCCAGTAGTCATACATGCGTGACGGGTCTTTGGCGCCGCGAATCACTCCGGAACGGAGAACCTTACCCTCGATGTCAATCTCGTTGCCATAGACCGGGAATACCGGAATCCATCGGCACGGAACCTCTGACGACTCCAGCACCTCGCCGAATTCTGCGCTGTCATCGCCGACGCACTTTCCGGCAATCTTGTAATTCACGACGCTGCGGCGAGCGCTTTTTCGCGACTTGGCGATCGTCACGCCAGGCGGCAGTGACAGCAGTTCGGACATCCATCCTGTTTCGCCATTGCTCAAGCGGATGAGTTCATCGGCGTCTTCTTCGACGCGCAGATATTCGGCTACCAGAATATCATCCATGTCATCGCGCGCAGCATTGCCGGTGGTATTGCGTGTTTTGGCGATCTCTGAATCGGGATATTTTGAGCAGAATTCGGAGACGCCAAGACGCTCCTCAACGAGCACGCGGCGCGCGTCGCTGCCATCGCCCTCGATGGAATCAGGATCGAAATGGACGGTTAGCGGATTGCGAATGCGCACGAATCGCGGAACGACATCAAACGAGTCTTCACGCTCATATTCGGTGATGATGCGGAAATACCCCAGGCCAGTTTCCGATGCGCTTCCTATGGCGGTATCGTAGGCGATGGATGCTTTGCTGTTGTACTCGATATACCGGATCATGCCTTGGCGGACCTTCGCCGTCTCCGGGTCTGACTCCGAATCGACCGGATGGACCTTGATGCTGAGTTTGTTAATCCGTTGGTCGTTCCTGATCTGCCGAACGAATGTCGACAGCTTGTCAATCGTCAGGACCGGGCGCCCTTCTTTTTCGCGCAGCGCAACATCGCGAGAATCCCAATGCTTGCCGGACAGGAACTTCAGATCATCAACCGAAAGACGGCGATTTTCAGAATTGACTTCAATGCACTTGTCGCGAAAGCGCTTGGCTTCCGCGAGTATCTCGTCGTGCTTTTTCTGATTATCTGGCATGCTTGGAAGCTAGCACATCCATCCGCCAGATGCAAATGATTCTTCTTCGTCTGCCGGCTTAGGTTTGCATCGCGCGATATCTCTCCCGGTTCCGATCAAATAGCGCGAGGCATCCATCAGGTGATCGTTCTTCTTAACGACGCGCCCCTTGTCGTCCCTGCGGTACATTCGATATTCCGAAATCCAATCAGCGCAGGACGCAAACACCTTGAGCTTTCCAGCAGAAAGCAGCGTCCATATTTCGTAAATGCCAGCCTCTACCGCGTTATTCGCCGGAGTCAAGTCAAGGCCCATGCTCTGGTACATCTCCAGCAACTGATGGCCATCAGACTGCGAACGACCGCGCGAGGCTGGATCAATCGCCCCAGGTATCCACTTGCCGCGCGCCTTGATTGCCTCTGCATGGACAACCGGCTCTGCCTCTCCGCGGTAATGCTGCGAGTAGAGATAGCTGGTCGAGGTCTCCCTGTCGAATGCGCCCCAAATCGCCGCCGTGCGATTCCAGCCGACATCCATGCCATAAGCTCGCGGCCAGTGATTCGGCAGCGCAAAATCCGGGATAACAATATCAGACTCCGGCACAGGGTAGATTGCGCCGCTGCCGAGTGCTGGAATGCCCTTTGTTCTGGCGTCCCTCTGGAATGGCATGTACGACGCGAAAAGCATTTCCTTTGCGCGCTCGTCCAAATGCGGCACATCGTCCCACGTCGCCAGAATTACAGATCGGCTTGACTTCTCGTCTTGCTGCTCGTGAATATCTCCACCGGGCAAGAACATCAGCACGACATCGGACAGCCCAGCCAGTGGCGTGAAGGTCAGCAGGATCAGGCCGCGCGTGGTTGCGGTCCGCGTCAGGCATTCCTCGTAAATGTCCGCTGGCGGCTCCTCGTCAAGCCAGACAAAATCCTGCTCAGTGCCCTGAAACGGCAAGCGGCCCTGGTCAAACGATTTGAACGACAGTCGAGAGTTTCCGCCGTGCTTGCTGCGCACTTCAACCAGTTCGACACCATCAGGCACGCCAGGCATTGGCACAATCCGCACAATGGATTCTCCAGGAATCATTCCTGTGCCGCGCGCGTTCTTTGGCCCAAGCAGCTTTTCAACGAGGATATCCCGGACGGTCTGGCGCGTATCGCCAGCAGCCCATCCTTTGGTCTTGCGGTCGAATCGCCGGCCATTCCACCACGCCGGATAGTTTCCTGTCAGATGCAGCGCAACCTCATAAGCGCCGACGCCCTCAGTTTTTCCAACGCGGTTGGCAGCCATGAACAGGCGCTGATGATAATGCGCACCATCGGCAAAGAACCGCATGTGCTTCGGATACAACTCACGGCGCAGCGGGCCATCATCAGGATAATACGTCAGCCATTTGCGCTGATTATCTCGACGGATGCGCTCAGATAATAACGCCTGAAATTCCAGCTTTTCTTGCAAGGTCAGCGATTCGAGCATGCAGTTCTTCGTCTGTTGTTGTTTCGATTGTCAGCGCTACTTTGTCGTTCCACATCTGCAAATGACGGCCCTGCAATTCGCAGGCCTTGAGCGCAGACGTGTGATTAATCATCGACTCGTTGCCGTGCTTGTCGTAAGCCTTGCGCATCGCGTCTTGCTTGATTAGCTCGATGTCGGTCAGCACGCGGTCTTGCGTTATCTGTGTGCGTTTTGATCTTGCGTCTATCCCGGCAGCAACAGCCGCCGAGATGTCAGGCTTTGACAGGTTTTCTTCTCCGATCTGCCGCGCCGTCTTTGCGCTATAACCCGCACGAATAGCCGCCTGAGTCGCGTTCAGATCAATCAGGTATTCATCAACGAAAGCGGCCTGTTTAGGTGTCATGATTTATTCCCCCCTCGGCTGATTGTCTCATAATCAACCGCAGCGCTCTATAAATCATCCTGCTTCGCCCTCTCGCTCTCAATCAGCAGCGACAACAAATGCCGTGCTTTTTCCAAGTCCTCGACCCCGCCTTTTTCTTTCCATCGAGATACGTACTTGACGACGGCGCCCTCGCTTCCATCGCGTCCGCCATCTCGTCCCCCACAATCGCCCGCCAGTGCTTCAAACATGCCAGGCAATACTCCTGGCAGTGTTCGTTCTGTTTAAGCCAGCCAGCAGCCTCTGAGACGGTTGGCGGACGCGTTTTAATCACATCAATCCACGTGCCAGCTCGCACCACCGCGGCAGCGACATCGACAGCGGATCGCCGCCGGACTGGAACAGGTCAGGAGCCAGGTCTGCCGGGTCCATGAACGCCACCCATTTCGCGCGGCTCTTGCGCCAGAACAGCACCGGCTTGCGTCCTGAGTCCTGCGCCTGCCGCACCGCCTGCGCCCAAAACGCGGGGAGCACCAGCGTTTCCGTTCGCTTGACTTCAATCGCCCATCCGGGCACGTCAAGGCCATCACAGCCCCCGTCACGCGCCGCGCCGAGCTTGCGCTGTACCACGATGCCAAGCTCGTCTGATAGCGCCCGGAAAAGCTCGCGCTCACCGACTTGCCCCTTGATGCGTGCTGCTGCCATGGTTATGCCTTAGCCTGGAATTCGCCGCACCAATCGTTCTCGTCGGTTACTGGCCAGGTGGTGTTGACGGCTGCTTCCATTGCGTTCCCCTCTTGCTCTGACCTTGAAGCGATCAGCAACGGTGGCATGCGCCGGCAATACCCGACATCTCCCCAGCCGTCTGCCTCGCTTCCTGCGTTTTTGTAAAAGCCTTCTACGTCGTGAAACTTGCAGTTGATGCAGCTCATCAGAATCCCGTTCAAAAAATAAACTCCCCTACTTCCCGAAAACCTCGCCGGGGGGTATAAGCCTTGCTGCGCAAGGGTTTGACTAAACTTCCCTACATCCCCCCCCCCTTACTCTCCCTTTTTATATCCACACACGTTTACATGGACACACGCATAGCTTCGGGAAGTAGGGGAGTTTGCTCAAAGCCTTGCCAGTCAAGGGTTATACTCCCCGACGCTGTTACGGGGAGTTTGGAGAGGTTTCATCGTCTGGCGTCGTAGCAACCCACTTGAAGGATGATGGGCCGCGTACCTTCTTCTTCTCGACTCGCGCAATCTTCCGCACGAACTGGAGAGAACTGAGCACATTGACCTGCCCCTTCTGGTCCATCTTTCTGAACATGGCAGACTTCTTCTCAAGCTCCCATTCGGCCAGCCCCTCACGGCTCGCTGTGATGACTTGCAAAACCTGCTTCTTGATCGACTCAAACTCCGAATCAGCGACGCACGTAGCCAGCTTGTCGACCGTGCGCAGCGTGTAGTGACGAGCGTAGTCAATCGCCCACCGCGCCGCATCCTCCGTCACATGGTCGTCGCCACATCCAACGGCCACGATGAGCGCCAGACGCATCGAAATCTCGCAGCAGCGCCCGAACATCTCTGCCAGGCCCGCCTCGTCGTGAGCGTCCATCAGGCCAACCGCCTCGCGCTCGAAATCGGCGAATAAACGCCGCGCGCCGCCGCTGATTGGAATCGTCTTTGTGACCGCCTGAAGAGAAGGCGTCATGTCAGGATTGGCCAGACCGTCGTATGCGTGCGCCTCCGTCGCCCAGGCAATGACCGACTTGGGGATCTCGTCATTGCTCGATGCGCTGCCGACCTGCCGGCCGATGTCGGATTCCACGATCAGCAGCCGATTCAGGAACCCGTCACGCGCCGCAGCACTGCCGATGGCGTCAAAGAATGTGTCCGGAGTTGTCATGCCGAGGATCGTCAGCGCCGGATTGCACACGGAGCGATCGCGCATCATCTTGGCGGCTTTCTCGTCCATGCCAAAGGTGCTGTAACCCTGTGGCCGCATCGTGCCATCGCACCGCGCCCACACTTCCATAAGACACGTCAAGGCGCTGTTGGCGCGCGCGTTGTTCTTGATGGAAGCAGCCTCCAGAACCTTTCCGAATTCATCAATGATCGTGATGTGTGACGGCTGGCCATGCAGCGCCGACAACACGCCGGAGTTGCTGGTATAGGACGATGGCCCGATCAGATTGGCAAGGTCGCAGGCTTCGAGCAGCTTTTCCACCGCCCACTTCGCATGCTCCTTGCCGCTGGCCGACTTGCCGATATTGAGCAGGTACAGGCTTGGCCAGTTGTTTTGATCGGTGCGATAGCGCCGGCCCATGACGGTTGCGCAGAAAGCAATGGCGCCCTGCACGTCGAACTGTGGCTGTGGCTTGCGACTGGTTGCCCCGATCCACCTGGCCACTTCTCCAAGGATTCCGGGAGGGTTCAGCAAATGGTATGGCGTCTTGCCTGGTTCTTTGGTCTCAACCGGCGTAACAGACTCTTCGGGAACAGGAGCATGAAGCACAGCGATTCCGGTATTCAGCCACCCACCGCGCTGCGCAAGCGCGAAAACAGTGGCCTTCGTGATGCCAGATATCCCCTTGCGACTGAACGACCGCCACACTCGCGTAGAGTCCGCCGGGTTGTACTTGTGCGACGCCTGCGACCACGTATCCCACAGATCGAAACCCGCCTGTCTGCCCACGTCGTTGTGAATGGCCATGCCGACATCAACCCACACCTGACGATCGTCAGAGCAGATGTACTCCAGCGCTGCGCGAATCTCTGCGACATCTGCATCGCTCGCCGCCATAGCTGGCGGTGCATCATCGGAAACAGTCGCCACGTGCGCAAGATCGCGTATCCAGTCAGGCAAATTGGACGGCAGCGCGCCATCGGTAGGATCGCTTGAGCCTTCCCACTGGTAGTAGTGACCGCTCGCGTGATTGGATGGTGCGGCCACGATGTAGCCGTTCGCCTTCACATCAACGCCCTTGCCGAGCTTTCCCGGCAATGCGTAACCCGTCGGCAAAACGAAAACCCGATGCTCGCCGCCGCCGCCAGTGAATGCCAGCACGTCCGAGACTACCGGGCCATGCTTGGCCTCGATCATCTCCATGGTCAGCAACCCGCCATTGCGCGGATCTATATCAATTGCGCACAGGCCGGACGGCGCCAGATGGATGGCAACATTCGCTTGCGGCCGTTGCGCCCACCAGCGCCGAATGGTCGCTTCATCCGTCGTCGCGTTCTTCTGTCCCCAGGGCGCCAGCGCGCTCAACGGGTGCTTGCCTACGTTATCGCACTCAGCATTACCGCACGCGCACTTGCCGTCTGACGCCACCTGCCAAACTGGAAAAACATGCCAGCCAAGCGCGGCATAGCGCAGCGCAAAATCAATCGGCGTCACTGGCGCCTTTCCGGAGATTGGGATAACAGCCGCCGCCGTCACTTGACGCAATCCGGGCATCGCCACCCGCCGCCGACAGCCTTCTTTCTGCCTGCCGTTCCCTGGTTCCAGTAGCGCCCGCACTGCGCGCACTTGTACGAATACGCAGTCATCGGCACGTCACGCACATCTGCTGCCGTGCGCGCGCGATAGCCTTCGACGGTCAGCGGGTGAGTGCCGAACATCATGCCCACCACCCGTTGTATAACAACACCTGAAAGGTTAATGGAGAGCGCCCCTTCCAGAAAAACGAAAGCTGAACGCTCTGGCGATGCTGCGCGTTAGTCAGCATCGCCAGCTTCTTGCGGTACGTCTTGACCTTGCGCTTCACGCCCGCAACACCGGAAGAAACTCGCGCCTGACAAACTCAACGCCGAGCACGTCACGCACCTTGTCGGCGTACTCGTTGAGCCGCGTTTGTGCCTGCAGCAATTCCTCGCCGGTCAGCCCTGCGCACCGCGCAGACAGCGCCTTGAGTTTCTCCTGCACGCACTCAGGAAGTCGTGCAGGCAGCGCTTGAAAAGAATGGATGGGGCCATCTGGCAACTTGAACGGATAGTTCATTTGCCCGTCCCCAAATAAACCGCGTCCGCATTGAGCGCGTGATCCAGCTCCGACTTGTATCCGGCGATAAACTCATCCAGCGGCGCCGTGATGCGCTCGACAACCTCGCGGGCGTATTTGGCCGCAAGGTATTGCCGGCGATTCGGCGCCGACTCGATCAAATAGGCGCCGTTCGGGCGCCGAGTGATTTCCTCGCTCATGGCCGACCCCCAAGATAAATGCGCTCACGCAGCGCATACCCCATCAGCGGCCAGACCTTGGCGATGGCGTTTTTCCGTGCGATCTTCCGGCCAAGCTCAGCGTCGAAGTTTTCCGGGCTGACGCACGCTGACTCTCCGGTGACGGTGAATCCATTGCGCAGGACAAGCACGCAGAAGGTCAGGAGCTTGAGAGGATCTGGAATCGGATTGTTTGCG
>JACCDG010728442.1_pt1 | contig 10010 bp, 10 predicted proteins | sample 7442471 | NCBI WGS metagenome assembly JACCDG01 (sample SAMN15323444, study PRJNA562643) | freshwater metagenome | isolation source: river surface water | place: USA:Blue River Watershed | collected 2017-08-17 | reverse complement strand
GGATCTAGTGCAAAGTTCAAGTGTGCTTGAATATGTGCAAGATGATCTTGTCTTGGGTATGCGAATGCAGGTTTACCTAAAGCCATCGCTGAGTTTTCATTTGCAGAATCTTGCTCAACAGGTTTAGGCGCGTTAGGCATTAACTCATTCACACCAGGTACTTTCATTTGTTTCAATACGCGTTGCAATACAGCGTTCACATCGAAAGCTTGTGGGTATGTTTGCATAAGTTGCAACACAGCTTGGTTTTGAGCCATACGTTGTGTTTCTGAGAAAATATGCGGATCAGAAACAGGGACGATGTCTGAGTTACGTCTAAAGTCTTCGCGTGAAATTGGAAGCTCTTCAACAATGTCACCTTTTTTCTGTTCGTCAAGATACCAACGATTGATACGTCCGAGTACCATAAGAACGCGTTTTTGTGAATCATGTAGACGTGCATGAATAGATGAGAATACTTTTGCACCTTGTTCAATCAACGCTTGTGTTGTACCTACAGGTGCGTTGGCATTAACGTCTTTGATCTTCTCTTCAGATGTAGAGACTACACCTTTAGCCGCGTTATCTAACCATCCAAGTAATTGGAATAGTACAGGTGACGGAGCATTGAATGGCATAGGCATTGCAATCTTACGAACGTCGTCAACGCCAGGTGCTCCTTCTATCTCTGTTACTTGAGTAACTTCAATTTGTTGAGACTGACCGCTAATTTTAGCGCCTTTGAGCTTAAGCATTGTAGCGGAATTATTAATATGAGCAGTGTCCAATAAAGCACGAAGAGCGCCTGTGAGAGCAGCACTAAGCCCGCCAATAAGATGAGGCAACCCAATTGCATAAGCACCTCTCCAAGGGATGAACTTAAACTCGATAAGCCAATCCAACTTAGTAAACGTTTCATCGCCTTCCTCCCAATTTCTATATAGACCTAATATTTGATTATCTAACTCGTCAATCATTAAAACGTAAGGTGCGGTTTCACCTTTAGTTCTCTTGTCTTCTTCTAAGTCTAAGTATGTATAGATGTGATATACACGGCGTAAGCCATCTTCATTGTCTTGGTATTTACGACCTTCAACTTTGTTAGAAGCTTTTTCAGAATGTGTTTCTGTAGGTTCCATCGTTGCGCGAATAAATGACACGTCACGATACAAACCACGATCTATACGTTGTTTAAATTCCCACTCTGTAATGTCTTGTACTTCTGTTACGCGTTGAGCGGTGTAGAAGTTAACTGACGCGAATGGTAAAAGAATATTGTCGATAGGAACGAATTCAGCGCATGGGCGTTTTTTCTTTTCGTCGTACCACATCTTCATGAACTGTGAACCACCTAAAGGTAACTGTGTGAGCAACTGTTCTGTTTCATCTTTAAACTCTTCAATTTGCTCTGTCAATTGCCAATTCATGTAGTCGCGTTTGCGTTCTGCAATATCAACCTTATCAGGTGTTGCTTCACCTAAGATTTTTGTTCTTGTTGGACCATCAGGCGGAAATAACTCTTTGATAGCGGATGCCGCGAAGTCTACGCAAGCTTCAGCCATAACAGGGTGAACTACTTTGGAAGCACCAAAGAACATCGCACCGCCTGGTGCGTCATCGCCTAAACCTGTACGACGGATACCTTCTTCGTATTGCTTATCTCTTTTCTCGCGAGCTTCTTTATCTTTCTTGATGAGATCAAGGTAACGCATACCAATCTTCTCAAGATCATAAAGATTAACTGTCTCAGCTAAGTTAGAGTAAAAGTCTTCGTCTTCAGTTGGACCTTTGTAATCATCTAAGCGAACGATAGCTGAACCATCGTCAAGTTCTTCTACATCGTCATCAAACTGCATGAGGTCAATTTCAGCTCCGCCGTCAGGTGTCTCTGTAATTTGCGCCTGACTTGCAGGATCAGGAATTCCTTGTATGTTGCGACCGAATTCAGGGTCAATGGGCATCTCAGCCATAACGTCTCCTCATGTTTTCTAGTTTGTACTCTTGGTTTAGGTTAATAGAACCACCGCTTTTCTTTTTCGGTAGTAAGTATTTTTCTCTCAAGTGATTAAGAATGTCGTCTTTGTCAAGATAGTTCTTACCTTGTCTTGCTAAATCTCTTGCTGTTTCTTGAAACAATTCATATTTAAGTTCTTCCGAACGAGAAAAAGATTTTGGTATATTAGGTGCATCAGCTCTAAACACATCAGGGTGAAGCATCTTCAATATCTTTTCTACTTCAGGATGATTGTGAATATCTTTTGGTACTAATCCACTATCAGCAACATTTTGTACACCCATTAAGTTTGTATTGTCTAGCTCAAACACATCAACAATCTCATGTTTAGTAGGATTGTTTTTAATAAAGTCTGAGATATAACTTTGATATTTGTCATCAGGGCGTTTGTTTTGTTTACCCTTAACTTGATGAAGCTCCATATAACTTGGCGGTTCAACAGGCTGAATACCAAGCTTTTTCATTTCCTTAGTCATTTCTCTTACATAATCACGCTCGGTCATTTGACGTCCATATTTGTCGTCATTGTCTAAAGACCTCATATTGAAATCATATTGTTTAAGTTTAGGATTACTGTTAATAGCATCCATGTTTGCGTTTCTCCACAAGGTCATACTAAACTGTGGTCGCGCTTCAATAGTGACATGTGACTTACCGTCAGGGCTTCTTAATGAGAATATCTTAATTTCTCCGCTTTCAACGTCAGCGCAATAACCACCGACACAGTGACCCATCATTTCACCTTCTGATTTCAATGCCGATTGAGTTTTCTTTGGATCTGTTTCGTGTTTAAGTTCTACCCATTTGAATCCGTCATCGTATTGTTTAGGTACGGGCATGCCTTCAATTGATGTTGCGTGTGCCTTTGCCATCTCTTTGGCTTTTTGTGCGTCATACTCTGCGGTGCGACGGATAGCTTTCTCAATAGACATTTGATTGAGTTGCTCGGGTTTTAATTTGCCTGATCGCAAGTCTTCCATAAGAACGTCAGAGACATGATCAAGTCCTAACCGTCTTGTAACATTAGATCCTGCTATGCTATAAACATAAGGATCAGGAATTTCATTAATAAGTTTTAAGTTTTCTAAATCTTGCGCAGTGTTTACAGGAAGGTCTTGTTCCATACGAAGTAATGACATTTTAAATTTATCATTAACCTCTTTGTTTTGAGACGGCAAGTTTTCATATTTATTTAAGATTTCTTTAACGTCTTCAGATTTTGTAGGCTTAAATATAGAATCAACTTTATATTCATATTCTTTACCTAGATCTGTTTTAGCAATTCCGTGAGGTTCTCTGCCTAATCTTGCGCGTTTTACTTGCATGGCATATTTAGAATCTCCCATTAAAGGATCAAAGTTGTGTTCTACACCTGACTCAATTGTTTTAAGTATTGGGTCGGCTTCAGTTCCTGCTTGATTGCGAATGTACTTTCTGACTTTAGTATCAATCCAATTGTTAAGTGCTACAGCGTTTTGATCTTTTGGAAACGCATTTCGTCTATCATAAATTTCACCGAATGGAATGCCTGTTATGTCAAAGCCAGGAACTTCATTCTTTTTCATCATAAGAAGTTCGTCGTCTAAAGCTTTCTCACCACCGACTAACATACCGCCTTGATCTTTGATGACGTTCATGCGTGGGTTAATGACATTGCGACCAAGCATACCTGTGCCTGTTTCTATTTGTCTCATGCCTTCTTTAATCGCTGTCTTACCTAAGTTCTTTGCTAATCCTACGCCACCGAGTGCGGTTGTGCCTAAGTCAAGAGCTTCTGTTAATCGTGGATCAAAGTAAGATGTTTGTAGTTTGCCACGTTCTAAGTTGCGGATAGGTCTATATCCACGGCTCATCTCGTCCGCAAGTGTTTGTACACCTTTGACGCCTGTGATCTCTGCTAAGTCTGTGCCGCCGATAAGAGGAATCTGTGGAATGATTTCGTACTTCTCTAAGTATTCTTTTGCGGGTCTTAATACGTCAGCAATCTTGCCTGAGATTTTTCCGCGAGGGATTTCTTTTAACACTTCAGGCTCATCTACTGAGCCACCGTCTGCTTTTTCTACATCGGAACCTAGAATGCTTTTGATCATGCTACGAATTTGTTCAGGATCTTGTGCAACTGATCCGCCTTCTGCGTAACCTTCTTTGTACATACGTTCTAGCATCTCGTCTGTGATTTTCTCTGACGGAGCATAACCGCGTGTAAGGTCATAGTATGTTGGGAGTCTTCCTGTTCTCTCTGTAAAGTCTTTGGTAAAGTTCTTAAGGACGATACCTTGTGGAGCAGGTTTAAATGCTTCGGATTCTTTGCGACCGCTTAATGAATAATGGAATGCAGGGTGAAGCTCAGGTCTTTCTTCAATGTTACCTGATAATGAGAATAGTCTGTCACCGATGTCACCTGTCTTTGCTTCTAGCAAGAGTGGGTCAGTGGTTTCTTTAATAACTTGTGGGTAGTCAATGATTGATCCCTTTTTACCGCCGACACCTTTACCTGCAAGTATGTCAGCAATGAATGCACGTTGATGGAATGTTTGCGCATGCTGATTAAACTCAGGTGATAGGATGTCTATGTCTTCAGGAAAGAATGACTTGCCTGTCTTTGGGTCTTTTATATTAGCAAGACGTTTGTTTATGGTTTCGCGTAACTCAGGTGTGAGCTTGTCTTCTTCTACAGCTTTCTCAAAGCGTTTTATAATTCTGTCGAATACGACTTTGTTTGATCTATGTTGTTCGGGTGAGCCAATAAGGTTTGCGAATACAGCTTCTTCAGGATTGCGTGCCATTGAACCTACGAGTGTCTTTGCAACACCAGGTGATTGGACTGCCCATGCAATGTCTTTGTATTTAGGATCAATACCTGCTAGTTCAACGTAACCTGGTCCGCCGAGTAAACCTTCAGGGTAATTCAGTGCGGTACGATCTGCTTGCGTAATGTAGAGACGTTTGCCTACATGCGGGTTCAACGCTTCAGACATGCGTGGCGCTTTCTTGGCGACAGACTCTAATGCGCCTTCGGTCGCTTTCTCAGCTAACTTCTTGCCTAATGCTTTTGCTAGACCCATTAAAACATAAACGTCAATGTCAACAAAGCTTTGTCGTAATAGATAAAGGCTAAGCCGATCATTTCTGTTTCTCCTTGATGCGTTTCATTACAGCTTTGCGTTCGCTTGGTGTGTAATCTAACCAACTTGCTATCTCTTCCTCTGTGCGCTTGCACGTCTTACATATTTGTTTCTTTGTGTCTAACTCACATATCTGTTTGCACGGTGTTGCAATCTTCATATTGCATAAGGATTCACGCGCTCTGTGTATCCACCGTTTGCGTCTGCATAATCCTCTGACATGTCATAAGGTCTCGGATCAATCTCTAACATCCCTGCGTCTCTTAGATACCTAAGCGCCTGCGTACATGCGTCCACATAGTCGTCATGCGTAGCTTCAGGAAATGAGCAAATCTGTGATACGAAGCCTTCAGCCCAATCACGCACATATCCTCGACGTACTGACGATTCGGGAATCCACACTCTTCCATGAGAGATAATGTTTGCGACAATGGAAAGTCGTTGCACTTTGTCGGCTCGACCAGGATTGTAAGCTCGCACAGGTAAATGTGCCCGTTGCATATCTTGTATGAGACTGATTCCACTCGCCTTATCTTCGACAAGTATGAGATCAACTCGCTTACCTTTGACAAACTCTCCTGTGTCGGACTCGCTATCCGCACCATAACTAACTTCATACTCTTCCCTTACCTTTCTTCTCAAGTCAGGGTACTGCATGCGTTCTTGCCATGCATCGATCAGCATCACTGACATGGGCCCGTCTGTTGGCTTAAACAATCCAAAGACTAAGCACGCTGTCGGGTCGTTGATCGTCTTCTCTGTATATGCGCAATCGTAACTCTGTATAATGTATTCAAACTTAGGGAACGGTTTCCTTGCGTCCCATAACTTAAACATATCTCTTTTAACAATGCCACCCTCTTCAGGGTCAATCAGTTCGGCATAGATCTCTTGGCGTCCGAGCTTCGTGCCTTCGTACTGCAAGATCTGCTGTTGAAAGCTTGGTGCTAAGTTGTCAATGTTCGCGTACGTTGACGCTGTTGACATAACGACTTCACCACTACCATCGTCAGCTCTTCCTACTAAGTCAACGATTAAGTCTTTAGGACGTGGTGTCGTTGATGCAATAATCCTTGTGTTCTTACCTAAACGCACAGAGAACTGAATCATGTCCCATGCTTCTTGTAAGTAATCCCAAGCCGCTAACTCGTCTAGCCATGCGCCGTGGTATTGTCCACCGCGGAAGCGATCAGGTTCTGACGCTGATATGCCTTTGATCAGTGATCCATTGATCAGCTTTATCTCGAGCAATGACTTGTTATAGTCTGCAATGAGGATCTCAGGTATCACGTTAAGCAATCCTGATTCACCTTCAATACATGTACCGCGTACGTCCATCGATGTCGGCGCGGATACTAACCATCTTGTGTTAGGCTGTTCCCAAGCCCACCATCCTATCTGCTCAGCAGACGTTCTAGTCTTTCCCGCGCCTCGACCGCCTAATAGTAACCATATCGCCCAATCACCGTGTGGCAATATTTGGTGATCATGCGCTTGCGTTAACCACTTCATGCGCCAAGCTATTGCGATCTGTTTAGCAATAGGAAGCGATTTAAACTGTGCTTCGACTTCTTTGTCTTTAAGTAACTCTATAACGTCAGTCATTATCAACTCGTTGCACTTCACCCGTCGACTTATTCAACTCATATTCAGCGAGTGCTTTGTATACTTCTTCGTTTTGCAACATGAGATCCACAAACTCTTCGTGCGTGAGTGGCTTTCTTGGCTGTTGCTTATTTTCTGTCATCAAAGTAGTCAGCGATGATGAAGTAAAGGAATCCGCCGACCACCATGCCGAATAAAATCCAAAATCCGTTTATAAGGTCGCTCATTTTGTTTGTCTCTTCAGCTCGAGGTTCTTAATCATCTCGTCAAAGATGTTGATGTTTACATTCACTGCGTCAGCGTCTGCGTCACCTTGCACAACGGTGCGGTCACCATAAACTTTAGGCAAGTATTTAGCCGCAATCCACTTGCGACCATCCATCTTTAAGCGTTTCTGTGCGATTGAGCCAGGGTCAACGCGTTTATTTCCTTTGTCATCAAAGACATACTGTGGTTCTTCGTCAACAATCTCCACAATTTGTGAAGCGAAAGTATGAGCTCCGTCAGCCCTAGCAACCTCGTATCTATCCCGAAACTCTGAATCCGTTGCGAGCCAACGGTAGAGCGTGGAAGGAGCAGGCATGTGCGCATCTTTTGTAATCTTTGTCATTGGCTCACCTTCAGCAAGGCGTGCGCATATCTCGAAGCTTAATTCTTTCGTATATCTTGTGGGTCTTCCACCTGCGTGCTTAGGCTTAGCTTCAAAGCTTGTAGCAACTTTATATTCAGTAATTTCTGACATTATAAATACCTATACTCACCAAAGAGATCAGGACGCTTTGCGCCTGCATCTCGTAACTTGTTTAAGATTGACTCAGCTTTCTCAGGAGACATTCTGTCTATATACCTAAGATGGAAAGTCATTTGTTTTTTAAGATAATGCACTCTCGTTAGTATTGATCCTTTTTTAATTGGGCTATGTCTTCCGCGCGCATCTAAAACCGCATGCATCTTTAGCGCATTCAATCTTCTTTGTTCGTCACTGCAACGGGGCTGATCTCCGCCATCAGCTACGTTGAGCAATGTTCTACCCAATTCCTGACGGTGTTGTGAGATCATCTCTGTCTCTAGGATTTGCCAATCATCTGAGATTGAAGATGCTAACACAATTAATTTAGGTAACAAGCCTTCTCTTAATAGCTTATTCATCCATTGGTATACAGGATAATGAGATCGTCTGTTTGAATTTAACTCTGCAAGGTGTTTTTTAAATCTTTCGGCGGGATTTTTAGCTTTGCCTATGTAGCGGATGCTTTCCGTGATGGGATCTTGCAACGCGTATATTTGTGGATACTTAGACATCTTTTCAGTCCTTGAGTAGATGTCAAAAAGACTAACAGAACAATAAATTAATGTCTATGTTTTGTTTGTTGCAATTCTTTCGGGAGAATTTTATGCGAACGCAATGCGAAAAGTATGCGATCGCAATGCCACTACTACAGATGTCGCATCACAGTCGCAATGCTAACCATAAACCAATAACAATAAACCATAAAACATAAACAAATTAGAAAGGCGCTAGTTCGTATGTATCTAAATCAATCTTTTCTTTTTTCTCGCGCTTAACTGAATACTTCACATAAGTTGCTTCGGGTTTATCTTTTAACCAATGCATGAGTTCGTCACGGCGGTGAAAGGCTCTTATCTTTTCGCCGTCAATCAATGCAACATATCTATGTTGATGACTCATGCAAGTATTGTAACACGATCATACTCTTTATCAAAGCCCATTTCGCCTTGGCATAACGCGCGAAAGCTATGCTTGATGTGGTTCTCAAGCTTGTTTTGGTGCTCAACTTTTCCATCCCATACACGCATCAAAGTATCAGCGACAAAAAACATACCTTCGATTTTAGTCACCTTGCCAATGATAAAACAATCAGGGCATCCTAAACGTGGAGCAAAGTCATAAGCTCTCACAATGTCACCGACTCTCATATTCTCTTTTGTACCTATCATAATTATTTTCCTATAATTTTTTAAAATGTTTTAATGGTAAAAGCACCATAGGTTCTGAATCTTGCGCGTCATTACGATCAAGCCTGCCACCCCACATATAAGAAAGATCAAACGATTCATTGTGTAAAAATGATCCGTAGTAAGTGCCTTCGGTAAATGTGATCACCATGATAAATGGCAAGCACATCTCTTGTGAAATCTCTCTAGCTCTTATCCACTTATCAAGTGAGATCATGTAGCGAGGCCATGCATCGAACGAAAGCTTCTCGCGATGTTTAAATTCAAGCACTGCCATTGGCTTTTTGTCCTTAAATGCCATCCAATCAAGCTGATACTTGTATGGTAGATCTTGCAACACACAGCTCCATTTGGATTCTAAAATAGAACGCATATCATTTTGACGCTTTTTATTTTCTTCCGTTTCGTAAATAGGACGAACCATTATGCACGATCCACATAAAGCTCAGCGTCAGGATAGTTTTTACCAAAAACTTCAATCCACATCTCTGCATGAGTTTTGTATTCAAAATTGATTTCGACGATTTCGTCAGTTACCGCATCAACAACCATGAATTCCATAGCTTTCTCCCTAGTAAATGCCAACGCCACGTTTTTCAAGTGTATTTTTAAGATATTCGAGCTCTTTGTGATTGACTACGATGTAACCGCTCGGGGATTGGTGCATGTTGAATTGATCAACAGCGTGATAGTCAGCACGCTCTATTGAAGGATGCATGCCAAGATCAAATATGTCATTGTGAGTAAGTGCGTAATAGAGTTGCATTTTGTTTCCTTTCGCTTTTAAATAAACCGAACCAATGTGTTCGTAGGTGTAATTATATATTAAACAATAAAGCTGTCAATACCTTAAATCAACTTTTTTTACATTAAAAATAAGCCATTTTGAGCCATTTTTACCTTCAAGGGCGGGTAACCTTATACCCAACCCTCAAAAGTGTCCCAAAATGCTTAAAAATGACCTTTAAGCTAGCTTTCCTGCGTTAAGAATGGTATTAGCACAAGTGAATATCTTTTGCGCTGACTTATCATCGATCTGATTATCCTTCAACCAATGTTGAATGTAACCACGGGACTCAACTAAACCATCTAAGCCAAGTATTGAGCATAAGATGTAAGCGACTGACTCAGCTTCAACTTCACGGATGTCTTTAGGTGTGATCTCAGAGTCAGACATCGTTCCTTCCGTGGTGTGACCTAATACAATGTGAGCTAACTCATGGAAGGTTGTTTTATGTGGGTAAATAGCTACAGGATTAATAGCGAAGCTGTGATAGCTTGCATAACCTTGGCAATTACCATCCGCTGAT
>JACCDG011831225.1_pt1 | contig 10012 bp, 11 predicted proteins | sample 7442471 | NCBI WGS metagenome assembly JACCDG01 (sample SAMN15323444, study PRJNA562643) | freshwater metagenome | isolation source: river surface water | place: USA:Blue River Watershed | collected 2017-08-17 | reverse complement strand
GAGCGTTTTGACGAAACCCGTGGTTTCAAATCCATTTCATACGCTGTATGGTGGATTCGTCAATCAATTCTTCAAGCATTAGCTTAACAAGCACGTATCGTACGTTTGCCTTTGAACAAGATCGGTAACATCAACAAAATCAACCGTGCCTATTCAGAACTAGAGCAAAAACTAGAGCGTCCACCTTCAGCAGACGAGTTGGCTGAATTCCTAAACGTAACACCAGAAGAGGTGAAGCAAACGCTTTCTCAGAATGGCCGTCACATTTCAATGGATGCGCCACTCATTGAAGGAGATGAATCAACTTCGACGATGTACGACGTCATGCAAGGAGATTCACTTCCTGGCCCTGAAGCCAACCTTACCCTAGAATCATTGCGTTCTGACATTCGCCGCTCATTAACAAGCCTCACCCCGCGTGAAAGCGAAGTCATCAGCATGTTCTACGGCCTTGACGGCAAAGCACCACTTTCCCTCGAAGAAATCGGCGACAAATTCGACCTCACCCGTGAGCGCGTCCGCCAGATCAAAGAGAAAGCCATCCGCCGCCTCAAACACACCAACAAAAACAAAGTACTGAAAAGCTACTTAGGATAATAAAAAAAGGAACCGCGAGGTTCCTTTTTTTTTGGGTTGAAATTAAATTAAACTTTTTCTGTTTTTTCGGAATATTATCTAATGATGAATTCTACATCATACGATTCAAAAAATCCGATATGTACGAAATTCTTAGAAAATCCCACACTTTTATTATTGGGATTTTGTAATGTATATTTCATGTCACAATTTTCAATTCTGAAGGCATGCACTTTATCTACTGCAAAATAATGGTCATTCCCCCAAATTCTTTTATATCCGGTTGTATGTGCATGGACAAAAAAGGTATTGTCACCATCATATAATTTGCCTCCACAATTCTTGCGTTCTCCTGGAATTATTTTGTACCAGCCATTTGAGACATTTCCTTTGAAACCATTAGAGTTTTGGTAAGTTACTGTTGCAACCCATATTGGTTCGTTAGTTTTATTGGTCACATAAATTTGAGCAAAGGAAACATGAAAAGTGGCAAGAAAGAAAAGTACAATCAATTTTTTCATTCTTCAAAAATTAAAAGAATTGATAGTAATTACATTCGGAGTTGTCTACAGTTATATACTCATCATACCAAGTGTCTCCAGTTTGATCTGTTATCTTCACATTAACATTTCCCGAGGTGTTTTTACCTAAATTAATCGTATAGGATGCTTGCCCATTTGCGGAGCAAGAGGGTTGTGTCGGGTAATATTCTGTTGCAATACAAGAACCTACGTAATTTCCATTGACAAAGAACTTTAATGAAGTGACGCCGAACGGATCCCATGATTGTGCAGCATCTAAATCTTGCCAGAATATGAGCTTAGTAGAGTATTCACAAGAACCATCGTTCTTCTTAGCATAAGAATTATAATTTGTTGCAGATGGATCAGTACAGCCTGGTTTGGCACAGCTGAACATGGTAAATGTGAGCAAGCCAATCAATCCAATTTTTGTAATAGTTTTCATGTTGAATTGGTTAAAAATAATTGATTAATAACTCAAATGTACAATAAAAAACTACAAAAGTGTACTAAAAAACAAACACTCTGTTTAATAATAATGAGCAATGCATTCAGCAAATTTGTCTCATGGATGAGATACATATTGGTCAGGAAATTAAGCGAGTACTGGACGAAAGCGACTTATCTGTAACTGAGTTTGCCAAGAAGATCAATAAGTCCAGAGGGAATGTTTATTCCATTCTTACTAGAAGTTCAATAGATACAGAACTATTGCAGGCAATTTCTTCTGTTTTAAACTACGATTTTTTCTTACTATTCAGCTCGACCTACCAAACTGTCAATGCCAGAATCTATGAACTAGAGAAGGAAAATGCGATGGTAAAAACCCTCAATGAGCTCTTGCTTGAAAAGTATGGCAAGTAGCCAATAATAAGTAGAATTTTCAAGAAAGGTGAGCTTGACTTTATTTCAACTGTTGCAAAAAATGCAATAGTTGAATAGTTCAATTTGAATCAATTATCAACCTGTTCCATTTTGGAACAGATTGCTTTGGATGGGAAAAAACGTAAAATGAATTTTTACAATCTGGATGTCATACTTTCTGTAGGCTACAGAATTAATTCAGTTAAGGCTACCCAATTCCGTCAATGGGCTACAAAGCGTTTGAGAGAATATTTGGTTGAAGGCGTTGCAATCAATGTAAAACGATTAGCGCAAAAGAATAAAGCGATTCATCATTACAATGCAGCGCATTTTTAGAACATGTTCTAAAATAAACCACACTGTTATACGTTACCTTTAGGCCCGTATATCGCCAAAATTCCATGAAAATACGCTTCCTGCTTAGTCTTCTTTTCACCACATTTTGCGCTTATACTCAAACCCCTTCAACATACCCGTATTTCAATAGGATTCATACAGTTTCTGACTCAGTTTATCCAAATTTTTGGAATTACTTTTATGGGGGTGTATTATTAGAGAATGATATAATATTGCTGACGGGAATAGAATTTGATTTTACTTCCCAAACTTATAATCGAACATATGAATTCATAAATCCCAACAATGGCGATATTGTTTTCAAAAAGACTGAAAACACATATTTAATACCTGGAACAAGATCTATTTTAGGATATTCAAATGGGAATCTTTATGCTTTCAGTAGAGATTTGGGAGTTCAATCTATTAAGAAATTTTCAAACCCATATGAAAATGAAATCTGGAATAAAGTTCCAGATGCTTATCCATTCCTACAAGATCCGGATAATTACTCCGAGGCCATTCGTATTCAAAAAAACGGAAGTTTAATCTGTTATGGACAAAGTCCTAATGGTAAAATGCTAATGAGCTTATATGATACTAGTTTGACATTGATAAGTAAAACTGATTTTTCTAGTTTGCTGTCAAATAATAGCGGTAGTATTACCGAAGTGACACAGCTCCAAAATAATTCTTACCTAATTAAAGCAAATACGCCATATACATTTTCAATGCCATCGACAGCTCGGATTTTTATTTTAAATGAAGACTTATCATGGAAGCAACAATTATACTCAACAGACCAAAATACATCAAGCTCTTGCATACAGGGCTCTGATTCTTGTATTTATTGTTTTGGCTTAAAGGACACAATTTTCAATATTTCAAATTCAAGCTACACTAGTTATATATATAAATTTGACCAAGACGGTAATGCGATTTGGAAAAAACAATATCCAATAAATAATTGGATGCAGCAATCAAACTGGACTTCTTCTTGGATGATGAGCGGAATAGAGCTCAAGTCTGGTAATTTAGTGTTTATTGGGAATGACCTATTTAAAGGTGAGGATGGAGACTTCCAACAAGTAAATGGAGAACCAAGTCTTCAGATTCGCTTATTATGTATCGATTCAAGTGGAAGTATAATTTGGGAAAGATCACACTACACTTCGAAAAATAATAGCACTGTTGTACATGATGCTCTATTGCTTTCTCAAGATGATATAATTTTATTCGGAGGCATTCAGGAATCATTGGTTTATGGACTAGAACAAAAAGCCTTCGTATCCAAAATTAACTGCATAGGTAGAATGACAGATTTAATGCAAAGCGTTCAAACAAATGAGCAAGATGGACTGGTATCAATACAAATTGAGGCCGACTCCTTTTATGAGACAATCATTGATTGGGGAGACGGTTCTACTTCGACCAACTTCCAAACTGCTTATTCTGATTCGAGCGAGTTGTTTTTGGCGCAACATCTCTATGCGCAGACTCAGCCTTATCAAATTATGGTGAGCACCAGAGGCTGTAAAGACACCTTGGTTTATGAATTGGTTCAAGCGGCGCATGTACCTGATAACAATGCTGCTGAATTAAGTATGTTTCCGAACCCAACTCTAGGTTTTTTCAAGATAAAAATTCCTACAAATGAAGTGCTGAATTTAGAAGTCACCGATGCATTTGGCAAATTAGTTTACCAATTTAAAGATGTTTACCTGTTCAATGGTTTTGATGTGGACCTAACTATGCAGCCTGTTGGGCAATACCATATCAGAATTACCGGCAAGGCGAGAAGTTGGGTTGGGAAAGTGGTGAAGATTTAGGGAGTTATTATTGGATCAGGATTTACCTTTATAGTTTTTTGCATGAAAATTTCTGAAAAATACATGCATTTCAAAAAAATGTGCTTTACTTTTGTAATTGAGTCATGGATCTTCTCCGTCAACATATCAAGCAAGGTGAAGTATATCGCCGTTCTGACCTGGAATATTATTCCACGGCCATAGATCGTCATTTAGCGACGCTCATTAAAGACGGAACATTGGTAAAATTGAATCAGGGCTTGTATTACGCACCAAAACAATCAAAATTTGGTGTTGTCCCCCCTGATGACCATCAAGTAGTAAAACGATTTTTAAAAGACGAGGATTTTCTCTTGGTGTCGCCCAATACCTTTAATTCATTAGGACTTGGGCTTACGCAGCTTTACAATACTACATGGGTATATAATCATAAGCGTAAAGGTGAGTTTCAATTGAATGGAAAAACCTTTGAGTTCAAACTAAAATCCGCTTTCCCTAAACATATCACAAGAGAGTATTTACTTGTTGATTTATTGAACAATTTGGAAAATCTCGCCGAAGATGAATCCCAAGCTATAGAGAAATTACCATTCAATGTCAGAAATTTCGATACGGATGCATTGATGAAGGCGACTCAACAATACGGGACAGGCAAAACAAAACGGGCATTAAAAACTATCGTTAGAAACGTACTTCAGCATGCTTGATTTTATTCATAACGACCCGGAATTCAAAGACCTGCTCTCTATTGTTTCCTCCAAAAAAGGAATTGATATTACATTAATTGAGAAGGATTACTGGATCATGCATGCTTTGTTTTCTATGCAGCAATAGGGAATTGAGTTTGAATTGAAAGGCGGAACTTCGTTGTCGAAAGGCTTTGGGTTTATTCATCGCTTTTCAGAGGACATTGACATTCACATACGAACCAATTTTGGTTTAGAAATCGAAGGAAAAGAGGATAAACCTAAAGTAAGGGCAGCCCGAAAAGAATTTTATGATGTGCTCGCCAAATCACTTTCAATAAATGGAATTATTGAAATTAAGCGAGATTATGACTTTGATGACTCTGAAAAATACCGCAGTGGCGGAATTCGCTTGTACTATCAAAGTCACACACCAACCCTCGAAGGACTTAAAGACGGTATTTTACTTGAGGCTGGCTTTGACACAGTAACACCGAATCAACCCATTGATATTTCATCGTGGATTTGGGAACACCTTGTTTCAATAAAAGCAAGCGGTAATTACATTAATAACACGGCCATTGGCGTTCAATGTTATCACCCTGGTTATACGTTGATTGAAAAACTGCAAACGATTATCAGGAAATACCGCAACCAAGACAATCCTGGTGCTTCTGATAACAAAAACTTTATGCGCCAATATTATGATGTATATTGTTTATTGGGTAATTCTGACATTCAATCATTCATCGGAAGTACAGAATACTTAGCCCACAAGGCCGTAAGAATTAAAGGAGCTGATAACCTTATTCCACTTAAAGAACATCCAGGTCTCTTGTTGAGCGATCCGGAAATAAGAGAATCATTTAGAAAACGTTATCAATCTACCTCTAAACTTTACTACAATGGTCAACCAGATTTTGAAAAGGTATTAGAGCAAATTTCCAATTTCGCACATTTGCTTTAATATACGGCACTTCTATTATGTATAGAAAAACGGATAATCTATACACATTGATCTTCTTATGTATAATTTTTTCGGTTTTTTATATGCCCCCCCTTTTTTCAGCCCTTTTCGTAATCTAAGAAAAGCCACCTATGAAAAAGCTCATACAACTCTCGATTCTACAGCTATTTGTCATAACAAATCTCTCCGCCCAACAAACCAATGATTTAAGAGGGGCAAGGTTTTATTATTCTTTGCCATTTTATGGAGTTTTTGGACCCAATTTAAATCATTTCAAACCAAACCAAATTGATGAGGTAAGTGATAGCTATTTCATATCGGGTTATTTTAATTATGGGTTTACATTTAAAGCAACCTCAGTAAAGATAAATAAGTTTGAAAACACTGTTTTATGGGCAAATTGTGACAATGAACCAACTGATGTTGCTTGTCATACAATTTTGCCTGACAATCAAGAACTCGTTTGTTACTCTGCCTCGAATACATCAAATATTGATGACTCAATAAGAACTCTTAAATATAATTCAAACGGCACCTATATTGAAAAGAAATTTGCTACTGAACCACACATTATTGGCGTATCTTCTTTTAAACATTTTGAAGAAAATATCAATCTAGCAACAGGCATTAAAGATTACAAACCAATTATTGGGGATGTTTGGCCATTTTGTTGGCCCTATGTTATACAATTTGACGACCAAGGAAACTTAACGGATAGTATTCAATTACCAATAACAAATGTTTTTAATAATTACCCTGTTTACTATGGAGAAGCTTTTAAAACATTCAAATACAAAGATGATTTTATAACCTTCGGTAACTATTGGCGAAGACCTGGTGATGCATATCCTAACCAATTTGGACGATGCCCAGTGCTTTGGCATTGGAATGCAGACACGGTATTATTAACAAGAGAAGTCTATGAGGGTTTTAGTGGGAATTCAAATGTCGTGACATCTGATCAATTGACTGAAATGGATGGCGATGGCAATGAATTCATCATTTCTGTTTATAGACCAGAAGATGGAAATGCGGGTCATAATAATGTTCCTTTTTACAATTATCTATCTTTTATCGACTCAAATCTTAACGTGGACTGGGATAGAAAAATTGGCACATTACCAAGCCCATATTATTATATGCTTGAGGACCTAAAATATGATGCTGAAAATGGAGTAATCTATGCATGTGGTTTTGTGGAATCCGAAACGGATCCTTGGTATAAAAGCTTATTTCTAGCAAAATATAGAAGAAATGGAACTCAAATTTACATCAAGCATTTTATCATCAATGAATTCAGATATACCTCTATCAATTGCATGAATATTTTAGACGATGGTGATTTAATTTTTGCAGGACGAGGTCGAGATTCATTGTCAAATTTGTTGTTTTTCACCTACCGCACTGGCCCTGATGGTTTACATGAAGATGCCGCATATTTAGGTCTTGAAGAGGTCTTGGCTTCAGAAACAGAAATTGGCATTTTCCCCAACCCCTCTGATGGCATTTTTCAGGTTTCAAGCCTCAGCACCGAACCTATGCAAATTACCATGCTAGATCAACAAGGAAAGCAAGTTGCTCAATTTGAACTCAATGAGCTTTCTTCTGATAATTCGTTTGACTTAAGTGATCAAGCTCCGGGGGTTTACTTTGCGCAAATAACCCAAGGTGAGTTTCATTGGGTGAAGAAGTTGGTGGTTAGGTAGCCCCCCTTTTTTCAGCCCTTTTCGTAATCTAAGAAAAGCCGCCTATGAAAAAGCTCATATTCCTCTCGTTTCTACAGCTCTTTGTATTTTCAAATCTCACCGCCCAACAAACTAACGATTTGAGAGGGGTGAGATATTATTATTCGACGCCTACTTTTGGTGATTTTTATACATTTTCAAGTTTTAAGCCTCTGCAAATTGAAGAAACTAGTGGAGATTACATTTTAGGTGGTTGGATTAATTCAGGCCTTTATCAGATGCATACATTAGTTTCAATCAATCAAGAAAATAGTTTGATCAATTGGGATTACATCGAAAATTATGAATCTCAAAATACAGATTTTAGTATTTTTCCTGATGGACGCGTATTGGATGTTTACAAACTATTACATTATTCTGGACAAGACGATAGTATAAGAACTGTTTTATTTTCTACAAATGGAACATTCGAAAAAAAATATTTTACACCAGATACCAGTAAGGATAACGGTATTTTATCTGTATCTCGAATCAATGATAATCAATTTCTAACTAATGGTTCAAAATTCAATCACTCACCATCAGTGGCCTATACTTCTCCAAGAGGATATGCTAATATTTATCATGTTGATTCTGTCGGTATTATTAGTGATTCAACAATTTTACCCGTTGAAAACGCATTTAGTAATTTACCAGTTGAGTTCAGTGTAGCTTATGAATCCTTTTCGTACAAAGGAGATTATTTAACTTTTGGAGTTTTCCAAAGAATTTGCTCTACTACAACACCCAACTTAATAGGAAAGTGTCCCGTGCTTTGGCATTGGAATTCAGACACAGTTATTTTAACTAGAGAGATTTACGCTGATTTTACCGGTAATAACAGCGAAATTTCTTCAGATGCATTACTTGAAGTTGACGGACAAAATAATGAATTTGTGATTGCCGTAAAACGACTTGAAGATGGTGATGCCCTTCCTCCTACAATATCAGGTAAGGTGAATTTTATCTCCTTTATTGACTCAAATCTAAATGTCGTTTGGGATAAAAAAATTGGCTCGTTACCTAGCCCTTATTATTACACTCTTGAAGACCTAAAATATGACGCTGAAAGTGGATTTATTTATGTATGTGGGTTTGTAGAATCTGAAATTGATCCTTGGTATGGAAGTTCATTTCTTGCAAAGTATCGAAGAAATGGCACGCTTGTTTTTATAAAACATTTTACCCTGACACAGTCAAATTCTTCAATAAATAGTATGAATATCTTAGATAATGGCGATTTAATTTTTGCTGGTCGAGGTCGAGATACATTGTTAGATTCTTTCTTTTTCACCTACCGCACTGGCCCAGATGGTTATCATGAAGATGGTGCGTATTTAGGTCTTGAAGAAGTCTTGGTATCACCCACAGAAATTGGCATCTTCCCCAACCCTTCAGACGGCATTTTTCAGGTTTCGAGCATAAGCACTGAGCCAATAAGAATTACCATGGTAGACCAACAAGGGAAGCAAGTGGCTCAATTTGAACTCAATGAACTTTCTTCTGATAATTCATTTGACCTCAGTGATCAAGCGCCGGGGGTTTACTTTGCTCACATTTCGCAGGGTGAGCAGCAATGGGTGAAGAAGTTGGTGGTGAGGTAGGGCGGACCTGCTAGTCACTACACGTGTTTTATAAAAATTACGTTACCTTTCTTTTATAGTATCCTAACTTACAGACATGAAATTAATTTACACACTAATTTTTCTTAGCATCACACAGCTCGCAAGCGCACAATCTCGACACACAATCTCGATTCAATCGGGAGTGATTCACTCATTCTTTGACAACACACCACTCATGAATATTAATTATACCTCCAAAGATCAGGGGTTGTTTCATGGTGTTTTTTTAGGTTCAGCAGGTTTGAGTTATGCTTATGCTTTGAATCAAAAGAGTAGTATTACCGCAGAAGCAACGATACTTGCTAACAGCTATAGGAAATATAGATATGAATATCCTGTTGGAGAAAAATATACGATCAGCAGGATTTTAGGTACCTTCTGCCTCAAGTACAACCGTTATACGGAACTTACTGAAAGAACTCGTTTTTTCTACGGCCTTGGTGCCAGCTACCGATATGGGATTCAAGATGTAAGATCTGGGCCAAATATTTATTTTTGTTCAACATTATCTCAGAGGTATCAATCTAACTTGGGATTAACGACCACGACTGGATTGCAATATCAATTGAACAAAAGATTCAGCCTGTACACGATGCTTGATTTAAGAACTGTCGCATTCAATGCAGGAGGTTACTTCAAAAACACAATTCTTTACGACAGAAGTCCCAACCGCTTTGATTTATCTTTGAAAGTAGGCTTGAGTTTTCATTTTTAGAAAATGATGGGAAAAAAGGTATCATTATTCATAATTCTGTTTTTCTTTTCCTTTGGATTGAAGGCACAATCCTTATTTCATCAAGATGTATTCTATGGTGGCGTTACCTCAGGTGGCTTTTCCTCAGGGATGGGTACTGGTTCAGGCACTATTGATCTTTATATTGAACCAGGTAGCACAATTAGGAAAG
>JACCDG010249560.1_pt1 | contig 10014 bp, 7 predicted proteins | sample 7442471 | NCBI WGS metagenome assembly JACCDG01 (sample SAMN15323444, study PRJNA562643) | freshwater metagenome | isolation source: river surface water | place: USA:Blue River Watershed | collected 2017-08-17 | reverse complement strand
TCCTACGAAGGTCTAGAAGGAAGAGTCTGTCAAAAAGCTTTCAAATGGAATCATGTAGTGAAAATAATTTTTCAAATCATATTTGGTCTTTTCAGACATTGTTCCTTCATAGATAAGAACAGGTCTTAGGCTATACCCCCTGGGTATTCGCAAGGTTTTTATTTTACGCTGAATCTCCTGAATCAGATTCGATTCAATTCGATCCCGCACCTTGAATTCACAAAGATAAATTATTTTAGCAGATGTTGTAATCAAGAGATCAATTTGACAGGCCCCCTTGGTGCGGGCCGTTTTTCTTTGATAGTAGGGACTTGCTGCCAGAACTTCAGCATTTGATATATCTAACATGGGATAAAGTTGTGATAAATTCTGAAGAATAAGATTTTCAAATTGCAATCCAACTGTCGATTCCCATTCAGAAAATTGATAGACACTTTCAAATTTAAAATTTTTACTTTCAATCCGATCTTTATTTGGCTCGATGTATTTGAAGTAAAAGCGCAAATAGTTATCCTTCAATCTATACCTTACCAATCCTTGCTTTTTTCCACGAAGATCATACAAATAATCTTTCTTGATAAAACCCGAAATTTCTAAATTACGTAATAACTTCGAAAAATCACCATTCAAATCCAGCTTCACCGACTTAGCTAATTCAGATGCTGTCATCTTTTTTTCTGAAATTTTTCGAACCAACTGATTATAAACTTTGTTTCTTTTTAAAAAAATTTCGTTAAATATTTTATCAAACTCATGAAACAAAGGACTTTCTGGTCGAAAGCACAATCTCAATATATTTTTTTCAGCAGACTGATGAGTAATGATCTCTTGAAGATACTTAGGCACTCCCCCCGTTATACTCAAAATTTTTAGCTTTTCTAAAGAACTCATGTTTTTTGTCTTCTGCCCCCAAAACTCATGACAGTAAGGTAATTGCAATTCCTCTATCGTTAATTGCAAAGAAATTCGACCTGTAAAATCAGCATTATTTAAAATATTCTCATCAATCCATGAAGAAACTGATCCACAAACAACCATCATCAGTTGATCATTCTTTTTAAAAAATTGGTCCCATGCAACCTTCAGCTGACCAGAAAAATCGGGATCCAAGGATCCCATCCATGAAATTTCATCTAACAAAATCAACCATTCTCCTTTTTTGGTTAACTGAGCTAATGTCTTCATGGCCATATGCCAATCATAAAAGGCAGGAATGGATATTTTTTTAAAATGAGCCTGCAGTTGATGATGAAAACTTCGAAGCTGGTCCGAATTGGTCATATCTTTTGTTGGAGCTAATCCAGATAAAACAAGATAATTTTTAAATCTAGCCCCGACATGATCAATCAAGGTACTTTTTCCAATTCGACGTCGCCCCATCACCACAATCAAACTGGCATTATCTTTAGACTTTAAATCCAGGATCTTCTTTATCTCTTCTTTTCGCCCAACAAATTTCGACATATGGCCCTTTTTCTTAAATATCTGAAAGTGTATACAAGTATACGTTTTTAGATATTTCAAGTATATCTGAAAATGTATATTAGTATACGTTTTTAGATATTTCTAGAATAGCTAGATTTATGTCTTAGGCGTCCTTGCTGCCAAAATCTTTGGTGGGAATAAGATTCACATAACGTTCTAACTTCATACCGCGAGATCCCTTCAAAACAAGAAAATCATCGGGTCGCAGTTGTTGAGCAATAGATTCTGCTAGCTTCTGGTCAAAACTTTCCGCTAACTGCAATCGCCCTGCATAACCCTGCTGCAGAAGACCTTTTTCAAAAGCAGCGCCCTGCTTGCCCTGAAAATAGACTTGGTCAAATCCAGCCGTAGCAACCAAAGCTCCTAATTCCTGATGCAGCTGAGACGAGGCTTCACCCATTTCCAACATTTCACCAAAGATGCCAACCCATCTTTGCCCCTGTTGCTTCGCAGACTTCCACGATTGAAGGTTCAAAATTAATGCCTTCATGCTATCTGGATTCGCATTGTAGGCATCAAACAAAATTTTTCCCTGATCCTGACGTTGAACAATTTGATTTCTTCCCCAGTGAGTTTTCAGATGAACCAAATCCTTCCAAATTTTTTCTGCAGAAATTCCAACAGCCAAGGCATTGCAAATAGCAACCATGATATTTGTCATATTCTGTCGACCGATAAGGTGAATGATCATTTTTCCCGAACAACCTTGAATATGACCTTCGACACTGAGTGATCCCATGGACTCATCCTGCAATCGTAAATACACATTTGCAGAAGGATCCTTCTGCGAAAAAGTTAAAACTTTGCCTGATCCATGATTTTGCGTCCAATGATTCCACATCTTCCAAGTTTGTGGGTCATCCAAATTATAAATTTTCAAATTATTCGCAGGACTGAACTGATAGATCTCAGATTTTGCTTCTGCGATTTTTTCTATGCTACCAAAATGTTCGATATGGGCGCGCCCCACCATGGTGCATACCACAACATCCGGCTGTGCAATCTGACATAATCTTTCAATTTCTCCCGCGTGATTCATTCCCATTTCAACCAAAGAAACTTCCGCATCGGAAGGAACTTCCAACAATGTCATGGGAACTCCCCAGTGATTATTAAAACTTCCTCGACTGTAGGATACTTTACGACTTGCTGAAATCAATTGAGCAGAAAATTCCTTACTGGTTGTTTTTCCATTCGAACCCGTGATGCCAATCACCAAGGCTTTATTTTTTCGACGAACAGCATGACCTAAATCCTGCAAGGCCTTCAATGTATCTTCCACCAAAATCACTGTCACATCGGTCACAACAGATCCATCCCATCGATGAACCAAAAGTGCACTTGCTGCAGACTGAACAGCTTGAGCCAGAAAAGAGTGCGCATCGTAACTTTCACCCGCAAGAGCAATAAAAATTTGATCTTTTAAATTTTTTCGAGTGTCCGTACCAACTGCAGAAAAGGAAGTTTGCTTCTTTTGAATGATCTTTCCGCCGGTTGCATTCAAGATAAAGTCTAAATCTAAGTTCATTGCAGCAGCTCCTTTGCCATCTGAACATCACTCATGGGGATAACTTCCGCTCCTAGAATTTGATAATTTTCATGTCCCTTACCCGCAATCAAGACAACATCTTCATCTTCCGATTGCTGAATCGCGAAGGCAATGGCTTTTCGTCGATCATGTTCAAAAATAACGGACTGAGGCTTTTCAAAACCTGCTCGAATATCTTCAAAAATTTTATCGGCGTTTTCTTTTCTTGGATTATCATCAGTGACAATGACTTGATCTGCATTTTTTTCTGCAATCAAGGCCATCAATGGTCTTTTTCCAGAATCTCGATCTCCCCCGCAACCAAAGACAACACGAATTTTCGATACGGATTTTTGCTGTTTTCGAATCTCTTGCAGAGTTTGAAGAACTCTTTCTAAAGCATCAGGAGTATGTGCATAATCCACAAAGACATGCACATTTTTTGAATGAGTTGAGCCATAGGAAACAACTTTTTCTAAGCGACCAGGAACCCCAGGAAATGTTTCTAAGGCGGAAATTCCATCGGCAAGCTTCACTCCTGACGTAAAACTTGCCGCCAGAGCCGCTACAGCGTTTTGAATATTATGCAAACCCATCATTGGTATTGAAACTTCATAGGTGCCCAGCGTTGTCACCAATTCAAATTTTGTAGCCTGAAAAGTCATTTCCTTTTTTGTCCATTGAAAATCAGAGTCACGATGTCCATAGGTCAGCATGACACTGGAACCTGCAACCTGCAAACGACGTCCAAAGGGATCATCCACATTCACAATGGAAAAAGAAGGAATTTTCCAGGTCCACCAAAGCAAATCCTGAAATAATCTTTGTTTCGCATGAAAATAATTTTTCATGGTGTGATGATAATCCAAATGATCCCTGGTCATATTGGAAAATATCACGGTATTGAAATGGACTCCATCCACACGATGTTGATCCAAGGCATGGCTTGAAACTTCCATGGCGACGGCCTTAGCTCCAGATTGTTTAAATTCATGCAGTCGACTTTGCAAAGCAACGGGATATGGAGTGGTCATCGTTGTTGCAAATTTTTTATCTTCAAAATGATGATCAATGGTTCCTATCACGGCTGTAGGCACGCGATGGTGATTGAGAATATGTTCAATCAAATAGGTGATGGAAGTTTTCCCATTGGTTCCCGTCACTCCCAACATAAAAAGATCGCGAGAAGGATCTCCATAAAAACAACTGGCCAAGCGATCCAGGGCTTCTCGGCCATCTTTAACACGAATCACGACGCCGATAAATTCGGCAGGAACATTTTGAGGATCTTCCACGATGAGAGCGACTGCCCCCCTTAATGTGGCATCCAAAAGGAAAAAGTGCCCATCTTGTTGGCTACCTCGAACAGCAACAAACAACCAACCTTGCTGAATTTTTCTAGAATCACTGGTGACACCAAGAATTTCTTTATCTTGAAGCTGATTGAGTTTATAGTCGGTCAACGATTTGATCAATTCAGAAAGATTCATTCATCACCCATTCGAAGGAGTAGCACATGCGACAACTTGGGAAGATTAAATGTCTTGAAAAACCTTGTCTAGGAAAATCCCCAGACGAAGCTCCGTGGATCATCATGTTCCACGGCTTTGGAGCCAATGCTGCAGATCTTCAAAGTTTAGCAGATGTCATTCCTGGCCACGAAAACTACAACTGGCTTTTCCCAGATGGTTTTTTAGAAGTCCCACTTTCTCCTTTTTATTCAGGAAGAGCTTGGTGGAACATTGACTTAGATCGTTTTCAACAAGTGGCGGCGACGGGCGATACAAGTTATCTTGCCAATACAAAACCCGAGGGTTTAGAAAAAGCTCGCACCATGGCCATGGAAATGATTCGTCAGCTGAAAGTGCCATGGAATCAAATTATTCTTGGAGGTTTTTCTCAAGGATCTATGTTGGCGACAGATTTATTTTTGAATGCCCCCGAAACGCCCAAAGGTTTAGCCATATTTTCTGGAGCCTTGATCAATAAAGCAGAATATCAGTCACGACTGGCCGCTCGCGCTGGATCAAACTTCTTTATGACTCACGGAAAATCAGATGCTGTTCTTAGCCATAAAGGCGCTCAACAACTGGAGACGATGCTTTGCCAAGGCGGCCTGAAAGGTGGACTTTTTAGTTTTGAAGGAGGTCATGAAATTCCCATGTCCTCGATCCAACGTTGTGGTGAGTATTTGAAAAAACTTTCCTAGTTACAGACTTTGGGCAAAGGCATCAGCCTTGCCCTTACTTCCGCTTCCCTGGGATAACTGTGTTAACACCTTATCTGCTTTTTCCTCGGGCAAATTCACCAAAGTCCCTTTTTGAATCAAGCGACCTTTCTTCCGAGCCATTCCTGTAATATGAGGATTGTAGATCTGAGCTTGATCATCATTTCCATCAAACCACTTCACAAGATCATTGTAAGAAACAGAAACTGGAAGAGAAACTTCCTTTCCTTTTAAAGGCAAGGACCAGGCAACTTTTTCACCGAAATGCACAGGCGCATTTCTTTCCACCTCAAGAGCCGCTAAAAAACAAGCATAGAAATTTCTGGACGCAAAACCAAATCTTTTGCGTGTCACATTGCTATCCACAAGCTCAACAATATCTCGAGTCTTGTAAGTGTTCACAAGTTTTAATACTCCCGTGGGACCATGGTTGTAGCCCGTGATCGCCAAGGGCCAACTTTCCAGCATTTCAAAATTATGGGCCAATAATCGCGTGGCAAGTTTTGTTGCTTCAATCGGGTGATTTCGTTTGTCCACGATCTGATCCATTTTTAAAAAGGGACGTCCCGTGTATCTCATGATCTGCCAAATTCCACTGGCTCCAACTTTCGATCGAGCCATAATATTGAAGGAACTTTCTACGAAGGGAAGTCGAGTCAACTCCATCGGAAGACCGCGCTCTTGAAAGATTTTTTCCATCTGTTCAAGATAGCGTCCTGACATATAAATGCCTGCAGCAAAACGATCTTTTTGTCCTAATTGAAAACGAATGCGTTTATCGCCAGCAGCTTCCTTGAACTTATCCTTATCACTATCAAACGCATAAGCATCGTAGATCTTTTTTTCTTCAGGTGTCAGAGTTGCAGGGTCCTTCGTTTCATCCAACTTCAACAATAAAGCTTGAGCTCTTTTCTTCGCTTCTTTAACTAATTTTTCACGAGCCTTAAATTTTTGACGAGAATTCAAGGTCTCATCTTTATTGATGGATTTAAAATCAACACTTTCAAAAACGATGTGAACATTTTCGGCATCATGAATAACGCCTTGATGAGTTGTATATTTTGCGTACACATCTTTCCAAAAATTGACTTTAGGTCTTAAACCCTCAGGAACTTCAAACGCCTTGGAATTGTATCCCAAAGCACCTTCTTGATTTTGGTACTGTGGAGCCCTCCAGGGACGAACTCCTGTGTTCATTTCAAAGACAAAATTTTCTTCTTCCTTCAACTGTTCTGTCACTTCATCCGTTGCCGTTTTCTTGTCATCTTGAACCGTTGATTCTGTGGCCGAAGGTGATTTGTCTTCCGAAGAAGAAAACCAGTCAAAAAAACCAGCAAAGACGGGTAAACATAGAAAACAAAGTATCAAAGCATATCTACGAAGCATATTGACCTTTCAATTTATTCCACAAGCCTGATGGCTATCTTGTCGAAGAAATGTCTTACTTGTTCTGCATCGGCATTTCCGTTGTACATCATGACGAAGGGAATGACAGTTCCATCCGAACGTCCAGCAAAACCAGCCAAAGAAACAACCCCCGTCAAAAGTCCAGTTTTGGCTCGAACAAATCGTTCTGCAACACTGCCCTTCATTCTCTTCTTCAGGGTCCCATCAATCCCTGCGATTGGCAAGGAACGCAAGAATTCTGGATAAATGCGAAAATCCTTCTTCACATAATCTAGGACTCTCCACATCGCTCGAGGGGTAAATTTATTTTTTCGAGTTAAACCTGAAGGATTATCCAATTCAAAAGAGGACTCATCCAACCCAATCGTTCCCATCAAGGATCGAATGACTTTCAATCCTTCAGACAACGTTCCCACCGAAGCCCCATTCGCCACCGCGATGTTTTTCGTCAGCATTTCAGCCACATAGTTGTTTGAAAATTTGTTCATATCCACAACCATATCTTCAATGGGTTTACTTTCAGATTCCGCCAACAATTTTGCCGCATCTTTGACTTTTCCTGCACGCACAGTCCCTTGGACACGAATGCCTCTTTGCGCTAAAAAGGATTTTAAATTTTCACCTGACCACAAATCAGGATGCGTGATATTCGCAAAGGCTAGAATTTCCTTTTTCCCCTCTTGTTGCATTCTTGCTTTTCCTTGAACCGTGACAACTTCTTTCTTTTCTTTAGCATCAAAGGATCGATCGATTTGAATGCAAGGATCATCACATTTTTCCACAGTCTTCACATGAGAAATCAATTGCGTATAATTATTTTCTGGATCAATAAAAACTTGGGCGGGGTCTCCAACTTTTTTTCCGGGTCTGGCGTAGACATTTATGGAATTCCAATTGAAAGACATGGCACCCACGGGAGCATCATAAGCGCGGTCCACTCGCTCATCTTGCCGAGTTGGGTCGAATCGTAAGTCATCAAATAAACTATCATCCACAACAATATCACCTTGGATGGTATGAATTTTTTGGCGTGTGAAATTATTCACAAGGACCCACATATTTTCCGAGACAAAACTTGGATCTCCAACACCTTTCAAATACAGATCTGCCAGCAAAACACCATCTTGAATCGACGCTTGAGACCACAGGGCTGTTTTCAAGCGCGTGCCTGGTAAAATTTTTTCTAACACAGTGGCCGCCGTGGCAATTTTCGAGATCGAAGCAGGAATGAGTTTTCGATCAGGTTGTATTTGCAAGAGTGGAGATGATTCGGATTGCGGCTCTGCAATGAAGATTCCCACATTGTTTTTAAATCCAGACTGCTGAACAATTTTTTCCAGATCTGAAGTCAGCAAATCTGAGTTTTGATTCTTTCTCGACGCCACTGGATGTTGGGCTGGAGAACCCGTTGTCGACTTTTTTTTCGCCAGCGAACAAAAACTAAAACTGATCAGAAGAATAAAAACCATTTTAAAACTTGGACTTAAGCCGCGCATTCAGAATTCCTTTTTTAAAATCATCGACCCAGTCATGATCTTGGCATATTCTTTTTCTTGATGGCAAGTTTAGCAAAAATACTTCTTATTGATGACGATCCGCAAGTTTGCAGTGCAATTGAACGACTTCTTCAAAAAGACTTCGAAGTTCAAGTTGCTTTGACCCTTCAGAAGGCTCAACAAATTATTACTGAAGATCCACGGTTTGGAATTGTAATTTGCGATTTGAAGCTTCCCGATGGGGATGGAGTCGAATTTTTAGCTTCGATGAAGGAAAGATACCCTCTGGCGACACGAGTTCTCTTAACTGCCCAAGTGGATACGAATGAGCTCACCCGTGCGATCAATCAAGCCGAAATTCATCGATGTATTATGAAACCATGGGATAATAATATTTTTGTTGTTCAAATCCATGAATGTTACAAATTCCATCAAACATTATGTCACATTCAACTCTTGGAAATCCTATCTACAACAGATCACTTAACTGGATTGATCAATCACCGCCATATGCATGAAACCCTGCAATTAGAACTTGAGCGTGCAAGCCGGCACCAAAGACCACTCTCTTTCATCATGATCGATGTGGATCACTTTAAAAAATACAATGATACTCACGGTCACCCCAAAGGGGATCGCTTGCTTTCTGATATCGCCAAGCTTTTAGCTCAATCTGTCCGCAATATTGATATTGTGGCTCGATATGGAGGAGAAGAGTTTGGTATTATCTTACCAGACACACCGCTGTTGTCAGCCAAGGAAATTGCAGAAAGACTGCGCACTCAATTTCATGAAAAATTTGAACAAACGCTCAGTCTTGGGGTTTCAAACTATCCAGAGATTGAGACTGAAGATGTTGCTCAAAGTCTTATCGATTCGGCAGATAAAGCCCTTTACTCTGCAAAAAAGAATGGACGCAACCAAACAATGATTGCTCAAAAGCTGCTTTAGCTTTGAAAATGGAAGAATATGAAAAAACGTGAGTGGATACTTGTCATTTTACCTTTAGTCATCGTCTGGATCCTGGATCGATTAAGCAAAAATTGGGCTTCTGCAAACTTACAATCACCCATGGATTGGCAATATTTGCACTTTGTCCTTTACCATAATCATGGTGCCATGCTTGGTTTATTCTCTGATTTACCAGCCGTGCTTCGCATTGTCTCTCTTTCGACCGCAGGCTCTTTTCTGGTTTGTATTTATGCCATCATTCAATATCTTCTTCCCATCAAGTCTTTAAGTCTTCGCACGGGAATGTCGATTCTTCTTGGAGGCATCCTAGGTAATGTGACAGATCGTATTCTTTGGGGATATGTCGTTGATTTTATTATTGTGGGATCCAGTAAAAACTTATCGTCTCCGGCTTTCAATGTGGCAGATGCCTTACAATGGGTTGGATATGGTCTGATTGTTTACGCCATCATCAAAGAAGGTGATTTACTTTGGCCTGAAAAAAATTCTCGAAAACTTTATTGGGTCAACCCTAAGTTCCAACTTAAATATTGTTTTTTACTCATGGGTGTCGGAGTTGGACTTTCTTTGATTGCAACCGTCTTTGCTTATACATTTTTAAGGGTTTCAATAGTAACTCTGGTTGGAGAAAATCAGCATATTCTTTCTCGCTTTTTAACTCCTTTTCTGATCACATCCACATTTATTGCTTTGTTATTTTCCATGGCATTGTTTGCTATTGGGAAAGTGATATCGCATAAAATTGCAGGTCCACTTTATGGATTCGAGCGTTACCTTCTTCAAATCCTTGAAGGACAGACCGATCGCAACTTTCGCGTTCGAGCAAAAGATGAATTTAAAAATCTGGAAGAACTTGCAGAAAAAATCCGTACGAAGATGATTGAAGTTCAAAAGCTGGT
>JACCDG010119239.1_pt1 | contig 10015 bp, 4 predicted proteins | sample 7442471 | NCBI WGS metagenome assembly JACCDG01 (sample SAMN15323444, study PRJNA562643) | freshwater metagenome | isolation source: river surface water | place: USA:Blue River Watershed | collected 2017-08-17 | reverse complement strand
AAGTTCCTCCATTTACACCTGGTGCTAACCCCGAGGGATTTACAGTTCCCGTATCAGTAGCATAAATAAATTTCCAACTTGTATTATTTTGTAAACCATCATAGTTTCCTAACATATATTGATGGTCTTGACCCATAGTGAAGTTCTCTTCACCACAGTTCGGATGTGGTTTTGCAACATTACCAATATTTGTTTCATTGAATACATTCCATCTTCTTAAGTTATATCCACCATTATAGTTACCCTCATTTCCTGCGTAACCTTTACCCCACTTAGAACTAATTCCCTTCTGTTGTCCACTTGCCCCCCATTGTTGATTATTGGTAAATGTATCAGTAGCAAAAAACAATTTATTACCACTTTCAGATCCATAACCATATCCATAATTTTCATCAGAAAAACCAGAACAACCCAATGAACTGGTAATAGATGTTTTTAATGTTAAGTATGGGGCCATATTAGGGTAATAAACACTATACATAACTTCATTGGTTGAATTGAATTTTTCCACGGTCGCAACTCCACCACCAAATACCCAAGCAAATTCTGTCTCTTGAAATAAAGTTCCTAAGTCATCTCTTGCATTTGCTAAATCCCATTTAGATTGGTGAGCATATGCCGTTTCATTTACCATGTTTACCCCCGTTGTCCAAGTGGAGTGTATTTGTGTTGCGGATTTCCAAGCACCATCTGTGTTTGTTGACCAAACAAATAAAATAGTTTTACTACAATGACCAGATGTATATGATGCAGGGTAATCCATTAATTCACCTAAGTGAACTGTTTGATCTGTGGAGTTTGTTGTTCTATGGACATTTTTCCAAGGAGATGCATCTTTATATCCACCAGCCAAATATGAAAAATTAATAATCTGTCTATATAAAAATCCTATTCTATCAGTATTTTGTGAACCAACTGGTTCCCAACCATCATCTCTATTTAAAGCGGCGGTATATGTTACAACAAAACTTCCACTATCGGATTCCTCAAGATATAGAGAACCAATTTCTGGACTTCCTGGTCTATTTGCTCTTGGTCCTCTAGGTATAATATATTGTCCACTTACATCTAATGATCCACTAACAATTACGTTTTCTCTTAGCATAATCTAATATACTTATTTTATCTCAAAACAACAACCCTTCCTGTTCTATTTGCTGCAAAAGTTATTGTTACTACACTTGTACTTGTTGTTACAATTGAAGATGGCCAGAACATCTCATCAGCACTATCATAACACATTACCATAACATCTTTAGAACCTAAGTTATGAGTTACGGTTACAGATGACACGTTTGTGAATGATGTTGTAAATGTTGAGTTTCCAAAGTCTTTAACGAGATTTCCACTTCTAGCATAAATTGCACCCCCACTTGTAATGTATGCAACAGTTGTACCGGCAGATTGGAAATTAACTAAGGTTGATTGTCCACCACCAGAAATTGTATTTGAATTAATATCAATTCTACCACCCCTAAGCTCCATGAAGTCTTCTTGGTCATTCTCAACTCGTATAGTTAATTTCGCCCTTTCTGATGCACCTCCGGAAGCATTATTCTCAAAATATATTGATGCTCCATCTGATGGGTAATTATTTCCCGATCTAAATTCTATACCACAGTTACCTGTACTATCAGACGCCGATGATGTTAATATAATATTAGCATTTGTAAATGCCCCCCATGCCGATCTACCTGTTGCAACACCCGCACCAACTGTTAATCCTGCAAATGTTGGTGTATTCCCTGATCCAACGTTTTGGTTAATTGTGAAGGCAGTAATGTTAGATGCTGTACCAGTTGTATTTTGGTTCCATGTTGGAATGTTGCCAGCATGGTATACTGTATTTCCATTGACTTGGATATAATCAGGTCCGATTAAAACATCGGGGGTTCCTGTAAGAGCTTGACCACTAACATCTATTCTTAGTGTGTCTGGTGATGATTCATTATAAACAATACCATACCCTGTGTTTGATGAATCATATTGCCATATAGGTATATTACCGGTAGTGCTATTACCATACAATCCGCTTGTTGTAATTCTATTGAATGTTGGTGACGCACTAGTATGTATGTTTTGTGGTAACGATAGTGTTATTGCACCTGTTGATGAGCTAGCTGTGATTTGATTTGTGGTACCTGTTACGGAAGTAACTTTAGCATCTGTATATGTTGTACTAATTGATGTACCATTCCACGTTCCTGATGTAATTGTACCAGCAAATGCAACATTTGTACTTGAAGAAATTGTAATCGCGGGTGTTAATGCAACACCATTTGGTCTAACATATAATATTAATTTACCCGCATAGTTTCCACTTGTGCCGTTTTCTTTTAATGCGGCAATTTGACCGAAAGCCCTACTAGTTAATCCATCATTACCTTGTAATGTTAAGTAAGACCCCCTATCTTGAGCCATTGCTTCTGTATTTCTCAGAATTAATGTATCTGTACTCGTATTTGAGAATATATTTTGTCCTGTAAATGTATTTGCCGTACTTAAATATGCTCCGTCCGTTACTGTTGCCGCATTCCCATCAATAGAAACACCTGTTAGTGTTTGTAAAGCCGAAGCTCTACCTAATGATATTGATGTGGTTCCAACAAAAAATGATGAGTTTGCAAGATATGCATTTCCAATTGCAGTACCATTCCATGTGCCTGAAGTAATTGTACCACCAGATACTGATAATCCATTTATGGTACCAGGAAACGATGTGTTACCGCTAGCATCTAATAGGGTTGCCGTTCTAGCGACAGTTGTAAACACACCACTATATTGTCTAACAAAAATTGGTTCTGTCCCGTCATCAGATGTTGCAATTTCAATCCAACCAGTATTATAACCGTCTGAACCACCTCGAATACGAACGTAATCATCCGTACCAACATTTGCATATAAGAAATTTTCTGCATTACCAGCAGTAATTGTTTTAGTTACTGTTCCATCAATCGACACACCACTTAAAGTTTGTGCTGACGATGTTCTACCTAATGATATTGATGTTGTACCAATATTAAAAGATGAATTAGCTAATTTCGCATTTGTTACAGACGCGTCAACCAATTGTGATGCGTTGATTGTTTTATTTGTTAATGTTTGTGTTGCGGTTCTTAATACAATATCATCTTCAGCACCAGAAGGACCTGCAATCCATTTATCATTTGTTGTGTCCCAAAATAATGAACCAGAGGTTGTTGTTGGTGAAGTTGCGTCTCTAACAATGATACCTGCATTGGTTGCTCCTGAACCATTTAATTGAATAATGTTATCTGCAATATTAACAGTGGTAGAGTTTACAGTTGTGGTTGTACCTGATACTATAAAGTTACCTCTAACGGTGACATCTGCACCGCTTAAACTAAATGCACTATTAAATGAATTTGTAAACGTATTCAAACTACTTGTGGCAGTATGAATAGCATTTATGTTAGTTGTGTTAGAACTTGTATAAGAATTTAAACTACTTGTTGTTGCTTGTAATGTACCAATAACCGTATTATTACTTCCAGTATATGTGTTTAATGATGCGATTGAACCAGTAACACCTTCTATTGATGTTAGTCTACCCCCAGCACTTGAAGTAAAACTATTTAAACTTGCAGTTGCAGTATGAATAGCATTTATATTAGTTGTGTTGGAACTTGTATAAGAATTTAAAGATGATGTTGCAGTGTGGATTGCACTTATGTTAGTATTATTACTACTTGTGTAACTATTCAAACTACTTGTTGCAGTATGGATTGCATTTATATTAGTAGTATTGCTACTTGTATATGAATTCAATGAACCTGTTGTAGTTTCAATAGCAGTTAATCTACTATTTTGTGTATTGTTTGTTGTATTGTTTGAACTAGTATATGTATTCAAACTACTTGTTGCCGTTTCAATACTACTTAATCTACTATTAGTACTTGAAGTGTAAGAATTCAAACTACTTGTTGCAGTATGAATAGCTGTTATATTTGTATTATTCGAACTTGTATAACTGTTTAAAGAACCGGTTGTTGATTCAATAGCAGTTAATCTACTATTTTGTGTATTGTTTGTTGTATTGTTTGAACTTGTGAAACTATTGAAATCAGTTCTAATTGAACCACTAGCTGTTTCAAGAGAAGATAATCTAACACCAGCACTACTTGTAAATGTATTTAAACTACCTGTAGATGTTTCAATTGAACTTAATCTATTGTTTGTACTGGATGTATATAAATTTAAAGAACTTGTAGTTGATTCAATTACTCCCAATCTAGTGTTAGTACTTGATGTATATGTGTTTAGAGAAGCGGTTGAGGTTTCTAAACTACCAACTCTACTTACGGCGTTATTAAATTCCGTTTCTCTTACTAACCTTTGTTCGGAACCTAATTGACCTGCAACCCAATAATCATTTGTTGCATCCCATAATAACGAACCAGAAATTAAATTTGGTGCGGTGGTATCTCTTACACGAATACCGGCCGAAGTTGCTCCTGTACCATTTAACGTAATTAAATTGTTATCAACATTTAAGGTTGTTGTATTTACGTTTGTTGTGGTTCCTTTAACTAATAGGTCACCTTTGACAGTTAAATTAGAACCAGTTAATTCTATTGCCGTTTTTAATGCTGATGTATATGAATTTAAACTACTTGTACTTGTTTCAATTGCGGTGATATTTGGACTTGATATGTTACCAGTTGTAATAAACGTACCTGTAATTTCAGTATTTGAATTGATTGAAACTTTTGTACCTGTATCCGTGATATTACTATCTCTTAAATGTTCAATACCACTTCCTTTTGGAATTCTATTTTGTGTTAAATAAGTTTCTCCACCTAAATTATTAAAGGTTTCAGGACCCATCAATAAAACAGAAGATGTTATTGTTGATTGGTTTTGATGAACAAATATCCATTGGTTATTAACAGAGTCAAATAAGATTGATCCCGAAACTTGTGGAGATGAACCACTGTCTATCACCGCAAGACCTCCGAATCTTATGCTCGGATTTTGTGCGTTAACGGTAATAATGTTGTCCGCAATGTTAACAACGGATGAACTGATATGTTGAATCGAAGATGAACCAGCAATAATTAAATCCTGTGAAACATAAAGTGATCCTGTTATTGTTTGATTACCAATAAAGGTGTTACTACCAGTAGTTGCATAACTTCCTGTCTTTCCTTCTAAAGATGTTAATCTGTTGTCTTGACCTAAGTCTGTGGTCGCTAACGATGAACTAAAAGTACTATAACCAGTCGTACTAGATAATGTAACCTGTACTGACCCTGAAATAACACCTTCGGTGTTTAATCTATTCTTAATTGTTGTATTAATAGAAGATGTAAAGCTATTTAAACTACTTGTTGCGGTATGAATTGCATTTATATTACTATTGTTACTGGTAGTATATGAATTTAAACTTGAAGTTGTAGATTCAATTACACCTAATCTTGTATTTGTTGAACTAGTATAGGTATTTAAACTACCTGTTGAGGTTTCAATTATACCTAATCTTGTATTTGTACTAGATGTATAAGAGTTTAAACTACTAGTTGTAGATTCAATAATACCTAATCTTGTATTAGTACTTGATGTGTAACTATTCAAACTACTTGTTGCGGTGTGAATAGCATTTATGTTAGTTGTGTTAGAACTAGTGTATGTATTTAAACTACCAGTTGTAGTTTCTAATGATGATAATCTACTATTCTGTGTGGTATTTGTCGAGTTATTAGAACTTGTATAGGAATTAAAATCTGTTCTAATACTACCACTTGCAGTTTCTAATGATGATAATCTACTATTAGTACTTGAGGTGAACGTATTTAAACTACCTGTACTCGTTTCAATATTGTTTAAACGTGTGTTTGTACTTGAAGTATAAGAGTTTAAACTTGAAGTTGTAGATTCAATTACACCCAATCTTGTATTTGTACTAGAGGTATAAGTGTTTAAAGAACCAGTTGTTGTTTCAAGTGTACCTAATCTACTGTTTTGAGTTGTATTAGTAGAATCATTAGAACTTGTATAGGAATTAAAATCCGTTCTAATACTACCACTCGCAGTTTCAAGTGAGTTTAATCTATTATTTGCACTTGAAGTGAATGTATTTAAACTAGATGTGGTAGATTCGATTACACCTAATCTAGTATTTGTTGAGCTCGTATAGGTGTTTAAACTTCCTGTTGTTGTTTCAATAACACCTATTCTTGTGTTTGTTGAACTGGTGTATGTGTTTAAACTTCCTGTGGTTATTTCTAAAGAATTTAATCTTCCATTAGCACTAGAAGTGAATGTATTCAAACTACTTGTGGCAGTATGAATAGCTGTTATATTTGTATTGTTACTACTTGTATATGAATTTAATGAACTCGTGGTGGTTTGTAAACTACTCGCTCTTGAATCTATTGAAGTTGAAAATATGTTATATTCATTAACTAATATAATCCTTTCTTCTGCACCTAATTTACCTGCTTTCCAAAAGTCTGTTGCTGTGTCCCATAATAATGAACCAGAAACAGTACTAGCCCCACTTGCATCTTGAACAACTAAACCCGCATTATTTGTTGCGGTACCATTTAGTGATATGATATTATCACCGATATTAAGAGTGGTTGAATCAATTTGTGTTGTGGTACCTTTAACTAATAGGTTTCCTTTAATTGTTAAGTTAGAACCAGTAACCTCGACCGCACCTAATATAGATGAACTAAAAGTGTTTAAACTACTTGTAGTTGTATGAATTGCACTTATGTTAGTATTATTACTACTTGTATATGAATTTAAACTACTTGTAGCAGTATGAATTGCACTTATGTTAGTATTATTACTACTTGTGTAAGAATTCAAACTACTTGTAGCGGTATGAATTGCATTTAAACTTGAGTTTGCACTAGAAGTAAAACTATTTAAACTTCCTGTGGAGATTTCAATACTACTTAACTTACTATTTGTGCTTGAACTAAATGTATTTAAGGATGATGTTGTGGTTTCTAATGAATCCAATCTACCATTTTGTAAACTATTTGTTGTGTCATTAGATGATGTGTAACTATTGAATACCACCTCATCTAATTTACCTGTACCAATAGCCTGACCATTCAATGAAATAGAACCAGTTATATTGACTGAACCCGTAACAGAAAGTGAACCACTAATCGTTTCAGTTCCTATAAAAGTATTTGAACCTGTGGTTGCAATTCTCGATGGGTCGATATGAACAACTTGTCTATCCGCCTCAACATTTAAAAGATCCGAATATACCCCAATACTATTACCCATACCAGGATGTGCGGTACAGTAATAATATAATGTAGATGGAGTGCTGTCAGTTACTTCAATTTGAATATAATCAGGACCAGAACCAGTAGTTACCCCAACACTATATATCGAACCACCATTGTGACTTCCATCGTTTGTTGTTGAAAATCTAAACGGATGTGATGTAATATTTGGGTATAAAAATCTATATGTAAATCCTTTTATAAGACTTAAAACAGGGTTTCTTACTCCATCAATAAAGTATTTTCCACCAGAATCGGTAACATTAACCAATATTACCTTATCAACCCCTAAGTTGATATTTGATATTTTTAATGATCCCGTTAATTCAGTATTGGTATTAATCCTAAGACCGTTAGTTTGAGAAATAGACGCTGTAGCCGAACCATCAGCAATTCTAGTCAAATTTAATCCTGTTACACCGCTAGCAGGAATATTACTTAAACCAGCACCATTTCCACTAAAGGAACCTGTAAAGGAACCAGTGGTATAAGATGAGGTAAAAGTATTAAAACTATTGGTGTGTTGATGGAAACTTGACGTTAGAGTATATGATGCAGCGTGTGAAGCCGAAACGGCATTCTCAGTTGTACCTGAAACGGTTGCATAAAGAGTACCTAAAATCGTTAAGTCTCCTGAAATTTGTCCAGAACCTGATACTGATAGGGAACCGGATATACTGGGGTCAAAAATATTCATCTAAATATATTATTATTTATAGATAAATACTTTGTTTATGTATTATGAAAACTAAAGAATTGACTTTTTGTATCCAGAATTTGGTGGTAGGTACTCAGGATGTTCTTTTAAAATGTGTCTGATAAGTTTATATGAATAATTCAAATGGTGTAAGGGTCCTGAGTGTTTTTTATCTGCACCGAGATCCATGAACTTCTCATCAAACCCTCCATTAAATTTATTAGAATCAACATAGTTTGTTTTAACGTGTGAATTATCCCAAATCCAATTACAACCCTTATTTTCTAAAAAGATTTTAATTAGTTGGTGGTTTTTGTACCAATTTATCAAATCTTCGTTGTCATTTTGACTTAAGATTAAGTTTTCACATATTTTAGTACCTTCTTCGGTTTCTTTAAAGAACCCCCACGGTTTTATTGGTGAATACGGATTAATACCTCCGTTTGAATCGTAATATTCTCTTCTATGAGGATAAGTGTATAGTATTAAAACCAAGTCTGGTTTTATTAAATCAAAAAATGTTAACAGGGTTCGAGCAATAAAATCATTACTTCTACCCCCTGTACCAAAATTATGGTTAACAGAATTAGGTATCATCTGACAGACTCTACTTGGCCAAGTCTCATGATCATTTACTCCCACACCCTCTGTGTGTGAACACCCAAAAGACATTACCTTGAATCCATTTTTTGTGATACTGTCACCTCTAAACCCCAGCTCGTTGTATGTGTATAAACATAAACCACTATTATCACCACCCGAAGTTCTGTATGATTTATTAATTCTATCTTTTAGGGGATAGGAGAAAGAAGAAATCTCAAAGTTTTTTATGGACCAATAATCAAGTACATCCATTATAAAGAAGATTTTACATTATTTTTTTTATTAATGGATTATGTTTCCTGTATTTTTGTTTATCACTTAACATAATGTCCTCATATTTGGTTTTTTCTAATCCTAAATATTTTTTTAGGATTGGTAAATCACCCTTATCAATATATATACCCTCGTAAGTAATTAAAATGTTGTTTTCAGTTTTCCATCTTAATGTTTCCTTGTTCCTTTCAATTAACTGATTTTCGTATTTTTTAATTTTGTCTTCGTTTTTTTTCAACCATTCATCATCCAAGAAATATGAAGAATGCCAGTCACCACTGTTTTCCGCATGTAACAAACTAATTGACTGTTCTCTAAAGTTTGTTCTCATCAATAAAACTACTTTGTCGAAATTATTTTGAAACGTGGTAATGTCTGGGATGGTATCTTTTACATCGTGTGGATTTATTTTAACACACACGTTTTTCATCTTTAATAACTTTATTTCGGGATTATCTTTCCTCCAAGGATTATATGGTTCATGTATGATGGTTGAGCCAAACTCATAACCAATCCAATTTGTTAAGTTTGTACTTCCGGTTCTACTATCTGCAATAATTAATATTTTCACTACATCAGTGATTTTTTATTTACTTTCAAGTTCTCATCTCCCAAAAACCAAATTAAGGAGTATCTAATACCATTTAAAACTTCCGTTATTTCGTGTTCAATACCGACATCAAATATATATGTGTTTCCTGTTTCTTTTTTTATTGTGGTGGTGTTATTTGTGTATAATTTAAAATCACCACCATCAAAATCCATATTTAAAATGACACCAACAGAGTATATTCTTTTTTCTCTAATATCATTATGTCTGTTAAAAAAATCACCCTTTTTAAACGTATGAAAATGAATTTTATTCTTGTTATAAATTATTTCATTGTTTGTTGATTCACAAAAAAAGTTCTTTAGTCTATCGAATATCCAATTGGTTTCGTTGTTAAATTCAATTTGGCTTGAATTATATAATCTATCCGATTTATCCCAATCATATTCATCTTTTTTTATAATACCTTGTATTATATTATCACATTCCTCTTTACTAAATAATATTTTTTCAATGAACATATAACTTTTTGTATGGTATGTTATTATATAAGTTTTTTCTTTCTAATATCCCAATATAATTGACCGTAATTATGACATAATTCTTCACCGGCATCTATTT
>JACCDG011325382.1_pt1 | contig 10016 bp, 12 predicted proteins | sample 7442471 | NCBI WGS metagenome assembly JACCDG01 (sample SAMN15323444, study PRJNA562643) | freshwater metagenome | isolation source: river surface water | place: USA:Blue River Watershed | collected 2017-08-17 | reverse complement strand
GAAAGATCCAAATGCATATCAGTATAAAAGGACCTTGGAATTCTGTTATGAGAGTACTTTCTTTATTAGAAACTTTGCCATATAAAACAACCATAAGTAATTTTCGTACCAATGCAAACGTAAATAGCTCTGCAAAAGGAAATGAACCAAAAGCAATTTGGGATATGTCACTGGATTTGCAAGTAGCAATGATTGCGGTAGCGACGAGCACGATTACTTCAAAATAATATGAAAATTTCTAATTTATTTAAAATAAGTAGTCAAAAAGTTACGGTCGGCAAAAAGAGACCTTTCCTAAAGAGAATTGGTCGAGATGTTTATGTTGATTGGGGGTTATCGGTATTTGCTGTTGTCATAATTACTTTACTACTTGTCTTTTTGGGATATAGAGAAAGTGAACTATTTTACAAAAATTTGAATGGTGAAGCCAAAGTTGCTGTACCAAAAGATAGTTCAAATATTGATACAAAGGCTTTGGATAGTGTTCTCGATAGATATCAAGAAAAGAAATTGAGAAATGAAGATCTATTGCGATCATACGTTGGCCCTCAAGATCCGGCGATATAGACTTGGTTCTTATCGACAAATGTGCTATTTTCATATGTACATTTCCATTACCACCCCTTGTAGTTCAATGGATAGAACAGCGGACTTCTAAGCCGTTGATGGAGGTTCGATTCCTCCCGGGGGGACTATTACGTTAAGTACCTATCTATCACAATAAGATCAAAATTGCATAATGAATATAGGGCTTATCAGAGCCATATTTATAACATCTAAATAGATAAAGTGCAAAAACTCTTGACAAATATTGTAGGTATGCTATACTAATACCAGTAAGATCATTGAAGTTCCAGTCAGGTGCACGTTCCATATTGAGCTTATTATTTAGTAATTGAGACCAATATGGAGCGCGCATCCATCAGGGTGCATTGCGGCCAACGCCAATCGGCGAACCAGTTGCCTTAAGTAAATCACATAAGGCTTCATTACACTCGAGAATCTGTGGCAAAATAGGGGTTAGCATGCTGATTCGAAGCGGCATGTCGATCCTGAGATATACACAGATTGTGATGAGAACTGGAAAAGTCGACTCTTGGGGTAATTCCACCGATGTGCGTGGATTCCGCTAGAGAAGGCGGACAGAGAGTAGACAACGCCCCCGAGTTTGTGACACTCGGGGGTTTTTTTTAGTACCTTTTTTATTTGTACATGTATTTTTAATGGTCGATTCTAACAAAAGAAAACTGTAGACACATGGTTTCCGTGTCTATTAAAAGTGGTACACGTCAGACAATCATTTATTAATAATCAAACAAAAAAGCCTGCGGGATTAGCGCAGGCTCGACCTAGTCTCGGTTGTTCATTCAGAGCACCGTCATGAGACAAAGGTAAACAAACAAGAAGGCGCAGATCAACGCCTCGGGCATCTTCGGCTGAAAAATGCTCCTCTTGGCGAGTGGGTCTTTGTAGTTGTATCGGTACTCCCACACGCCGGTGATCTGGCCGAGCTTGGCTTTGACTCCGAATACGCCAAGGGGCCACAAGAGACTCTGGTCCGTGTCCTGGAATTTCGGTCCACAATGGGTCAAAGCGTCGACGACCCAGTGTGAGTAGATTCCGAAGAACAGGAGATCTACCAACGGATGCTGGAAACTTGCCGGCAAAAGGAGATACAGGAAGAACAGGGGTGAATGACTGATCTCCTTGAAGATGAACCAAAAGCCAGTTCCATCTTCTGTGGAGAATGGCTTGCGTCCTTTCAACTTGTCGACGAAGACTTGAAGTCCGATAGGGAGGTCAGGAATGAGACCACCCAATGCACCAAATGCCATCGCAACAACACTTCCTGGTCTAACGGTTGCTGCAATTGCGGCACCAACAAATACGTGGCTGTAGGCTTGCATACGCTTATTTCCTCCAATGTTAAAGTAGTATACAAATCAGATATTGTCAAATTTGTTGCGCTAACAATTAAGTAATTTTTGGTGCGCCCTGAGGGATTCGAACCCCCGACCTTCGCTGTGTAAAAGCGCTGCTCTACCAACTGAGCTAAGAGCGCAGGTTTATTTTCGCTGTATACCTACCAAAACAGCTAAGAGCGCAGGTTTATTTTTTTCTCATATACCTTTGCGCTAGACTACAGATTAGCGTATATTCTTAATATGAGCAATACAGTGTTAGAAAACATAAACATCCTTTACGAGGACAATGACTGTCTGGTGATCAATAAACCGGCAGGGGTCATGGTGCATTCAGACGGTAGAGCAAAAGGTCCTTTTATCACAGATTGGATCGTTTCTCATTATCCTGAAACAATAAATGTAGGGGATAAGATGAGAGATGAAAAGGGGCAAGATATAAATCGTGCCGGCATAGTACATAGACTCGATAGAGAGACCTCGGGCGTTCTTGTTATTGCCAAAAATGCCGAAGCTCATGAAAATCTCAAAAGACAGTTTCAGGATAGAATAATTTCAAAAAAGTATTTGGCTTTTGTTTGGGGTGAGATGAAAGAGAATTTTGGTACAATCAATCGTCCGATCGGTCGTTCGGGTAAAGATTTTCGCAAATTTTCTGCACAAAGGGGAGCTCGAGGGGATATGAGGGAGGCGGAAACATATTGGACCAAGATTGGTGTAGGTAAGGCATATATAGATAGCTTGGTGGACTCAAAAGGTAATGTTACAGGAGGTGATCAGAAGTTTACATATGTTGAAGTCGAACCAAAGACAGGCAGGACTCACCAGATTCGAGTACATCTAAATGCTATCAATCATCCAGTGGTTGGTGATATGCTCTATGCTCCAAAAAAGACCATGGCACTAGGTTTCAATAGGTTGGCTCTGCATTCAAGATCTATAGAATTTGAAACGCTGAATGGTGGTAAGGTAAAAGTAGTAGCACCTCTTCCAGAAGACTTTTCCCTTGGTCTCAAGGCTTTGGGTATTGAATCTTTGGCGACTGTATGATAAGGTATTCCCACTATGGCAACCAAGGTAATAACCCCAGCAAATATTGAAGAACGCAAGAAACTAGACATTCGTCCTGGTGATACAGTTCGTGTCTGGCAAAAGATTGAAGAAGACAAGGGTCGTTTTCGTTTGCAGGCTTTCGAAGGTATCATCATGTCTCACAAACACGGTCGCGAGGCAGGTGCAACTTTTACAGTTCGCAAAGTAGTTGACGGTGTTGGTGTAGAGAGAACATTCCCATTATTTTCTCCAATGATAGATGAGGTTGAGAGAGTGAGCCGATCCAAGGTTCGTCGTGCAAAACTCTATTTCGTAAGACGCAAAGCAGCAAAAGAGATCCGCAGGAAGATGCGCAAGGTTATGGATATGAGGGAAGAAACGACTCCAGTAGAAGCAGAAAACACATCCACTTCAGCTCCAGTAGAAACTCCAAAAGAATAAAAACAAACATCCGAGTAAACTCGGATTTTTGTTTGGTGTTGAAAGTATTGAAGATATTAGATATAGTGAAGACCTTGAAATAACAAAGTGTTATTCAATGCGCGGGTGGCGAAACTGGTAGACGCACTACCTTGAGGTGGTAGCGCCCGTTAGGGCATGGAGGTTCGAGTCCTCTCCCGCGCACACGAATAAACCGAGCGTGGCTCGGTTTTTACAAATCCATCACCTTTTGTGATCTTGCTAGAGCATCTTGCTGGTCCGCCTCACTTTCATGTTCGATAACTTGAACACCTATGCGTCTACCAAGTAGTACCCTTATTTCTTCTGCTACTTCACTGTCGATCGGGTCAAACACTGTATCGGTCTGGTCGCCTTCACCTGCTTGTTCGTGACCAGCAGAAAGGATAACTAGTCTACTCAATCCCAAAATTCTATAAACGAGTGATCTAGTCACGTCGACATTTTGCATTTGACGATAAGGAATTGTGATTTCGACGATATGTAGAACACCTTTTCTAAGTCTTATACCAAATTCTTCCAAAGTGAAAACATAAAAATGGTATCTCAAAGAGTTTATAATGATTCCAACACAACCAAGTAATATTGCCAAAAAGAATATTAGTGGAACAAACATTGATCCAAAGTTTTGTAGATTGTTACCCATGATAGGGAATATGGTATTGATATTTTCAATGTTGCTGTTGATATCATTTACAATATTTATATCAGAGAAGTACAGGATGATAACAAGGAGTAATAAGACCACGCCAGGTAGCGCACCTTGAAGCAACATAATAATAAATGTTTTCTTACCCAAATGTTGCTGACTACCGATAGGAATCATGACACCAGTTTACAACGAATGGCGATTTTTTGCCAAATCTTTCTGTTATACTGTATGCATGTTATACACAAGAGCTGGCGATGATGGTACAACAAGAAATTTTGATCCAAAATCAAAACGAATCTCGAAAAGTTCGTGTCAAACCGAGTCTTTGGGTGCTTTGGATGAGCTCAATTCATATTTGGGAATGGCGAAGATTATCTCAAAAGAAGTTGGTTGGGATATTGATGGAATGACTTTTGGAGAAATAGTCTTTTGGGTTCAAAATTGTCTTTTCATTGTGCAAGCCGAGGTTGCTGGTGCACAAAAGAAGATAGAAAAAAACAAGATCAAACAATTGGAAACATGGATTGCTCTTATTGAGAAACAATTACCACCGATCAAAACCTTTTTCATCTCAGGTGGCACTCATTTGGCGGTGCTTTTCGATATTTCTCGAACCATGACTCGCAAGACAGAGAGAAGAGTGGTGTCGGCGTATGAGTTGGGTGAGATCAAGGTGTCAAAAGAGACTCTAGCTTTCCTAAATCGTCTTTCTACACTATTCTATGCTATGGCTCGACTAAGTAACCATAAATCTGGTATAAAGGAGGATGTTCCGAGTTATTAGTCGTCATTTGGGGTTTGAATAGGGTATTGGAACAAGATTGGCTCGTGGTTCGTAATATGGTGCCTATGGTGTAATGGTTAGCACTGAGGTTTGTGGAACCTCCAGCACGGGTTCGAATCCCGTTAGGCACCCCATTCGAGAATCAGTTGTTGAAAAGCGACATTTCGCGCCTCAACAGAAACGTATTCTCTCAGTCCTAACCTCTCAAATTCAGCCCTAAATTCAGGGTATGCCTCTTTGATTGGTTGGAGCCACTCGTTAGCTGTGATGAAGACTTTCCCATCTTTTATGTAGAAGTTCTGGCCAAGTGCCGAGAATATTTCACGCTTTCGCTGGAGATTACCCATAACAAACTCCTTTCGAGCGAAACAAGCGAAGCTGAATACCTGCTCGGTGAGATCGAGCCATTTTGAGGCACGTCCTTCGGTTTCTCGGAGTTTCGCTTGTAACCGGGCAATCTTTTCTTTAAGGGTATCGCGTTCTTTGACAAATGTATCGTCATCGATGAGATCGCGGTAACGCATCTTGGTCAGGTTATCGAGCTCGGTTTGCGACTCTACTACGGTCTTGTGTTGCATCTCGTAAATCTTGCTGCGCTCCTCGATTTCTTTATCGTTATTACGATTCAAAGCCTCGATAGCCCATGTCTGAAACTCGGGGAGTATGGTGTACTCCTCAAGCAATAATTCAATTTGCTGTTCGAGATCGATAAGATTTATTGGGTTTCGTGCCTTACATGTTGAGTTTTTCTTGTTGCCACCACAATGGTAGTAACAATAGGTTTTCATCTCGCCGGTCTTCTTGATGAGTTTTGTCTTTTCTGTACCGGTATACATTGACTTACACAGACCGCAGCGAATGAGTCCGGTGAATGCAAACTCATGCGTCTGGCCTCTCGGCTTTCCGGTTCTACCGAAAATAGCCTGGACCCGATCGTACTCCTCAAGGGTGATCATCGGCTTGTGATTTCCTTTGTAGATTTTCTTGCCCCATTCAAACATTCCCGTATAGAAAATGTTCTTAAACATTTTGTAAATAACGCTCGGAGCCATTTCGACTCCACCGCTTCGCTTACTCTTCAGGGACCGATAGCCCCATTCCTTGCTCGCAATTTCTGCAATCATTACTGGCGTATAGTTTCCGGTAAGCATAAGGTCCCACATCTTGCGGATGAGGTCGAAGCGTTCAGGGTCCGGCTGAATGGTGTGCTCAAGACGTTCGTTGATGTAGCCGGCCGGAGCTTTTGAGGGGAACCAGCCACGATCAGCTTTGCCATGCATGCCGCGCTTGGTATTTTTGCGTAGTTCGATGATGAACTGATTCGCCATACCGCTCTCAACGCTAAACAAGAGAACGTTGTCGTCAGGCAAATACTCACGCTCCATCGTTTGGATGGATTCGATAATGCCTTTCTGAAGCATCCAGCTCAGCTTTCCGCTGTCGATCGGGTTACGTGCCAAGCGGTTGATCTGCCAGCAGAGGATTCCTTTCGCTTCGCCTTTCTCGATTCGCTTGAGCATGTCGTTAAAGACCGGACGACCCGGCTGCTTGGCTGACTTTGCTTCAGTCAGGATTTCTTTAACTGAAATACCAAGTTGATTAGCTCGTTCTTTCAGGCGGTTTACCTGGTCTTCGATTGATTGCTCCTGCCGATCCTCGGACTCAGAGGACTTGCGGGCGTACATGAAATATTCAACGTTTGTAGCCATATAATTGGGTAATGTTAATGCTAAGGGGTGTTGCTGTGTTAGCTTCCTTGTGGGGTAATTGCAAGTCCCTTAGAACGGAACATCCTCAGCTTTTATCTCCTTTTCATTATTTACCCCCGGCTCGTACGCACTATGTATTTCCTCAGCTTTCTCGAGCCTTCGTATGGCTGTCGTCGGGTACGTCAGGAGTTGTCGCCGATCATTCGGGTCCGGTTCCTGGAATATAAGACCGGCAGATTCGATGTTGGGCAGATAGTCATAGCGGAGCCTGAACATGCCGAGGTTGCCGCCATAGACGTGTGCAAATTGCTTGAGCATGTCTTGTCGGGTAACGCCCGTTTTCTTTTCTTCAGGCACAGAATCGCCAAACTCGTCGATTTGGTCCCGATTCCACAAGGGGAGAATGATTTGGGAGTAGAAGTCATAAAGGTAAGGTGAAATCTCAAGCTCCTGAAAGAGCGATATCTTATCCCAAATCTCAAAGCCGGTATCGATGTCGAACTCGGATGCGTAGAGGGTGGTACCTTGGCGCTTGCGATGCCAGACATTCAAAAGAGCGACCGACTTGATGATCGAGTAGATGCGCTTTATGTCGCGCTGGTTTCTCAGCTGCGGATTTTGTATGTGAGAAAGAAACCTCTGCTCGACGGCCTTCTCGTCCTCGATGATAATCTCATCGACACCTTCGGCTTTGATTGCAGCGATTCGCTCGATCAGAGCTTTGCGCAGAGGATTCTCGTTGAGCTCTTTATAATATTTCTTTTTGTCGGATTCCTTGCGTGACGACTGATGAATGCCGGCAAGTATTTTCTCCTGATTTATTTCAGGACTGAGAAGCAGGAAGCGGGTCATTTCCTGCTGGTCCATTTTTGCATTGGCCGAGCAGAATATAACCGACGGGAAGCCTCTGATGACGGCGGTCTTTGTGCGCGTACCGCCTTTCTCAGTTTTGTCGGTGATTTTATGTCTAGTCTCTTTTTCGTCGTGGGATAAGAGTGATCGGAGTTTTGTTAAAAGTGTTGCATGCGGCATATCAAGGAAGATGATGATTTTTCTCGAAAGATCGATAAAGCGTTCATTCGTTTCCTTTTTGTATACGCCGCTCTCATGGAGAAAAGAGGTGGGCGATGCACCCGCGAGCTTCATCACGTCCTCCTGGGGAAAGAGATTTGAAATCTCGAGGGGGATGAAGCTCTTGCCGGACGACGATGGAGCATTAAAACTGATATTGAATTGCGCGTTATCCGTATACGCCGCAAGCATGGCAAGAAAGGTAATAATTTTATTGCCATCATCTTTTTTAATGGTGAGGTCTAGCACCTCGCGGACCTGCTCGAGGGTGATCGGGTCCGGTGGGGTAATGCGCTCTTTAATTTTGTCGAGCTCCTCTTTGATCGTAAGTGACTGTAGATTCATGATTTTGTAATTTATGTGCTAGTAATGGAAGCGTTTCGAGCCGTCGCTTGTGGATCTGCTCATGCTCTTCCGGAGTCATCGGCTTATAGACGAGTCCCATCAGGCGAATAAGCTGGGTGCCTTTTGCCAGCGCCTCCTCCCGGCTTATATCCACTCCAAAGCGAGCCTTGTAGAGCTCCTGGAATTTCCTGATGTCCGCGTCCAAAAGCAACATGGCTATTCGGAGTACAGCTTATTCTTCAGAGCCTTGATGCTGTCAAAGAACGACCGAGCTTTGACTTTGAGCTGATCTGAAAAATACTGATTGGCGTATGCGTCGATGTCCGCATCTTTTCTGAATACGAAAAGAGCCTTGCGAGGATCGTCGCGGTCCAAGCGGATGAGCTTGTACCCGAGGCACAAGAGTGCCGCCGATACTCCAAGGTCGTACGTAGTAAACACTGATGCCTCGTCATCCTCTCGGGACCGAGGCTTTAACTTTCTGTTCATAGAGTAATTTCGCTAGATTGGTAATGCGCGTGTTCAATATGAAAACGCACCCACAGTTTCGGTGAGTGCGCTCATTCAATATTCAGAAATGAATCTGATTTCTAGCTCTTTTTGTTTGGATCGAAGTACCAGCCCTCGTCTTTCTGGCTGTAGATCACGTCTTTCTTGAAATGAACTTTCAATGAATTACGGAGCTCACTTATGTATTTTGAAATGGTGATTTTCGGAATGGATTTGCGCTTGTCCGCAGCGATGATGTTTTCCTTGATGTCCTCGCGGGTAAGCAGACGTTTTGGATTGCGCATGAACATGCGGCATAAGTCCTTGATCTGGCCTCGGAGGGGGACGATAGTATCTTTGTAGCGGATGGTCCCGTCAGAATATGAGGCAAGACCTGCTATCTCGACATCAGGCTCGAGGTTCTTTGTCATGAGCAGCGTATCTTTTACAGATACCCGTGCTGGCTTCTTACCCTTGCCAGCATTCATAGCGATGATGCCGAACGGATCGAGGGGTTTCCCGGTCATTTCAAACTTCACCTTGTATTTTGCGACCGGGACCAGGGATTTTATATAGCCTTCTTCTTCAAGTTTGAGAAGAATCGAATACTGCTCATCGGAGAAAATATTAAAAGTCTGCGAATAGATATTACTTATGCCAAAAACGATCGGTCCCTTCGGCGATATGGCAACTTTGTCTTCAATTCGGTTCTTCACGAACCGTATCTTTGCAGCTGGAGTCATGGTAATAGTAATTTCCCTAAATCTACTCTTTTTTAGCCATTTTTCCAATATGGTGAGGTGGTCCGTGGGGTAGAGTTGACAGAACTTGAAATACATTGACAAATAGGTATTTTAGGTGTATACTGTATGGGTAGTTCTTTGATACGACTTGCGAAGTGGTTATAGCCAAAAGGTGCTGAATTTATCGGCGCTTCCTGGCTATGACCACTACGGCTCATAGTGCCTCCTCGGCTTAGAGGAAAACGAAAACGCCCAAGTAAGGGCAAGGAGATAACCATGAGCACAAGCACAGAATTCGCATCCGCCGGTCTTACCGCCGGACAACTGAACGCCATCGTCAAGAAACTCGGTGGCCATGACGGAGCGTTGAAGTTCCTCCGTGGCGAAACCACGGTTGCCGAACCGCAACGCACCTGGCGCGAGCAAGACGGCGTCATCTACTTCTCGGTCACCAGTGATGGAACGACCGGCGAAGAATGGATCAAGCGTCTCGAGAAGAAAGGCTTCCGGGTCGGAGATTACGCTAAGAGCGTGCTCCGTTCCAAGGACTTCAAGCCGACCTCGGGCGTGACGACCGAAATCGCCGTCCTCAAGGGCATGCTCTTCGAGGACAACGATCGCATCACCCACAAGATTCGGACCTTCGCGGCCGAGGGCAAGCTCGAAGCTCCGAATGCCGAAGTCGCCTGCCTCATCCGCGAGAACTTCTCGGACGAGGAAATCGAGGCGATGGGTCTGGTCTGGATCGTCGCCATGCACGAACCCATCAAGGATTCCGATGGCGATCCG
>JACCDG010256105.1_pt1 | contig 10016 bp, 14 predicted proteins | sample 7442471 | NCBI WGS metagenome assembly JACCDG01 (sample SAMN15323444, study PRJNA562643) | freshwater metagenome | isolation source: river surface water | place: USA:Blue River Watershed | collected 2017-08-17 | reverse complement strand
TATATTTTTTCAGTATACTTTTCTCTACAGTCTACAGTCTACAGTCTACAGTCTACAGTCTACAGTCTACAGTCTACAGTCTACAGTCTGTCCTATGGTACACTTATCTCATTATGAAGCCGCTTCTGGATAGTCTTCATCTCATCGCAACGCGAAAAGATAGTAGAAACGTTATTATTATTTCAACAATTGTTTTTTTGTTTGCGTTACTTGCTACACAAAATGGAAAAGCGAGTCTCGAGATGCTTGGCCTAACGTCTCTTCCGCTTCTTAAACGAATAAGTTTAATGTTCTCGATTTTTTTTGACATCACAAGTACTTTTACTGCAGGTACACTCATTCTTGCAACGCTTGGATCGCTCTTAGGTGGTATTAATCTTTCGCTTGCGTATACCTATATTAGAATGCGAGGGGATATGATTCTTAAGAGCGGCCTCTATAGTGGTATGGGGTTAATTCTCGCATTTTTAGGTATAGGTTGTGCTGCATGTGGAACAGCATTTCTAAGTGTTATCCTTGGGTTCTTCGGATTCTCTGCGATGCTTAATCTTCTTCCGTATCAAGGTCAAGAAATTGGCTATATAGGACTTCTTATTCTTTGCCTAGCAACCTATACACTGGCTAAGAAAGTAACAGCGCCTAATGTGTGTTAATCTCTATATAACTCTATGTCAGGACATGTAAAACCAGAAATCCTCCAAACTAGACGACTCTATACTCTGATAGGGATAGCTATTGTTATTGTTGCTGCGTTTTTTAATATGAAACCTGAGGATATTATAAACGTTGGCCTGCCTCAGACAACACCGAACACCATCGGTATCTACTACAAAGTTTCCAAAGTCACTGATGGGGACACGCTCCATGTTGTAATCGAAGGGAAAGATGAGACTGTGCGATTAATAGGTGTCAACACACCAGAAACTGTGGATCCACGACGCACAGTAGAATGCTTCGGTAAAGAGGCAAGTGAGCGCATGAAAGAAATAGCAAAAGGAAAAATAGTGCGACTCGAGTATGATGACTCTCAGTCACTTCGAGATACCTATGGAAGACTGCTTGCATATGTGTATCTTGAAGATGGTCAAATGATTAATCGCAAGATGGTGGCCGAGGGGTATGCATATGAATATACGTATATGACACCATATAAGTACCAACGTGAGTTTAGAGAGCTCCAGTCTCTTGCACAATCAGCCAAGCGTGGACTGTGGGCAGTAGATACCTGTAACGGCAGTAAACAATTTTCACAATAACTATGGAATCAGTACGTGATCTTATTTCTTTTTTCTTAAAAGTGTCCGCAGCGATTTTTATCGTTGTGCTTCTTATTGTGCTTACAAAAGCTGTACCTCGTAAAAATACTAACGTGAATACAAACGCAAGCTCAACACCTAAAGTAGACTTACTACCATCTCCAAGGAAGTATTCTGGAATGTTCAGCATGTCTTCCTCATCAAGACGCTCACCTGCTGCGCCAACATTTTCAACATTTTCGTATAGTGGGCCTATCGCATTCTCATCTTCTTCGATGTACCAAGTTAATTACAATACTCCTACTTCATATAATTCATATACAACAGGAGGGTCTCAGTCACAACCACAAGGACAAGCAACTTCCCCAGCGTTTCAAAATCAAAGTTCAACAAGTACTGTTCCAATTCGTAATCTTTCTATCTACCAGGGAGGCCATGTATATACAGGGTTGTCATTTGTCGGTGAAGCGAGGTCTCAAATGTTCAGAGAGGGTAAGTTCCCAATTATTGTTATAGATGCGACTGGGAGGACGGTAGGGGTCACAGCAGCTGTCGCACAGACAGCGTGGACTGTTCCAGGATGGGTGAGATTCGAAACAAGGATTACCTACCCGTTGCCAAGTAATGTGCCATGTACTATGATTTTCGAAGAAGCATTAACTCAGACCGAAAGAAATCGTACGCCTGTGCGAGTTGCACTACCGATTAGTTGTAACTAATTTATGATTATAAAAAAACCGCAAGACGCGTTGTGGTCTTGCGATTGTGTATTTCAGGTTTAATCGGTTGACCCTGAAGCCAAGTTTCTCCAAATTCGAGTTGTTCCTGTTTCAGGATTTCTTGATAGTGACCTGTCACTTGTAGGTTCACTAAAATTAGTGCGTATATGCTCCATGATTCTGGTTGGTCCAACAATCCCTTTCTCTTGTAGTGTTTTACAAAAATCGACACCGAACTGACCTTCAAGTTCAGCCATGAAATCGCCTTGGTCTATAGTTGCAAGTTCACGAAGGTCAGCAAGGACCTCTTCTGGCGTTCTTTTTTCCCTCAAACGCGGCTTCTGGTTTGCCATTTCGGGCTCCTTTTCACTATTGATCAACAAGTTTATAGTACAGTCTCTTCAACATAAAATCAATTATTTATAAGGATAATAAAAAAGCAGTCGTAATAACTGCTTTTTCTGTGTGCCCATGTTAGTTTTTATCCTCTGCTTCAGGTACTACAGGGTCTACTTCTGTATAAGGTCTTACAGGGGGATGTTTGAGCAAGCTCCGTAAATCTCTTGCTGGTGCTCTAGCTGAGACTTCCTCGGTAGCTGTGATTGCGCTAGTAGGTTCTCCACTTTTGGGTTGATCATTTTGTTCGGGGATCAAGTACTTGCTTACTGTGGTATCCTTTGCAGCTAAACCACGTTTGTGCGCTTCTCGATTTCTTATACGTTCGAGGTGCGCATCAATCTGTGCGTTAGTGTTCATGCGACCTCCATTATTTTTGAAAGGTTCAGGACTAATCATAAGTTTGATATTTTCCGATAAAATCGTCAATAGCTTATATGTGGATGATACTAATGCTACTGTGTGAGTCTATCGATAACAGCTTTTACAACAGCACCGTCTGCAGTATCACCGAGTTCTCGCATCATAGTGCCAACGAATTGCCCTTTCTTGGTTGGATCAAGTGGAGATTCTGCAAGCTTGGCAGCGACACGTGCTTCGATATCGGCTTCAGACATTTGTGCTGGAAGGAATTCCTCAATAATAGCGAGTTCTCCCTTTTCATCTTCTGCGAGCTCTGGACGACCTCCTGCGATGTACTGCTCGATAGAGTCCTTTCGTTGCTTTGAGAGACGTTTAAGAACCTTAAGACAATCTGCATCAGATAGTGGGTCTGTTGGTGGATGACCTTGTGTTACTAATTCGTTAGTAAATGCAGCCATGATCATACGAAGCGTACCTACTCGTACGGCATCCTTTGCAATCATTGCTGGCTTAAGAGCTGATTTTATTGTTTCTTGCATAATGGGGATATTATATCATACCAAAATACATTAAAGGGGGGTGGCCTACGGTCACCCCCCTTAATGTGAATAAATTATTTTAGTCTCAGTATAAAAAAATCGAGCCCCAGTCTTTCGACTGAGGCTGAGCAGGGTCCTTTACCTGCGGTGTGGTATTCCTTCCACGTAAGGGACGAGCATGCTCGTCACTGCTTTAGCAGGGCGCCGCAGTGCGCATGGTTAGCGCCAGCGGGGCGACCGGCGCGGCAGCACCAGGATCAGGTCAGCGTGCCCAGGCCGGCGCCCAAGTTCTTGGCCAGCAGCGAGCCGTCGACGAAGTTGGAAAAGTTGTTGAAAAAACTCCACTTCTTCGAGGCCGGGGGCGAGTTGCAGTGCACGGCGTAGTCGTCCATGTGTATCTCCTTGAGGTTGAAAGGGCCATTGCATGCCGGACGTGAGAATGAGTCTCGCCGATGTCCGCCAGCTTTAGCAGTATAGCATATCTAATAATCTTGTCAAGTATCCCAAAAAGTGCTGTTATTACTAGGTGGCAGGTGATAGGTTGTAGGTGATAGGTAAATACGAAATGCTAGATATATGATTAAGGCGACCGAAGGTCGCCTGAATTGTGTATTCCACTACAACCTACCACTTACAACCTGTATACTGTGTCTATATGTCTCCAGTATTAATCGCCACCATTATCTTCGGAATTATCATCTCTGTTTTACTTATCATTATTTTACTTCGTCAAACAAAAGAAGTAGAAAAAGAAAGTGACGACCAAACATTTCTCATTCTCCAAGACCAACTCGAGCGACTTCGTACTACGCTTGATACCAAACTTGAACGCTCTTCTTCTGATCTCCATCAAGTACTTCATCGTCAGAGTTCAGAGGTTAATCGCCTTATGAATGACATCACTCGTGATCTCACAGAAGTGCGAGAGGGGAACAAACAAGTATTCTCGATGACTGAGCAACTGCAGAACCTGCAGGATATCCTTAAGAACCCAAAGCAGCGAGGCATTTTAGGTGAGTATTATCTTGAAACACTTCTTAAGAATGTTATGCCACCTGGATCATATGAGATGCAGTACGGATTCCCAGATGGGACGATTGTGGATGCGGCTGTGTTTGTTAAGGATAAAATTATTCCGATCGACTCTAAGTTCTCTCTTGAGAACTACAATCGCATTTCAGAAACAAATGATCCAGCTGAAAAAGCACGGTATGAAAAAATATTTGTGAATGACTTGAAGAACCGCATCACTGAAACTGCGAAGTACATTCAACCAGAACAAAACACCATGGATTTCGCATTCATGTTCATTCCGCACGAGGCTATCTATTACGACCTAATCTTGAATAAAGTTGGCTCCGTTACTGAAGAGACAGAGAATCTCATTCATCGAGCGGCGTCTAAGTATAAAGTGATTATTGTTTCTCCTACATCGTTCCTCGCGTATCTTCAGACTGTGCTCCAAGGTCTTAAGGCGATGCAGATAGAAGAATCAGCTAAGGATATTGTGAAGCGAGTTGGAGAGCTCGGTAAGCATCTAAAGAGTTATGAAGAGTATCATAATAAGTTAGGTAATACACTTAGTACTGTGGTGAATCATTACAATAGTTCAAGTAAAGAACTGAAGAAAGTAGATAAAGATGTTTTTAGAATCACCGAGAACCAGGTAGGAATGGACCCGATGCTTCTGGATAAGCCATCAGGGGATGATGACTAAAATATAATTTAACTAGTCTAGTATAAAAAATTGCCACCCTGGGGTGGCAATTGGTTCGTGGAGGCTGTGTTAGAGTGCTTCATGAATGTCGTCGATCCGAAGCGGGGCAGGCCCGCTTGATTCGAACAGCTTTTGTTGGCGCAAAAGGATCTTCTTGGCGAGGAGTTCTGACTTGATCTCGTCGATTAGAACCCACATCGCAAAACATAAACCAAGAACTCCAAACAGAATGATCAGGAACGCAATTAAGAAGTTCTTCTTCTCGCTGATGAAGTGGAGATCTTCCCCTCCAAGGAAGTACTCACGGAAGAGTCCGAAGAGCTGTGCCTTTTCACCGTGTTCATTGAACATAGAGATCTTCCAGAAATGGAGATATCTGTAGATGACCCGGTACTCGTAGGCGCAGATGAAGAAGAAGCTTCCGAGCACTCCGAGTGCAAGCCAGGCCGCCCAAAGAGCAAACGCCTCTGGAATATTGAGCCAGCTGGTCACCAAAATCAGGCAGCTGTATGCCCACTGCAACATCTCAGCAAACTTGCCCGAGATGAGTGTGAACATGCTACGCATGTCCGGCATCATGTTTGTTGGCATCATTTTCTCCTGTGGTTACATGCGGGTGTGGACGGCGTCATCCTGCTGTTTCTGCTTTTCTCTTCGTGCCACGAACTTGTCGACACTCCGTGAGATCAAAGGCGAACAGCAGCCAATGCAGAAGAGGGGTATGAGGATCCAGGCAGCGAACGACCACGAAACGTGGTGGGAGTTCAAAATACCTTTCAGAATTTCCATGGTGTATACCTCCGGTGAGATGGAAAGAGCTCCATATTTTTACACTAGCATGAGTATAGGAAAAGTCAAGTATATGCTCTTGCATAGTTATTGGAATTAGTGTATAATTTCACAACTATGTCATTCGCAGTTATTCAAACAGGTGGGAAACAATACAAAGTCGCTGTAGGCGACGAAATCGCAGTTGAGAAATTAGCTGGCGAGCACAAGGTGGGGGATAAGGTTACCATCGAAGAAGTGGTACTTACCGATGACGGTAAGGCAACAACTCTTGGTGCTCCTTTTATTAAGGGCTCATCAGTAACTGCAACTATCAGTGAAATCGGACGTCTCGATAAGGTTCTTGTTGTACGTTACCGACAGAAGTCACGTTATCACAAGAAGAATGGTCACCGACAACCGTTCATGAGTCTAAAGATTGAGTCAATCAAGTAAGAATCAGTAGCATATAGCGTGTAGTAAAAATACCAGAAACGAAACGTTCCTGGTATTTTTAGTTTCAGTTTGACAAGAGTTATTGGTATGTAATACTAAAAAAGGACCACGGCAGCTAACGAAGCTTGTACTAGCTGGAAAAGTAGTTGCCCTCTTGACGGTTAGTTGTATATAAGGACAGGAACCCCACCTGACGAGCCTACCGGTGCAGTCACCTTTTCACCGCACTCGTTTTGCCTTAGTATGTTCGCAGGCCTAGTTGCTGCCGTGAGCCACACATTCACTTCCACATTCGGAGGTGTTTTTTATTTTCTGGCAAAAAGCTAACAGCCAAGAGCTAAAAGCTGTATCTTAATTTCTGTGGTCTAGTGCTTGCTTAAAGGTATCTCGATCAACGTACTCAAGTTCAAGTCCACTCGAGAGACCTCGTGCGAGGTGTGTGAGTTTTAGTTTTTCTACACCGACAATTTGTTTAATTGTCTTTTCAACATATTCTGTTGTGGTGTCGCCGTAGTCTGTCACAGGAAGCGCGAATATGACTTCTAAGAGTGTGTTCTCGGTAATTCCTGAGTGGATGTAATGAGTAAGCTCACGGATGCGGATGAGTTCAGATGGTTTCTCAGTAAGAGGAGGAACAAGGCCGCCAAGAATAAAATAGAGACCGTTATATGAACCAGTCTTTTCGATTGCATCTAGATCGAGTTCTTTCTCGACAATCATGATTGAGGTTGATTCTCGAGATGATGAAGCACAAATATCACACAGCGTCTTAGCTGGGTCAGCGTTACGGTCTCCATAAAACCTGAAACACTTCTCACATTGCTTCCCGGTGAACTTGAGTTCTTCAAGCGCTTTAATGAGCTGTTCTTTGTAATGAGAATGCTCACGTAATAGAAAATATACGAAGCGTTTTGCTTGCTTCGGCCCAATACCTGGGAATCGCATGAAGAGTTCGGTGAGCCTGTCGGTGGGGTTCATAAAGTTTGTTTAGTATATCAAAAAACGGTCATTAGTCGTTAGTTCGAGCAATACCTGTTGTGAAGATGCTTCGCCATTTTATTTTTTATAATAATTCTGATAAAGTTAAAAAAGAGCGACTTGCTCTGCATTTCAAGGAGAAGAATTTTGGCGACAATACCCGTCATCATGTTAGAATCTGTGAGGCTCTGGCAAGTAAAGGCCAACCGTGGAGACTCTGCGTCACCGCAATGGAAAGATTTTTTCCTTGCCACACAAACCGAAGCAGATAACTTTTTGGAAGCGGAGCTTCCCGATAACCGTCTTGGGAGACCTGTTCCAGCTGAAGCCCTCCGCAACCGTTTGACCGGGGAATACTACATGGTTGTGCGTAAAGCATGAAGAGTGGCACTTCGGTGCCTATTATTTGATAACGACTGCAAGCATGCGGTCGTTTTTTTAACTATAAAGTAGTAGTCTGACAGTTTACATCTAAACTAGTTAATTCAAGTTTATAACAAGGTGTATACTTATTATTATGAATGATAATGAAATTTTCAACCACTTATTTAACATAGCTACTCTTTCAGATGATATGAATGGTGTGGTTACAGCATGCCTGGTTCGTGGTAACCAGATTATTGCAGAGGGGTACAGTAACAATCAGGGAATTCATGCTGAATATGCAGTGATTTTAGAAATAAGGAGAAAGAATATCAAAATTGAAGATGGTGACATACTATATACGACTGTGATTCCTTGTGGCAAAAGAACTCCTGGTGGTCAAGGTGAAAAATATGGAGACTGTACAACTAATATAATCAATTCTGGAATAAAAAATATAGTATACGGAGCAGATGATGTTGATGCATCAAGTGATGTAGAAAAAAGATTAGGTGAAGCAAAAATTACGATACGAAAAGTTGAGTTTGCTGAGGTGTGCGAGCAATCAAAATCTATCTTTAATTCGACGGTAACAAATACGAGTGATTTAATTTAGTTGGGTTGGTATATGCAAATACGAAAGTGGGTATAGGTTAATTATTTACGTCGAAACAGAATTATTTGCGTCCAAGACGTGAACCTACTGGTTCAGACGCGAATTTTACGCTTAAATTACTTCTTATTTCTCTAGAAGAAAAATAGCGAAGCAATTTTAAGCTTTTTCGATATCGAGCACTACGTTTATGAAAACTTAAAATCGTCAAAAGTCGCTGACGTTTACGTTTACGTTCGGTAATGAGAAATCACCAAATTCTGACTTCTCGACTGATACGAATGAAGTCTTCTTGTCATCGAAGTAGAGTTCCACCATTCCTGTTGGTCCGTTACGATGCTTTTCAATCAAGATTTCTACAATATTCTTGCGCTCAGTGTTCTCACCATACTTATCTTCACGGTGAATGAACATAACAATGTCCGCATCTTGTTCAATAGATCCTGAGTCACGGAGGTCAGAAAGTCGAGGCTTACCTCCACGAGATTCAACAGCACGAGAAAGCTGTGAGAGAGCAATTACAGGAGCATTGAATTCCTTTGCAAGACCTTTAAGGGAACGAGAGATTTCGGTAACTTGGTTAACCATATTGTCGTACTGCTTAGAAGTTCCCATAAGCTGGAGGTAGTCCACGATAATGAGGCCAATTGGGCGGTCTGAGTTAAGACGACGAAGTGTACTACGCATGTTAAGAATAGTGTTCGCTGCTTTATCATCTACGAAGATTGGAGCTTTCATGAGCTCGTGCATTCCTTGTTGGAGCCGTTGGAATTCTTCGTCTAGTGATAGCTTCGCTGTACGGAGCTTCCAGCTATCAACTTGAGATTGAGCAGACAACATACGGTCAACGAGCTGTTCTTTACTCATTTCAAGAGAAAATATCGCAACAGGGATGTTGTGCTTCACTGCAGCATTACGTGCGAAGTCTAGCGCAAGGGAAGTTTTACCAACTGACGGTCGTGCTGCAAGAATGATGAGATCAGATGGTTGGAATCCAGAGAGCTTGTTATCAAGGTCCTTGAAGCCAGAAGGAGTTCCTCGCATACCACCGTCTCGTTCGGACATCTTTTCAATACGTGACCAAGTTTCATCAATAAGTTCATTAAAACCAATGAGTCGATCTGAAGAACCTCCTTTCATCGTGATCTCATAAATACTTTTTTCTGATTCTTCAAGAATTGATTCAAGAGAGTCATCCTCGTTATACGCAATCTCGCCAATATGAGTTGTTGCTTCGATAAGCTTTCGTAGTAGTTCTTTCTTTTTAACAATTTGGGCGTAGTATTTAACATTCGCAGCAGATCCAACAAGACCGAGAAGCTCCGAGAGGTATTGTGCACCACCAACTTGATCAAAGTTTTTTGTAGATCGTAATGCAGCAGATACAGTGAGGAGGTCAACTGGCTCTTTGTTGTTAACGAGCACTTCGATGGTTTCATAAATAATCTGATGCTTGGCTGCATAAAAACTTTCCGCACTAACTATGTCAGCAATATCAAAAAGCGCGTCCGATGAGAGGAGAAGTGAACCGAGAAGAGCTTTTTCACTTTCGAGGTCTTGTGGAGGAATACGAGGGCCACGAAGTGGGTCCTGACCACCATTATCACGGTTATAATCACTGTAGGCTTTCTTCTTATAATTTTTTGGTTTTGAGGCTGAGAGTTGGCTAAGAGGTAACATGACTACTAGTGTACTAAAGAGGGGTAGTCTTGCACAAATGAAAAGTTATGTTTTTGTGCTCTAAATGGGGGAAGAAATGTGGACAACCAAACAGCTATTAGCTTCTGGCTGTTAGTTTTTAGCAAGATGGCCCATATACTAACGGCTAACGGCTAACGGCTAACGGCT
>JACCDG011265758.1_pt1 | contig 10018 bp, 9 predicted proteins | sample 7442471 | NCBI WGS metagenome assembly JACCDG01 (sample SAMN15323444, study PRJNA562643) | freshwater metagenome | isolation source: river surface water | place: USA:Blue River Watershed | collected 2017-08-17 | reverse complement strand
TATACGACCGCAAGGTCGCACGCAACAGAACCATAAGAGCAATTGGTGGACTAAAGCGGGCCACCGATTGGATAGCAGAAGAAGATCGTCTGATCATCCGCAGAACCAAGAATGAGGTGCTACATGAACTACCGCCGAAACAATACCGCTACATCGAGTTGGACTTACATAAAGAGCAAAGATCGCAGTACATGGACGCCATTACTCGTATGGTCGAAGAGCAAAACGAGGCTGCCGAGAGTGAACGAGACTCAGCAGCTGCTATGGTATTCGCCCTTCGTGGACGCCAAATTGCAGCTTGTGAATGGGTTATCGAAGGTGAAGAGCGCCATCCAAAAGTTGGTGGCAAGTCTTCGAAGCTTGATTGGATCTTAGAGTGGCTCGATGAGCGAGGCTATGGCAACCCAGACATCGACAGCGGGCAGGTTGTGATCTCATCACAATTCGTGCAGGTGTTGTACTGGCTACAAGCCGAACTCAAGATCCACGGCCTGACGGCCGAGGTTATCGAGGGCTCGCTTAGCAGCGAGCGCCGGGCTCAGATCCAGCGTAGCTTCCAAGCCGGTGAGCTCAAGATTATCCTGCTGTCCGGTCGCATGGGCGTCGGCATCACTCTCGATGCTGCCGATGACTTGATCCTGCTTGACCTGCCCTATGACCCAGACATGCTTGAGCAGATCGAGGACCGAGTACACAGGGCCTCTAATAACCACCAGGTGACGATCTGGACCCTTATAGCCGTCGGCAGCATAGATCAGATGGTTGCCCAGAAGATGGCCCTGAGATACAAGGCAACACGCACTGTCATGGATGGCCGGCGAGGTGTAGACTTCGAACGCAAGATTTTAGAAAAGCTAAGGATAAGGAGACCCGATGCTGAAGATGCCGAATAAAGTCAAAATCGGTACCCAGATCTTCCAGCTGGTTGAACGTGAGACTAATTACGATGCCGGCCTGGCAGATACTATTGGCTACACGCTACCGGAGGTGAACCTAATTGTTGTTAGGGTTGATCTTCCGTTGCAACGCAAGCAGGCAATCATCCTGCATGAGATCCTCCATGCTATGATCTACACGTTCACTCGCCAAGACCGAATCGAGAAGAACGATAACTTCGATGACTGGGAACACTACTTCATTGGTATTGTCCAGGAGCCGATGATTATGCTATTGAAAGACAACCCGAAACTGTTAGCATGGCTTACACAAAAATAAATGTCGGACCGGTGTGCTAGCATGGTCCATCTAAGGAGACGAAATGGCAAAGATACTATTGCTCGACGAGGCAAATGCCTCGCATCCAGCAGACGCCGACGCCAAATCTGCCGCTAGCACTTGGATGGCTCGCATTCCGGAGCTATTCATTACTGAGCGTAGCAAACAAATTCAGATCGGCATCAGCGAGGTCGGAATGGACTGCCGTAAATGCGTTGCTCGCAAGCTCGCACTAACGCCCCGCATTCCTGATGGATCTTGGTACCCATTCATCGGCACCGCAGTGCACGATCAATTGGAGCGTGGCTTCAACGATCGTTGGCCAGAAGATTACAAGCTCGAAGAGCGCTTGTTTGTACACGAGTATAAAGAGCTCAAGCTCACCGGATCTTGCGACATGTTTGCCTACAAAGATGGCGTGGTCAATGATTGGAAGGTCGTTGGCAAGACCGCCCTTGTCGATGCAGCCAAGGGTAAGATCAAAACTCAATACAGGATTCAAGCTCAACTTTACGGTTATGGTTGGGCGCAAAAAGGTTTCGACGTTACGCACGTCGCACTAAGCTTTCTCCCTCGAGAAGACAAGCTCGAGAATGCAGTCGTGGTGCTAATCCGCTACGATCAGCAGGTCGCGCTTGAGTCGCTAGCTGAGCTGGAGTCGATGATCGACGCAGCTGAGATAGTCGGCTGGGAGAAGGTCATAGAGAAGCAGCCAAAGGCAAGCTTTTGCTTTAGCTGCAGACGCTATGAACAAACCGACCACTTCGACATCGAGTCGATGGTCTAAACCATACAAACTAAGGAAACTATCATGAATGAATACATCGAGCAGAACCTTCCAGAAGCAAATGACTTGCTAGTTGGAAGCTCTGTCCCCACTCTGTCCTTCAAGGACACCGCTGTTGGGGAAGGATACGAAGGCACCGTAGTCAGTGCACGCACTGTCCAGGTACGCAACTACGAGGACCCAACTAAGTTGGAGTACTGGGACGACGGCAAGCCAAAACTTCAGATCGAGGTTACGCTTGCTACCGATTACGCTAACCCAGCTGACCCAGACGATGATGGTCAGCGCCGAGTATTCTTGTTTGGCCAGAAGCTACGTGCAGCACAGGACGAGTTCCGCAAGAAGGGACTAAAGAAGCTTGAGGCGGGTTACCACTTCAAGATCACCCTGACTGGCACGAAGCCAAGCCAGAACAAGCGCTACAATGACGTAAAGCTATACGACATTGAGATCAACCCAGCGACTTCAAACGCTGCAGTGGACGCTCTTTTGGAGGCCGGTGCCAAGCCAGCTCCAAAGGGTGCTAAAATAGCTAAGCTAGACGCAAAGCAGCAGAAAGTTGCTGAAACTTTGCAGTCAAATGGCTTTACCGCTGAGGAAATTGCAGAAAACCTCGGTGTCTCAGTAGACGCAGTAAACGAGACGCTTACTTTCTAATTTCCTTTGAGGAGGCCCGGGGTTCTTTATCGTTCTTGACCGGGCCTCCTTCCACAAAAGAACATTCGAAAGGAAAAAATGGAGTCAACGCAATTTGTTGAACTTCTGGAGAGACTAGGCCGAACACCTACCGACAACGTAACCATCTGCTATCAGTCCAACGTCCAGCGGTTTACCAGCAAAACAATAAAGATTTCTCTTGCCGAGTCGACCATCCAGGCTCTTGACAGCCTGGGTAACAACATTTGGTACGAGATCAATCCGTCAAGCGCAACTGGTCGCGCAAGCCTTGACGACATTACTCAGCTCGCTGCTGTTTACATTGACATTGATTACAAAGACGGCGGTGCCGGATCAGTAGCCAATGCGAAACAGCTAATCGAATTACTTTCAGACTTGATCGGAGTCGGCCCCAGCGTCGTGGTCTACTCCGGTCATGGTATTCAGCCCTACTGGGCAATCGATCCGGAGGAAGAGTTTGAACCCGTTCTTGCTCAAGGCATTCTTAATCGTTGGGGTGCATTTACTCGTTTTGTTGCTGGCTCAATTGGTGTAGAGCTCGACAGCGTATTTGACCTGCCGAGGATCTTCCGAGTTCCCGGCTCTCGCAACATGAAAGACGTTGACAACCCGGTCGATGTCTTTGCTGTCTTCCCTAAGCAGTGGCGTCCGCTTAGCCTCGGTGAGCTGAATGACATTCTGATCGCTCACGGCATCACCAGCGAGATGAACATGCCTGAAGGCTTTGAGCTTGTCAGTGCCCATTCCGAATGGAATCATGCCGTCGAGGATTGCCAATTTGTGCCAACCTTATTTGCAGGAATCAGGCCAACCAATAATCCACCTAAGTCTCGGCACGGATGGCTACTTCAGCAGCTGGTCCAGATCAATGCAGCACACAGAAATGGCTGTCTAGCAGCGCACACCCACCGGGAGCTATTAGAAGCACTTGAAGAGCGCTTTACTGAGTTCCTGAAGCTGCCACCTAAGCGTGAGCTAAATCACAACGAGGTTGGCTCCGCCAACCAGTGGGCTATCGCAAAGGTCGAGACCTTTAGCGAACAGAAGTTGCGTGAAGAGTTACGCAATCACCAGCACTCAAATTTTGGAGAAGGCGATCCAATCAGCGTCCTTGGGGAGCCTTCAGGTAATGCGGAATACACGATGGATGAGCTGCTTACCATCTATCGCCAAACTTTCGCAACGTATGGACGCACAGATGCAGCAAATGCACGCAGACTGATTTACTTTGCGCAAGGTGCTTACAAATACATTCCAGATGTTGGATGGCACCGTTGGGATGGCACTCGCTATGTCTACGACAAAGAGAAGGCTATCTGGCAAACAGCAGTAGATGCTGCTGAGCTTTGTGAAGCTGCTGGTGCAAATGGCGAACAGCTTAAGTGGGCTCAGCAATCGCAGAACAAGGATCGTATTGTTAACTGTTTGGCTATTGCCGGCACTGACCCAGATGTGCTCGTCTCTGCAATTGAGATGGATGCGCAGCCTAACGATCTTTGTACGCCAGCTGGCATCGTCAATCTTCTTACGGGCGAGCTTCGTCCAGCAATCAAGAACGTTGACATGAACACCAGATCTACTTTGGTTGCACCAAAGAAAATTGCTACTCCGCTTTGGAATGAGTTCCTAAAGCGAGTAATACAGGACGACGAGAGAATCGCTTACTTGCAAGAGCTGCTAGGTGCAGCATTGTTCGGTGACTCTCGCTACCACGTACTTCCAGTACTCGCAGGTAGCGGAGCTAACGGTAAGTCGACTCTTCTCGATGTTGTCTCGGGCATCCTTGGAGACTATTCGGCATCGATGCCCGAGAACTTCTTGCTTGACTCAAGCAGTAGCACTCACCCAACTGAGATCGCAAGACTTCGTGGTGTGCGCTTTGCCATGGCATCTGAGACACGTCCGGATGGAAAGTTCAACGAGTCAAGAGTCAAAATGCTAACTGGTGGAGACATGCTCTCTGCACGCTTCATGAACCAGAACTTCTTTGACTTCAAGCCAACGCACACTTTGTTCTTGGCTGTAAACCACTTGCCAGCTGTAAAGTCCGGTGGTGATGGATTCTGGCGAAGACTCCGTAAGCTCGACTTCAAGGTAACGATCCCAAAGGATGAGCAGCGTGAGAACTACGCTCAGACCATGATTGAGGATGAGGGCCCTGGCATCCTGCAGTGGATCGTTGATGGCGCTGTCAGGGTTACTAACCAAGGCTTTGCTGAGCCTGAGTCGGTCAAGCTATCTACCCTTGAATACCGTCACGAAGAAGACCACATTGCCAAGTTCATTGACGAGCGCATTGTGGTGGCTGCCAACGGTACCGCTACCAAGACCGCTGTATTCAACTCGTACCGAGACTGGTGCATCGACAATGGTGAGAAGCCTATTACCCAGAACGCTCTAAACCGTGAGGTCAGAAACCGCTTGAACGCCAGTGAAACCAGCGTAGGTGGCGCTAGAATGTTTAGTGGTATTGAGCTGTTGAATATAATCATGCAGCCTGACCGCATTGACGAAAAAGAGAAAGACGAGTATTGGCGATAAAGGATCCTTGTCCAGCATGCCGGGCCGGCTTTCCCAATGAGTGTCATTACGCCTGGGAAGATCCGGAATGGGAATCCTGTGGCGAGATAAAGTTTACGCTTGCAGGAGAGGTCAAGTATGAGGGAATATCTGGCTCAGCAGAAGCTGATCAAGAAAGCGATACAGGGTATATTGCCGACGGCTACGAAGCCGTCAAGGATCTCAACGAGTATAAAGATCCGCTATCGACGGGGCGCAAGCGAGCAGCTCAAATGTACCCTATTGCTGCCGGCCAAATATGCGAATGGGCTGGACTCAAAAAAGCAGGCGGTGGTGTCATCCCTATTATCGGCTGCATTGGAAGACCTGCTTCGGATCGTCACCACGGACCAGACAAAAACACGATGAACAATGCTCCGGGTAACGTGCACCGGATTTGCGATCACTGTCACAATACTTGGCATGCGTTGAATGATCCGCACTACGGCGAGCGTCCAGATCACACGCTACCATTCGTACCAAAAGGAGAAAGGGCCGTGGACTGGTTTGACCACGACCCTGATACCCGAGCAACTACTGAAGAGATACTCGAGGCTGAAGCTAAGCGTTTAGCCGAGCTTTAAACTGTCTTCCTCTAAACCAAGCTTGTCCATCTTTGATCTGAACTAACTCAGTAAAATGTTCGCCATCTGGCTGAACTGTTATTACTGCGATGCCTTGCTGCCAGTTTTCGAAATACTTTGCAGGTGATCCATCAATATGTGTTGATCCATTAACTGAAGGCACTGCCCCATCAACTCGGCAAAGGCATCCCGGACTGATTGCGACACTTCGGATAGCTCCATCGCCATTGAAAACGGTCCGTGATTGGATTTCGAGGCGATGTGAATGTCCGAAGATGGTAGATATATGAGGATCCGCATTGGTGTAGGCTGCCGCAGTAGATCCATTACTTCTTGCTTTTGTGCCATGGATCGCTCTAAGGTTTCTTGTGATCCAGTAGGCACCTGCTGGGTAGGCGTCAATGTACTCAACTCCAATCTCTTCTAGTCTCAGTAGGTACGGGATTGACATTACAGGTATTTCTTTGGTATTTGCACGGCGCAAGCCGTATGCGCTGAGTGCATTCGCCACGATGAACTTTTCCATGCGACGATCGTGATTGCCTTCTACTAGCACAATCTTTGCTTTAGGTCCCGCAGCTAGCCTTTGCTGCTGCAAGAACAGGTGTCCTCGGTCAAAGGCTGCTTGCGAGGTTGACGCAAAAGCTGCTTCCTGTTCAAAGCGCCCTTGCGATGGTAGATCCAGGAAGTCGCCCAGATTGATAACTGAATCAACCCGGTCGTTTTCTTCCAACCATGCGGTAATTTGGAGAGCAAGATCCATAGCAGACTCATCATGAAAAGGATCAAGTCTGCCATCCAGCGCACGATAACCGATCTGTGGATCGGGCAATGCGACATGTACTGTATGTTTGGATTTCTTTGGCTCAACTTTTTTAGGCGCTGCGAGTACCACTGGTCGAGCCCGATCAATTGGATCCCACTTCGCATCATTAAGCTGTTCTAGCACAGGAGCAACTCCTTGTTCTGTGCCCACGTAGGGCAGTGTCACTAATAGAAAATCCCCGCTCAATCAACGCCATGCGTAATGCATTGGTTGACCAACGGGGATTCTCTAATGCTTCTTCCAGGATCTTGCGGTCTTTCTCGTCAAGATCTGCTGCCTTGCGAGCAACAACGCACGGCCTATTTGGGCCGGGCACGTTCAAACCTTCTAGCATAGTTCTCCTTCAAGGTTTCCTTGAAGGTTATCTTAGCAGATTATTCGACGATTTCTGGGGTAATTTCTTCTGTCCCCTCAGTAGGGGATAGGCTGATTGGCTCAGGCTCGTGATTTCGCCAGCTTCTTGCTGGAATATTAGTTTCCTTTTTAAAGAAAGCGATAAACTCTTTTGCCCATTCCTCAGCTTCTTCGGCTGATTCCCAGGCATCGCCATTTGGCCAGTCTGGTTGATAAATAAATGGTTCTTCTTGTATTGGAGAAAAAATCTCTACAAGAAAAGAATTTGGATTTATTTTATATGTTATTTCCATGATTAAACTACCGTCACCGTTCTAGTTGAAATGAATTTTTCAGCCAATGAAGTTGCACCAGAAAATGCTATAGCAAAACTCGGGGAACCTAAGGCAGTTTGCCAAACCCTGTTTGTTAAAATGCTTCTAGCTGTCCAAGAACTTCCATTTGCGCTTGTATAAAAAGTTGTCGTAGTCTGCCCAAAAGGCACCATTGCGTACTCAGAACCAAACTGAACTATTGAATTATCAAAAGAGCTATTTGGATTGGTATAGCTAACTACAGCAGCGCCGCCTGGGGTAAATCTATACAAAGTGGTATTTCCAGAAATAGCGGGACCAAAGCAAATATCACCAGCTCGCCAAGGATATGAGTTTACCGGGGATGTTGCACCGGTGTAAGTCCAGCTCATTCCATCAGTTGAACGCCAAACCTGGTTTGAAGCATTTGCAATCGCAATAAACAAAGTACCATTGCTGGTTATTCTCCAAGCAGTGTCAGTGCCCGTACCGGTGGACGGCATAGTAATTGCAAAGAAGCTGACGCCTTGATCTAAGGAGACATACACCTGCGAGTTTGACCCACGAGAACATAAAATGGTATTACCCAGTACGCCCAAGTGATTTCCAGCACCAATGTTTGTAATAGTCAGGTTTGGCCCGTTCACCCAATTTATTCCGTCAGTACTTCTAAGGGTCTCCCCATTGGCCGACAAAACAAATATTGTTCCGCCACTTGTTTCAACCGTGTCTTTTGTTTGTGTATTTGTCCAAATTCTATTACTCGGAACAACTTGTGGCTTTTTTGAAAAGTTTGTATATAAATTATTATCTGAACCTTGCAGAACTGCCAGGTCATACCTAGTCGAATAGTAAGTTCTTGAATTTAGATCCGTAGCATATCCAGTCGAAAAGCCAGAAGGGCTTGTAAGCGCAGCATTTACTGCTTCCTCAGAGATTCGATGCGGTCTAACTGAGTCTCCTGGACGAGCCAGCACTATGCGTCTTCTTGAATTAGCGGGACTATTAGAAGCCTGGGCAATCCTATTAGCAGGATTGCTTGACGAAAATGGAGAGTTCCATCCAACGCTAAGCCCAGTTCGATTACCGTTACCATCGAAAAGGATGATGTCATTGCTTCCAGTGGACTGATCATTGCGGAGGGCTCCAAATCTGATCGCATTTCCACCGTAAGTTGTTGCACCGACAATGCTTTGAACATAGCCCTCATAGCCTTCGTTGAATCTAGTTACAAAAGAAGTGCCATAAGCGCTTGGAGCATCAGCAACCCAAGTTATTCCATCATCTGAGCGCTTAGAATGACCCAGACTGTCGATCAAAATAAACCTTCCAGAATGAACGTCATTTGCTGGGATGTATCCGCCCTGTGTCCAACCATTTCCATAAGGCGCCACTTGGTACATTGCAACGTAACTGGTTCCAGAAGAGCCCAAATTCCATACTGTGTCATACCCACTAGATGGATTTGTGTTATTAGGCAATGGAAGCGCTATGTACCGGTTTGCCGTAGGGCTATACGCAATTCTTGACAGAGGCGTGTTTGAGCTGTTCATATAAAAAGAAGTTAAATCTAAGAGGCTCCAGTTTGCGCCATCATTGCTGCTTACGTAGATTAAACGTACACCGATGCTGGATCCAGTCCACCCGGCTGTCACATAAAAGTTAGAGCCCTCATACTGTGCGTTGTTCCAATAAGCCATATTGTTTTGCAGGTTCGTTTGTGGCGTGGACCAGGTTAGGCCTTGGTCGGTAGTTCTATAAATTCGAGAATTATTTGATCCTTGCCCATATCCATTGGCAAAAACAATAGTTCCGGTAGATGGGTTGTAAGCATAAAGAGTTGAGAAATTATTAGCTGTTATGAATGCATTATCACTTGCTCTCACTGGTCTGGTTCCGCCTACGGCAGTTGTGACCGTTGTTCCAGTGTCCATGTTTACTATTGTTGAGTATCCAGCACTCCATGTAATAAAAAATGGAGATCCAGCAATTGGCTTCCAGTCATAGCTTGTGAAATCCAAGTAAGTTGCATCTAGCTGTATTTGAGTTGCGCCAAAAATAACAGAAGACGCACTAGCTATTGTCTGAAATACAAGTGGTCCATCGTAACTTCCACTGAACGCTAAACCAGAAACACCAGATGGGACAGTAATCTGCACGGTCGTGCTTCCACTAATAGCCACTCTACGTATTCTTGCCCCGAGCTGGCTACCAGTGTATGGAAAAATGTCAATATCTCCGCTGCCTTGCATGGTTAAGTAGTAACTTCCCGCGGGGAGCTGTGTGGAATTTATAGCAACATCGCCAGTTTTAAATCTAGCGAGTACGACCGTTCCACCCTGATCGGTTAACTGCGCTGCAGATGGTGCCGGGAAAATTGTTGCTGCCATTATGCGGTTACCTCGCTACCGAATGCTTGGAAAGTGAATGCATTTGCTGTATTGGATTTTACTGTAAGAACATCAGTAGCTGCCAGCGTAAGTCCTACGGTAAAGAAAGCGGTGCTGTTTGCAGCTAGTGGTGTGTCAAAGAATAGAGCGTTTGTAGCACTAGCAGCAGCGCCAGCCACTCTGACGTAAACCCTAAAGGTAGCGCTGGCAGTAGTGTCATTCGTCACCGAAAGGGTGCTGACTACAGTCTGCGTTGCCGCAGGGGCGGTGTATAGCGTAGTGTCGCTTGTGTTGGTCGGAGCAACTTGTCCGAGTACTTTATAGCTTGTTGG
>JACCDG010869423.1_pt1 | contig 10018 bp, 9 predicted proteins | sample 7442471 | NCBI WGS metagenome assembly JACCDG01 (sample SAMN15323444, study PRJNA562643) | freshwater metagenome | isolation source: river surface water | place: USA:Blue River Watershed | collected 2017-08-17 | reverse complement strand
GCCATCTTGCTGGCCATCGCGCTGGTGGCCGCCCTCGGGGCCAAGCTCTGGACGGTGGTGGTGGCCATTGCCATTCCCGAAATCCCGCGTGTCACGCGCCTGGTGCGCTCGCTGGTGCTGACCCTGCGCGAAGAGCCCTTTGTCGAAGCCGCCAAGGCCCTGGCCACGCCCACACCGGTCATCCTGCTGCGCCACATCCTGCCCAACGCCATGGCGCCGCTGATCGTGCAGGGCACTTTCATTGCCGCCAGCGCCGTGCTGACCGAGGCCATCCTGAGCTTTTTGGGGCTGGGCCTGCCCGCCGACATCCCGACCTGGGGCAACATCATGGCCGAAGGGCGTGTGCAGTTCACCCAGTACCCGGGCAATGTGCTGTTCCCGGCGCTGTTCCTGGTGCCCACGGTGCTGGCCATCAACCTGCTGGGCGACGGTCTGCGCGATGTGCTCGACCCCAAATTCGCCAAGAGGGGCGCCTGATGGATGCGCCGGTCCTGTCCATCCGCGCCCTGTCGGTGGCCTTGCCTGCGGGCGCGGACCGGGCCCACGCCGTGCACCAGGTCTCGCTGGACATCGCGGCCGGTCAGACCCTGTGCGTGGTCGGCGAGTCCGGCTCGGGCAAATCGGTCATGGCCACCACCGTGATGGGCCTGCTCGACCCGGCGCTGCGGCCCGATGCCGGGCAGGTGCTGCTCAAGGGCGAATCGCTGCTGGACGCGTCGATGGCCCGCCTGCGCCAGCTGCGCGGCCAGGCCATGGGCATGGTGTTCCAGGAGCCGATGACCGCGCTCAACCCGGTCATGCGCTGCGGCGACCAGGTCGATGAGCTGCTGGCCACCCACACCGACTGGCCGGCGGCCCAGCGGCGCGCCGAAATCCTGCGCGTCTTCGAGCGCGTTAAGCTGCCCGAACCCGAACGCATGCTGCGCAGCTTTCCCCACCAGCTCAGCGGCGGCCAGCGCCAGCGCATCGTGATCGCGATGGCGGTCATCCTCAAACCGGCGCTGCTGATTTGCGACGAGCCCACCACCGCGCTGGACGTGACCACGCAGAAGGAAATCCTGCGCCTGATCGCCGAGCTGCAGCGCGAGCAGGGCAGTGCGGTGCTGTTCATCACGCACGACATGGGCGTGGTCGCCGAGATCGCCGACCAGGTTCTGGTGATGCACCAGGGCCGGGCGGTCGAGAGTGGCCCGCGCGATTCGGTGCTGCGGCGCCCGCGCGAGGCCTACACCCGCCAGTTGCTCGGCGCCGTGCCCGCCATGACGCCACCCGCGCCCCGGGCCTTGCCGGACGGCCCTGCGCGCTTGTCGGGTCAGGGTGTGGGCAAGACCTACATCGCCCGCGACTGGCTCGGCCGCGCCCGGCCCACGCAGGCCCTGCGCGATGCGGCGGTGGCCGTGCGCGCGGGCGAGACGGTGGGCATCGTCGGCGAATCGGGCTCGGGCAAGTCGACCTTGGCGCGCTGTCTGATCCGCCTGATCGACCCGAGCGAGGGCCAGATCCATTGGGGTGTGGACGAGGTGGCCAGCCTGAGCGAAAATCGCCTGCGGCCCCTGCGCCACCGGGTGCAGGTGGTCTTTCAGGATCCGAACCGCTCGCTCAACCCGCGCCGCACCGTGGGCCAGTCGCTGATCGAGGGTGCGATGAATTTCGGCGCCAGCCGCGCCGAGGCCCAGGCCCGCGCCGCCGAGCTGATGCAGCAGGTGCGCCTGCCGGTGGAGGCGCTGCAACGTTACCCGAGCCAGTTCAGTGGCGGCCAGCGCCAGCGCCTGGCGATCGCCCGTGCCCTGGCCTGCAGGCCCGAGGTGCTGGTGGCCGACGAAGCGGTGAGTGCGCTGGACGTGAGCGTGCAGGCGCAGATCCTCAAACTCTTGCGCGAGGCACAGGAGCGGCTGGGCCTGGGCCTGCTCTTCATCACCCACGACCTGCGCGTGGCGGCCCAGCTGTGTGACCGCGTCATCGTCATGCACCAGGGCCGCATCGTCGAGCAAGGCCCCACCGCCCAGCTCTATGCCCAACCGCAACAAGACTACACACGGCGTCTGCTGGACGCCGCACCGGCGGCCCTGCCGCCGATGGAAGCCCTGAGCGCATGACCCGCATCCTGATCGCTGGCTACCAGCACGAGACCAACACCTTTGCCCCCAGCCTGGCCGATTGGGATGCTTTCCAAACCGGTGAAGCCTTTCCGGCCTGTGTGCGCGGGCAGGCCATGCTGGACCAGCTGACGGGCGTCAACATTCCCGTGGGCGGTTTCATCGATGCCGCCCGCCGCGAGGGCTGGCAGCTCCTGCCCTCGGTGTGGGCCGGCGCCACGCCTTCCTCGTATGTGACGCGCGACGCCTTCGAGCGCATCAGCGCGGCCATCCTGGAAGACGTTCGCGCTGCGCAGGTCCAGGGGCTGGACGGTGTCTATCTGGACCTGCATGGTGCGGCCGTAGCCGAGCATGCCGAGGACAGCGAAGGCGAACTGATCGCGCGCATCCGTGCCCTCGTGGGGCCGCGCGTGCCCATCGTGGCCAGTCTGGACCTGCATGCCAACGTCACGCAGCGCATGTTGTCCCTGTCCGATGGTCTGGTGAGCTACCGCACCTACCCGCACATCGACATGGCCGAAACCGGTGAGCGGGCGGCCCGGCTGTTGCGTGAGCACCTGCGTCAAGGCCGCAAGGCCGAGCTGCAGGCGCGCCGCCTGCCTTTTCTGATCCCGCTCAATGCGCAAAGCACCTGGCTCTCGCCCGCCCGCGAGGTCTATGAAGAATTGGCCGCCATCGAATCGGCCAGCGGCTGCATGCTCAGCTTCTGCATGGGCTTTCCGGCTTCGGACTTTGCCGAATGCGGTCCGGTGGTGTGGGGCCATGGGGGCGCCGCCCAGCAGGCGGTGCAGCGGCTTTTTGAGCGCGCTGCCGCGCCCCAGCAGTGGCGCCCGGATTTCCTGCCGGCGCACGACGCGGTGCAGCAGGCCCTGAGCCTGGCGGCACAGCACAGCGCGCCGGTGGTCATTGCCGACACCCAGGACAACCCCGGCGCCGGGGGCGACAGCAACACCACCGGCATGCTGCACGCCCTGCTGGCGCAGGGGGCCGGCCGACTCTGGCCCGGGCAGGTGGCGCTGGGCCTGCTGTATGACCCCGAGGCCGCGCGCAAGGCGCATGCCGCGGGTGTGGGCGCCACCCTCGAACTCGCGCTGGGCAAGGCCGTGCCGACCTTCACCGGGCAGGCCAGCGACCCCCCGCTGCAAGGCCGTTTTGTGGTGCGTGCCCTGGGCGAGGACGTCTGCGAAATCAAGGGCCCGATGATGACCGGCGTGAAGGTCCACATCGGTCCCTGTGCCTGCCTGGAAATCGATGGCGTCCTGATCGCCGTGGCCAGCGGCAAGATGCAGATGCTCGACCGCGAACTCTTTCGCGCCGTGGGCATCCAGCCCGAGCAGATGAAGCTGCTGGTGGTCAAAAGCTCCAACCATTTCCGCGCCGACTTCACGCCGATCGCCAGCCGCGTGCTGGTGGCCAAGGCGGCCGGGCCGATGGCAGCCGATCCGGCCGACCTGCCCTGGAAAAAACTCAGCCCCCAGACCCGGACACGCCCATGACGGCCCGATGAGGAGATGCCGATGACCACCGACCTGACCCAGTGCCCCGCCCATGAACTGATCGGGCTCTACCGCAGTGGCCAGGCCAGCCCGGTCGAGGCCACGCAGGCGGTGCTCTCGCGCATCGACCGGCTCAACCCGCAGCTCAACGCCTTTTGTCTGGTCGACGCCGACGCCGCGCTCTCGGCCGCGCGCGCCAGCGAAGCGCGCTGGCAGGCGCATCGCTGCAGTGGCGCTCCGGTGGGCGAGCTCGAGGGGGTGCCGACCTCCATCAAGGACCTGATCCTCACGCGCGGCTGGCCCACCCTGCGCGGCAGCCGCACCATCGACCCGAAGCAGCCCTGGGACATCGACGCCCCGGCCACCGCCCGCCTGCGCGAAGCCGGTGCGGTGCTGCTGGGCAAAACCACCACGCCCGAGTTCGGCTGCAAGGGCGAGACCAACTCGCCCGCCACCGGCATCACCCGCAACCCCTGGAACCCCGATTGCACGCCGGGCGGTTCATCGGGCGGCACGGCCGCGGCGGTCGCCGCAGGCCTGGGGCCGCTGAGCGTGGGCACCGACGGCGCGGGCAGCGTGCGCATCCCGGCGGCTTTCTGCGGCAACGTCGGCCTCAAGCCCAGCTTTGGCCGCGTGCCCGCCTACCCGCTCTCGCCCTTTGGCACGGTGGCCCACCTCGGGCCACACACCATGAGCGTGCGCGATGCGGCCCTGATGATGAACGTGCTCAAGCAGGCCGATGCCCGTGACTGGACCGCGCTGCCGCCCGACCCCACGGACTACACCGTGGGTCTGGACGACGGCATCCGCGGGCTGCGCATCGCCTATTCGCCGACCTTGGGCTACGCCAAAAACGTGCACCCCGAGATCGCCGCCGCGGTCGATGCCGCGGTGCGCCAGTTGCAGGCGCTGGGCGCGCAGGTGGAGCAGGTCGATCCGGGCTTTGAGGACCCGCTGGAGATCACCACCGGCCTGTGGTTCCTCGGGGCGCACACCGTCTGGAGTGGCCTCAGCCCCGCGCAGCAGGCCCTGACCGATCCGGACTTCCGGGCCGAGGCCGAGTTGGGGGCGCAACTGAGCGCCTTGCAAGTCCAGCAATTGAACCAGCGCCGGGGCGTGCTGGGCTCGCACATGCGCCAGTTCATGCAGCGCTATGACCTGCTGGTCACGCCCAGCGTGGCGGTGCCGGCTTTCGAAGCACGGGCGGCCGGTGCGGTGCCCATGAACCCGGCCAGCATGCTGGGCTGGACGCCGTTCAGCTACCCCTTCAACCTGACGCAGCAGCCCGCCATCAGCGTGCCTTGCGGCCGCACGCGGGCGGGCCTGCCCATGGCCTTGCAGATCGTCGGGCCGATGTTTGGCGATGCGCTGGTGCTGCGCGCGGCCCGCGCCTTTGAATCGGTGCAGCCGGTGGCCCGCCCCAGGCTCTGACGCGGTTTCAGCCCGTCCGCAGGGCGGCCGTATCGATCGGCTCGAAGGCGCAGCGGCTGGGCACATCGGGGGCAATCCACATCTCGCGCGTGCTGGTGTTCATCACGATGCCCGCCACGCTCTCCACACGGCCTTCGGGCGGGAGCGCCGGGTCGGGGCTGCGGCAGACCGAGAGGTGACCGTCGCTCTCGTCGCGCAAAAAGCCTTGCAATCGGTCCAGGTCCAGCGGCGTGCCCTGTGCGTGGCGTGCGGCGGTGTCCAGCCGCGGCTGGCTCGACAGCGTGACGCCCATCGGCGCTTGGGCCGAGCGCAAGGCCTCGCAGACAAAGTGGTTGGTGTGCACCACCACGCCACGCTCGGGCCGTAGCTCGGCCCAGCCAGCAGGCGCCACTTCGAAACAGGCGACTTCGCCATGGGCATCGGCGCAGGGGATGTTGGAGGCCGCGCCAAAGCCCAGGGTCCGTCCAATCCGATCGAGCGCCTCGCGCACGGCCGCCACGCTGGACAAGCCCAGCAGGTGGCGCAGCAGCAGGTGCACCGGCACGCCGGGAGCGCGGCCATCGTCCTTCGAGCGCAGGATGTTCAGGCCCAGCGCAAAGCCGTGCTGGTTCATGCCGATCTTGGCCAGCATGCCGCCTTCGGTCAGCGTCAGCAGCCGGGTGCCGTGCCCATCGTCGGTCTCGAGCAGCACCAGCGCCTGGCGCTGGCGGCCCAGCCAGTCCCAGTTCTGCGCCAGCCAGGTGTGGCCGTGCGCGCTGGCCTCGGGGGCCACGGCCATGGCGGTGCATTCGCCTTCGCCGATGTGCGGGTCGAGTGTGTCCAGCCAATCGGGCAGGCCCGCGGCGAGGTTGGCGGCGAGTGCGGCTTGTGCATCGTGGTGGGCATCGCTCAGGAAGCTCGCGGGCAGGATTTCGGTGCGGCAGTTGAGCGCCAGCACTTCGGCCAATGCCAGCCCTGCGCCCTCGGCCAAGCCCTGCATTTCCTGCAAGAGCAGTGGGTCCAGCGCCTCGATCGTGGGGCGGTAGGCCCATGCCCGCTGGCAGGCGGTGGCCCAGTCGATGCCGCAGCTGGCGAACAGCCGCGCGTAGGTGCTGCGGCTGTGCAAGACCTGCTGGCGGGAGGCTTGGCCCAGCAGGCGCCCTTTTTCGGTGGCGCTGCGCGGCCCCGACAGCGTGATGGTTGGGAACATGGGCCCATTATCCGAGCGCCGGCCCGGGCTGTGGGGCCTGTTTTGTCGCTCAGGCTCCAGCACACAGCCAGACCATCTATGATTACCAAAATATTCAATTCAAAATGGTTTAATGGATCTTTGGAAGTATTTTGGAGCTGGGCTCGGCCAAAGCCCGCAGACCGTTCAAGGGGCAGAGCATGCAATTGATTTGGGTGTCCGGACCGACGGCCCGGGTGGTGACGCTGTCGATCACGCGTCGCAAGGTGGCGGTGGCATCGCTGGTGGCCGCCACCGTGTTGTTGTTGCTGGGCGGGCTGTTTCAGCTCATCGGCTTTCGCCTCGCGGTGGATGTTTCGCCCACCTTGGCGCTCAAGATGGGCGGTGTCGCCAGCCTGCAGGAGCAGCAGCGCATGGAGTCCAGATACCAGCAGCAGCTCGAGCGGCTGCAAGCGCAACTGGCCGGTGCGGTGGACAAACTCCAGGAAATCGAAAGCGCGCGCCAGGCGTTTTTGTCGCGGGTCGGACTGGAGGTCCTGGCCCAGACCGCGACGACCGCAGGCGGCAAGCCGGCCGGGCGGGGTGGGCCATTCAAGTGGCCGCGCCTGTGGAATGCCGAGAACGCCGCTTTGCCCGAGCGCCTGCAGGCGACCCAGCAGCACATCGCCGATGTGCAGCAGCTGCTTGAACAGACCCAGCGGACCTGGAGCGACCAGCAATCGCGCCTGGAGTTGCTGCCTCTGGCCCTGCCCTTGCAGGCGGAGTTCCTGCTCTCCAGCCATTTTGGGCTGCGCCTGGACCCCATGACCCACTTGCCGAGCTGGCACGAGGGCCTGGACTTTGTGGCCCCCGTGGGGACACCCGTGGTGGCGACGGCGGCTGGCCGCGTGGTCCAGGCCCGCTTCAACGGCGCCTACGGCCTGATGGTCGAAGTGCAGCATGCCGAAGGCTTTTCCACCCGTTACGCCCACCTCCAGTCCATCCTGGTGCAGCCGGGTCAGCAGGTCAAGACCGGCGATCGCCTGGGCCTGCTGGGCAACACCGGGCGGTCCACAGGGCCGCACCTGCACTACGAAGTCCTGTATGGCGGGCGAGCCATGCACCCCATTCAGGCCATCCAGGCCTGGTCACGTTCCTAAAGCCCTGGAGACCCCCATGTTTGGCAAGAAAACCCCCGCCGCCACCCTGCTGACCCTGCATCAGGAGAAATTCGACACCCTGATCGGCCGCCATGCCGAATTTCAGGGCCAATTGCTGCTGGGTGAAAGCGTCCGCATCGATGGCCGCGTGCTGGGCAATGTGCTGAGCCGGTCCGACCAGGCGGTCTCGGTGGTGATCGGTCCGGGCGGTGAGGTGGTGGGCGATGTCATGGCCCAGCGTGTCATCGTCGCGGGCAAAGTCTCCGGCAACATCCACGCCCAGGACCGCATCGAGCTGCATGCCGGCTGCCATGTGCAGGGTGACCTCAAATACGCATCGATCGCCGTGGAGCATGGCGCCCGCGTGCAGGGCCTGTTGCTGCAGGTGGATGCGGCCGAAGGCGCCGACCGCTCAGACCAGGATGCGCAGGAGGCCATCCGTCGCGCCCAGTCACCGGGTGCCTCGCCGGCACACGGGGCCTGAGCCATTGCCGCAGAGTCGCTATCATGCGGCCATGAATTTTCTGGCCATCGATGTGGGCAACACCCGCCTGAAGTGGGCGCTGTACGACCGTGCCCGCCCGAACGCGACCCCGATCGCACAAGGGGCGGAATTCCTGGAAAACATCGAGAGCCTGGCCGAAGGGGCCTGGGCCGAACTGCCCCCGCCTGAGCGCATGCTCGGCTGCATCGTGGCCGGCGACGCGGTGCGTCGCCGCGTGCAGGAGCAGATGGAGCTGTGGGACGTGGTCCCGCAATGGGTGGTGGCCGAGCAGGCCGAAGCCGGCCTCATCAATGGCTACGACCACCCCACCCGTCTGGGGGCAGACCGCTGGGTGGCCATGATCGGCGCCCGCCAGCGCATGCTCGCCGGGGGCCAGTCGCGGCCGCTGGTGGTGGTGATGGTGGGCACGGCCGTCACGGTCGAAGCGATCGACCAGCACGGCAAATTTCTGGGGGGCTTCATCCTGCCCGGCCACGGCATCATGCTGCGCGCGCTGGAGTCCGGCACGGCGGGCCTGCATGTGCCCACCGGCGAGGTGCGCATGTTCCCGACCAACACCAGCGACGCGCTCACCAGTGGCGGCACCTTCGCCATCGCTGGGGCCTGCGAGCGCATGGTCCAGCACCTGCGCAGCCACACGGGCATGGAGCCGATGTGTGTCATGACCGGCGGTGCCGGCTGGAAGATGGCCCCCAGCATGTCGCTCGATTTCGAGCTGGTCGACAACCTGATCTTCGATGGCTTGCTGACCATGGCCAGCCAGCGTTTTGCCTGAGCGTCAACGCCCCGGTGCGGCGTAAGCGCTGGTCAGCGCCATCAGGTGCTGCTGCAGCTCGGGACTGCTCAGGTAGGGCGTGAGCAGGCCCAGCACATGCTGCGCACCGCGGCCCATGGCGCGGCTGGCGCTCTCGGGTTCCATGGCGTGGCGCGGGTCGCGCACGTACTCGTAGCTCAGCCAGTACGTCACCATCACCGCCATGCTGGCCGAGAGCGTCTGCACCGTCTCGGGCCCGATCTGCATCATGCCCGCCCGTGCCAGCGATTCGAGCATCTGCCGCAGCGCCAGCGTCTTGCGTTCGAGCACCGCATGGAAGTGGGTTTCCAGATGCCGGTTGCCCGAGAGCAGGTGGTTGAGGTCGCGGTAGAGGAAGCGGTGGTCCCAGACCCGCTCGAACAGGGTGTGCAGAAAGAACCAGGCGTCTTCGATGTCCTGCACATCTCCCCCCGCATCGAGCAGGGACGACATCGCGGCCTCGTACTGGTCGTAGAGGTGGTTGACCAGCTGGTCCTTGGACGGGAAGTGGTAGTACAGATTGCCCGGGCTGATGCCCAGTTCCGACGAAATCAGGGTCGTCGAGACGTGCGGCTCGCCGTAGCGGTTGAACAGGTCCAGCGTGACGCTGGCGATCCGTTCAAAGGTGCGGCGCGGGGCTTTCTTCGCCATGGTCCGGCAAATCAGCCCTTGCGGGGGGCCTTGCGCGCAGGGGTTTTGGCCGCTTTGGCGGCGGGCTTGGCTGTTTTGGCCGTTTTGGCCAGTTGGGCTTCGAGGTCGGCCACGCGCGCCTGCAGTGCGGCCATGTCTTGCAAGGTCGGCATGCCCAGGCGGTGCAGGGCGCGGGCCACGCGCTCTTCGAACACCTGCTCGAGCTTGTCAATGCGGCCGGCCGTCTGCTGACCCAGGCCCTGGGCCATGCTGGCCAGACGCTCGGTGGCCTCTTCAAAGCGCTGGCGGGCCTCTTCCTGGCTCTTGCGCTGGAAGGCCAGCCCGTCATTGACCAGCGATTCGATGGCTTTGCTGCCCTGGGCCTGCGCCTGCGCCATGGCGCCCAGGCCGGCCAGCCAGATCTGGTGGCTCGACAGCGCGGACAGGTCCGGCATGCCGGAAGTGGGGGCTGCGGCGGGGTCGGGTTTCTTGGCCATGGCGGGGTCCGTTTCGGGGCAGGGGGTGGTTCTAGAATTGGCACTGTGCCGCCCCTTCGGACGGCTTGTCCTTTATACACCCATGACCCTTCTTGTGACTGGCGGCGCCGGCTTCATCGGCGGCAACTTCGTGCTCGACTGGATCGCCGGCAGCGATGAGCCGGTGGTCAACCTCGACAAGCTCACCTACGCCGGCAACCTCGAGACGCTGGCCAGCGTGCAGGGCAAGCCGCAGCATGTGTTTGTGCAGGGCGACATTGGCG
>JACCDG011083008.1_pt1 | contig 10019 bp, 10 predicted proteins | sample 7442471 | NCBI WGS metagenome assembly JACCDG01 (sample SAMN15323444, study PRJNA562643) | freshwater metagenome | isolation source: river surface water | place: USA:Blue River Watershed | collected 2017-08-17 | reverse complement strand
CCGCTCCTGTACTGTGATTACGCATCACGCTTTCATATACATTTACTATGTCATCCCAGGGAATTTGACCAGATAACACAACCCAACGGTTGCCCGAATCTAAATGCGCTTCAAATGGAGTGGTAAAACCTGCAAATTTTTATACTTCTCCCGACTATGCTATGCAATTATTCTTTTATTATTTTCAATAAGGCTTTTTTGTTGCCCGCACTTACTTCAATAAAATAAAAGCCTGCTTCTCCGGGTACATTCAAAACTACTTTAGCGGTGTAAATAAAATTTTGCCTGTGTACTTCCTGCCCCAGTTCATTTTTCACTAAAACCAAAATACCTGCATATACATTTCCAAAATCGAGCGTAAGGTAGCCCTGTGTAGGATTAGGATAGAGTAAAACTGGTCTATACCTTTTTTACGAACTCAGATTTAAGTCCCATAGCACCGAAACCTTCTATTTTACAACTAATATTATGATCACCTTCCACAAGTTTAATGTTCTTCACTTTAGTTCCTGCCTTAAGCGATTTAGAAGCTCCTTTTACGGGTAAATCTTTAATGATCATCACCGAATCCCCATTCTGCAATTCATTGCCATTGGCATCAATTACTTTTTCATTGATGTCGGCCAATTGTTCCTGAACTTCTTCTGCCTGATTCCACTCGTGGAAACATTCCGGGCAAATCAATAAATTATCATTGGCATAGGTAAATTGCGATTTGCACTTGGGGCAAGGTGGATATTCCATCATACTCATTGTTTATACGTTCTGTTAATACCGTTTGGAAATGTGTATTTTTTCTCTAAGTCGCCTGCAGAAGGACGCACATAAAATTTATAGCCATGCAAAAACATCCATCTATCAGCTCCCTCAGGTCTCAAACCCAGTTCGGCGTTTGCCCGTTCTTCGGTCAGGTACTTCAACAGCCCGTGCCTGTTTCCCCTTATGCGTTTAGCAGGTATTTGCGCAAGTCTTCGCGCGTTGCCTCAGTGTTGCCAGCCTATAAAGTTTATGGCCTGCCCTGCGGCTGCTATTTGTGGGTTCATTATTCTGGCCTGCGCCAGCTCTCAGCTTTGCCCTTTTAGGGCTGTTTGTTAAATAATACAATTTGTACTATTAATTAATGGTACATTCTGTATTATTTTATATCTTTATAACGGATAATACAGTGCTATGAAGGTAAAAATACTCGAGATCACAATAAACGAATTAAGAGACGCCTTGATCAGGGAAGAGAAGGCTGGCAAGTTACCATCAATGCACGATGACTGGCGGTTTAATTTTGCCAAGCAACTGCAAAAGCTATCCGGTGCAATTGCGTATGTTTTAGTAGCCGCCGATACGCCCACAGTTATTGAAGGATGCATGATTTTTCAAATGAAAGACAAAATATTACCCTATATGAATTTTATTGAAGTGGCGCCACACAATCGCGGAGAAAATAGAAAATATGATCATGTAGCCGGCTGCCTAATTGCCTTTGCATTTAAGCAAAGTTTGCTCCAGGGCAAGGATGAATATAATGGCTTTTTAGCCTTTGATGTATTGGAAGAAACAGAAGAAGAAACCAAAAGACTAATGAGGCATTATTCTTCAAAATACAACGCCAAGCTATTTAAAGGTACCCGGATGGTTATAATAGATAAAGATGGCGAGGCCCTCATAGCAAAATACCTGCCCAATACAAAAAATGAAAAATAGGAAAAACCAAACCACTCACTAAACGAAAAAAGACAATGAAAAACAAGAAGCAGCAAACCGAAGAACATGTAGATGTTCGCATTCGTGGCAGAGAATGGAGCGCTAAAGAAATGGCAGAAATTAAACAATTCGCCAAAGAAAATCACGCCAAAAGAACGCCTGAAAGAAAGCTGAGAAATGCAATGCTCTCTGTCCAATACCGGATGGAACATTATATAGATAATGAAAAGATAAATGAAAAAAATATCGTTTCACTGGATTCGTTCATCAATCAGTATCTTGAAGTATTAAACATAACCTTTAAAAAATTTGCGAATGCCCTCGACAGCACCGATACCAACTTAAAAAAATATCTTTCCGGAGATAGAAAATTCAACTCCGACCTGGCATTTAAATTCGCCAGCTTCTTTCACACAACACCCGACTTGTGGATGGGCGTGCATACTAAAAACGAATTGCTGAGTTTAAAAAAAGAAAAGAAGCAATTAAGCAAATACAAAAAGTACGATTACGAAAAAGTTTTGGCAGCTTAATTGAATAACCTATCTAAAATTTAAAAAGCCACTTTATCAGGTGGCTTTTTTATTATCCTTTTGTTGATACAAGCAATTCACGAATATCAACGTCTAATGCAAAAGCTATAGCACGTAACAGTTTTAAAGTTGGCTGGCTTTCATTATTGCAGATTCGCGTAATGGTGTTTGGAGTTTTCTTCACTTTTGCTGCGAGGTCCTTATGCGACATCTCCTTTTCTGCGAGAACAACCTTTATCCGGTTTATTTTTATTTTCTCAGGTGCTTTTTTCTTAGCCATTCGTGCTACATATTTTGCATAAAATTATCCAAAATATGATGTTTTTAATACATTGATTTTCAGAACAGTCCCATAGAAGTTAATAACTTATCTCAAATTGTGAATTATATGATTCATAATATGTATTATATGATACATTATATGTATAAATTTGTTGTTGAAAAATATTCAAGATGGATAAAAATACTCAAAAAAATTTAGTCATCGCCTTAATAAAAGACGATATGATCAGCAGCAAATTAGTCTCCGGCCTCAATCAAATAGGGCTGGATGCCATACACTACCACCTGCACCTGAGCGACTCCCCCATATCGCGAATAAAAGTCATTGACAAAACAAAAGTAGAGCAGCGCTAAAAGAGTACCAGTATATCCGTTGCGATTGCACCACAACGCCACGAATTACGCCACCAGCACCCAAAAGCAATGGTTAAAGAATGGATGTTCCGTATCACGGGCATAGATGAAGTATCAGCGAAAGCAAGAGAGGGAAAAGGGGAGTTTTAGAGGGAAAGTTTTCAACAGGTACAACGCATTGTACCTATGTTGTACCTAAAAAGCGGAACCCGCGACTGGCGCGGGTTTCAGGGTGTTAAAGTAGCCCGTACGGGAATCGAACCCGTGTTTCATCCGTGAAAGGGATGCGTCCTAACCCCTAGACGAACGGGCCATTTTTTGCGCTAACTTCTTTAAAGAGAAGTGTTGGCTGAAATGGGAGTGCAAATTTATCATCTTTTTTTGTTCGGACAAATAATTTTTAAAAATTTATTTCATCTCCAGCATGGCGTTCATTCATAAACTTGAAACCTAAACGTTTACCGGTTTTCAATTTATCACTTTGTATACGTTCTTGTATCTCGTTCACCGATATTTCGCGCACCGTATCAGCCGGAGGAGTGTACAAATCAAAATTGAGTGCATAAACAGTCAAGTCGTTAACTATTTCCTTCAGGTGCTCCACATTAATGGGAGTAGTCGAAAACGAAGTGTATTTATAACCCAGCGGGGGTTTGGCCTCAACAAAAAAGCGCCCCTCCCTGTTAATAAATATCCTCCCTATGAGGTAGCCCAAATCACTGAAACGATTGTACTTAAAACTATCGGCCAGGAAATTATAAACGTATATAATACCGCAATAGGAGTTATAGTTATTATCTTTAATGTAACGGCTCTTGAACATGGCATGTGAGTGGTCAAATTCAAACACATTGGTGTGCATGTAAAATACCAGTACATCGCCTGCCACCTTGTATTCTATCTCATAATCGCCGGTAAACTTACAATCTACCATTACCCTTTTGTCAATGGTGGCTACCTCATGTTTCAAATCATCAGAAATGGTTTTTACCACCTTTTTTAAATCCTCGAATACATTCTGGGTATTACGAAACACGTCCTGTTTCATTACTGATTTTTCCTTCAGTAATTTGAGTATCTGTTCTCTGGCTGGTACACTCATTTTTGCGGTGTTAATAATACCTCAATATACAAATTCCGGATAAAATGATAACAGTGTTAATAGGCAAGAGCAAACAATACCCGCTGCACGGAATTTTTTCCACTATACACACATTTACCCGCTTCCTGTGGGTTATTCAGGGGTATACAACGTATGGTAGCTTTGGTTTCTTCTTTAATTTTTTGCTCGGTTTCGTTTGTTCCATCCCAATGTGCATAAACAAAACCACCTTTATTCAAGGCAACCTTAAACTCTTCATAATTATCTACCTTGTGGGTAAAGGCTTCTCTGCGTTTCAAAGCCTGGTTATACAAATGCTGCTGAATCGCTGTCAACAGGTTACTTATCCGATCTTCTATTCCCTCCAGTGGTACAGTTTCTTTGCTAAGGGTATCGCGTCGTGCCAGCTCCACCGTGCCGTTCTGCAAATCCCTTTCTCCCATGGCTATACGCACCGGCACACCTTTCAATTCGTATTCGGCAAATTTCCATCCCGGACGCTGGGTATCCCTGTCGTCGTATTTCACAGAAATACCTCTTTCTTTCAGCTTCTTCAGCAATGGTTTTGCCACTTCAGATATTTTATTCAACCCTTCTTCGCCTTTGTATATTGGTATAATTACCACCTGAACCGGTGCCAGTTTAGGTGGCAGCACAAGACCATTATCATCACTATGACTCATAATCAGTGCTCCCATAAGGCGAGTGGAAACTCCCCAGGAAGTTGCCCATACATAATCCAACTGCCCCTCTTTATTGGCAAATTTTACATCAAAAGCTTTGGCAAAATTTTGACCCAGAAAATGGGAGGTGCCGGCCTGCAATGCTTTTCCGTCCTGTAACATCGCCTCTATACAGTAAGTATCCAGAGCACCCGCAAAACGTTCGTTGGGTGTTTTTACCCCTTTTATAACCGGAATAGCCAGCCAGTTTTCGGCAAAATCGGCATATACTTCCAGCATCTGCTTAGTTTCGGCAATGGCTTCTTCGGCACTGGCATGAGCCGTATGTCCTTCCTGCCAGAGAAACTCCGCAGTACGCAAAAACAAGCGGGTACGCATTTCCCAACGCACTACATTAGCCCATTGGTTCACCAATATGGGCAAATCGCGGTAGGACTGTATCCAGCCCCTATAGGTGTTCCAAATAATTGTTTCTGAAGTAGGGCGCACTATCAACTCTTCTTCCAAACGGGCATCCGGATCCACCACAATGCCTTTGTCGGAATTTTTCAACCGGTAATGGGTAACCACTGCGCATTCTTTTGCAAAACCATCTACATGGCTGGCTTCTTTACTGAAGAACGATTTGGGTATAAACAATGGAAAATATGCATTGACATGCCCGGTTTCTTTAAACATGGTATCCAGAGCCTGTTGCATTTTTTCCCAAATGGCATAACCATGGGGCTTGATAACCATGCAACCTCTTACAGCACTATGCTCTGCCAGATCGGCTTTTACAACCAGTTCATTGTACCATTTACTAAAATCTTCGGCTCTGCTGCCTAATTCTTTGCTCATAACGCTATATTATTCAACTTTTGGTATAAAACTTGAAGAAATGTGTACGATTTTTTGTACTTTTACTTCATATCTCCGCAGCAAAAATAAACTTAATTCGTTGATTACAGAAAACAATTGTTTTCGCTATTAAATAAACATTGTTAAGCTTTCGTCAACATCATTAAATCTTTAAAACCATGAAACGGTATTTGTTGCCAGTTCTTTCGGTAATAATTGTTCTGAACTCTTGTTCAGGAACCAGGCAAATGGGCACGGTGAACGATGATGTATATCTTGACCCCAAACGCGATAAGGACATTTTTTACCCGAAACCAACCGAACAGGCAGTGGCTTCAGCCCCTGAAACGGCTACTAAAACAAATAATACTGTAACAGATAATAATAATCCGTATTATAAAGACAAGGATTTTAGTTACGATGATTATTATGACAATGAGTATGCTGCGCGCCTGAAGCGTTTCAGAAACCCCTTGAATGGTGTAAGTTATTATGACAGCTATTATACCAATTCCTACTTCTACAATAATAACCCTTATCAATATGGTGTAAGCATTTACAACGGTTACAATTGGTGGGGGCCTTCTTACTACAATTATAGTTATGTACCTTCCTATAACTGGGGTGGTTATTACGGTTATGGTACTTGCTACGGATATAATCCCTACTATAACTACTCTCCCTGGAACTCATCTTATTATAACAGTTACAACAACTGGTACGGCTGGAACAATCCTTACGGCTTTAACAATGGGTTATATAACCCTTACAGTCCTTACAGCCCCTACAACACTTATGGTTATAACCCGTATTACCCGAACTATCAGAATAGCTACGATTACACCAGCAGCACTTATTATGGCCCCCGTACCAGCCACGGCGGATCCAACAGCAGCCATGTCATCAATCCAAAAGACTCACGCATTGCCATGCCCCATAAAACTGAGGTGGAAGAACAAAACACTTCGGCTCCCACCAATGTGGAACGTTTTAATCAGGTAGTTGTACCGAAAAGCCCTAAACATCAGCTTACAGAAAATCAAACTGTTCATGGTGGTTCCGGTACTATTGTTAACAACGCAGTTTCCAATACCGATACTCCGCATACTTTTCCTGCACACAATCAGCAAAACCCGCATGTTATACATACCGAAAGTTCCCAACCGGTAAAATCAACGACCTCACCTGAACAAGCTCCTGCAAGTGTTGGAACAAGCGAAGCTCCCAAAAAAAATCACAATTGGATTAGGAATGCGTTGAATGGTAGCGGTAACACTTCAAGTTCTAATACTGAAGGTCAGACAACTACTACCGAACAACCCAGCCGGAACTGGCACTTGGGTGGAAGTAAAAACGACGCTAATAACAATAACACACCTGCGCCTTCGCGAACCACCACACGCCCCTCTTCTGGTAATGAATCAGGAAAAGGAAGTTATAGGCCACGTTAACTCTTAATTAAGTTTAACACATGGATTTGAATAAAGTTTTGCTGCTGGTGCAAGCTGGCGTGTTGTTTTATTGCGGCGTATTTGCGCAGAATGACCTGGATGTTATACGTTATTCGCAAACCGGCATTGGTGGCGATGCCCGTTTCACTGCTATGGGTGGCAGCTTCGGAGCATTGGGCGCCAACCTTTCCTGCCTGCATTATAATCCGGCAGGCATGGCTGTATACCGCAATGGCGAAATCGGCATAAGCGGATCTTTACGATTTGCTACCGTTAATGCCCGCCATTATGACAATCCCACTACTGATTATGCTGCTAATTTTCAATTACCAAATATGGGTTTGGTTGCAGCCTGGGAAGAAACGAGTCCATTTGCCGGAAAGAAAAACCTGCATCCCGTGGAGTGGAGTCGCCGCCATGCAATTGGCATATCTATAAGTAAACTGGCTGGTTTCAATTATAATACAAGTATTGAGGCCAATGTAAAGAACAGCAGTATTGTAAATGATTTTGTGAATGCGGCAAATGGAAAAAACATCGCTCAACTTAATCCCTTTTATGAAGGACTAGCCTGGAATGCCTGGCTCATTAATCAGGATAGCGGAACCGTTAATTACTGGGGTATGGTCGATCCCTATACTACGGTTAAACAGACCAGAACCATACAGACTAGTGGCCACCTTTCGGAAATTTCACTGGCTTATGCGTATGCGTATAACAATAAACTTTACCTCGGAGCCTCCCTGGGCATACCCCGTGTAAAATACACCTATAATAGTAAGCACAGCGAGACAGATGCCAAGGATAGTATACCCTGGTTCGGTAACATGTCCTATACTGAATATCTCCAAAGTTCCGGAACGGGTATAAATCTGAAAGTTGGTGTCCTTTACCGCTTCAATTCGTGGATACGCGGGGGGCTTTCTATTCATACCAGAAGCATTATAGCACTTAACGACAATTACAGCAACGGCATAAGTGCCAGTTACGATAATGACAATAATACCCCTCTTGAAATACGAAACCACACCTTTAACTATGACACCAGTGGTTATTTTCGTTATACGGTACTTACACCAATGCGTGCTGCGGGAAGTCTTGCCCTTATAGCCAATAAACGGCTGGCATTTAATATAGATGGTGAATATATAAACTATGCCGGTGGCAACCTACGTTCTTCGCCTATGGTGTTTGGCGAGGTGAACAATGAAATACGCAAGAAATACAATTACACGTTTAACCTTCGGACAGGAATGGAATTAAATTTAAACCCGATAATGCTTCGTGCCGGTTATGCCCTGTACGGCAGCCCTTTCGGAAATGTATGGAACGGCAATTTTGTACGCCATACCTATTGTGCGGGCATAGGTTTACGTCGAAACGAAAATATGTATATCGACTTTGCTGTGGCTGTTACACAGTACTCCGAAGATTTTTACCTGTACAGTCCTACCTTGGTAAATGTGAGTAAACTTAATTATGGCAATACAGTGGCTATGGTTTCGGTAGGGAAAAAGTTTTGATCTACTACAACTTGTGTCCTAAAAAAGATAGTTTACTTTTTCAGTAGACCCTATATATACCAGTGTTAACAAGAAATAGTCTAAAAACGACTTTCCAGGTTCAGCCCGGATTACATCGGTATAATACCGTTTGCATTAATATAATAGCCCAATTTCGTTTCACTGCATTGGACCATAACATTAACAGCAACGGCATTTACCACTGTAAATATTTTATTTGGATTGGACCAAATAAAATATAACATTGGTATTATTGGTTTGCGGCCATCGGGCTGAAGGAAACTGATTTCTAAATACGTTCAGGTGCTGCGGGTTAAAAGCAAACTGACAAAATATGACGGAATTTTGTTTATGTTGGCCAAATTCGAAAGTAATAAAGCGCAGGTTACCCCAATTTATATACGAATAAATACAAAATTTTAGTTATTTATTTTGCGTATAAATATTGTTTTATAACTATCTTATTTACAAGATATAAACAACTATACCTTCTGCTTCAAAGAAAAGATTATATTCGCATATAAACAAGTTGAGCAAAACCCTGACGGGTCTTGCTCAACGTCCCGGGCGCTATACTGCCCGTCGGGCTTCGCCCAACAGGCCGTTTTGTGAAAACACTCCGGAAAATAAATTTTCCTTCGTATCTTCACAAAGCGCCCGGGACGTTACAAGCAACCCTAACAAACGACACAGCAACATATGAGCTTCTGGAAAATAACGACAAACAACAAACCTGAAAAAGTTTCAGCGACAAAACACCCTATGACGACACAAACAATCTAACAACTAAAAATTATGACTGACAACACAACAAAACACATATGAAAACAGAAACAAGGATTTTTTCGGTTGCAGAATATATTCGCCCATCTAACAGCGAACCAATTCGTTCGGTGGTTCTGGAAACCAACGACTCTGCGGTTGTAGTTTGGCATGCACATCCTGGGCAAGAAATAACCGCTCATGTCCATCCTCACGGTCAAGATACTTGGACGGTTATCTCAGGTGAGGCCGAGTATTATCAAGGTGACGGCATAGTCACTCGTCTTAAAGCTGGAGATATTGCCATAGCAAAACCTGGGCAAGTACATGGTGCAATTAACTCTGGCTCCGTACCTTTCATCTTTGTCTCAGTGGTTGCACCGGGCAATGCTGGTTTTGCGTTGACTGAGAAATAGGCATTCGAAATTTTGCTTCGTATTAAGGACGACTTTGACTTAACAAATCCTGCATTCCTAACTTTTCTCAAAGACACAATTAAAAACTCATCAAAATCATAAGCCAATGCGGACACAGAACAGAAGGGCAGCTTGTAACAGCAGCTATAAGAAATTGGCGGTTCAGTGGTTAATTGAAGTTCAGTTTTTCAATCAAGCTTTCGTGCAGGTTGACAGTTTTGTGCTTCGAAATCGCCAACTTCTTATAGCTGCAAACCGTTGAGCAAAACCCTGACGGGTCTTGCTCAACGTCCCGGGCGCTATACTGCCCGTCGGGCTTCGCCCAACAGGCCGTTTTGTGAAAACACTCCGGGAAATAAATTTCCCTTCGTATCT
>JACCDG010921088.1_pt1 | contig 10019 bp, 8 predicted proteins | sample 7442471 | NCBI WGS metagenome assembly JACCDG01 (sample SAMN15323444, study PRJNA562643) | freshwater metagenome | isolation source: river surface water | place: USA:Blue River Watershed | collected 2017-08-17 | reverse complement strand
CCTACCCAACCGCCCAATGTCCACCTCTGCCTCATCCTCATCCTCGTCATCCTCATCTGCCGCGGAGTCGGCCACCAAGCCCGCGGCCACCCGCCCTCGCTACGCGCAGGCCTTCTACACCGAGTGGGACGCGGCCATCGTGGCGGCGCGCAAGAAGGGTGACAAGATCCCGAAGAAGGCCGACGCATTCGCCATCTTTGTGCGCTACGACGTGCCCGAGGACGATCACGCGGCGCTCTACACCCGCATGACAGCACCGAACGCCATTCACCAGCGCATTGCGCGCCTGCGCAAGCACGCAGCTGACAATGGCGATGACAACGAGACGGCAAGTGTGCTGGGCGTCAAGCGGCGCGCGGCGGGACCGGAGGCTTCGCTTCCTTCCCTGCCGTCCAAGAAGCTCAGCCTGAAGCTGGCGCGCAAGCAGGTCGACAGTGATCTGTCGGCCATCGATGCGGCGCAAGCGTGGTGCTCGCGCGCCGCTGCGCTGCGTGCGCAGTACACTCGCGCGATGCAGCGTGTCGTGATCGAAGAGGAGAGTTCAAGTGCGGCGCTCCGCCACGCGCGCGAGAACCACGCGCTGCACCTCAAGCACCTGCAGTGCCTCGAGTCGCTGGTGGAGGCCGACTCGGTTATGGCCGACGCCGTCAAGGACAAGAAGAAGTCGAAGAAGGGCGACACCGACGAGAAGGCCGAGAAGAAGGACAAGAAGGACAAGAAGAAGAAGGCGGCGGCTGCGGATTCTGCGGCCGCTTCGGTCGCGAATGGCCACGCCGAGGCGGAGGAGGACGACGAGGAGCACACGGACGGCGACAACACCGATGACGAGTCTTCGGACGCGAGCGGTGGCGCGGCGGAGGACGAGGAGGAGGAGGAAGAGACCTCGGGCAGCGAGGACGAGGAGGATGACGCCGAGGAGGAGGATGAGGCGGAGGAGGACAAGTGAGGTGCGCGACGCGTGTTGTGCGAGTGGGAGTGCGCGAGTGGCGGGAGTGGTGAGAGCACTTTCCGCCAACGCCGGTGGTACCGATTGGGATTGAATGGGTGGGTTGGGTGTCACAACTGAACATGGCGCGTCGTTCCTCTACGTCGACTCGCCCCGCTCACACGGCTGCGCCCGAACCGCCTTTGGTGGATGTGTACTCGTCCGTGACGATGCAGGCTGACGAGCTGATGTACATGAGCCGTTCGCTTCCCGCCTTTCCGCCCACCCTCGCGCCGATCCAGCAGTGCATCGCCGACGTGCAGCTCGCCATGAGAGCGAGCGGTGCGTTGCTGGATCTCTGTGTCGCGTACAGCGACGCTGTGGCTTCGCGGTGCCCCTCTGCTCAAGCCGAATCCCAATCACGATCTGCATTCGCACCGCCATCCCGCGTCGCCCCACCCACACCTTCCTACCAACTCCCGCGCCAGCAGACGGCCGAAGTGCGTGCCCTTGTTGCGTTTGTGCAACAGTCCCCCGCCCTCGTGGAGCGCGCTTGCCTCTGGCTTCCCGGGCTCACACCGCCCCGCGAGAGTTGAGCGCCGCCGCAACCTGGGTCGAAAGTGCCGTGCGCAGGCGCTCGAAGGTGCTCTTGCCCGCACTGGCCGCCGGTGTCGTGCGCGCCGCGCTGCTCGACGAAGACGAGGACGACGAAGACGACGAAGAGGCGGTGGGGGCGGCACTCGGGACCGCGGGCGCAGCGGTCGGGTGCGGGGCGTCGTTGGCGATGATGGAGTGGGCCACCACGCTCGGGCGCGAGCACGGGTGGATGCCGAGCAGCGTGAGCGGTGCCACCTGGACGATGCCGGTCTCCATCGCCTCCGAGGGCTTCTCCTTGAACACCGTCCTGCCGGGCATGGTCGGGTGCGGAACGGAGGCGTAGGCGACCGGGCGCATCGCGTCCACCACGATGCGGCGCACACCCTCGTTGATTCCGGCCATGCTGCGCACCGCGGCGCGCATGTCACTCGGCTGCGCCGTGGGGTAGACGATGGGCACGGGCGTGCCGTCGGGCTTCTCGAGCGGCTGGCGCGGGGGCAGCGCGCGCCCCTCGAGGCGGGCGCACAGCGCGTCGTAGAAGAACTTGCCCCACACGCGCTCGATCACGTCGCGCAGACGCGCCACCGCGGGCGCTCGGATGCGCGCCTCGGCGATGCCGATCGTGCGCTGCTGGTTGGTGCGCGGGTCGTGTGCCGTCACACCCGAGCCCGAGACGAGGCCCATCGCGTACTTCATCGCGAGCGCGCGGCAGCCGCTCATCGAGAGGCCCGGCGGGTCGTCGAGCTTGCGTGCGATTCGACCCTCCTCGCGGGCGCGCGAGCCGCGCACAATGCGACGCCCGCTGCTCACGCGGCGCCGCTCGAGCTTCTTGGCCGCACGCCGCAGCGCCTTCTCGTCCTCGGTGGACTTGCGCGCTGAGCGCTTCTCCTTCTTCTGGGCCTTGCGCTCCGCCTTGGACGCCTTGCGATCGGCACTCGAGGTCGGCTTGGACTTGGATCGCACCTTCTTCTCGGGCGCGGGCGGGGGCGCGGCCGCAGTAGTTGCGGCGGCGGCAGTGCGGGAGGCGGACTTGGCCGAAGGCATGTTGGTGCGAGGGGGTGTGATGGGGTGCGGGGGGTGGTGGAGTTGTGCGCGGCTGGTCGGATGCCTGGTGGGGGGGTTCGAGTTGTGAGCAACGGGCGTGCGCGCCGCGGCACCCGATCCCACACCCGCCGGCGCCGCTCGCGGCCCGCCGCCCCATGCGCGCCACAACCCATGTCCCGATCCGCGCACCCGCCCGCGCCTTCGGCCTCCGCCGCTCCCGGGGCTCCGCCCCCAGCGTGCTGCCTCCGCTGTCGCCAGCCGATGCCCGCGAACGCCACCCCGCCCGCCGGTGCGGCGCGAAGCGCGATGGCGCGCCCGAACCTCGCGGTCGTCAGTGCCGTGCTGCGCGGCTTCTTCATGCACGAGGAGTGCGACACGGCGGGGTGTCACCTCTTTCCCAACTGCCAGCGACTCGTCGAGGAGCAGCTGTACATCGTGTTCGAGTCGCGGCTGCTCGAGGAGACCACCGCTGGCGACCTGGACGAGCGCGCTGCGTTCGATTGGATCTGCAAGATGGCGTGGGTGACGTTCCAGGTGCGCGGCCGCGACGGGCGCCCCCACATGCCCAAGACCATCGCGAACGCCGTCGGCTTTGCCAAGCGCCTGTCGCCTCGCCTCACTCGCGAGCACGCGCGTCTTCTCGACGACTGGGCTGAACGTCTGCCCCCGATGCGCACGCGCGCGCTCGCCGACGCAGAGCGCGAGGCGCTCGATCAGATTCGCGCGCCGTTGCGCATCGTGGCCACCGGCCTCGCGCAGCTTCCGGACGCAGAGTTTGGCGCGCGCACGATCGACCTCGCGCGCCGGATGGCTGAGACCGAGGAGGAGTGCGCCACACCACCTCAGGCTCGCGAAGATGAGGACGAGCTCGCGGCGACGTTCGCGGCCACGATGGAGGCGCTGCGTCGCGAAAACGCCGCGGAGTGAGCTGCCACTTTTCACCAGCCCGGGTGCCGCAATGATGCAGGTGCTGCACGCCGCTCAGGGTCTTGCGGACCCGGTGATGCGCGGGGTGACGGCGGCTGGCACCGGGGCCATCCTGATGACCGCTTCGGTGATTCTGAACGAGCTCACCTACGTGTGCATTCGCCCGAGCGACCACGTTCTCGCCTGTTGCATGGCGCTCGGTCTCCTGGTCACCGAGATGTGGCTGCACAAGCGCGTCAACGATAGTGGTTGGGCGATGCTTACGTTTTTTGTGGTGCTTCTCGCGGCGGGGGGGTACTTGAAGTATCGCATCTCGGTCACACACCCCGGCTCACCCAACCCGTACCATTGTCGCCTCATCTGGGCACTCGAGGAGTCGTGCCCCATCCCCGAGCCCCCCGTCGGCCTGAACGAGCTCCGCACGGTCGCGGAGCTGTAGCCCACGGATTTCCGTTGCCAGGGTGGGGTGACGGGCGGGTGTAGTGTGAAGAGGGGTTTTGTGTGCCACAATTCGACCACCCACCCCACTGCACCGGCTCATGAGCCTCCCTGTAGGGCAGGGTTACCTCGATTACGTCGAATGCTACAAGGCTTCGACGCCACGCGCACTGACGAGGGACGAACTCTCTCGTTTCAACACGCTGCATGAATTGCGCCGAGAGACCCTCAGTCTGGATTTCTGGCGCACGGGGTCGGGTCGCGAGCTCGCCGCACTCCACGACAAGATCAACGCCTACGTGAATGCGCACTTTCCAGACCTCGTGGCTCGCCGCGCGGAAGTGGCCGGGAAAGAGACGGAGTCGTTCGTCAGGGAGGCGTGGAAAGATGTGACAGGTTGAGGGGTGTGTTGCTCACGGATTTTTGTTTCCAAGGTGGGGTTGGGGTGCGCGGCCGTGCGTGAGTCGCGCGAAAAAGAGATTTTGTGCCACATTTCGACCACCCACGCGCCCCCCACCCTCACAATGTCGACTCCAAAGAGCGTGCCAACCGACGCCACCGCTGCGGAGGCGGAGGATGCGGGGGTCGCCAGGTGGGACACCACGATCGCCGCCGCAGCGGATGCCTTCTCGCGCGTGTCCATCACACCATCCCTGCGCGGCGCCCCGAGTCCCGCGGCTTCGCGGGCCGCCACGTCGGCCGGCACGGTCGCGCTCTTCCCGCCGGCGGTGGAGCGCGAGCGGCCGCGCGACCTGGGTCCCATGACGGCGCCATCCAGCGCGCCGGCCGCAATGACGATGGCGCAGTTCTCTTCCTCGGTCTCGGACTGCGCGGCCGAGTGGCTGAAGCGGAGCGACGCGATCCGCTCCGAGGCGCGCGCGCGCGGCCTCACGCCGCACCAGGTGACGGAGGCCGAGCTGCGCGCCGCGCGCGAGGTGACGGCGCACCTCCCGCCGCCACCGGGGTCGGCCGAGGCCAACGAGGCGTTCTCGCGCGAGTTCCGCAGTCCGGAGCCCGCGCGCGAGCCGCTCACGCGCATCGGGTGGCCGTACAACGTGGTATTCCACATGCCGCGCGCGAAGATCCGCGACACGGCCCTTCGCATCTTCTCAACCGAGGAGTTCAACATATTCGCGCACTTTGCGCTGCTGGCCGACGAGAACGCCGACGTGACGCGCTCGGAGGTGCTCAAGTTCGTGCGCATGCTGGATCGCGTGTTCGCCGCCTTCAAGGGTCTCACGCTGCTGCCGCTTCCGCCGCCGTGGCCCGAGATCGACCCTGCGGTGATCGCCAGGTGGCACGCCGACCCCAGGTACACGTTCGGTCACGCGCGCGAGGGCAACCACGACGGCCGTCTGGTCGTCTTCCCGCGCCCGCTCGAGCGCTTCCAGCACGACACGCCGCTTTTCGTGGACCCCGAGGTGACGCTGCGCGCGCTCACTCCGCGCGACTTCTTCGTGGAGATTCGCTACGGCAACAGCGACACGGTGGTGATCGGGCGCGCCGAGGGGTGCAAGGAGCACTCGGTCAAGACTTCGTACCGCGACACACCGGATCGCGGACGTGTGCATCGTCTCGAGTCCATCTCGATCGTGCAGTGGCACAACCTCGATGGCGAGGCTGGGCGTGTCAAGTTTGCGTGGGATGCGGAGGGCAAGAACCAGACGCGCACCGAAATTTCGGACCGCACCCCGCTCAAGCCGCTGACGTTTCCCGTGCTGATCCGCAGCATCGCGTGCTTTACGCCCTACGCGAACACCCCCATGTCGCGCGTGGTGCTCGCGGAACTGAACCAGGAGTGCACCATGGGGGCGTGTTGAGTGCGAGGGAGCTCACGGATTCTTTTTTTGAGGGTGGGTTGGCGCGCACAGAGCGCACGGTCGTGCGGGCGTGGGTGTGGTGTGTGCCACAATCCAAGCCGCCGCGCTTTTCGTATGTGTCGCCGCTCACTCCCCGCGCTCACCACGCGCCTCGAGGACGTTGTCCATGTCGAGCAGCCGATGGACACGGACAAACCGGGCGTGCGGGCGCCTTGGGATCGCTACAACGCCATCATCGCCCATCTGCGCGAGCTGGAGAAGCCGCTCACCGAACGGACGATCGTTCTCGCGTTCCGGCGCGAGCAACGCGAAGCGCTCAAGGCGCTGTGGACTCGCATCGTGGTGAACCACAACAACGAAGCGAAGGCAAGCGAGGCTGACAACGAGCGAGAGGCGTGGGGTCTTGTGTCGGAGTTCCGCCCGTTCCAGGAGCGCATGGCGGTCGTCACGGCGCAACCCGAGTACGTGGAGGCGTTTACGCAACTCGTGCGCATTGCGCGTCGGTTCGTGAACGAGACCTCAGGCGTCATCCTGCGGTACAACGACGAGGTGCACGCCTACCACGCGGAGCGCTTCCAACAACAGGAGGCGTTCCTCCGTGCGGCCGAGACCGCATCCACGGCCGCCGTCGGGGTCGTCGCCGTCCCGGAGGAGGGAGAGGGAGAGGAGGCGTAGGCGGTGTTCGCGTGGGCGCGCGCCCGGCGCGCGGGTCGGGTGGTGTGCCACAATCCATCCCGCCCCTTCCTTTTCCAAGCCGCCCCCACCGAATGCCGCTCCAGTCGCCCCAGTCGCCCTTCCGGCGCTTCGACCAGGCCGTCCAGATCCCGGAGCCGCTGGAAACGGCGGCGCCGTGCGATCGAGCGCCGTGGCACATCCACTTGGCGATTCGCTCCCACGTGCGTTTGCTCGGCTCGCGCTTGATGTCCGAGATGATGGACGTCACCTTCACAATGAGCGAGCGCAAGGAGATGGAGGAGCTTCTGACTCGCTTCGAGGCCAACAGCAACGACATCGACTCGAGCGAGGAGGCACTGGAAGATGAGTACAAGGAGCTGGCGACGCAGTACAAGCATTTCGAAGAGCGCCTCGTTCGCACGGCGGCGCTTCCACACTTCGAAGAGAAGTTCAACAAGGTCGTCCACATCGCGCGTCGGTTCGTGGACGAGAGCTCCGTGCTGATCCTGGCGCACAACGCCAAGGTCCGGCGAGATGCGGAGGAACTCGCCAAGCGCTTCGCCGAGTGTGACAAGGCTCTCGCGGATGCGATGGCAGCCACGGACGCGGTGCTCGCCACACCCCAACCACCCGGCTCGTCCGCGGGGGCAAATGTCGGTGCAGCCGCCGCAGCCGCCGCAGCCGCCGCAGCCGCCGCAGCCGGGCCCGATCGTGTGGAGCCCGCGACCTCGGCCGACTCACGGTGACGCGCTGGGGCACTTGCGCTGGATCCAGCACGCCACCGAGGACGCGCCGGCGCGGATGCGACTCGAGCTGGACCAAAAGGTGGGTGTGTTGTTCGATCGGCTTCGCAGGGTGCACGAGGAGGAGCTGTTGGGTCGGTGGGCGCGTGATGAACTCATTTTGCTTTCCGAGATGGCCAACATCGCCATCGCCGCCACGCGCCGCGGCGAGCATTCGCCTGCGCGGTGCTGTCACTGGGGAGCGTGCTATCGCCTTACACGGCGCCGGTGCCCGCACCTCCGCCCGCGCCCGTGCTCCAACGAAGAGCTTGTGGAGTGGGAGCACGAGCTCCAGAGCACGCACAAGCAGCTCCGCGCTACGTACGGCGACGAGTGGGAGGCCGTGGACGAGAAGGTGGCGGGGGTGACGGTGATACTTCTGACGCTCGAGACGCATCGCCCGGGCGAAGTGCGCGACCTGCGCGTGTCCACGTGCTACATCCTGAAGCCCTGCGACCCGGTGTAGGCATTCGTGTGGAGCGTTCGCGGGTCGCAGAAAAAGGGCGGGTCGTGTTGTCTCAGCCTCTTGCAGCCTATCACACCCACACGCACACTCGCCGCAACCCAAAAACCACCCTGCACGCTCTCTCTCTCACGCATCTCACGAATCACTCCGACGACGCGCCCGGCTCCGGCATCGAGGTGCGCGCCGCCTTCGACGCAGGCGGGTTCACGGGCGCCTCCTCGGCGCTCAGAACTGAGCCGAGCGTGGCGGGGGCCTTGCGCGACGGAACTGCCCCATCGGGGGTCTTGCGCTTCGCGGCACGGAGCTCGGCCAGCTCCTCAGCGGTCACCTCCTCGAGGACCGCAGTGGAAGCGGGCAGGCCCGCCGCCTTGCGCGATGCCGCGCGCGCAGCTGCGGCCTCCTCGGGACTGAAAGGCGGTGCGAGCGAGTTCGTCGAGCCGCCCGCCGAGGACGCGTACGCACTGTCGCTGGCGATCGTGCCCACCGACGACGACGACGAGGACGAAGAAGAAGACGAGCCGTGTGTGGCCTCGTTGCTCGACGAAGAGCTGGAGGAAGACGAGGATGAAGAGGATGATGCGCCGGCGCCGTGCGCGCCCTCAAAGTCCTCGAGCGCGTCGAGGTCAGCCTGATCGTCGGCCTGGTCGCGGAGCTCGCGCGCGATGGCGTCCTCGTCGAAGGCCGTGGGGTCGATGTCAAAGTGCGCGGCAACGCGCGTGAGTGGCACCGAGGAGGCACCGCGCGGCACGGCGAGGTCGGTGACGAACTTGCGGTGCTCCGGAACGAGCTGCGGGATGCGAACGATGTTGCCGGCAGCGAGCGCCTCCTTGGGCGCGCCCTTGGCCGTGGTGACGTAGAGCGAGCACCCTGCCGTGATGACAGACTCGCCGCGCTTGAGCACCACGGGCATGGAGCGCGGGATGAGCGACACTGCCTTGGTGACGGGGTCGACGTGGCGCGCGATCACGCACGTGCGCAGCGGCACGTGGCGAAGCTTGGGGTTGGCCTTGAGGAAGTTGCGCATCTTGATGGGCAGTGCGTCGACCGCCCGCTCGTCGCGCACCTCGTCGTTGCCGAGCTTGAGGTAGCAGCGCGAACCCGGGCGCAGGAAGGGGTGCGCCACGTCGCGCGCGCCGGGCGCGCCGCCCTTGGCGAGGTGCGTCGAGTAGAACTCGTAGTGCGTGCGGCGGAAGTTGACCACGCGGTAGGCCACCTCCCAGAGCTGGCTGTTGGTGAGCTCGGAGCCCTTGCGCCCATCGAGGATGTCGTAGAGGATGGGGAATCCGTCGTGGCCCTTGGACTGCCCCGGTACGGCCGCCACCTTGCCTGCCTTGTCGTGCTTGGCGAGAAGGTAGTAGGCCGTCATCGCCATCACCTGCATCCACGCCATGAACACCATGCCCTCCTGCGTGGAGCCGTTCAGCGCGATACGGATCTTGTCCGAGTACGGCTGGAAGCTGAACTGCACCGACGCGTGCGCGCCCGCCACGTTGGGGAACTTCTTGTCGGGCTTGGGCTCGGCGTTCGCCATGTGGTCGCGCAGCCCGAGCGAGTCCTCGTAGTCCACCATCGTCGCGGGCGGGTACAGCACGATGCCGTACTGCCCGCCGTCGATCGCCACGCCACCACGCACGTGGTCCACCTCGGAGACATGCATCACCCACGGCGTGAGGCGCGCGCTCGGCGGCGCACGGTGCTCGATGGGCGTGTCGGGCGAGCCGCCGAGGAGCGCAAAGACCTCACCGAGCGTGGGCTTGATGTCGAAGGCCTCGTCGACGGCGAAGTCGAGCCAGTACGAGCGCAGTGCGCGCAGACCGCACTGGAAGCGCGACGCGTTCGTCGGGTCGCCCGGGATGGGGCGGAAGAGGTCGACGGCGTAGGGCTGCAGCAGCTTGCAGAAGTAGACCGGGTCCTTGGTGGTCTGCGAGAAGTCCATCTGCGCGAAGCGGTCCGGCGTGAGTTGCACGTCGTGGAAGATCGAGACGGGCAGCTTGTCGCGCGGCGCGCGCGGGTCGCGCAGCGTCGCCTCGACCTTGCCGCGAATCGAGGCGAGCTCGAAGAGGTCGTCGTCGTTGAGCGGGCGCTGCATTGCCTCCACGAACGGGCTGTTCTTGAACACGAACTCGTCCAGCACGATCGGCGAAGCGTCGGCGGGCACCACGTTGAGCGGGTGCGTGCGGATGTAGGCCTTCATCGACTGGATCGCAGCCTTGCGGGTCTGGGCCGCGAGGTCCTCAATCGTCTCGGACGACTTGCTGCTTGATGCGGTCGCTGCGGCGGCGGCCTTCGAGGCGGCGGTGGACGCGGGGGCGAGGCTCATGGTGGCGCGGAGGGCGGGGGGCGGG
>JACCDG010812086.1_pt1 | contig 10019 bp, 10 predicted proteins | sample 7442471 | NCBI WGS metagenome assembly JACCDG01 (sample SAMN15323444, study PRJNA562643) | freshwater metagenome | isolation source: river surface water | place: USA:Blue River Watershed | collected 2017-08-17 | reverse complement strand
GGAGTAGATATTTGGGTAAATAATTGGTTGAGTGAAATAAGTAAAGACTTAGACACTCAACCGGTTTTACTTATTTATAGAAACAAACCAATTGATTTTAATTTTGAAATACCGATAGAACATTATTGGTATAACGATGAAAGTGGGAATCATAAAGATATATTTGAAGAAAAATTTAGAGAATGTAGAAGATTAAATATTCTACATGCTCATTATACACCATTAGAATTAATAGAAGAAAATTTAGATAAATTATGGAGTTATGTAATTCATAATGATTTATCTAAAGTTTATGTTCAAAGTGGATTATCGGATTTACAATTTGGTTGGATACCACATTATTCGAAGGAATGGGAAAATAAAATTTTAGTTGGTGCTAAAAATAAAATGTGGGTAGGATTGTATGAATTGCATGAAGATGTGTTTAAAGGATATGTTTCGATACCATCTTATTACCAATTTATCCAAAATAAAGAGTTATCAAATTCAAATAAAATAGGATTTACTTCAAGATGTGAAGTAAGAAAAAATCCACATTATTTAGATGGATTAGAAGGTTTTATGTTTACGAATATAAGACCTTTTCAAAAAACTTGGAAAAAGGAATACGATTTAGATTTTTCGAAGTTAAAAAAGATTCAATTTGAGAGCGAATATAGTGATAGGTATTATGAAATGGATTGGGGAATTTCACACTCTGCTTTTAATGCTGAACCATTTGGGTATTCTATATTTCAGAATGTGGATTGGGGAAAGTTACCTATTTTAAGTGAGGATTGGTGTGTTGATATAAATTATAAATTCAGAGCTGATAGTAAAAGAGAATTTGTAAATATTTATAAGAGTATCATACAATTATCTTATGAGAAAAAAGTTGAAGAGTTCAATTCTTTAAAATCGCAACTCATAAATAAGTTTAGTGATAACACAAATTGGAAAACAAAATTATTAAATATATACAATGCCTAGAGTAAATGGAAATACCCTTTCATTAGGAAATCTTAAAGTGGCAACAGCAGCGGCTGCAAGTTCACTATCTTCTGCAGCAGGAACTACATCAGGACCAATAGCAATGTCACAATTCGGTATTGATTCGGTTGATTCAATAAGTGGATTTACATACGTTAAAGAATCTACCGGTGAAACTTTTACATTAGGATTTACTGATGCAGGTAGTCGTTTTTTAAGCCGTATAGGTAGTGTAACTAATAACTTTACTTGGTCTTTATCAGTAGGTGCAGAATTTTCAATTCAAGCAAATCCTCCATATAATCCAACCGTAACCGCGAATGGAATAGGAAACTCATCTACTTTGGCGGCACCTACTGCGAGAACACTTTCGGTAAGATTTAGGGATACATTTAATGACCACGCAACAGGATATGATACCGTAAAAGATAAGACTGTTTATAATGTAGATGATTATGCGGGTGCGAGTGGATTGTGTTTACATTTAGATGAAGATGTTTTAATGGCAGATGGAACGACAAAGAAAGCGGGTGATTTAGTAGAGGGTGATATAGTTCGTTCTTACTACCCACCGCATGTTGATACCCTTACCGATTTTAACTTTTATGATTGGACTTATTATACCGCAGGTGGAATAATGGTTGATTCATATGTTAAAGATGTGGCATATACATTTGTGGATAGATGGAACATTGTAACAACAGATAGCGGTTCGGTGAAAGGAAATGGTGAACACCCTATGATGGTTTTTGATATAAACGAAGAAGTTTACAAATTTAAACCATTAGGATTAATTCAAGAAAACGATAGATTTATTAAAGTAAATTTAGATGGTAGTATTGAAGAGGTAAATGTGATATCAAATACCGTTCAAAACACTACAATAGAGGTTGTTTCAATAGACGTTGAAGAAGTGGATACTTACATAGTAAATGGATTCGTAACCCATAATAAGGGAGCAAACTCATTTGCGGGGTATTCTATTTCAACCACACCAACCGTATCAGTATCAACCGTAACTATTGGGGGTGAAACTTATAGAAGATTAACTCTTTCCCCAAATAATGCAGTAACTTCACCTGGTTCAACTGCAATTACCGCGAACTATTCTTATGAAATACAAATTGCATCAGATAGTGGATTTGGAAGTGTCTTAGCTAACGTATCTTCATATAGTTCTAATACATACGATTACAAAAGTGGAACTGCAATCTATGCTAGGGCTAAGTTAAACTTCGCTGGATTACAAACGGCATTCGGTTCAGCAGGAAACGGATAAAAATAATCAGAAATATTTTCCGAAAATAGGTATAAATATGTGGTTAGTGAAAAAACCTAATATTTATACATATACATTTTATTATATAAACACGCACAAAAATGGAAGTTAAAAAGTTATCGCAAGAAGAGTTACAAGAAATCAATCAAATCAGAAGTGAATACACTACTTTGTATGCTAACATCGGTTTGATTCAGGTAAAAATCAACGAATTGGAAGGGGAGAGTTTAGCCTATTACCAGAGTTTAGAATCTTTGAAATTGAAAGAAACCGAAGTATTTGAAAAACTTAAATCAATTTATGGTAATGGAACAATAGATTTGGAAACCGGAGAATTTAGACCAACAAACGAATAAATGTTGTTTCGTTGTGGATTTTAATATTTATTATAAGATTAACTCAAGAAATTAAATTAGAATTAATATGGCAGAAAAAATTGTATCACCTGGTGTTTTTACGAGAGAAAACGACCTTTCTTTCTTACCACAGGGTATATCACAAATAGGTGCGGCGATAGTTGGGCCGACAGAAAAAGGGCCAGCATTCCAACCAACCCTAATCCAAACACAAGCAGAATATGAGGCTATTTTTGGAACTCCTAAAGATTATTATACCGGATATGCGGTTCAAAACTATCTTAGAGATGCAGGTGCTGTAACCGTAGTAAGAGTAGCGGGAGTAAGTGGTTATTCATTAACTACTGCTTATGAAGTAATTGCCTCTTCTGGTTCAACATCGGCATCGATAGCTATTTTGGCACCAGCTACAAGTTCAAATGATGTAGCACCTTTATTAGAAGGTGGTGTTAATGGAGCTTTTAGAGTAGTGGGAACAGGATTGACCGCAGTGAGTGCTAGTGTTATTAAAGCAGATTCAAATACAATTGATGATATATTCGGTGAAACTCCATTTTTCGGAAAGAAACTATATGCATATAATTTCTTCGATATAAGAGAAGCTGGTTCTGCACTAAGTGCTAGTTTTGGAGCGGCATCACTTTCACAAATTACTTTAAGTTTCGCATCAGCATCCACACAAGATTTTAGTGGAACTGCTGATTTACCTGCATATAGTGGAGCAAATACACCTTGGATTTTATCTCAAACATATAATGGTAATAGATACAATTTATTTAAAGTACATACATTAGCAGATGGCGAAGGTGAGAATACAAGATTTAAAATTCAAATCAGTAATATAAAATCATCTAATGGAACTGATTTTGGAACTTTCTCTTTATTGATTAGAGCTTATGCTGATACTGATAAGAGAAAGAGTGTATTAGAACAATACAATAATCTAAATTTAGATCCTACCTCTCCAAACTTTATAGCTAGAAGAATCGGTGATAGAACTATTACAATCGATGCTAATGGAAAGATTACTGAAAATGGTAATTATTCAAATAGAAGTAAATACATAAGAGTGCAGGCAGCGGATGAAGGAACTTATCCTTTAACCGCGATTCCATTTGGACATGCTGGATACGATGTTCCATTTAATGTGGCAACTCCTTCTAGATTCCCAATTGTAACTTACACTTCCGCATCATTAAACTCAACTGTATTCTCTAGTGGTATTGATTACGCAATTACAAATAATAAAAACTATTTCAAACCTCTTCCTGCAAATACAACAACGGGTTCAAATAAAGTGTTTGCATTAGATGGTAGTGGTTCTAATTCAGTTTCAAATGAATATAATATTAATGTAACATCAGGTTCTTCGGAAACAAATAATTCAACTCACATCGCAGAAAGAAACTTTGTTGTGGCTTTGCAGGGAGGATTTAATGGACAAAACCCTACTGTAACAATTAAAAAGGGAGCAGATATAAATGGGACTAATACACAAGGATTTGATTGCTCCACCTCAACAGCAGCAGGCTCAGTATCATATGCAAAAGCATTAAACGCCATTTCAAATCAGGATGAATTTGATATAAACTTATTAATTACACCTGGTATCATAAGACAGTGGCATCCTTATGTAACAACTAAAGCAATTGATGTTTGTGAAACGAGAGAAGATGTATTCTATATTGCTGATTTCGCTGGAGCAGATGCGACAATTGCTGAAGTAGTTGAGCAGGCAGCAGGAGAAGATACTAACTATGCTGGAACTTACTACCCTTGGATTAAAACAATTGATGTAAATACAAATAAATTAGTATCAGTACCACCTTCAGTATTAATGGCAGGAACATTTGCACAAAATGATAGATTGGGTGCAGAATGGTTTGCACCAGCAGGTTTGAATAGAGGTGGAATTAGTGGAGCTGTGCAAGTAGTAAATAGATTAACGCAATCTGAAAGAGATACATTATACGAAAGTAAAGTAAACCCAATTGCAACATTTCCTGGACAAGGTATTAGTGCATTCGGACAGAAAACTTTACAAGATAAAGCATCTGCATTAGATAGAATTAATGTAAGAAGATTGTTAATTAACTTAAAGAAGTTTGTAGCATCAACATCAAGATTCTTAGTATTCGAACAAAATACTGCACAAACTAGAAGTAAATTCTTAAACACTGTAAACCCTTATTTAGAGAGTGTTCAACAAAGACAAGGTTTATACGCGTTCAGAGTGGTTATGGATGAAACAAATAATACACCAGATGTAATAGATAGAAACATTTTAGCTGGAGCTATCTTCTTACAACCTGCAAAGACTGCGGAATTCATTACAATTGATTTCAACATTCTACCGACAGGAGCAACATTTAATGTATAATTTGAATAAAAGTAATATTTATATAAAAGATTAATATAACATGGCAGAAGTATTAGAATTTAACGAGATGTTCTATACGAACTTCGAACCAAAGATGAAGAATCGTTTCATCTTCGAAGTTGACGGTATCCCTTCATATTTAGTAAAGGCTGGTAACAGACCTACAATTCAATTTGAAAAGGTAACATTAGACCACATCAACATCAAAAGACAGTTAAAAGGTAAAGGTGAGTGGCAAGATTTAGAAATCACTCTTTATGACCCAATTGTTCCATCAGGAGCACAGGCGGTAATGGAGTGGGTAAGAACTTCTCACGAATCTTTGACAGGTAGAGATGGATATGCTGAATTTTACAAAAAAGATGTAGATTTCTATATGTTAGGGCCAGTAGGTGATAAGATTGAACAATGGAAATTAAAAGGAGCATTTATATCGCAAGCTAACTTTGGTGAATTAGATTGGGCGAATGCAACTGACCCGGCAATGATTACCGTAACTTTAACTTACGATTACGCAATATTGGAATTCTAATTACTCTCAATATACATTTCAAAAGGGATACTCAAAAAGTATCCCTTTTTTTGTCATAACTGATTGATTTTCAATAAAAAATTTTTAAAAATATTTTACAAAATGCTTGGAAAATCCAAATATATTTATTATATTTACTATGTAATAAGAGATGAGAGATATGAAACTAGGATTAGTAAGAATGAGTGGTGAGAGAGTGATTGGGGTTCAGTACTTTGAATCAAAGTTCTCTAGAGAGTTGGGTGAGAAACTCAGAATAAATGGTGTTGAGTGGATAGTGGGTGTGATTGCAGATGATAGAAACTCCATCATCAAAGTTCTTAACGAAATTGTTAGAATAGAAAATTCCATTATAAGAACAAAACAAAGAGAGCGGGATAGAGAGATTAATGCTCAAATCACCCAAATGTTCATCCAGGCATATAAATCAGTAATCAATCAATAAAAGTTAAACCTAACCCCCTAAAAATATGAACGACTTCGATTTCTTCACCGTCAATGCTTCTTCTAACCGAATCACTTCGTTGATGAAGTTACCCAATGTAAAACGTAGTAACATCGAACATAGGGTACACTATGGTAGTGGTAAGTTCCCTACCCACCTCTATAAGGTAACATTAGGGTACTACGATGTAATGGAGTTTGGACACTTCGGAGCGAGAGAAAGAGCTAATAAACATATAGAGGATGTATTGGCTACAAAGCCTGATAATGTTATAATGAGTTTGAAATTTTACCCCAGAGATTAAAAATAAATATGAGAAAATGCTTGGAAAATCCAAATATATTTACTACCTTTATTATGTAATCAAAAGAGATAAGTTATGAAAAATATGATTGATGTAGAATTAACCGAATTGGAACTTAAAGTAATGGAATCTTATGTTTCAATGTTGTACGCTGAACCGGGTTTTTCCGATGTAGATGCGAAAGATATAAGCGAGGATATAGGAATCTCAACCAAAAGTGTTAGAGGTGCGTTGGGTTCGTTGGTTAAAAAAGGAATCATTAGTTTAGATGAGAATGATAGTGGTTATGTTATTATTTACTTAAACAATGCTTATTGGTATTTGGTAAATGAGAATTGGGCTGCTGAAGCTAATATGTATTTGTAATAAAATTTAAAACTTAAAATATAAAAGATATGAACTATTCAGAATTATCAAAATTATCAATTGAAGAATTGCGTAGTATTAATTCGTTAGTAGTGGATTTAATTAAACAAAAACGAACCATTGCTTCATTAGAGAAAAAAGTGGGGTTGAGAGTTGGTATGAATGTTAGGGTAAATCACCCTAAGTTGGCTGGTAAGGAGTTATCTATTAATAAGATTAACCGAACCAAAGCCACTTTAAGTGTAAAGAGTGGTGGTGTGTTTATCGTTCCAATTTCGTTAATTGAAGCGGTTTAAAATAGATTAAATAGTAAATATGAAAGATAGTAGGGAGAAATCTCTACTATTTTTTTATTTTGTAAAAACATTATATATATCTATATACAAAATATAGTTTTATTATGCAAGAAAAAAAATACGATTTTCCAACGGAGGTTATAACATTACCATCAGAGGGTAAAGTTTATCCACAATCTAATCCACTTTCAAAGGGAACGATTGAAATTAAGTATATGACAGCAAGGGAAGAAGAGATTCTAGCATCCCCAAATTTGATTAAAAAAGGTGTTGTTTTGGATAAATTATTTGAATCTATTATAGTAGATAAGGATATAAACCCATCCGATATCGTTGTAGGTGATAAAAATGCTATTATGTTAGCTACAAGAATTTTAGCGTATGGTCCTGAATATGAAGTAGAAGTTAGTGATGATTATGGTCAAAAACATACAATAAAAATTGATTTATCCAAAGTTAGAACAAAAGAAATAGATACTTCTTTATTGAGTAGTGAAAATAGATATGAGTTTAAAACTCCATCTGGATATAATTTAGTGTTAAGGCTTCTTTCTCATGGAGATGAATTAAAAATAGATGATGATATAAAAGCATTATCTAAATTTAATAAAGGAGGGGTGACCGGTGAATTAACAACTAGATATAGATACATGATAGCCGAAGTTGATGGAAAAAGCGATACGAAAAGTATTGTAGATTTTATCAACAACAAATTTATATCAAGAGATACAAAAGCAGTTAGAGAATTTATTAAATCTATTCAACCAGATGTTGTAATGGAATATGAATATGAAGATCCCGAAAGTGGAGAAAAGGAGGTACGCCCGATTCCGATGGGCGTAGGGTTTTTTTACCCTTCCACCTAATTATTCAGTATTAATACATTCTCAAATATGGGAATTGTGTTATTATGGTAATGGGTTTATTCAATCAGATGTTTATGGGATGCCAGTTCATTTAAGAAATTTTTACTATAATAAATTAGTAGAAACAAAGAAAAAGGAAAATGAATCGGTTCAAAAAAATAATAGAGTAACGGCACAAAAAACACCATCTAAAGTGAGAGTTAATAGATAACTCTCATTTTATTTTATATGATATTTATAAACGAGATAAACTATTCTAAAATGAAAATCACAAAAAAAGAATCAATACTATTTAAAGAAACTCATAATAAATGGTTAAATGAGGATAATTTTTTGGCTAAATTGTTTGCAAAGAAAGTAAAAAGTGCTTTATTAAATGATAAAGAACTTAAACAGGCAGTAGAAGATGCTGATAAGCATGTAGAAGATGCGAGAAATAAAATTGAATCACATTTAGATAACGATAAAGAAGCTGTAAAAAAATACATACCTGCTGATGTAAGAAAATATTTAGGATTTGATTACTAAAATAAAACGATTAAATGGCAGAGCACGGACATCAAAATAAATCACAAGAAGAGTATAATGAATTACTTGGAATGACTCAATCCCTTTTGGGGAAGATGAGTGATGCTATGTCAGAATTAGATTCTCAAACTGATAAGAGAAATAAAAAACTTTCAACACAAATATCGCTTACAAAAGCAATAATAGGTGATTTGCAGAATGAGAAAGATTTGCAAGCGGCCATTAACCTTTTAACTCAAAATTCAAACAATATATCTTCTCAAAATTTTGGAGTAAATCAGAAATTAGTGAAAGCATATCAGGCGCAAGTATCCGCTTTACAAGGTATATTACAAAAACAACAAGATGCAGCAAAAATATTAGGAAGAGTAAATGGTATAGTAGATGGTGTTAAAGATAAATTTCATGATGTATTCCACGCTATTGAACATGGATTGAGTGATATACCATTTATAGGTGAAAAATTAAAAAATGCGTTTCAACCTTTTGCCGAAAAATCACAAAGAATGTTTGGATTGGTTGCTGATAAATTCAAAATGGGATTTAGTAGAGCCTTTCAATCTTCGTTGGCAAGCGGGGCAAGTTTTAGTAAAGCAACTTTTTCAGGTTTAAGTGCAGGATTTAGTGGTGCTACAAAATTAGCAGTGAGATTTGCTGGAATGTTAGGGCCTATTGCTATTGGTGTATTGGCAATTGGAGCTGCAATTGGATTAGGTTGGCATAGAATGCATGATTTGGAAAAAGCTGCAACCGATTTTAAAACTACAACAGGATTAGCTACTGCCGATTTGCATGAACTTGAATACACTATTAAAAATGTTAGTAATAAGTTTGGAGTATTAGGTGTTAGTGCGGAAGATGTTGGTAAAATAATGAGTGATTTTACTACTGCAATGGATGGGATGTCAATACCCGCAGAAAGTACTGTTGCGGCATTAGCAGTAATGAGTAAAAACTTTGGTGTGAATGCAAAAAGTGCTTCCGAAGTAAATAAAGTTTTCCAAAATATGGGAGGCTTTTCAGAAGCGGCAGCAACATCATTAACCATGTCAGCGGTAGAAATGGCTAATATGGTTGGAGTTTCTCCTGATCAGGTAATCAAAGATATGGCAGATAATGCCGGACAAGCATACCAATACTTTAGAGGTTCACCACAGGAATTAGTAAAAGCAGCAGTTTATGCGGCTAAGATGGGTTCTTCAATTAAAGATATGACTGCGAGTGCTAATAAACTTTTGGATTTTGAAGAAAGTATATCAAAAGAATTAGAAGCATCCGCATTATTAGGAACTAATTTAGATTTTTCAAAAGCCAGAGAGTTGGCATTTACCGGAGATTTGTTAGGGATGCAAAAAGAACTAACAAAAGAATTGGCAAATGTTGGTGATATTAGTAAAATGTCCACATATGAGAAACAGGCATTGGTAGATGCTACTGGACAAGAATTAGATACTTTGATGAATACTCAAAGAATTTATAATAAATTTGGTAGTTTGGATGATGAAAGATTGGCAGCGGCAAATGATTTAATTGCGAGTGGTAAAGATATTACAAATGTAAGTGAAGCGGAATTAGAAGCTCAAACTGAAAGATTGGCTAAGCAACAAAAGATGCAGGATATGATGGGGCAACTGAATAATAGTATGAGTGCCATCGGAACTGCTATGGGAGATGCATTTGCACCAGTTGCATCGATGT
>JACCDG011482542.1_pt1 | contig 10020 bp, 3 predicted proteins | sample 7442471 | NCBI WGS metagenome assembly JACCDG01 (sample SAMN15323444, study PRJNA562643) | freshwater metagenome | isolation source: river surface water | place: USA:Blue River Watershed | collected 2017-08-17 | reverse complement strand
CTGCGTGCTCTCCATCAGGCCTTGCCCCAGTTCAAGCCAGCGGTGGTCGGCCTGCCCGGTGGCGGGCCAGTCGAGGGTGAAGCGCAGCCAGACCGCGTCCGAGGTGAAGCCCAGCGAGAGCTGGCCGCGCTGCGGGGTGAAGTCGGTGGCGGGCTTGCGCGCGACATCGTCGATCGTGGCGGTGCCACCAGGGTCGCGCCAGTAGGCGGTGTGCGGGCTCAGGGACCACTGGGGTCCCCCTGCCACCGGCAGGGCCGGCACTGCGGTGGTCGCAGAGGCCGGCCATGCGACCAGAACGACCGCGGCCAGGAACGCGCAGCCCAGGAGAAATCGTTGCATCCGCAGAATTCGTCGCATCCGCCTATTGGAACTCAGCGGTTGAGCGTCCGCCGGGGGGCGACTCGGAGGCTGGCGCAGCCGGATAGACCTGATAGATCTGGTCAGATCTGAAGCTGGATCCGCTCTACGATCCACTCGTGGCCCATATTCTGTTGCTGGACGACGAAAGCGAGCTGCGCGAGGAAGTCGGTGATTTCCTGCGCGCCGCCGGGCACGAGGTGGACGAGGCCGGAAGTATTCGTCAATTCCGCCAGTACGTGCCGGCACGCGCCTACGACGTTCTGATCATCGACCGCGCCCTGCCCGACGGGGAAGGGCTGGAGCTGGTGGCCGAGTTGCGTGCCGAGGGCGTGCGCAGCGGGATCGTGATGTTCACCGCCCGCGACGCGAGCCGGGACCGCATTGCGGGCTACGAGCTTGGCGCCGACCACTACCTGACCAAGCCGATCCGCCTGGACGAACTGGCTGCCGTGGTGGCGGCGCTGGCGCGGCGCGTGACCCCACCCGGTGGCTGGCGCCTGGACGTCGCGCAGTGGTCGCTCTGGTCGCCCGAGGGCGAGCCCGTGCGCTTGACCGCCCAGGAGCACCAGATGCTGCTGGCGTTGTCCAAGGCGCCGCAGAAGTCGCTCTCGCGCCGGCACATCGTGGAAGTGCTCGGCAAGGACATGGCCAGCTATGACCCGCGCAATCTGGACGCCCTGGTGCTGCGCCTGCGCCGCAAGGCGAGCGAGGTGTCTGCGGCGCCGCTGCCCCTGAAGACCGTGCACGGCAGCGGATACGCCCTGACCCAGGACCTCTTGCTGCAATAAAAAAGTATGCAGCGCGGCCGCGACAAGGTGCGCGGCCGTCATCATGCCGCTCTGCCGCGGCATTCCTTTCGCCTGGGCGCCCTGGCCCTGGCCTGCTCCGCGCTGGCCGGATGCGCCTCCCTCGTCACCCCGACCGCGCTAGACCGTGACAGTCTGACCGCCGCCGTGCGTGACGACTGGCAAGCCATCCAAAAGGATGTGGAGCCGATTGCCGGGCCCCTCACCCTGGATGAGGCCATGGCCCGCGCCTTGAAGTACAACCTGGACCGCCGCGCCAAGATGATGGAAGAGGCACTCGCCCGCGGCCAGCTGGACGTCAGCCAGTTCGACATGCTGCCCAAGGTCATGGCGCAGGCGGGCTACGCCGGCCGGGACCGCGCGCGCTTCACGCACAGCAGCACCTACCCCTCCGAGGTGCCCAACACCAGCACCTCGTCGACTACTTCCGAGCGCAACCGCTCTACCTACGACCTGGGCCTGACCTGGAGCCTGTTGGACTTCGGCATGGGCTACTACGGGGCGCGACAGCAAGCCGACCGTCTGATGATCGCGGGCGAGAAGCGCCGCAAGGCCATGCACCTGCTGATGCAAGACGTGCGCACCGCCTACTGGCGCGCCGCCAGCGCCCAGCTGCTCAAGGCCAGTGTAGAGAAGACCATCGCGCTGGCGGAAGAGGGGCTGGCCGACTCCCGCAAGGCCGCCAGCGAGCGGGTGCGTAACCCCCTGGAGCCTCTGCGCTACCAGCGGCAGCTGCTGGAGAACCTGCGGCTGCTCGAGTCCATCAACCAGGAGCTGTCATCGGCCCAGGTGGAGCTGGCCTCGCTGATCAACGCGCCCCTGACCCAGCCGATCCTGATTGCCACCACCGACTTGCGCAACATCAGTGACGAGGTGACGCGCGTGCCCGTGGACAAGCTCGAGGAGGTGGCACTGCAGAACAACGCCGACCTGCGCGAGCAGCACTACAACGCGCGCATCGCCCGCGAGGAAACGCGCCGGACGCTGGTGCGCCTGTTCCCTAACGTCTCCTTCAACTACGGCTTCAAGTACGACACGGACAGCTACCTGCTGGACAACCACTGGCGCGAAGCGGGTGTGCAGCTGTCGTTCAATCTCATGAGCCTGCTGACCGGACCGACCCAGCTGAAGCTGGCCGAGGCGGGCGTGAGCCTGGCCGACCAGCGTCGCATGGCCACCCAGATGTCGGTGATGACCCAGGTGCACCTGGCGCGCCTGCAGGTGATCAATGCGCGCAGCCAGTACGACCGGGCTGACGTCATCTACGAGACCGACACCAAGATCGCCGAGGTCATGCGCAACCGCCAGATGGTGCAGACGCAGAGCAAGCTGGACATGGTCAGCTCCGAGACGGCCGCCATCCTGAGCCTGCTGCGCCGTTACCAGGCCCTGGCGCAGGTGCAGGTCGCGGAAAACCGATTGATCGCCACCCTGGGGCTGGAGCCGCAGGTGGGCAGCACCCATGAACTGTCGCTCAAGGAACTCACCGCACAGCTTTCCCGGTCGCAGACCTCCTGGAAACAAGTGTCCGAGGGCGTGAACCCGGCGCCAGGCGCGCGGCCGGCAGGCGCGGCGGCCAAGTGGTGATGCGCCCAGAGACCGCCTGGCTCGGAGTGATGGGGTGCTTGGCGGCCCTGGTCGGTGCGTCGCTGGCGCACGCGCAGACACAGACGCAGACGCCCCCCGGTGCCGCCGTGGTGACGGCATCCCGCCCGGCCGCACCCCCGGTGCCGGCGCGCGCCGCCATGGAGCGTCAGGACCTGCGTGCGCAGCTGATGCCGCGCCGCTACACCACCATCGCGTCGGAGATCGGCGCCAAGGTCTCGGCCCTGCCGGTGCCTGAGGGCGGTGCCTTCCGGGCCGGGCAGGTGCTGGTGAGCTATGACTGCTCGCTGCAGCGTGCGCAGATGGAGAAGGCCGAGGCCGAGCTAGATGCCGCTGAACAGACCTACAAGGCCAACCAGCGCCTGGAGCAGCTGAACTCGGTGGGGCAGCTGGAACTGGATCTTTCGCGATCGGCCGTGAACAAGGCCCGCGCCGAGCTGGGAGCCGCCAAGGTGGTGATGGCCAAGTGCGAGGTCACTGCGCCGTATGCCGGGCGAGTGGCCGAGCAGCGCGTGCGCGAGCTGCAGTTCGTGCAGGCGGGCCAGCCCTTGCTGGACATCCTGGATGACAGCGTGCTCGAGCTCGAGCTGCTGGTGCCCTCGACCTGGCTGCGCTGGCTGCGGCCGGGGGGCAGTTTCGAGGTGCAGATCGACGAGACCCGCAAGACCTATCCGGCGCGCTTCACGCGCATCGGCGCCCGGGTCGACCCGGTGAGCCAGTCGGTGAAGGTGGCGGCGGCCATTCACGGGCGTTTCCCGGAGCTCATGGCGGGCATGAGCGGCAAGGTGCTGATCACGCCGCCGGCGGGGCAGTGACGTCCGCGCCCTGCCCAGTGGCTGAACCCGAACGACAGAACATCGGCCCCTGAGGGCCACGAGGACCAGACGATGCGCAAGACCACCGTCGCTCAGAGCAGCAAGAAGACCCCTGGATTGGCCTACCGCGCGCCGCGCCTGATGGCGTTGGAGCCGCGGTTCATGTTTGATGGGGCGGCTGTGGTTGAAGCCGTTGAGAAGGCCGTGGATCTGCACGTGGTCAATCCGGTGGCGTTGGCGCCTGCCGAGACCCTGGCCCGGGCTGAGCTGCAGGCCGAGCAGGTGGTCACCCAGTTCCTGCTGCGTCCCGATGCACGCGAGCAACTGCTCGCCATATTTCCCGGTCAGCAGGTCGGGGGTCAGCCGTCGGCCCAGTGGCAGGCGGCGGTGGATCAACTGCTGGCCCGTGTGCAGGACGGTTCGCTCAGTGTGCGGGTCGAGTTGCGAAGCAATCAGGAGCTGCAAGGCGCCAAGGGCGGGTTTTCTCACCTCGGCACCACGGGGGAGCCGACGATCTACCTGAACGCCGACTGGCTGACGGGGGGCGCGAACCTGGAGATCGCCGGGGCCGACAGCGAGACGGTGTCGCGCGTCCTGGTGGAGGAGCTGGGTCATTACCTGGACAGCGTGATCAACGGGGACGACGACACGCTGGGCGACGAAGGTGAAATGTTCGTGCGGGTGGCCATCGACGCGGCGAATCCGTTGTCCCTGTCGTTCCTCCTGGACGAAGAGGATCGCGCCTTGTTGACCCTTGACGGGCAGACGGTGATGGCCGAGCTGGCGGCTTTCAATTTCACCAATGCCTACGAGATGGTCTATGACCAGGACAACGACACCCTCAACAAGACGGTGGCTGCGATCTCGACGTCGGACATCGATGTGTCGGAGCGCTGGGCCGACAAGGAGCAGAACCTTCATTACTTCAACGCCACGACTTCACTGGGCAATGTGCGGATTTCTGACGGCAGCAACAACCAGAACTTCAGCGGCAACGACGTTTCCGCCATTGCCGCAGTCGTCAACGGCAGCACCTATTACGGCTGGATCAGCCGCCCGATCAAGTCGGGCGGTATCGTCCGTGGCTTCTATTTCTGGACGGATACGCGTTTTCAAACGCTGGCGGATGCACAGACCGACGGCAACCAGGACGGTGACAGCAGTGTCCTGAACAACCGCGGCTTCGTGTTCGTGGTGGACCAGAGCTGGTTTACCAGCCAGATTTCCGCGACCACCACCACCAAATCCATCAACAACACCAAGGACGGGAATCGTGGAACCATTTCCGTCGCCTCGGTGGGTTCATCGTCAGACCGTGTGGACAGTGCGCTCAACACCGTGTCCACGTCCAATACCGCTCCCGTGGCGGCAGATGACCTGGCCAACGGCACACCCAGTTCCACGCTGTCCACCACGCAGGGCAATGCGGCCCTGGAGCAGGGATACAACAGCAACACCAGCGCGGTCATCACGGCCACCATTGACGGCTCGGGAAAATTGTTGGCCAATGACTCGGATGCCAACAGCGACTCGCTCACGGTCACAAACGTGACGAGTAAGCTGTCTGGAAACAGCGTGACGCCGTCCTCCACCGGGAGCACGCTGACCGGAAAGTACGGTGTCTTGACGATCAAGAGCGACGGCACCTGGACCTACGCGGTCGACAACAACAACGCCACGGTCAATGCCCTGCTCGGCGGGACCTTGCAGGAGCAGTTCACCTACACCGTCAGCGATTCTCGCGGGGGTACTGCCACCGCGACACTGACGGTCCAGATCAACGGCAGCAACGACGCACCAGTGGCGGCGAACGACTACAACGTCGCGAAAGAAATCACGACGACCTCGAACACGGGCTACACCGCGACGGGCAATGTGGTGACCAACGACACCGATGTCGACACGGGCGATACCAAGACCATTGCAGGTCTGTCGCTCAGTGGTTCCGCGACCGCGAGCAGTGTCACGGTGACGACGGGAAGCTCCAGCCTCACCTTTTCGGTGGCCAACAACAACATCAAGAGCGGTGACGCTTTCTACGTGTCTGTCGGTGGCACCTATTACGCCGTGGTCCGAAGCGACGGTGTGACGAAAGTCACCTCGGGCAACCAGGGGGGGACCTCCCTCAGTGGCACCCCGGCGGGCTACCTGACCAGCGCGGGCGTCTACACCGCGTTCGGAAAAACCTTTGCGGCGTTCTTTTCCGATAACCCCAACGTAGCCTTCTATTCGGCAAACACCACGCCTCCCAGTACTTTCACGCCTCGTGACAACGAAAAGGCAACCATCTCGAGCGCGTCCTCTACGGGTTATTCCACCATCACGACCCTGAGCAACATCACCGGCACCATTGCGGTGGGCATGACCGTCAGTGGCACCGGTGTGCCGACGGGCGCCAAGGTCAGCAGCATCACCTACTCGAGCGGCGTTCTCAGCAGCATTCGTCTGGACCAGGAATTCACGAGCACCTCCGGGACCGCATTCACGTTTTCCGGAACAGGCTCCACGGGCGTCAACCTGCAGGGTGCGCATGGCAACCTGAACCTGTCCAGCACCGGCAGCTACACCTACACCCCCACGACCGACAACACGAACCTGTCCAGCGGCCAGTCGGCGATCGAGGTGTTCGACTACACCATGCAGGACACGGCGGGGGTGACCAGCGCCGCCAAGCTGTACATCACCGTTTACGGCTCTGGCTCCAACGATCCGGCCCTGCTGGCCGACAGCGCCAACGCCTATGAGGCCGGGGTGGGGCGCACGGGCGCCTCGACCTTCTCCAACGACAACACTGCCTATGCAGGCCAGAACGCGACCGGCTCTGTCCTGAGCAATGACACGGCAGGCACTGGCGGCGCGGTCGCCTCCTACACCCTGGCGGATGGCACCAGCTCCACCAACGCGGGCAGTACCCTCACGGGCACCTACGGAACGCTCTCCATCGCGACGGATGGCAGCTACACCTACACCCCGCGCAACAGCGAGACCGCGGTGAATGCCCTGGCCAAGGGGCAGAGCGTGACGGAGACCTTCCGCTACCGGGTCACCAACACGGCGGGCGGCTCCAACTGGTCCACGATCACCTTCACCCTCTACGGCACGAATGATGTCCCGGCGGCCGTGGCTGATACGGGGGACGTCTCCGAGGACAACGCGCTCGTGGCCACGGGCAACGTGCTGACCAACGACACCGACGCGGACAGCGGCGACACGCTGACGGTGTCGCAGGCGATTGCCGGTGCAGCGACCCCGACGTCGGCGGTGAGCGCAAGCACCACCTCGACCGACGGTCTGTCGATTGGGGGCACCTACGGGACGCTGGTGATCGGGGCCGATGGGACCTACAAGTACACCCTGGCCACGTCCAGCGATGCCACGCGCTACGGCGCGCTTCAGGCTCTGACCGATGGCACGGTGGCCAACGATGTCTTTACCTACGAGGTCGCGGACGCCAACGGCGCCACGTCGACGAACACCTTGACGATCCGGGTGACCGGGGCGAATGAGCCGCCGGTGAATCAGCTCAATGGCGTCGAAATCAGCGCGACGTCGACGACCTCCGTGACGGGTGCCATGAACACGGCGCTGAATTTCACAGGGGACAAGACCCTGAGCGTGGCCGATGCAGACACCAACCTGTCCAGCATCACCCTGAGCGTGGACAACGGTTTGCTTTCCTTCACGTCCTCGCCCTCCGGCGTGACCTTGAGCTCGACCAGCGCCAGCACCATCACGATCTCTGGTGGGACCCAGAGCCAGCTCAATGCAGCGCTCGCCCTTTTGCGCTATACGCCCACCACCGGATTCACCGGCACGGACTTCCTCACGATCTCCAGCGTCGACAGCCTGGGTGGACGTGACAGTGACGGCGTCGCCATCAGCATTCCGACCGCCTTCACCGGACCGACGGTGACCGAGGCTGATCTATCCTCGGGCAGCAATCCCAGCGGCACGGGCGAGAGCGCCTATTCCGACCTCACGGCCCCCACGGGCCAGAGCTTCGGAAGCGCCACCCAATCAGGCACCGACACCTACGGCACCTGGACATTGACCAGTGGGGGGCGCTTTACCTACACCTTGACCAGCGCACCGACGGTCTCCGGGGCGGACAGCACGCGAACCATCAATGTGCTGACCTACGACAACTACGGGAATGCGACGACCAATACGGTGAGCGTCACCATCACGGACGACGCACCTACTGCCACGGCCAACACCAACAGTGTGTCCGAGGGGGCTTCCGTCTCGGGTAACGTGCTGACCGACGCAACGCCTGACAAGCTCGGTGCGGACGGCGCCAAGGTCACTTCGCCCGTGGGAGGCGTCATCGGGGTGCGGGCAGCGGGCGTCGACACCACCACCGCGGTGACATCCGGTACGGGATCTGCGGTCAACGGCACATACGGCGCCCTGACCCTGAATGCCGACGGCAGCTACTCGTACACCGCGACGGCCAATTCGGTCACGAGTGCGCAGCAGGATGTGTTCGTCTACACGATCGAGGACAAGGACGGCGACCGTTCGACTGCCACGCTGACGATCACCGTCAACGACGTATCCGCCAGGACGATCACCGTGACGGGCTACGGCCCGATCAACGAGGGCTCGAGCTACGCCATGTTCAAGGTGGTGCCGAGCAACAGCACCAGTTCGGATCAGATCAACCTCAGTGTCACCAACGGCACGGCGACCCTGAGCAGCCCGATCCTCCAGTATTCGACCAACGGCAGCACCTGGACAACCTACGACGGAAGTGCGAACCGCCCCGTCGGTGGCGCGGAGTTCTACGTCCGGGTCGATATCTCCAGTGAGTCGGACAATGTCTACGAAGGCTCCGAGACCTTCTCGCTCGGTGCCGTCTATGACGCCTACGCGTCAATCTCGCATTCGGCCTCGACGTCGATCATCGACGATGGAAGCGGCACCAAGTACGGACCGAACTTCACGCCAGCCTCAGGACCTGACACTTCGACCAGCAGCCTGGACGACGATCGTCCGACATTGACGATCGGCGATGCCAGTGCCGAGGAGGGCTCCTCCGCGGTCTTCAGTGTCAGCCTGGACAAGGCCACGAAGGCCGATTTGAATATCAGCTTTTCAGCCACTGTCGGCGCAGGGAATACCGCCGAGTCGGGTGACTTCACCAGCAGCCTGGTGGTCACCTATATCGATCCAGCCAACAGCAACGCCGTCGTCACGGTGACCGCCGTGTCTGGCGTCTACACCATCCCGGGCGGTCGCGGCATCACGTCCCTGACCGTCAAGGTGCCGACCACCTCTGACTCGGTGTACGAAGGTCCCGAAACCTTCACCTTGTCGGCAACGGTCACCGAGACCTATGTGACGGCGACGGATACCGGCCAGGGCACGATCTATGACAACGGCAGTGCCACCGATGGTGACGACACCGGCTCCGGCGTGGACGACGACCGGCCTACTCTGAGCGTGTCGGGCATGAACGTCGAAGAGGGCTCGCGGGCCACCTTCACCGTCACGCGCAGCAACGCCACCGATGCAGCCACCCTGATTAACCTGGCTCTGAGTGACGTTGCCACGGAGTCGGGCGATTTCAGTACGACCTACGAATGGTCCACGGACGGCAGCACCTGGACCACTGTCAGTGGCAACCAGATCAGTCTCGCTGGGAACACCAATGTGTTCTATGTGCGGGTGGCCACCAACTCCGACAACGTCTACGAGGGTGGCGAGGCGTTCAAGCTCACGGCCAGCTTCGATGCGGCGGCACTGAAGTACGTGAACGGCGTGAGTGGCACCCTGCGCAGCTACAGCGCAGAGGGTTCCTCGACGATCTACGACGATGGCTCGATCGATGGCGATGACGGGGCTGATGTCGACCCGAACACGGTCAACGACGACGACCGTCCGACGCTGACGATCGGCGATGCCAGCATCGAGGAGGGATCGTCCGGTGTCTTCAGCGTCGCCCTCTCGAAAGCCACCGAGGCAGACCTGCACATCAGCTTCCTCGCCGCCGTTGCGACGGGGAACACCGCCGAGTCCGGCGATTTCACCAACAGCCTGGTGGTGACCTACATCGACCCGGCCAACAGCAACGCCGTCGTCACCGTGACCGCTGTCTCTGGCGTCTACACCATCCCGGGCGGGCGCGGCATCACCTCGCTGACCGTCAAGGTGCCGACCACCACCGACACGGTGTACGAAGGCCCTGAAACCTTCACCCTGTCGGCGACGGTCACGGAGACCTACGTCACGGCGACGGACACGGGCCTGGGAACGATCAAGGACGACGGCAGCGCCAGCGATGGCGATGACGCTGGCTCGGGTGTGGACGACGACCGGCCCACCCTGACCGTGACGGGCAAGGACAACGTCTCGGAGGGAAGCCCCTCCGTGTTTGACGTCGTCCTGAGCAACGCCTACGCCGATGATCAGACCGTGACGCTCACCCTGGG